>JAEEGL013169425.1_pt1 | contig 66222 bp, 61 predicted proteins | sample 9134231 | NCBI WGS metagenome assembly JAEEGL01 (sample SAMN16246548, study PRJNA631951) | gut metagenome | biome: gut microbiome; feature: rumen; material: fiber-attached | host: Bos | place: Iran: Karaj | collected 2018-10
CTCGTAGAATACGTGATACTCGTTCCCGTTCAGCTGGCGGCCGCGCCCGCCGTATTAAAGCTCTGCGACACCCTGAAAAAGACGGGCAGCTTCAATCCTCCCCGCAGCTCTGCGCACTCGCGCATCAAAGCGATCTCCCAAAGCGGGAGCATACTCGGCCTTGACAGGGTGAAGGAGCTTTTAAAGCTCATGGGCGATCCCGAGGAAGGCTTGAAGACAGTTCACGTTGCCGGGACCAACGGCAAGGGCTCGTTCTCGGCCCAGCTCGCGTCCGTATTGAAGGAGGCGGGGTATAAGGTCGGGGCGTTCAATTCGCCCGCGCTTACCGGCCCCGCTGACAGCTTCCGCATCAACGGCAAAAGGATCGACGAACGCATGCTCGAAAAGCAGCTGTCTTCCATCAAGCGCTGCTCCGCGAAGATGGAGGACAAGCCCACCGAATTCGAGGTGCTGACCGCGGCGGCGTTCGGATTGTTCAAAAAGGAAAAATGCGATATCGCGGTCGTCGAATGCGGCCTCGGAGGCAGCGGCGACGCGACGAACGTGATCAGGAAGCCGCTCCTCAGCGTCATCACCAACGTTCAGCTCGATCATACCGACCGCCTCGGCAAGACCCTTCCCGAGATAGCGGAAAAGAAGGCCGGTATCATCAAGGCGTCGAGGCCCGTCCTCTGGGGAGGCGGCGAAGGCGAAGCGTTCGAAGTCGTCAAAAAGCGCGCCGCGGAGTGCTCCTCAAAGCTCGTCTGCACGGATATCGGCAGGCTGAAGGTCATCTCCGAAACCATCGACGGCACCGAGATCGAGTTCTCCGGTTTCGGCAGGCTGCGCCTCGGCCTTCTCGGCGCCTATCAGCCGGAGAACGCCGCGAACGTGCTGACCGCGGTGGAGCTGCTTCGTGAACAGGGCCTTGATATCTCCGATGAAGCGGTAAAGCGCGGCCTCGAAAACGCCGTGTGGCCCGCAAGGTTCGAGCTGATATCAAAGGAGCCGGTCGTCATATTCGACGGTTCTCACAACCCGGATGGCGTCGCTTTGGCGGCGGAGAGCATCAAAAAGCTCTTCCCCGGCAAAAAAGCGGTGCTGCTCATGGGCGTTATGGCCGATAAGGATTATAAGAAGTACCCCGCGCTTTTGAAGGACGCGGCTTTAAGGGTGTTCACGGTCAAGCCCGCAAACTCCCGCTCGCTCTCCGCCGAGGAGCTGAAGGACTGCTTCGCTTCAAGCGGCATAAAAACTAAGAGCTGCGCCTCCATGGCGGATGCGGTCAGATCGGCGTACTCCTTCGCCTCGCATAAGGGCGCGCCCCTTATCGCCATGGGAACTCTGTATATGTATAAGGAATTCACGGATGCGTTCAACGCGCTGAAGGAGAAGAAAAACTGACTTAAAAGAAGAGGATTCGGTGATTCTGCTGAAGTAAACCATCCAAACCCATAAGAAAGGATTCCTTTGCAGGGCAAAGGTCAAGGATCAAAGAATGAAATTCTGCCCGAAATGCGGATCAAAGCTTGATGAAGGCGCTGTTTTCTGCGGAGACTGCGGCTGTAAACTCGAAGCGCCGAAGCCCGAACCGCGCGATGCTTGCGCTGTCCCGGAGCAGATCATCCCCCCGATTGCCGCAGAGCCGGAGAACCGGAGCTCCGCAATTAATGAAAAATGGCCGAAGGCGTCGATAATCCTTGTGGCAATATCGGCTTTTCTTGGGGTGGGGCTGATCGTTTTTTATTGGCTTAATACAAATAAGCTTATTGAACTCGGCGCTCAGTATGAAGAATTAAATTATCAGGTATTGATCTTCCTGCTTCCCGCGGTCGAATTATTCATACTGCTTTTTACGAAGAAAAAACATGCCGTGCTTACCGGAATACCGCACGCTTTGCTTGCGCTGCTTGCCGGGTATATTATATGCATGATGGCGGCGGCATTGTCTTCTCCGGCATTAAAGGGAAACAGCGCTCTGGAAATCAGAGCTCTTAAACTGGGGTATGTTTTAAGCATCGTTATATGTTTGGTTGTAATTGCAGCGCTCTGCTTATACGTTGTTGGCACATTTGAAAAGACGGGGAGTAAGGTTTTTGCCGTTGCTGTAACAGTTTTGGGAACGCTGGTCGCCGTATACGGCATAGTATCATTGGTGCTGATGATCCAAGAGCTTATAAATGTTTCCGAAATGTTTGATTCTGTTGAGATGTTTGACGACATTTACATTTATAGGGAAAGGGAATTGGTGCGCGTCACAGGAAAGGTCGTTGAGACGGCTGCAACTTACCTGATTTGGATACTGGCCTCTGCGGCTTCCGCGATCAACCTGTTCAGCCTTGCAAAATATGCCGGGCGGAAAAAGAAACAAGAGGCGTAAAAAAAACGCAGCGCGTATGGCGCTGCGTTTTTTCTTGACAAGCAGAAATAACTGTGTTAATATTGTTAGTACAGTTATGGGAGGTCAAGATGAAAACCAATAAAAAACGCATTTTCAGCATTATCGTGTTTGCGATATGCGTGCTGTTCCTCATATGGGTGATAGTGCTCAAATTCGGCTTGGCGGAGCTGTCGATAAAAGGGCGGAGAAGCCCCGTGAATCTGATACCGTTCGGGGCCTCGGTCATATCGAACGGGCGCGCTGATATCAGCGAGATAGTATTGAACGCGCTTATATTCATCCCGTTCGGGATCAGCATATCAATGGTCGGGCGACCTGAAAAAACTCTATTTAAGGTGCTTTGCGGAGCGGCGCTAAGCCTCGCTTTCGAGACGGTACAGTACGTGTTCTGCGCCGGAGCCGCCGATATCACCGACGTCATCACCAACACCGTCGGCACGGCGGCAGGCGTGTTTGCATATATCCCGCTTAAAAAGCTGTTTAAGGGAAGGACTGAAACGATCCTCGGGATATGCCTGCTCGCTCTGATAACATTCTTCTTTGCGGCGCTCACGTTTTTAACGCACGCATAAAAAACAAAACGGGCGGCATAAGCCGGGTCGTCATATGGCCGTATTTGGATAATTATCCTATCTAGCCTTATTGCATAAAAAACTCTTTGTATGTGGTTTTGATCACTACAAAGAGTTTCTTATTGTAAATACAAGGATATGTCTCGCGGGAGCGGTTCGACCGGCTCGGTTTATCGCATTCCGCGCCTATCGCGGCGCGCTGCGGCTCGCACAGCTCGCACCGAGTTGGTTTCAAAACGAGCATTTGTCACAAAACCCGTCTTACGGCTATCCGGCATGATCCGCCCGTTCGTTTTTCTTTTTCAGATCTTCACCAGCTCGTACTCCCTCGTTCCGAGTCCGAGCTTTTCCGCGTGGATCAGGCCGGCTTCCCAATCGGTATCCGGATGGACGATGCGGAACAGATCGTGCTTTTTCGCATGGTCGTGCGCCGTTTCAACGTCCGCTGCGGAGCCGGGCACTATCGGCGCGCTGTTGGCGGCGTCTACGCAGGCCTGGTCGAGCGCCACGGGATCGAACGACGCAAACATCCCGATATCCGGGATCACGGGAACGTCGTTGCAGGAATCGCAGTCGCACTCGGGCGAAACGTCGATCACCATGCTGATATGGAAGCTTGGCTTTCCGGATATGACCGCCTTGGTGTACTCCGCGATCTTCCTGTTCATCACGGGCTTGGCTTCGTCCCACTTGGTCATTATTGCGCCCTTGGGACAGAATGCTATGCAGTATCCGCAGCCGACGCATTTATCCTCGTCGATCACCGCCTTGCCGTCAATGATATGAACGCCCTCGTTATTACAATGCCTGACGCACATCCCGCAGCCTATGCAGCGCTTTTGAGATATGCGCGGAGTGCCGGCGGAATGCATCTCCATCTTGCCCTTCTTGCTTCCCGAGCCCATGCCGATGTTCTTGAGGCAGCCTCCGAAGCCGGCGGCAGCGTGGCCCTTGAAATGCGAAAGGGAGATCACAATATCCGCCTCCGCTATGGCGGAGCCGATCTTCGCCGTTTTGCAGTATTCGGCGCCTTCAACGGGGATCTCGCGCTCGTCGGTGCCCCTCAGACCGTCGGCGATTATCGTGTGAACGCCTGTTGAAAGAGGGTTGTAGCCGTTCATATAGGCCGCGTCCAGATGCCCGAGCGCGTTGTTGCGGTAGCCGACGTAAAGCGTGTTGCAGTCGGTCAAAAACGGCTTTCCGCCCAGCTCCTTTATGCGGTCGCATAGCACTTTAGCCCATTGCTGGCGCAGGAACGCCATGTTGCCGTACTCGCCGAAATGGATCTTTACGGCTGTGAATTTATCCTTGAAGTCGATGTCGGCGATCCCGGCCTTGTCGATGAGCCTGCGGAACTTTTCAAGCAGGCTGGAGCTCATGCCGACGTGCATATCGGTAAAATAAACTTTTGAAGCCATAATTCCTCCTTTACAGACCGAGCGAGTCCACCCACGCCTTTATTTCGGCGGGGGATGTGCGGTTCAGTATTCTGCCTTCCAAAAGCTTTGCGCCGGAGCAGCTCGGCGCCAGGAACTCGTTCGTCCTGCCCATACCGCTGCCTCCGGAGGTGGCGAACGGTATAACGGTCTTGCCGCTCAGATCGTGCGCTTCAAGGAAGGTGTTCACAATGGTGGGAGCTATGTACCACCAGATCGGGAAGCCGACGAAAACGACGTCATACTTCTCCATATCGGGGCAGCAGCCCTTGATCTCAGGGCGCGAGGATCGATCCTTCATCTCAAGAGTACTTCTCGAACCCTTATCCATCCAGTTAAGATCCGCCTTCGTATAGGGCGTCGCCGGCTCTATCACGAAAAGGTCTCCGCCAACGGCTTCATTAAGCTCCTTCGCCTTCTTCAGCGTTGTCCCGCTTGCGGAAAAACATGCCGTCAATGCTTTTTTCATATCCGTACCTCCGATCCTGTTTGCCGTTATTATATACCTTTTTAGGCCCGATATCAACATAAAACGGTTTTTCCGGCCGGGGGAAAAGAGCCGCGGCGCCCGCGCTTCATTAAAAAATCTTTCGCATGAGCCCGAATAAGACCGGCGCCCCTTATCCCTGCGCGGCATACTCATCCGTTCGGGTTTTTCTTCTTCCATCGGGCACGGATCTGTGTTATAATATAATTTAGGGCAATATGAGCTGCCCGGATGGAGAGCTTTATGCGGCGCGATTCATTCTATTCGGTTCATCCGACGGTGAATATGGTTTTCTTTATTACGGTGATGCTTACAACGGCGCTCGTTCTGCATCCCGTTTTGACGGGGATCTCGTTCATTTCGGCATTGATCTATATGGTGTTTTTGAATGGCAGAAAGGCCGTCGTTTTCGGCCTTGCTTTCGTGCTGCCGCTGATACTTGCCGTCGCCGTCATCAACCCGCTTTTCAATCACGGGGGAGTGACCGTGCTGTTCTATCTGAATAACGGCAACGCGATAACCCTCGAGGCCGTGCTTTACGGCGTCAACTCCGCGTGCATGTTCGCCGCCCTCGTGATGTGGTTCTACTGTCTCAACTGCGTGATGACCTCCGATAAATACGTTTACCTCTTCGGCAGGGCGATACCTGCGCTGTCGCTTGTTTTTTCCATAGTGCTTCGCTTCATCCCAAGGCTTATAAAGCGCATCCGCGAGGTCTCAAATGCGAGAAAGAGCGTGTCACCCGAGATCGGGAAGAGCCCGGTCAAGGCGGTAAAGCACGGAGTAAGCGTGCTTTCCGTCACGGTCACATGGGCGCTGGAAAGCGCGGTGAACGTTTCCGACAGCATGAAGAGCCGCGGTTACGGATTAAGGGGCAGGACTTCCTATTCGCTTTACCGCTTCGACAAGAGGGACGCCGTGCTGCTTGCCGCAGCGACGGTCTGCTTCGCCCTGACCGCAGTTATGACCGCGCTTAAAAAGATCCGCTTCCGTTATTATCCTTCGATCGTTTTTGCCGACGCCCGCCCCGCGGCCTTTATAGGGTACGCGGCGTTTGCGGCGCTCTGTCTTATACCAGTACTACTGAACGCCAAGGAGAGCATAGAATGGCAGGTTTTGCGCTCAAAGATCTGAATTTCACTTATCCAAACTCCGAAGTCCCGGCGCTTCGCGGAATAGATCTTGATATCCGCGAAGGCGAGTTTTTGCTGCTCATCGGCCCGTCCGGCTGCGGCAAATCGACTTTGCTGAGGCATTTGAAGACCTGCCTGACTCCCCACGGAAAGCGCAGCGGCAGCGTCACGTTTTCGGGCCGCCCGCTTGACGAGCTCGACGAACGCGCCCAGGCAGCGCGCATCGGCTTCGTATTCCAGCACCCCGACGATCAGATAGTGACCGATAAGGTTTGGCACGAGCTCGCTTTCGGGCTCGAAAGCCTCGGCACGGAGCCCGAAAGGATGCGCGTGCGCGTAGCGGAAATGGCAAGCTATTTCGGCCTTGAAAGCCTGTTTTACAGGGACGTGGACGAGCTCTCGGGCGGCCAGAAGCAGCTTTTGAATCTCGCCTCGGTAATGGCCATGAGCCCCGAGGCGCTGATACTTGACGAGCCCACGAGCCAGCTCGATCCAATCGCCGCTTTCGATTTTCTTTCCACAGTCAAAAAACTCAATACCGAGCTGGGCATCACCGTGGTTTTGAGCGAGCACCGTCTTGAGGAGGCGATGCAGTTCGCCGACCGCGTCGCCGTGATGGAGAACGGCCGGATCGTCGCAGCATGCGCTCCGGGCGAGGCCGCGAGAGAGCTGTTCGAAAAGGGCTCCTCCATGTATCTTGCCATGCCCGCCGCGGCAAAGATCAGCCTCGGCCTCGGCTTTGAAGAGACCGCGCTTACCGTCAACGAGGGGCGCAGGCTCGTGAATTCGCTCGGGCTCGAAAAGCGCCTCATTCATACGGAAAAGCCCGTGACCGAACGCGGCGCCGCCGCGCTGGAAGCGGATGACGTATGGTTCAGGTATGAAAAGGACGAGCCCGACGTATTGAAGGGCGTCAGGATGAAGCTCTTCACGGGCGAGATCTGCGGCCTCGTCGGCGGCAACGGCACGGGTAAATCCACGCTGCTCTCGGTCCTTGCGGGCGTCAACGTCCCATACCGCGGAAAGCTCCGCGTCAACGGCAAAAAGATGAAAAACCGCTTCAGCGCTTTCGAGGAAAGGATAGGCATACTCGATCAGGATCCGCGCACGATCTTTTCGGAGGAGACCGTCGAGGCCGATCTTATTAAGGCCGCCTCCAACCGTACGAAGGAGCGCGTCGATGAGCGGGTCGCCGCCGCGGTCAAGCTGATGGATATCGGGGACTGCCTCGGACGGAACCCGTTCGATCTCTCCGGCGGAGAGCAGCAGCGCTCCGCGATAGCAATAATACTGCTTACCGAGCCGAAGATACTTATGCTCGACGAGCCCACCAAGGGCATGGACGCGGGCGTGAAAAAGGCCCTCGGAGAAAAGCTGAAAGAGCTTCGCAAAGAAGGGCTCGCGATACTAATAGTCTCCCATGATACGGAGTTCTGCGCCGAATACGCCGACAGAGTCGGCCTCATGTTCGACGGCGGCATAGTCACCGAAAACAACACGCGCGATTTCTTCTGCGAAAACATCTTCTATACCACCGCGGCGAACCGTATCGCAAGGGAGGTTTGCCCCAACGCGCTTTTGACCGAGGAGGTGCTTTCCATTGCGGAAAGAAAGGAATGATACCGGTCTCGATCCGGTCGGCCTGATCGTAACGCTCGTCTGCGTGCTTCTGCTCGCTCCGGCGGCGATAGCGCTCGGGGTCTCGGTCTGGGACGACCGCCGGTTTTATATCGTCAGCCTGCTGATAATACTGATCTCGATGCTGCCGTTCTTCGTCAGGTTCGAGAGGCGAGGCCTATCCGCGAGCGAGCTCGTGCTGCTTGCCGCGATGATAGCGATAGGCGTAGCGGGAAGAGCGGCTTTCTATATGATCCCTCAGTTCAAGCCGGCGGTAGCGGTGGTCATGATAACCGCAGCCGCCTTCGGCCCCGATTCGGGCTTTATCGCGGGAGCGATGATCGCTTTCGTTTCCAATTTCATATTCGGTCAGGGCCCGTGGACGCCCTGGCAGATGGAGGCGATGGGCGTGATCGGCTACCTCACGGGGCTGATATTCCGCAAAAAAGACGGCAGTATGCCGCCGCTCATACCATTCGCCGCGTTCGGAGGGTTGGCCACTTTCGTGATTTACGGCCTTATCGCCGACACATCCACGGTATTCACCTCCCAGAACGAGATAAACTGGCAGAACCTTACCGCCGCGTACGCCTCGGGCGTGGTGTTCAATCTGATCCACGCGGCCTCCACCGTCGTTTTCCTGCTGCTGCTCGCCCGCCCGATGCTGAAAAAGCTGAACAGGATCCGGGTGAAATTCGGGCTGCTCGAATAACGCCGTTTAAGCCTCCTTCCGCTTGCAAGGCGGCAACAAATGAGATATAATATAAAAGTAATGATGATCAGTTGACATTTCAGCCAGAAAGGAGTCATTGATGGATCGTAATCTGAACGAACAAAAATGCCCGGCATGCGGCGCTCCGCTGAGGTTTGATCCCGAAAGCGGCAAATCCGTATGCGATTGGTGCGGCACGAGCATCGATATCCCGACGGAAGAGGAGGAGCAGCTTGAAGAGCAGCAGGAGAGCACGGCTCATTATTCAGAGTCGCTGGATCTGCCCGTTTACAACTGCCTTTCCTGCGGCGCGGAGATAGTGGCGGACGCGGTCTCGGCTTCGGTTGCCTGCCCGTACTGCGGCAACAACATAGTGCTGACCGAAAAGGTCTCCGGCGGTCTCCGCCCCGATGGGATAATCCCGTTCCGTATCGATAAAAAACAGCTTCCCGGCGCCGTGCAGAATTTCTACAAGGACAGGAAGCTCCTTCCCAAAAAGTTCTTCAGCGAAAGCAATATCGAAAACCTGTGCGGCGTTTACGTCCCGTTCTGGCTTTACGACTGCACGTACAGCGGAACGGTCCATTACGAGGCGTATAAGGATACCGCCGTGCGCGAGGGCGATTACATCGTGACCAACCGCGATTATTACGACGCCGACAGATTCATCGAGCTCAGCTTCAAGGATATCCCCGTCGACGGTTCGAGCCGTCTTGACGACGCGCTGATGGATTCCATGGAGCCCTTCGATTACTCCGATATTAAGCCCTTCAGGATGAGCTACCTTTCGGGCTTCTTTGCGGAAAGGTTCGATAAGGAATCCGACGAAGTCAAGCAGCGCGCAGAAAACAGGATGATGACGAGCGCCATGGGCATCGTCGATTCCAACGCCAACCTCGGCTCCGGATATACGGGCATGATCAACAAGGGCAACGATCTTGTTGCCGATCCCATCAACGCAAAATACGTTCTGCTGCCGGTCTACACATTCGACGTGACCTACGGCGGGCAGAAATACAGCTTCGCCATGAACGGACAAACGGGCAAGGTCGTCGGCGACGTACCCACGGATAAAAAGCTCAGCCTTTTGAAGCGCTGGGGCACCTTTGCCGCGGTGTTCGTCATAATGATGCTGCTCATATCGTTCATCTCTTGTTAAGGAGGCAGGGTATGAAAAAGGCATTCAGATCCATTTGCATATTGACCGCCGCCGTATTCGCGCTCACGCTTATCGCGCTCGCTTCGGGGTGCTCGCGGAAGGCACCCGAAGCAGACGGCTCCGGAGTTACCCGCTCGAACGTATTTGCTGAGGCTATGCCCGAATACACGGGCGATCCGGCGGATCTTCCCAAGGTCGTCGACCTTGCTGATATCCTCTCCGATGAGGAGGAAAAAGAGCTTTCCGACCGAATAGCCGCCATAGTATCGAAGTATAATACCGATATGGTCATCGTGACCGGCAATACCACCAACGGCCTCGGCAAGGCGGTCTACGCCGCGGATTTTTATGATTTCGGCGGATACGGCTGCGGCGCTGAAAAGGAGGGCTACTGCATGTTCTTCTGCCCCTCCGGAGAGGAAAGGGGCGGCTGGTGCTGCGCGACCGGCTCCGCTTCAAGGGGCAGGTACACCGAGCAGATCGCCAACATTGTCGACGATCAGGTCTATCCCTATCTTGAAAGGGGCGAATACTTCAACGGCTTCTCCGAATGGCTCGACTGCATGGAAAATTTGCTGTACAGCGGTATGCCCGTGCTGCCCGTCTGGTATCCCGGCCCCAACGAGGCTTATTCCAGGACGAGGGACGCTTCCGCTCCCAGGATATTCGACGAAGCCGGCATACTTGACGATTCTCAGGAAGCGGCCCTTCTCGCCAAAGCCGCCGAGATATCGAATAAGTACGGTATCGACGTGGTCGTCCATACCTCCAACACCACCTACGGTCTCGATCCCGACGGATACGGCGAAGCGCTCTATACGAGGCGCGGCTACGGTCTGAACGAAGGCTATGACGGCGTGCTCCTCACCCTGTACAGCAACGGGCGCGATTCCAATATCCAGGCTTTCGGCAGCGCCTCTCAAAAGCTCAGCAGCAAGAACATCAGCCGTCTGCTCGCGGGCGTCGAAGGCCCCGCGGAGGAGGGCAATTTCAATAAGGCGGCAAACCGCTGGCTCGATTATCTCGGCACCACGCTGAAGACCGGCCGCACTCCGCGCACGCCCCTCGTATGGACGATCCGCGCGATAGCTTCCGCGATCACGTCGTTCCTCGCTTCCGCGTTCGGAATGAGCACCGCGAAGGCCTCCATGAAGACCGTCAGGACGGCCTATCAGGCGAACGATCACCTCGTTTCCGACAGCTTCAGGATGAGGACTCCGGAGAATAACGATACGTTCATCCGCTCCGACGTTTCAAGGGTGTTCAGCCCGCTCGCAAGGGAAACGGGCAAGGAAGGTGGGAGCCACGGCTCCTCGACCTATTCCGGCAGCTACACCGGATCCTCCGGAACGACCCATACCGGAAGCGGCAGGGATTTCTGATCCCGAAGCCGACAGTAAATGAAAGGAAACGATCTGTAATGAAAAAAACGATTGCGGCGATCCTAATGGTATTGATGCTGCTGCCCGTATTAACGGGGTGCATGTTCGTCGCGGTGAAAGAGCCTGCAAAAAAGGAGAAGGAGCAATACGCGGTCGTCACCGGCAGCCCCAAGGGCGAACTCGATTTCGAGACCGTCGATATCAACGGCGATCCCATATCGATGAGCATGCTCTCCGAAAAGAAGCTCGTAATGGTCAATTTCTGGGAGCCGTGGTGCGGACCCTGCGTCGGCGAGCTTCCCGCGCTGCAGAAGCTCTATGAAAAATACAGCGACAGGGGTTTTGTGATACTCGGCGTTTACGGCTCCTCCGAAGAGTCCGAAGCCAGGGCGACGGCAGAGAGCATAGGTATCACCTACCCGGTGTTTTTCGTGACGGAGGAGTTTCAAAAGTATCAGACCAGATACGTTCCGACAACCGTGTTTTTCAACGGGAACGGCGATCTTCTGACCGATGAGCCCTACGTCGGCTCAAAGAGCGAATCGGAGTGGGAAGACCTGATACTCTCATTCCTCGGCGATTGAATATGAACGTTCCCAACGTAACCGAAATACTTCCGCGGCTGCCGTTCTGGGACATGCTCTCCGATGACGAAAAGACCTTTGTCAGGCGCAATTCGGCCATTCGGCACGCCTCTGCCGGGCAGCTCATTTACAGCCGCGACTGCGCGTGCGTCGGCCTCGTTTACGTGATAACGGGCAGCCTGCGCATCTATTCGCTCTCGCCCGAGGGGAGGGAGATAACCCTTTTCAGGCTCGGCCCGGGCGATCCCTGCGTGCTTTCCGCCGCCTGCGTGGTGAAAAAGATCACCTTTGATACGCACCTTTCGGCCGAAACGGATTCCGATCTGCTCGTGCTCAACGCCGAGGCTTTCGCCGAGCTGACGGAAGGGAACGTCCACGCGCGCTGCTTCCTTTACGAGCAGGCGTCCTCCAACTTCTCATCCGTCATGCACACCATGGAGAGGATACTCTTCTCAAGGTTCGATTCGCGCCTCGCCGCGTTCCTCGTCGACGAAATGGAGAGGACGGGGAAGAAAGAGCTCCGCTTGACGCAGAGCGCCATCGCAGAGCAGGTCAATTCCGCGCGAGAGGTCGTCGCCCGCATGATGAAGCAGTTCTCCGAGGACGGCCTCGTGGAGACCGGGCGCGGCTCCGTGATGATCAAGGACGCCGAGCGCCTTAAACAGATCGCGGGCTGAAAATATATTTAACTGAATGTGACTTGGTCACAGTACTCCTCTGACACATCGGGTACAATAACGGTGTAAGAAAAAAGAAAGGAGCCTTGTGACCCAAGGCAAGGTATTAAAAAATGGAGATCGAACTCAGCTACAACTCTTTCGATGATGAAGTAATGCAGTCCGACAAGCCCGTCCTCGTTGATTTCTGGGCGACCTGGTGCGGCCCCTGCCGCATGCTCGGCCCCGTTATCAAGCAGATCGCGGAGGAGAATCCCGATATTAAGGTCTGCAAAGTCAACGTGGACGACGAAGGCCAGCTCGCCATGCAGTTCAACGTGACCAGCATCCCCACCGTAATAGCGTTCAAGGACGGTATGGAGATCGGGAGGTCTATCGGCTTCGTTCCCAAGCAGAAGCTTCTTGACCTCGTAAAATAAAAGATCCGGAGGAATTAGAGATGAACAAGTACAAGGGCACACAGACCGAGAAGAACCTTCTTGCCGCGTTCGCGGGCGAGTCCCAGGCAAGGAACAAGTACACCTACTTTGCTTCCAAGGCAAAGAAGGAGGGCTATGAGCAGATCTCGGCGCTTTTCCTGAAGACCGCCGAGAACGAGAAGGAGCACGCGAAACTCTGGTTCAAGGAGCTTGACGGCATCGGCACCACGGCGGAGAACCTTCTTGCCGCCGCCGAGGGCGAGAATTTTGAGTGGACCGATATGTACGAGGGCTTTGCAAAGACCGCCGAGGCGGAGGGCTTTAACGAGCTTGCCGAGAAGTTCCGCGGCGTCGCCGCCATCGAGAAGGCTCACGAGGAGCGCTACCGCGCGCTGCTCAAGAACATCGAGATGCAGCAGGTGTACGAAAAGTGCGAGGGCAAGGTTTGGGAATGCCGCAACTGCGGTCATATCGTGGTCGGCACCAAGGCTCCCGAGATCTGCCCCGTCTGCGCTCATCCTCAGGCCTATTTCGAGATAAACGAAAAGAACTATTGAGCTTTGAACACCCGCCGGTCGTCGGCAGTCCATTAAGCTTTCGGCTTTCCCCGATACGGGGGAGGGAAGCCCGATCGGCGTCACCCTAAATACTTTCACGAAAGGAGCAGCACTATGAAGTACGTTTGCGATGCATGCGGCTGGGTCTATGACGAGGAGCTCGGCGATCCCGAGAACGGTATCGCCCCCGGCACCAAGTTCGAGGATCTTCCCGAAGATTTCGCCTGTCCCCTCTGTGGAGTCGGCAAGGATATGTTCACCGCCGAGTAAAACAACGTGACGGCGCGGGCCCTCGCTTGAACAGAGCGGGGGCCCGTTTTTTTCGGCGGGGCAGGGGAGAGGCCGCGGCAAGCTTTCTTAATAAAATATATTTTCGAAAGGGTGTAACATTTGCTCCGAAAATCTGTCTATATAAGTGAGGAGCTGTTTATGACCGCCGCGCGATACCTCCATCGACGCGGCCTTTGCAGCCCCGAGGTCCAACCAACCTTACGCTCCGCCGCGCTTTCTTCCCCCCCTTGCGCAGGCTTTATGCCGACGGAGCAAAAAGAGAAAAGGCGCGTCACCGCAGCGCCTTTTTTCTTATGCGAAAAACCGCCCGAAGGGCTTCCCGGGCGGCTCTCGTCGAAAAAACAGACGCGGCTCTCCTGCACGGGAAGCGTATCGTATGCGCCCTTTACGGCATTTATTTTCTTGCAGTCGTCCCCGATGCTGTGGTATAATAACAATTAACATAATCATAACGGAAGGCGGCTTGCGATGCAGCTTGCATATCAGATAACGAGCATCCCCACCAAAGCGGGGGAGATGAAAATAATCGTGCTTCGCCCCAAGGAGAGGACGGGGCTGCTGCCCGGGCTCTTGTGGATCCACGGCGGCGGCTATTACGAAGGCATGCCCGAGATGGTCAGGTTTTCAAGGGGCAGGGACGGAGCCAAGACGTATGGCGCGGTGATCGTTTCGCCCGCGTACAGGCTTTCGGTCGAGGCGCCTTATCCCGCCGCGCTTGAGGATTGCTACGACGCGCTTCTCTGGCTGCGCGACAACGCCGCCGAGCTCGGAGTCGATCCCGAAAGGATAATGGTCGGAGGCGAGAGCGCGGGCGGAGGACTTACCGCGGCGCTGTGCATGTATGCGCGCGATAAAAAAGAGGTGCGCATCTCGTACCAGTTCCCGATCTATCCCATGCTCGACTGCGACGATACGGATTCCTCGCGCGATAACCACGGCCTCACCTGGAATACGAAAAAGAACCATGAGGCATGGAAAAAATACCTCGGCCCGCTTTACGGCTCAGAGGATATCCCGCCCTACGCTTCTCCCGCGAAACAGAAGGATATGACGGGCCTGCCTCCCTGCTACACCTTCGTTTGCGACGGCGAGCCCTTTCTCGACGAAACCCTCGATTACGTCAGGGCGCTGAACGAGGCGGGCGTCCCCGCAAAGGCGGACGTGTTCCATGCCGATCAGCACGCGTTCGACGTTATTATGCCGCTCACAAAGGCCGCCAAGGACGCGCGCGCGGCGTTCCTTAAAAACTTCGGAAAGGCGATAGGTGCGATAGATGAATAAAGAGCTCCTCCGCACAATAAAATACGTTCTGATCGCCGCTTCTGCCGGGATCATCCAGTTTTTGAGCTTCACGCTCATGAACGAGATCATCAAATGGGATTACTGGGTAAGCTATCTGATCGCCCTTGTGCTCTCGGTTGTATGGAACTTCACGTTCAACCGCAGATACACATTTAAATCCGCTTCCAACGTACCCAAGGCGATGGCGCTCGTGATCGCATACTACTGCGTTTTCACTCCGCTTTCCACCATGCTGGAGCATTATCTTACCACCAAATGCGGCTGGAACGAATACCTCGTTACCATTATCAACATGCTGCTGAATCTTGCGACCGAGTTCCCGTATCAAAGGTTCGTCGTGTTCCGCAAAACGATAGACACCAACGAGCTTGCCGTTTCCGACAGGGAGAAGGATCCCGCCGCGAATGAAGAAGCCGTATCCGACAATTGATCCGGATCCGAACTATTGATCAAGAATAGGAAACCGATATGAAAAAATCAAGGATCATAAGCTGTTTTGCCGCCGTAGTGATGCTGCTCGCGGCGATAGCTCCCGCGGCTCACGCCGCAGCCGTACCCGCGGACTCCGGCGATCACGCCGTTATCCCCGCCGCAGGCGACGGAGTTATACTCGATTATGAGCTTGAGGACGTCACGCTGAACGTCGTTGAGGAGTTCGGCATGTATAAGGCGACGCGCGGCGCGCATATCACGGTCATAGCTTCCTTCGAGGAGGGCTGGACCTATAACCCCGACTATACCAACTTCTTCCGCGACCGCTCCGACAGGGTCACCGTGACCGACAATCCCGACGGCTCGAAGACCTTCTCTTTTGAGGCCCGCGCCGGGGATTATTTTTCCAAGGATGAGCTGCTGACCGTCGGCATTTACGCCACTCCCGACGCGCTCCCGCAGCTTTCCATCACCACGTCCGTGCCCTTCTCGCAGATAGACAGGGAGACCTGGGTGGACGCTTCCTTTACGCTCACCCTCGGCACCAAGGTCTATGCTTCCGGCGACTACTCCGGCGAAGGCTCGATAAAGGGCCGCGGCAACACCTCCTGGCTTCAGCCCAAGAAGCCCTATTCGATCAAACTCAACTCAAAGGCTTCTCTGCTCGATATCCCGAAGACCAAAAAATACGCCATAGTCCCGAGCTATTTTGACGATTCCCTCATCAGGAACTACATGACCTACAAGGCCGCGCTGATGCTAACGGGCATCGATTACGTTCCCAAGTGCGAGTTCGTCGAAGTCTATCTCAACGGTCAGTACAACGGCATCTATATCCTCGTCGAGCGCGTTGCGATCGAATCCAACAAGATCGATATCGACGAAGCGAACGCCGACGAGCTCACCGGAGGCTATCTCATCGAAAAGGATATCGACGGCAAGATCGATTATGACTCCGATCAATGGTTCGACTGTCCCTACTGGGCGAACCAGAGCAAGGATTATTTCGTGCTGAAGACTCCGGAGCCCGACGACTCCGCTCTGCTTTCGCAGATGCTCTCCTACCTGACGGATTATATGCAGAGGCTCCACAACTCCGTGACCGGGTCGAGCAGCGAGCCTTATACCACCTACGTCGACTCTCCCTCGTGGATGGATTTCATGATCCTGCAGGAGATATCGAAGAACATCGACGGCAACCTGAAGACGAGCTGTTATATGGTGAAGAAGGCGCAGGATGAAAAGCTCTATATGACCGCCCCGTGGGATTTCGATCTCGCCTACGGGTCGCCCTCCTGCACGTGGAACAACGCCGATCATTCGCATAACGATTATTACGACTGCCCCGATGCGCAGAGCACGGCGAGCTTTATGGTCATCAACTCCTCCTGCCCATGGTTCGATCATCTCTATGACGATCACGAGGAATTCCGCTCCGGCCTGATGGAGCGTTATGCCGGCTACCGCGAAACGATGATCCCGTTCATGCTCGGCACCATCGACAGCGCTTCGGCATATCTTGCCGGCGCGGTCCCCCGCGATGAGGCAAGATGGGGCGTCAGGGTCTCGGCGGGCATAGAACAGCTCCGCACCTGGCTCCGCGGAAGGATCGACTGGCTCGATTCACAATGGACCGATTCGGAGCCCATCGACCTCAATTTCGCGCTCAACGTTGAGGGCGGCACGCTGCAGTTCTCTTCGACCGGGAACTATGCCTTCACGGGCGTCGTCGTTGACGGCCGGGCAGCGGGCGTCAGCGGCAACGCGGGCGTTGACAACTCCGAAAGCGCCGTTTCGCTCACGCTTCAGATGCAGGCCGGGCAGACGCTCAGCTTTGATTACAGGATAAGCTCCGAGCAGAACTACGATAAATTCCAGTTCACCGTTAACGGCTCCGCAGTCGTTTCCGCCGACGGCGAGCACGGCTGGCAGACCTATACCTACACCGCTCCTTCCGACGGCTCGTACCAGTTTACCTGGAAGTATAAGAAGGATTATTCCGTAGCTTCCGGCAGCGACTGCGTGTGGATCGACAACGTAGCCTGGTCGGGCGACGAGCACGGTCTGCTCGGCGACGTGGACGGCAACGGCGTGGTGGATGCGCAGGATGCGCTCCTCATACTCCGCTGGTCGCTCGAGCTCATCGATGAGCTGCCCCATCCCGAAAACGGCGACGTAAACGGCGACGGGCATATCGGCGCGGACGACGCCCTCGTCGTGCTTCGCCTGCACATGGGTATTGCGTAAGACCGGGCGGAAGCATACGCCCGCCGATCGGGATAAAACTCCCGGATAATAAAACCGAGCATGATGCGGGGAACGCCTCCTGCATCATGCTATTTTCATTTTAATCCGGGCATGTGAGCCGGACGCCTCTTTGACGAGCCCCGCTTCAAAGCAGGGCTTTTTGCAAATAAAGTCGAAAGATCCGGCATAGATTGAGTATCGAATAAACTCTGGAGGTCATCTGGATGTTCGAAGCGATACTCGACCTGTTAAAAGAACTGCTGGCGCTCGTCGGCTGCGTGAGGGGCAGGGGAGAGCTGCCCGGGCAGCTCACGGCGGAGGAGGAAAAAAGGCTCCTTGAAAAGCTCGCGGAGGGCGATCCTTCGGCAAGAAACGAGCTGATCGAGCGCAACCTGAGGCTCGTTGCCCATATCGCGCGCAAGTATAAAACCGCCGGCCGCGACCTTGACGACCTGATCTCCATCGGTTCCATCGGCCTCATTAAAGCCGTAAACACCTACAGCCCTTCAAGGGGAAAATCGCTTGCTGCGTATGCGGGAAGATGCATTGAAAACGAGATACTGATGTCGATAAGATCCGAACGCAGGCGCAGGGGGGACGTCAGCCTTGAAGAGCCGATCGGAGTCGACCGCGACGGCAACGAGATAACCGTCGGGGATGTGCTCGGCACGGATGAGGACGCGGTATTTGCGGAGGCCGTCGGCCGCATCTGCGCCAACGGACTGAAAAAGCTGATCAACGATACCCTCGACGGGCGGGAGCGCAGCGTGATCGCCCTGCGGTTCGGTCTCGACAACGGCGAGCCTATGCCTCAGAGAGAAGTCGGCAGGCTGCTCGGCATTTCAAGATCATACGTTTCGAGGATAGAAAAGAAAGCGATAGAAAAGCTGCGGGACGCCGCGGCAAAAGGCTGCGGGGCGGGGATCTGAACCGCCTTTTTGCAGCCGATCGAAGGCGGCTGCAAGGCCTTTTCCGCTTTTTTGCGGAACGATCCGCGAATCCCCTTTTTCAAGAACGAAAATGCAATATAAAATATAAATATATTATTTCCGCCCCTCTGAAGTTTTCTCTTGTTTTATCGAGCTTTTTTCATTTTCGAGAATGAGGCAAAATTGTGAAAAATGCTAATAATCTATTGACAATTATATCTTTTGTGGTATCATTCGTATGATAGGTATTTTTATACCCAAATCTTACAGGAGGAAACCAAAATGACCAAAAGACTTCTAAGCATAGTCGTTGCCGCGATCATGGTACTCTCTCTCGTACCTATGACCGTTCTGGCGGGGACTGATCGCGCAGCCGAGGTCAAGGATGGCCGCACAGTCACCTATACCGGTGAAAATGTGACCGTTACCGATCCCGCGGTAGGAGAAAAATTCAACTGGACGCTCTCTGTTTCGGAGGCATCCGGCCTGTATTCCGGCCAGTGGCTGATCGATTACGACGAGACTTACCTCACTACCGACTACATTACTGAGACTTGGTCCGGATGCATCATCGGCATGATCAACGCGATCACCGAGAATTCGGGCGATCCCGGTACTGACACCCCCGATTTTGACTGGACCGCCAGCACTAACGGCAACTATCAGGAGACCGGCTCGCATCCCGAGGCTGTAGCAGGTAACTGGTATACCAACATCGGCATGCATCTCACCACCTTCGATTACGAAGGTCTTCAGATGGGCGGCCCGATGTTCAGGATCAGGTATAAGTGGACTGCCGTCCCCACCGAGAGCGTTGTGCTCCCGATGAACACCATCGTTATCAATTCCACCTATTTCACTCATACTACCGTTATCATTGACGGTGAAGAGCAGGAGACCATTGGCGGCGCGGCTTTCGATCCCGCGAACATCACCAGCACTCCCGGTTCCGTAACCGTTACTATCACGACGACCCCCGAGCCCACGGATCCTCCCACTCCCACGGAGCCTCCTGTGACCGAGGATCGCATCTTCCAGCTCGTTACCAATGAAGCTGATATCACTCCGAGCGGAGATTACGTCATTTACGGCGTCAACGGTACTTATACCGGCGCAATGAACGGCACCATCTCCAATGGTAGGATGGGTGCGACCGCCGTTACCGTAACCGATGACAAGATCATCAACCCCGATTCCTCCGTCATCTGGCACTTTGAGGAAGCTGAGGACGGCTCTATCGCGATCTGCAATGATGCTAACAGCGTTTATTGCGTGATCAGCGCCGACACCACCAGCGGCTTCTCCACTCAGGAGGATCCCGAGAACGGTTACAATATTACAATGGGCGATAATAACGTGGTCTATATGAAGACCAGCATCGCTGATGGTAATGAGAGGAACATTTGCATTTACAGGACCGATTTCCGTCCGTACGCAGACGGCAACTATAAGCCCCTTTATCTCTACAAGTATGTTACCGAACCCGTTGTAACGGATCATTCCGTTACCTACACCGGCGACACCGTTGAAGTTGAAGATCCCGTTGTAGGCGATACCTTCTACTGGACCATGAGCGTCTCCGATAATTCCGGTCTGTATGCCGGTCAGTGGCTTGTCGATTACGATGAGACCTACTTCACCTGCACCGAGGCGAACGCCAGCTGGTCCGGCGGTATCACCTCTCAGATCAACGAGACCTGGGATGAGGGCGAAGCTTATTCTGATAAGCCCTTCTTCAGCGCTACTGCCGTTTATGAAGGACAGTCCGGCGGCAACCCCGTTGGCGAAGCCGGCAATTACTACACCCTCATTGGTATGTTCCTTACCTCCAATGATTATAATGGCGTCCAGATGGGCGGCAAGATGATCAGGATGACCTATCAGTGGGTCACCGTTCCCACCGAGAGCATGGATATCCCGATGCCCATCGAGGTTATCACCAGCTCCTACATGACCAACACCAAGGGCTCCGCTCCTCACGATCCCGTTAACGTAGTTGACGGTCTGATCAAGGTTACCGTTTCCGAGCCCGTTGAGCATCCCGTAACCTACACCGGCGAGACTCTCACCGTTGATGATCCCGCCGTTGATTCCACCTTCTACTGGACTCTGAGCGTCTCCGAGAATTCCGGTCTGTATGCAGGCCAGTGGCTCGTCGATTACGATGAGAACTACCTCACCTGCACCGAGGCTAACGCCAGCTGGTCCGGCGGTATCACCTCTCAGATCAACGAGACCTGGGATGAGGGCGAAGCTTATTCCGATAAGCCCTTCTTCAGCGCTACTGCTGTTTATGAAGGACAGACCGGCGGCAACCCCTGCGGCGAAGCCGGCAATCTCTACACCCTCATTGGTATGTTCCTTACCTCCAATGATTATAATGGCGTCCAGATGGGCGGCAAGATGATCAGGATGACCTATAAGTGGATCGCGATCCCCACCGATGAGCAGCTGTCCCACGACGAAACCGGTTATTATCTGCCGATGCCCGTCGAGGTTATCACCAGCTCCTACATGACCGGCACGAAGGGCTCCGCTCCTCACAACCCCGTCACCGTTGTCGACGGTAAGGTCTACATCACCCGTGCTGAGAACTACACTCTCACCATCAACTACATCTATGCTGACGGCTCCGAAGCCGCTCCCACCCATACCGAGACTCTCGCCGCCGGCGCTTCCTATGAGGTAGCCAGCCCCGAGATCACCGGCTACACCCCCGATGTGGCGGTCGTTTCCGGCACCATGGAAGGCGACGTTACCGTAGTCGTTACCTACACCGCTAACCAGTACACCATCACCTGGGTCATCGACGGCGTTGAAGAGACCGAGACTTACGCTTACGGCGCAACTCCCGCTCATGCCGATCCCACCAAGGAAGCCGACGCTCAGTACACCTACACCTTCGCGGGTTGGGATCCTGAGATCGCTGCCGTAACCGGTGACGCGACCTACACCGCGACCTGGACTCAGACTGTTAACGAGTACACCGTTACCTTCGTCGATCACGACGGTACCATCCTTAAGACCGAAACCGTTGCATACGGTTCCGCTGCCACCGCTCCCGCGGATCCCACTTGGGAAGGCCACACCTTCGCCGGTTGGGATAAGGACTTCTCCAACATCACCGGCGACCTCACCGTCACCGCTCTGTATGACGAGATCATTTACCACACCGTCACCTTCGTCGACGGTCTGACCGGCGAGACCATCTCCACGGTCACCGTTGAGGACGGCGCTTCCGCTACCGCTCCCTCCGCTCCCACTCACGAGGGTTACACCTTCACCGGTTGGGAAGGCGAGTACTCGAACGTCACCGCTGACGTCACCGTTACCGCTCAGTACAGCGTAAACAACTACACCATCACCATCTACTACCTCAGGTGGTCCGATGCTCTTGAGGATTGGGTAGCTGCTCAGTCTTCCAAGACCGTCACAGTTGCTTACAACACCGAGTATGACGTAAACGATCAGATCCCCGCGGCGATCGGCGATTACGTCTACGATCATGCGGATACTGAGTTCACCGGCACCATGCCCGCTCAGAACATCGAGATCAACGTCTACTACGTTATTCCCTATGAACCCGTAGCTCCCACCGTAGCGTTCGAGAAGGCCGAGATCCGTGAGAGGACCGACGGAGATACCAAGAAGGATCTGCGCTTCCTCTTCGTGATCACCTACAATGACTCCTGCATCACCTATGACGGCGTCACCTACGGCCCCACCACCGAGTATTACGTGATCACCAAGTACCAGGCGACTCTGAATGCCGGCGGCAATCCTCTCGTAGTCAACGGTAAGAACCTCTACTCCGCGGGCGAGACCAGCTGTGAGTTCTCCGCAGTTCTCAAGAGCATCCCCGAGAAGTATTTCGACACCGCCATCTCCGCTACCCCGTACATCGAGTACACCCTTGATGGCGAGACCGGCAGCATGACCGGTGAAACCAGCACCACCACGGTCAACGAGGTACTGATGGGTGCAGACTGATCCTGATCAGGATCGAATGATTATGTTTGTCGGGTTTTGCGCGGGTAAAACCGCGCAAAAACCTTGGCGATAATGTTAGGAAAGGAGTATAAACATGAAGCGTTATACCGAACCCGAAATGGAAATTGTAAGCTTCGAGATCAACGACGTTACCAATAACGATTCCCGCTTTGGTGACAACGATGCCTCCGCCGACCCCGGCTTCTGGCCCGATGGCGACAGCAACCAGGTCAACTGGTAATCAATTTTCCGGAAAAGTTTAAAGGCAGGAGCCGTGAGATCTTCTCACGGCTCCTGCCTTATTTCTTATTATTTATGATACGGTTCTCCGTTGATTATCTTGAACGCTCGGTAGATCTGTTCAAGCAGCATTATGCGGAAAACCTGGTGTGAAAATACCATGCTCGAAAAGCTCAATACAAGGTCGGCGCGCTGCCTCACTTCCTGCGTCAGCCCGTGCGAACCGCCAATAATAAAAACTATGCGGCTCTTTCCCGTGAGCATACATTCGGAAATGCGCTTTGCAAACTCTTCGCTCGAAAGCTGCTTTCCGCGGGGATCGAGCGCCGCAACGAATTCACCCTGGGTCAGCTTATCGAGTATCCGTCTGCACTCGATCTGTTTGACCCTTTCGATATCCGCGGGCGAGGGGTGCTCGGGTACTTTTTCATCCGGCAGCTCGAGAGTTTCCAAATCAAAGAATTTCGAGAGCCGTTTAGTGAATTCCGCAGCGGCGTCGCTGTAAAAGCGCTCCTTCAGTTTTCCTACGCAGATCAGCCTTATCTTCATTATTTTAAGAGCCCGAATTCATACATCCCGGCATACACGTTCATAACGATCAGGATCACAAGAGCGATCCAGATGAACACGTTGCCGAGTATGCGGTCTTTTTTATTCTCGCCCGGCCGCTCGTCTTCATAAACGCCCTCTGGCCTGCTCTCGCCGTAAAGGGGAGCGTACCTGTTCCAATCGCTTACATAGCCGGGGTCGTTCGGATAAGCGGGAGCGGCTGCTTCGGGCGTACCTTCGGCGATCCCGCCTGGAACGGGAGCTTCTTCTGCAAACATGCCGAGCTTTTTGTTCTTATAGATCCTTACAAGCAGGAACAGGAGCGGGACGAGTATCACGGCGGCGATAACGCCGAATATGAAGAACGATATCACAGAGCTTATTACCGGCGAAACGGCGGCAGCCTCACCGGTCTCCTGCGCGGCTTCGGAGAGCTCATCCGGGTTAGATGCGAGCGAAATGGCCGCAATAACGGAGGCCATATTGTTCACCATGTGGACGATCACGGACAGCCATACGTTGCGCGTTATAAGATAAACCGAAGCAAGCAGCAGACCCATGCCGATGTATACGAGGAAGCCGCTCGGCGCGCTGTGCAGCAGCATGAATATAAAGCTCGAAAGCAGCGCAGCGCCAATGGGGCTCGTGCGCCTCCAGGTTTCCGTAAGCGTTCCGCGCATAATGAATTCCTCGCTTATGGGGGGGATAATCCCGAGCGAGATTATCATTATAACAGGCGAAAGGTGCGAGATCTTCGTTGCATCGGTGGTGTTGGATTCAACGAGCACGTTGGATAAAAGCGCCTGGTTGAGATAAGTGAGCGCCTGGTTGAGCATAATACATCCGATGCCGATGCCGAGCGCGATAAGCATATGTGTTGCGCGGGGGAGCTTTGCGATGGGGAAGCCGTTCTTTCTTCTGAATATTATCGCGGGGATAAGAAATGACGGCACCGAGACCATAAGCGCGCTAAGTATGTATCCGGCGTTGCCGGAGGCGACATCTGCGCCCTGAAGGAGCACGAGCGGTATCTCTACCGCAAATGAGAGACTTAAGAAAAGTATTACGCAGATGAGCGTAAGCAGCCCTGCTTTTTTGTTGAGTGACATATTGCCTCCTTAGTGTTATATCTCGAATATCCCCGTGACCCTGTTTCTGTGCGCCACGGTAAGGAACACGTCCTTTTCTTCGATGCCTGCGTCGGTCAGCGCCCCGCGCACGGTATCATATGCGATGCGTTCCGTATTGTTCTCGCTGCTCAGATGCGCGAGTATCGCCCTTCTAACGCCCGTATTGAAAAGCTTTATCAGCAGTTCGCCCGCGGCGTCGTTTGAAAGATGCCCCTTTTCGGAGAGTATGCGCCTCTTCAGCTGATAAGGATACGGGCCGGTTTTCAGCATCACCACGTCGTGATTCGCTTCGAGAAAGAGCAGATCGGCGCCTTGAGCCGTTTCACGCATCGATTCGGTGACCCTGCCGGAATCGGTCATATAGACCAGCCGCGAACCCTTGTTGAAGAAGGTGTAACCCACGGGTTCAGCGGCGTCGTGACTGGTGGGGAAGGGGGTCACGTCAAGATCCCCAATATAGAAATTCTGCCCCGTCACAAAAGTCCTTATGTTGCGCATGGAGACTTCTCCGATGAGCGGAGACATGGCCTTCCACGTGCCTTCGTTGGCATAGACGGGGATATCGTACTTCCTCGAGAGCACGCCGATGCCCTTAATATGGTCGGAATGCTCATGAGTTACAACTATTGCGGAGATCGCGCCGGGGTCGACTCCGACTTCCGAAAGCGCCGAAACTATCGTCCTGCCGGGCATGCCCGCATCCACGAGCACGTTTGTGCCGCCCGCGGATATCACCGAGCAGTTTCCCGAGGAACCGCTGAAAAGCGGAGAGAACTTCATTTGTGCTTTGCCTTTCCGAGGACAGGCCTCACTTGTTGATTATGCAGCTCGCCGCCCAGATGACGAGCATATGCGCAGGATAAAAACAGTAGAAAAGGAGCTTCGTATTCGGCCCTTTTTTGCCGTTGTAAAGCGCCGCGGGCACCGCTGAAAGCGCCATAGCGGCAAACAACAGTATCCCTTTGGTGACTGCCGCGCGCCCTCTGACAATACCGTAGCAGAAGTCGATAAGCGGGCGGAAATAGAAGCATGCGGCAAAGAGCACCAATGTCAGCGCCAGGCCGGCCCTGCTTGCGCGGCTTAGATACAGCGCAAAAACGAATACCACGCCAAGGAAACCGTAATCCATCCCGATCGCCGAATCGATCAGGTAAGCCGCGGCGAGCGCAAGCGCGGTATAGAGCGGCTTGTTCATTTTCACGCCAAGGCAGGCGACAAGCCCGAAAAGGAGCGTTGCCATTACCGAAAGCCCCTTATAAAGCGCAATGCTTTTTCCGAAAACGAATACGGTCATCACGCTGCCGGGATCGGCTCTCAAAGCCAGCATGAGCGAATAAGGTATCTGGGCGATCAGCGTGAACAGCGCGACTCTGACGAGGTATTTTCTCGGCGAAGAGGTCTTGACGGCCCCTTCGGCTATGCCTAAAGCGAACAGCGGGAACGCAAGTCTTCCGACCATCCTGCAGGCGATGTAAAGCCACGGGCTGATTGCGTTGAGCTGAGGCTCGAACGCGAACGCGGCGTGGTCGATCAGCATCGAGATACATGCTGCCAGTTTTAATGCGAAAGCGGTCAAGAAACTGCACTCCTATCCATAATAATACATTTTATTATAACATATTCGGCGGCGGCTTACAACGAAAACTTGATCCGCCTTCGGATGAGAGGGGGGGAGAAACGCTAAAAAACCGGCCCCGGGAAGCCCCGGAGCCGGCGCAGATAGTATTGAGATCAAGATCAATCGTCTACAAACCAGACGTAGATCTGCGGGAGATCAAGATCGTTGAGGCCCATTCCCATGGGACGTCCGTAGATGCTCTCATAGGACTTGCCGACTTCGATCTTGCCTGCGGAACCGTAATGGTTGTGGTATTCGATCACGAGCTTATTGCCGTCCGCGGTCTCGAGAACAGCCAGTATGTAATCGCCCTCCTGCAGGATCTCGGTAACGGTACCCTTGATCCTGTAAGCCTGCGTGGCTTCATAAGCAAAGGAAGCATAGTTCATCTGATACGCGCCGGAGGTGTAGGTGGACCAGTTGGGAGCCCTCTGAACGTGTACGTCCCTCTCGGAGATCTGACCGGATTCGGTGGTGCACTTGAGGTGGATCACGTAATCGCCGGCGTAAGCCATCCTGACGTTGAATGTGAACGAACCGTCCTCGCCGACAGCGGGAGCGGTGAGCGCGGCGTTGGAGCTGTCGCAGGTGGCTTCAAGAGTGGAGCCGGCGGGCACTTTGCCGCGTACCTCGATGGTATCCTTGGAGTTGACGATACGCTGCGCATAAGAGGTGTCGCCGTATTCCCAGGGAAGCTCGATGAGAGCCGTGGTGGGATGCGCCTCGTTGACGGTCACGTTGAAGGTGTGGCGGTAGATCTGATGGCCGCCGAGACGACCCTCTACGGGGATGGTGTAATCGCCGGTATCCTCGAAGGAGTAGGCGTATTCAAAGCTGCCGTCGGGATTGATCGCAACTTCCTCGCCGTTAAAGGTGAGCTTGGTGGCGATAAGGTCGATATGCCCGGTGATGCTGATGCTGCCGTCATCCGAAGTGATGGTATCGGGGCAGTTGTAGGTGACGTCGATAGTGGGCACGTTGAGGATTATGGTGCCCATATTATCGATCAGGGTCTCGGTGCCGTCGTCGTTCTTGACGTAGACCTTCGGCTGAGCGGGATACGATACGTCGTCAATGGGCTCGGTGGGCATGAGGCTGCCCTCAAAGACCTTGAACTTGATGGAATCGCCGGTATCGACGGTGGCTTCCTGCCTTGTGCCGTTGGAGGTCTCATAGATGAGGACCTTGCCGTTCTTGGCGAAAACGGTCACGTAGTAGATGCTGGGATCATCCGGATCGCGCTCGATGATGGGAGCCTTGTTGGAGCCGGTCGGGGACTTGGAAGCGGAGGAGCAGCTCTTGATACCGCTGACGATCAACCAGATGCAAAGGCCTAACAGCGCCAGAGCGGCAACTGCAGCCGCGATCTTGATGGCGGTGTTGAGGTTGAACTTCGAACCGCCCTTCTTGGCGCTGCGCTTCGCATAGCGCTTTTCATAAGCGAAATCGTCGTAATCCTCGCCGTTTTCTTCATCATCGTAATCTTCGTTGTTCTTTTCCCTGCGCTTAAACAGATTGGTCAGGAAAGCGGGGAGCTGAATGGACTTGCGTGCGGGAGCGTCGTCGTAGTCGTCCTCGTAATCGTCTTCCTCGTCGTCATAGCTGTACTGAGGCTTGGAGGAACGGCGGACGTTCTCGGTACGCTCGCTCTCCTCGGCGCTGCGGCGCTCGGCAAGGAGCCTTTCTTCCTCGGCCTTGCGCTCCGCCGCGCGCTGCTCGTCGGCATACCTGCGCTCGAAAGTGCGCCTGTTGTCGCCGGACTTGCGTTCTACGGTAAGAGGATCCTCTTCATAGGCCAACTTTGCGGCGGCTGCCTCGGCCGCCTGCCTCGCCTTTTCGGCGGCTGCTTCCGCTGCCGCGCGGCGCTCGGCCTCACGCTGCTTGCGGAAGGTCTCGGTCTCGGAAACAAAATCCTCGGGGATGTCATCCTCGCTGACGCTGTCTGCGGAAAAATCGGGCTCGGACCACTTGGGCGCCTTTACAAAACCCCATGCGGGCTTTGCGTTTTCGCCTTTATTCGCGGGGAGCTCTGCGGAACAATTCCTGCAATACTCAAGATAATCGGGATTGTCAAATCCACATCTCGGACATTTCATGATATATCTCCTTACTTTATGCACATGGATCACGGCATATTCATACATCTATATTATAACAGAAGTATTATTGCATTTCAATGTTTTGAAAGGCATTTTTATGAACAATATGATAATAAAACCAAAAAAACGCCGGCGCAGGAGCCGTCAGCCCCTGTTCAGCTCCCAGAACAGCACGGCGGAGGCCGCGGCGACGTTCAGCGAATCCACCCCACGGGCCATGGGTATCATAACGGTATAGTCAGAACAGGCTATGCTTTTTTCGGTAAGACCCCGGCCTTCCGCTCCAAGCAGCACCGCAAGCTTTTCGATACTTTTCAGCTCTTCCGAATCCACCCGAATCGAATCCTTCGAGAGCGCTGCCGCCGCCGTCCTGAACCCGTGTCCGTGCAGGAAGCCGATATCGGCGCTGGTGTTGTCATCCTTAATGGAAGGCAGCACGCTCCACGGGATCTTGAACACCGCCCCCGTGCTTACCCTTGCCGCTCTGCGGTGGAGCGGATCGCAGCAGCTTGACGAAACGAGCACCGCATCCATGCCCAGCCCTGCGGCGGAACGGATAATCGCTCCGACGTTGGTCGGATCGGTCACGTTTTCAAGCACCGCAATTCGCCGGGCGTCGGCTATTATTTCCGCGGGATCGGGAAGCGGCCTGCGCTCCATCGCGCAAAGCACCCCGCGCGAAAGCCTGAATCCCGTCAGCGATTCAAGCAGATCGTCCTCGGCGGTATAGACGGGCGCCCCGGGATCGTCGAAAAAGCGCCGCGCGATATCGTCCGTATGCTTTTTTGAGGCAAGGAAGGAAACCGGCCTGTATCCCGCTTCGACGGCGGCGCAGATCACGTTGAGGCTCTCCGCTATAAAGAGGCCTTCGCCCTCTCCGGCGCGCCTGAGCTGGGCTTCCGTCAGCCGCGCGAACGGCTCGGCTCCCGGGTCGCTGAGCGAGTTCAATCTGATTATCCGCATTTCAAGCCTCCGATAATGTTCATTGTACAGCATTATAATATCAAGCGGGCGCATCTGTCAAACGCGTTCAAATGGATTTGACATCGACCGCTGCAGGATATATAATTAAGAAAAAACGGGAGGCATCCACATGGTCACAGACGTTTATGAACAGTATTTCAGGGGCGAATGTGTTTTTAACGAGGTCCCGAGACGCGCCTGCATAGTTAAGCTAACCTCCGATTCGGAGGCGGGCTTTATTCGCTATACCGTCAGCGTAAGCTTTTTCCCGTTCAGGGATGACGAGGATTATGCCGTTTCCTACGACGCATACGCCGAGAAGGAGATTTACAACGCAAAGGGCCGCCGCTCCAAAAAACGCGAAAAGGGCTTTATGAAGGATCTGCGCGATCATGCCGACGAGCTTGCTCTTTCGATGGAGGGGAAGGTGCTCTGGGACGAGCCCTTAAAGGAAGCCCGCACGGCGTAAGCCGGAAAGCCGCAAAATAAAAGAAAAGTACGGAGTTTCGTTATGAAAGTCACTCTTCAGGAGCTTACAAAGATATTCCCTTCCCGCAACAAAAAGTCCAAGGAAACTGTGGTAGCGGTCAAGGATTTTACCGTGGAGATACCCGACGGCAAGCTCGTCGGTCTGCTCGGCCCTTCAGGCTGCGGCAAATCCACCACGCTCAACATGATAAGCGGGCTTGAAAAACCCACGAGCGGACGCATATTCTTCGGCGAAGACGACGTGACCGATCTTCCCCCCGAGGTGAGGGGAGTCGGGCTCGTGTTCCAGAACTATGCGCTCTATCCGCATATGACTGTGCTGCAGAACATACTGTTCCCGCTTGAAAACCTTAAGGGCGATAAAAAACTGACGAAGGAGCAGATGCATGAAAAGGCCATGGAGGCGGCGAAGCTCGTTCAGATAGACGAGCTCATGGAACGCAAGCCTTCCGAGCTTTCCGGCGGTCAGCAGCAGCGCGTCGCCATAGCGCGCGCTCTCGTCAAAATGCCCAAGATACTCCTGCTTGACGAGCCCCTTTCGAATCTTGACGCGCGCCTGCGTCTCCAGACAAGGGAGGAGCTTCGCCGTATTCAGCGCGAAACGGGCATTACAACGATTTTCGTCACCCACGATCAGGAGGAGGCGATGAGCATATCCGATATGATAGTGGTAATGAAAAACGGCGTGCTCAATCAGCTCGGCAAGCCGCAGCAGGTGTATGACGATCCCGTCAATCTCTTTGTCGCAAAATTCCTCGGCACTCCCGCGATAAACGTATTCTGCGGCAGGATCAGTTCTGAAAAGCTCATGATAGGGGATGAGGCGCTGCTCCTTGCGCCAGGCGCCGCAGACGGGGAAGTTTACGTCGGCGTCCGTCCGGAGGGCTTTATTCTCAATGATGAAGGCGCGCTCACCTGCCGGCTTTTGGCTGTCGAGGTCATGGGCCGCGATACGAGCGTGGTATCCACCCATCCCGATTCCGAGGGCGTCAACATCCGCGCGATAATCAGCGCCGAGAACCGCGTCGACGAGGAAGCGGAGCTCGTGCGCTTCGATCTGAAGCCCAATAAGACTTTCATATTCGATATCAAGACCGAAGAACGCATACCGGTCGAGTTTCGCCCGCTTTAAAGGAGGCCCCCTGTGAAGAAGAATTTGAAAGCCTGGCTGTATCTGCTCCCCGCGATACTGTTCCTGGGATTCTTCATGGTCTATCCCCTTATAGACGTCCTCGTCTATTCGTTCGAGGAGGGCTATAATTTCACCTCCCAGACTCATATGGGGATAGGTCTGTATAACTATTCCTACGTCCTGCACGATCCGTATTTCCTGCAGGCGGTCAAGAATACTTTCATTCTGGTAATAATCACGGTTCCCGTATCAACGGGGCTCGCCCTTCTTATCTCACTCGGGCTCAATTCTATAAAGAAGCTCAAGGAGCTCTTCCAGACCGTCTACTTTCTCCCTTACGTCACGAACACCCTGGCGGTCGGTCTGGTCTTTATGATACTCTTCAAAAAGACCCCGTACACCGAGGGCATGGTGAACATGCTCATAACCGTATTCGGGGGAAAGTCGGTCGATTTTATCGACGGCCCCTACTGGGCTAAGATGTTCGTGCTCTGCTTCTATACTGTTTGGATAGTCCTGCCGTTCAAGATATTGATTCTGACGAGCGCGCTTGCCTCCGTAAAACAGGATTATTACAACGCGGCGAAGGTCGACGGGGCGTCTAAGTGGACGATCTTTACAAAGATCACGCTCCCCATGATATCGCCCATGCTGTTCTACCTCATCATCACCGGCTTTATAGGAGCGTTCAAGGCGTATTCCGATGCGGTCGCGCTCTTCGGAACGAATCTTAACGCGGCAAAGATGAACACCATAGTGGGGTACGTTTACGATATGCTCTACGGCGACAGCGGCGGATACCCCTCCTATGCATCCGCGGCGGCGCTGATCCTCTTCGCAATAGTTTTCACAATAACCGTTATCAACCTGCTCATCAGCAGGAAGAAGGTCCATTACTGAGGTGCCGCCATGAACAAAGAATACGAAAAGATCGAAAAAGCGGCAAAAAGGCGCAGGATTATCAAAAACGTGATAACCTATTTCCTGCTTGCGGTATGGGCTGTCATGGTGCTTTTCCCGTTCTACTGGATGGTGCTCACCTCTATCAAGAGCTACGGTTCTTATAATTCGGAGCATATCCCCAAGTTCTACGCGGAATCGCCCACGCTGCAAAACTATGCCGAGGCGTTCAGATCTGTGCCTTTGAGCAGGTATTTTGTCAATACGCTCATATTCACCCTCGTGACGACCGCGCTGATGCTCGCCGTCACGGTGCTTGCGGCGTTCGCTTTTGCAAGGCTCGATTTTAAAGGAAAGGATCTGGTGTTCACGCTGTTCCTCGCGCTGATGATGATCCCTTCCGAGCTCGTCATAATCACCAATTTCAGGACAATAACCAACCTCGGTATGCGCAACACCTTCCAGGGCCTGATACTGCCTTCGGTGACCTCGGTGTTCTATATCTATCTGCTGAAGGAAAACTTCGGGCAGATACCGGATGAACTCTATAAAGCCGCAAAGGTCGACGGCACTTCCGATCTCAAATACCTGACCAAGGTGATGATCCCCATCTGCCGCCCGACCATAGTGACGATAGTTATCCTGAAGGTCATAGAGTGCTGGAATTCTTACGTCTGGCCCAGGCTGATCACAGACGATCAGGCGTATTTCCTCGTTTCCAACGGCATACAGGAGATCAGGGAAAACGGCTTCGGGCGAGAGAACATCCCCGCGATGATGGCCGCGGTCGTAGTCATATCCGTGCCGCTCATAGTGCTCTTCCTCATTTTCCGCAGGAAGATTATGGAGGGCGTATCGAGAGGAGGTACCAAGGGATGATGAAAAGGATCTCCTCCGCCGCGCTTGCTGTGCTTACGGCGCTCCTGCTTATAATTCCCTTTGTCGCCTGCCACGGCTCTAAGGGGCTGCCCGCTTTCGCCGTCCCCGAAGCCTTCGATGCGGGAAGGGATTACGAGATCTCCTTCTGGGCAAAGAACGATACCAATAAGACCCAGGTCGAGATATATAAAAAGGCCATATCGGATTTTGAAGCGCTCTACCCCAATATAAAGGTGAACCTGCATCTCTATACCGATTACGGCAGGATCTACAACGACGTCATCACCAATATCTCCACCGGTACGACGCCCAACGTCTGCATAACCTACCCGGATCATATCGCCACCTATATCACGGGAACGAACGTCGTCGTCCCGCTCGACGAGCTGATCGACGATCCCGAATACGGTCTCGGGGGGAGCGAGCTTCGGTTCGACGGGCCGACCCGTGAGGAAATAATACCCAAGTTCCTCGCGGAGGGTGTGGTCTCCGGCAAGCAGTACGCGCTCCCGTTCATGCGCTCGACCGAGGCCTGCTATATCAATAAGACCATGCTCGAAGAGATGGGCTTCACTCTGCCCGATATCCTCACTTGGGATTTCGTTTGGCAGGTCGCCGAGGCGGCCGCCGAGAAGGACGCCGACGGGTATTATAAGGCGAACGGGCAGAAGGTCATGCTGCCTTTCATCTACAAATCCACCGACAATATGATGATCCAGATGCTGAAGCAGCGCGGCGCCGGCTACTCCACGGAGGAGGGGGAGGTGCTCCTCTTCAACGATACCACTAAGGAGATCCTTTTCGATATCGCGGATCACGTTTCCAAAAACGCCTTTACTACGTTCAAGATCTCCAGCTATCCCGGCAACTTCCTGAACGCAGGCCAATGCGTCATCGGCGTCGATTCCACCGCCGGCGCGACCTGGATGGGCGCCAAGGCGGCGCATCAGGATATCTCGTCGGATAAGCTCGTCGATTTCGAGATCGCCGTCAGGCCGGTTCCGCAGTTCGATCCCGAGCATCCGCAGATGATCTCCCAGGGCCCGTCGGTCTGCGTGTTCAACAAGCGCGATCCGCAGGAGGTGCTCGCCTCGTGGCTCTTCGCGCAGTTCCTTTTAACGAACGGCGTGCAGATCCCGTATTCCGAAACGGAGGGCTATATCCCCGTCACGAGCAAGGCGCAGGACTCCGCGGAGTATCGGGAGTATCTATCGCTTGAAGGAGCGGACGACGAGCATTATTCCGTCAAGATACAGGCGGCCAAGCTGCTGCTCGACAATATCGACAACACCTTCATAACCCCCGTTTTCAACGGCTCCGCCTCCCTTCGCGACGCTGCGGGCAGCCTTATAGAGAACGTGACGAAATCCGTAAGGAGGGGGGAGAAGGTCGACGAACCCTATTTTGAAAAGCTTCGAGCCGAGACCATTTCGCTATACAGGCTCGATCAGGGCGATATGGGCAAGTCGCTCGGCAAGAAGGAGCTTGGGCCGCTCCCCGGCACCGCCGTTGCGCTGATCGCGATACTCTGCGCGGTCTGGATAATAATAGGGGCGGGCTATGCTTACCGTAAGCTCTCCGAATGGAGAAAAAACCGGGGCGGAGGGAAGCCCGAGGATACAAAATGATATTATTTAGCCGGCAGGATATTGATTTGCCGGCAAAAAATAGTATAATAAGATACGGTTGTAAGACCTATTATTCAAGGAGGAATCAAAAATGAAAAAGTTTGTGGCTCTTATGCTCGTTGTGATAATGGCTCTCTTTGCCTTTGCAGCGTGCAAGAAAACCGAAAAGGAAGAGGACAAGGCCGATGTTAAGGGCGAAGGCGTTATGACTCACGCTCAGTACATCGAGGCCAAGATCGGCGACGAAGTCGTCGTTGAGACCTACGTCCAGGCCAAGCAGAGCTGGTGGGATAACAAGGGCACCTTCTACACCCAGGATAAGGAAGGCGCATACTTCATCTATGAGATGGCCTGCTCCGAGGAAGAGTACAACAAGCTCACTCCCGGCACCAAGATCAAAGTCACCGGCCATAAGGCTCAATGGCCCGAGAACACCGGCATCATCGAGATCATCGACGCCAAGTTCGAGATCGAAGAGGGCAATTACGTTGCTCCCGCCTATGACGCCACCGCCGCTTTCGGCACCGATGAGCTTGAAAAGCACATGGGCGAATTCTTCACCGTAAAGGGCGCGGTCGTCGAGGCCATGGATGACGGCGCGGCCTTCTGGTACAACTGGGACAATTCCGGCACCCAGGGCAATGATCTGTACTTCAAGTTAAAGATCGGCGAGAAGACCTACACCTTCACCGTTGAGAGCTATCTCTGCGGCGCTGAGACCGATGTTTACAAGGCAGTCGAAGGCCTCAATGTCGGCGACACCATCACCGTCGAGGGCTTCCTCTACTGGTATGAGGGCGTCAACCCCCACGTGACCGCAGTTACCGTCGGCTGACAGTCGGATCGATCGTGTCAAAAAGCTCCCGGAAAAACCGGGAGCTTTGCTGTTTTATTAAACTATTCGCATGCGTCGAACTGCGCTCTGTAAAGCTCGCGGTAGAAGCTTTGCTTTGCCATAAGCTCATCGTGAGTACCCTGTTCGACTATTCTTCCTCCGCGCATAACGAGTATGCTGTCGGCATTTCTGATGGTCGAAAGCCTGTGCGCTATAACAAAGCAGGTCTTACCCTTCATCAGCTCGCGCATCGCCGCCTGGATCTGCTGCTCCGTGCGTGTGTCGACGTTTGAGGTCGCCTCGTCAAGAATGAGCATGTTTGCGTCGAGCAACATCGCTCTTGCGATCGTCAGCAGCTGCTTCTGCCCCTTTGAGATGCCGGAACCGTTATCGGTCAGCACGGTATCATAGCCCTCCGGCAGGCGCGATATATAGCTGTGTATCCTCGCCGCGGAAGCAGCGGCCTCGACGTCCGCCATTGTCGCATCCTTTCTGCCGTAGGCAATGTTGTCGAATATCGTCCCCGAGAACAGCCACGTATCCTGAAGCACCATTGCGTACGATTTGCGCAGAGAGGCGCGCGTAACATCCTTTATCGGGTGAGAATCAACGCGTATCTCGCCGCTGTCCACGTCATAGAACCGCATCAACAGATTGATTATAGTGGTTTTGCCGGCGCCGGTCGGACCTACTATCGCCACCAGCGAGCCGGGCTCCGCGTGAAGATCGAAGCCGGTAATAACGGGCTTCTGCTTGTCATATGAGAAATCCACGCTGTCGATCTCGACGTCGCCCATGACGTCCTTCAGCTCCCCGGCTTCTGAGGAATCGGCGGGCTCGGGCTCCGCGTCAATGAGAGCGAATACCCTTTCCGCCGCGGCAAACGCGCTCTGAAGCTCCGCGATAATGTTTGCGACTTCATTGATCGGCCCAGAGAACTTTCTTGAATACTGAACGAAGCTTGAAAGATCGCCCAGCCTGATTATCCCGCGCAGGTACAGCATTGATCCGAAAACGCAAACCAGTGCAAGCGATAAGTTGTTTATAAAGGTGACGGAGGGCCCTGTCACGGTTCCGTTCGCCTCCGCCCGGGTGTAGGCTTCGACCGCGATCACGTTCTTTTCCTCAAACTTTTCTTGCACGGCGTCCTCGCGCCCGTAGGCTCGTATGGTCTTCTGACCTCCCAGCATCTCCTCGACAAAGCCGTTGAGCTCGCCGAGCTTTTTGCTTCGGTTGCGGAACATCGGGCGAACCCTTCCCGCAAGCCATCTTGTAAACAGCATCGTAACCGGTATGGTCACCGCAAATATCGGCACCAGTATCGGAGCGATCGTAAGCATCATTACGAGCGATACCACGACCGTGATCGTGCTTTGCAGAATCTGCAGCGCGTCTGAGGCGAGGCTCTGATTGACCGTGTCGATATCATAAGTGATGGTGCTCACGATATCGCCTATCTGTCTGTTGTCAAAGAAGCTGACGGGCAGCCCGGTCAAGTTGCGGAACACGTCCTGCCTCATGCGCTTTGCTACGTTTCTCGAAAGCTTTATCATTACTAACTGCAAAAGATAGCTGAACGCGGCGGAAAGCGCGTAGCATACTGCCATAAGCCCGGCACAGCGGAGTACAGTATCAAAATCCACGCCGTTTTCGCCGGTTATTGCGTTTATTGCCCGGCCTGAAAGCTTCGGCCCGTAGAGCGAAAGCAAGCTGGAGCAGGCGGAGAGCAGCACGGCAAGCACTATCAGCAGACGGTATTTTCCAAGGTACTGCCACAGCCTTTTCAACAGCCTTCCGCGATTCTTTCTGATCTGCGCGCCGGCTATTTTGTTTTGAGAGGAAGCCTTCTTCATTTTATCAAGCCTCCTCTCCGGTGCCCATCTGGGTATCGGCTATAAGACGGTATTCGGAGCAGCTTTCCATAAGCTCTTCATGCCGCCCCTGACCGATCACTTTTCCGTCGTCCATTACGAGGATGAGATCGGCATGGCGTATCGAGGATATCCTCTGAGCGATAAGAACGGTGGTGGTATTGCCGTGATGAAGATTCAGCGCCCTTCTCAACAGCGCGTCGGTGCGGTAGTCAAGCGCGGAGCTTGCGTCGTCAAGCACGAGTATTTCGGGGTTACCGGCAAGCGCGCGTGAAATAAGCAGGCGCTGCTTCTGCCCGCCGGAAAGATTGTTTCCCCTAATGGCGACGGCAGCATCGAGCCCGCCGCTCTTTTCGGCAATGAATTCGGCCGCCTGAGCGTCTTCGGAAGCTCTGATCATATCGGCCTCTTCAATATCGCGGAAGAAGCTTATGTTTTCCCTTATCGTGCCCTCCGCAATAAAATCATTCTGGAATACCGCGCCGAACAACCGGTTGAGATCCGCGCGCTCATACTCGCGCACGTCGCGGCCGTTTATCAGTATTCGCCCCTCGTCGGCATCGTAAATCCGCGTCAGAAGGTTGATTATAGTGCTCTTTCCGGAGCCGGTGGAGCCGAGTATGCCAAGAGTCTGACCTCGGTACAGCCTGAAAGAAAGATGCGAAATGTTTTTTCCCACCCCGGAATATGAGAAGGAAACGTCGTCAAATTCAATGACGGGGTCACCGGGAGCGGGGGAGGAGCCTTCCTTTTGTTCCGAAACGGTCAGATCCTCGGGCAGATCGAGCACGTCCGCAACGCGGATCGCGGAAGCGGTCGATCTTGAAGCCATTATGAATATCCTCGTAACACCGAGCATGGCGTTGAGTATCATGACAAAGTACTGTAAAAACGCGACGATCACAGATGTCTCGGTATTCCCGCCGGCGACCCTGTAAGCGCCGACGACCACAACTGCCGTCAGTCCGAGGTTCAGCACGAGCGACGCCGTGGGGTTGTTTATCGCGGTTATGGCGCCTGCCTTTGAATCCGTCCTTGTAAGCTCATCGTTGACTCTGTCAAAGCGTCCGCGCTCATAATCCGTTTTGGAGAGCGCCTTTATCACGCGCACGCCGGTAATATTCTCCTGAACTACGCGCACCATGCTATCGAGCACGGACTGTTCTTTTGTGTAAAGAGGAATGCTCTTTTTGGTTATGATCCAGACCGTGAATCCGATTATGGGAAGCAGGGCTGCGAGTATCAGCGCAAGATGAGGATCCATGGTGAGCATCATGAACACGCCGCCGACGAGCAGTATCGGCGCTCTGACGCCAAGCCTCTGCCCGCGAGCCAGAAACTCGTTCACGCGGTATGTGTCGCTCGTAAGACGCGATTGTGCGGAGGGCAGGGTCAGCTCGTCCATCTGCTTTGCCGAAAGACTGTTCAGCTTTTTAAAAAGGTCATATCTTATCCTGCGCGTTATCCTGCCGGAGCTGACAGCGCTCATCCTGTTTGCCGTGATATTCATGAAAAGACAGAGCCCCGCGCAAAACAGCATCAGTCCTCCGTAGATAAAAATCCGGTTCTGCTGCCCGGGAACCACGCCCTCGCTGAGTATCCGCTCCATGAAAAAAGGAACGAAAAGCTCTGCGACCGCGCCGAAAAGCTTGACCAGCATAGTAAATGCGATATAAAAATAAAAGGGCTTGACGTATCCTGAAAGTCTTCTCATCTGATCCTCCGCGTTTGAGACCATTATCCGCTCAAAAAACGCTTTTGTCAAGCTTAAAACACGAACGTCGGCCGAAATTCGCTCTGTACAGGACGGATCGGATATGGTAGAATGATAAAGTCAAAAAACCGGGCACAGCCCAAGGAGGATCATAATATGGCACAGAAACAAATCCCCAAGCGCTCCGAAGTCGAAAAACAGTACACGTGGGCGACCGAAGATCTCTATGCTACCGACGCGCTCTGGGAGGAGGCTCTCAACGATGCAAAGGCCTATCCCGAAAGGATCGCTTCTTTCCGCGGCAGGCTTGCGCAGAGCCCCGAAGCGCTGCTTGAATACATGCAGTTTTCGGATAAGCTGCAGATCAAGGTCGAGCGCCTGGGCAACTACGCCATGCGCAAATCGGATGAGGATACCGGCAACTCCTTCTATCAGGCAATGAAGGGAAGGATAATGAACCTTTATATGATGCTCGGATCGGCAGATTCATTCTCCACACCGGAGATCATATCCATCCCCGATGATAAGATGGAGGAATACTACCGCACGGTTCCCGGGCTCAAGCTCTATGAGCGCAAGATCTCGAGCATCCGCCGCATGAAGCCCCATACGCTCTCCGACGAAGAGGAGCGCATACTGGCGCTTTCCCATCAGGCGACTTCCGCCGCGGGCGAGACCGCTTCCGCATTCAGGAACGCGGATATTCGCTTCCCCTCCATCAAGGACGCCGAGGGGAACGACCTCGTCGTTACCCAGGGCTCGTTCATCCCCCTCATGGAGAACCCCGACAGGAACGTCAGGAAGGCCGCGTTCGAGAGCCTGTATCACACCTTCGCCTCCTTCAAGAACACCTCCGCGGCGTTCCTCGACGCGCAGGTCAAGGGCCTCATATTCAATGCGCAGGCAAGGAAATACGCTTCCACCCTTGAAGCCTCTCTCGACAGGACGGAAGTGCCGACTGCGGTCTATCACAACCTGATCAGCTCCGTGCACGATAACCTCAAGTATCTGCATAAGTACGTCGAGCTCAGGAAAAAGCTCATGGGAGTCGACGAGCTCCATATGTACGATCTCTACACCCCCATCGTGGGCGACGCCGATAAGGAGATCCCCTATGAGGAAGCCAAGCAGATCATAATCAAGGCGCTCGCGCCCCTCGGCGAGGATTACATCTCCATCCTCAAGGAGGGCTTCGAGAACCGCTGGATCGACGTTTACGAGAACGAGGGCAAGCGCGGCGGAGCATACTCCTCCTGCGGCGATCCGCACCCCTACGTGCTGCTCAACCAGAAGGATACGCTCGATTCAATGTTCACCATCGCGCACGAAATGGGCCACTCGCTCCACACCGTCTATTCGATGAAGCACCAGCCCGTCTGCCAGCAGGATTACGTCATTTTCGTAGCGGAGATCGCCTCCACCTGCAACGAAGTGCTGCTCGTCAGGTATCTGCTCAATAACACCTCCGATAAGCGCGAAAGGGCGTATCTTATCAACCACTTCATGGAGAGCTTCCGCGGCACGGTCTACCGCCAGACAATGTTCGCCGAATTCGAGCTCTTCATGAATCAGCTCGGCGAGACCGGCGCAAGCCTCACCGCCGACGCTCTCTGCGAGAAGTACTATGAGCTCAACAAGCAGTATTTCGGCGACGCGATCACCGTCGATCCCGAGATCGCCTACGAGTGGGAGCGCATCCCGCACTTCTTCTATAACTTCTACGTGTTCCAGTACGCTACCGGCTTCTCCGCGGCCTGCGCGATCGCTAACCGCATACTTACGGAAGGCGAGCCCGCCGTTGCGGATTACAAGAAGTTCCTCTCCGCAGGCGGCAGCATGGATCCCATAAGCATCCTCAAGCTTGCCGGAGTCGATATGACCACCGCCGCTCCCATCAACGAGGCGCTGAAGCTCTTCGGCGAGCTCCTTGACGAGATGGAAGAGCTGATGAAGTGATCGAAAAATCAAACAGGGGTCTCCCAAGGGAGACCCCTGTTTATATGTTGTTCAGAGAACGACCGTATCGATAAGCCCGGGCTCGCCCCGAGTCACCAGACAGCAGGCGCGATCCGGCCCGTCGAGTCGCGTGCAAAAACCGCGCATGACGCCATCCCGGAAGACTCGGCCCTCCGCGGCGTAAACGCGCCTCAAACCGCCCGAAACGCCCTCTCCTGTGAGCTTGTAATACGCTTCCTTTTCGGTAAAGCGCCGGAGCAAAAAATGCTCGTCCGAGCCGAGAAGAAAAGCTTTTTGTTCGGCAGGGCATAATATCCGCTTCGAAAGCCTTTCGGGAACGGGGCGGAGCTCTTCGATATCTATTCCGACCGGGGAAGGGGAGTACGCGGCGGCGGCAAAGCGCCCGGAATGTGAAAGCGAAATAAAGCCGTCCGATATGACGGGCTTGTTTCGCTCGTCCCTCGAATACACGGGAGGCAGCATCGCGTCGCCGCTCAAAGCAAACGAGAGCGCGAGCTCTGCGGCATATCCCCGGAGCTTCGCCTGCGCGTTGTTGACGGAGGCCGCCCATTCAAGACGCGCTGCGGAGCAGAAAGCCTCCGGCTTCGAGAGCAGCTTTGCGCACGATTCGGTATTCACAATAACGACTCTGATCCTCATATAATGAATTGTAACCGCGATCTCTTCCGCGGTCAATAACTTTTTGAATAAATAATGCTTGACATTGTTTCGTGAAGGTGCTATAATCCCATTCGTCGAAACAAATAGGGGCATGATGTAATGGTAACATAGCGGTCTCCAAAACCGTTCTTCTGAGTTCGAATCTTAGTGCCCCTGCCACAAAACAAGACGGATGCGAAGCATCCGTCTTGTTTTGTAGTAAGAGGAGATGATTCAGAACTCCGAGAATTTGCCTTCGGCAAATTCTCACAAAGCTTCGCACACGCAGGCAGCTCCCGACGACTCAAACTGCGAAGCGGGAGTTCTGAATCTTAGTGCCCCGTAACGCCGAAAGCTGAACTCCGAAACAGCGAAGCGGGAGTTCTGAATCTTAGTGCCCCGTAACGCCGAAAGCTGAACTCCGAAACAGCGAAGCGGGAGTTCTGAATCTTAGTGCCCCCGTAACGCCGAATGCTGAACTCCGAAACTGCGAAGCGGGAGTTCTGAATCTTAGTGCCCCTGCCGTACTGCTGCCCGAACGATTTTAGATTGACAATCCCGCTCGTTTTTGTTATATTCCATTTGTAAGAATGAACTCGGGAGGCATAACATGGGCGGCAAAGCAAAAAAGACCAACAGATCAAAAAAAGGCGGAAAGAAAACCAAGCGCTTCAGCGCGCTGAACCTGCTGTGGATAATACCTCTTGCGATAGCCGCGGCGTTTGCCGTGATGATGTATCTTGTCCCGGCGCTTGATAAGGCCGACGATACGCCCGTGCCCGGTTCTGCGGACTGGATGATGCGCCTGCCCGATGATAAACCGCTCTCAGAGGTCGTCATCCCCGGCACTCACGACAGCGCAACGCAGTACGTTCAGCTCGGATACTTCTCCAAATGCCAGGATTTCAGCATCGCTCAGCAGCTTGAAAAGGGATACCGGTATCTCGATATCAGACTCGGCGTCGACGGGGACAGGCTTAAACTCATGCACGGCTTTACGGCATGCACCGAGGGCGGCTGGCCTTGGTCGCGCGCTCTCTATCTCGACGGCGTGCTTGATGACTGCATCGGGTTCTTAAAGGCGCATCCTTCGGAGATCGTACTCTTTGCCGTCAAGCAGGAGCATGGCTCCGAATCCGTTTCGGATTTCCAAAGGCTGCTCTGTACCTATATTGAAAAGGATCCCGACATGTGGCTTCTGACCGACGGGATACCCACCGTCGGCGAGGCGAGGGGCAAGATAGTCCTCCTGCGCAGATACAACGACGAGGCGGTTCTCGGCCTCCCGGCAGGCGTTCCCCATATCTGGATAAAGCAGAAGGGGTACGACGACGTCAGCCTCGATACCGTCGCGGCGGATAACGGCACCTATATCCTTTGGGCGCAGGACAGGTACGAGTACGGCGCGGAGGATAAATGGACCGCTTTCGTGAACGGCATGAATAAGGCGGAGACCGGGCCCGATTCAGCTGCGCTCAACTATCTCTCAACCAAGGGCACGTCGACTTACGGCCATCCCTATAAATACGCGAAAATACTGAATAAGAGGCTCATGGAAACGGATATGAGCGAGCTTCGCGGCTGGATAATAGTCGATTATGCTTCCGCTGCGATCGCCGAACACATATACGGAGCGAATTTCATGGAGCCGTGACCAGAGGCAAAAATGGAGTATAAGCATCTTCCCTTTGAAGAGTATTTCATCAATACAAGCAAGGATTTCACCCATACCGGCCGCGTTACCTGCCCGATAGTCTACAAGGCATACAACTATTATACGGGCAAGCTTCAAAAGAAACTCGGCCTTGTGCATGAGGTAAATTACGAGATCCATTATGAGCCGGAGCGCGACGTTATACAGCTCAATTTCGAGCGCACGGTGGGCTTTTCGGATTGGTTCGCCAACGTGTTCGAGTTTTCGAGCAGGTATTATAACGCCATAGATTTCGAAGGTGAGCCGCTTCAGCTCCGCGTGCATCACGGCTGGGGCGATATGTACCTTGCCGTCAAGCGCGTGATAAGATCGGAGTGGTGCGCCATGCACGAAGAGCATCCCGAAGCCGCCACGGAGATAATCGGCTGGTCTTTGGGTTCCGGTATTGCGAGTCTCTGCTGTCAGGATCTCAACTTCAATTTCGGAGTAAAGCCCTATTTGATCACCTATGGCAGCGTGCGCCCCTTCAAGAGCGCCAGGAGGGACAGGGAAAGGCTGAGGAAATACCTCGACACCCTCTGCGAAAAGTGCTGGAACTTTGCCGACGTGAACGATCTTATCTCCTATATGCCTCCTTTCAGAGGCTTCATGATGATAGGCCGGGTCGACGTCGGAGAAGAAAAACGCCGTTCGCTTTTCAGGATGCTGCATCCGCTCAAATATCACACCCATTACGATATCCCGGAGCTTTACAATAAACTTGTAAAAAGCGGGGAATGACTTGCTTTTGCATTGACATTCGATAAAAGAATGCTATACTTTATTAATTGATCGTTTATCATGCCCGAAAGGCCGCAATATGGAAATCAAACCATACACATTCATGCCGGCGATCTCTCCTTCCGGCGATACAGTCAGGAGCGCATTCCGCGAGGCCTACGAGATAGGCCTTAAAGCCGCGCCCTCGGGCAAGGTCGCCGATTACATACCGGAGCTTGCCAAGGCCGATCCGAACGCATTCGGCATATATATGCTCAACGGCAGCGGCGAGAGCCTTGCTTTCGGCGATGTCAACACAAGGTTTTCCATCCAGTCTGTCTGCAAGGTGATAATCCTTGCGGTCGCGCTCAAATACCGCGGCTTCAGGGAGACCTTCTCCCACGTTATGATGGAGCCCTCCGGCGACGCTTTCAACTCGATATTGAAGCTCGATATGCGCAGCAATCTGCCTTTTAACCCGATGATCAACGCAGGCGCGATACAGACCGCCAGTATGCTCGCGGACGACTTCACCTTCGAGGAGCTCATGCAGTTTGCGCGCGAGCTGTGCATGGACGACGATATAGTGCTTGACGAGGCGGTTTACAGGAGCGAATTCGAATGGGGCGCGAGGAACCGCGCGATCGCCTATCTGCTTGAAAGCAAGGGCGTTTTGATGTCGGAGCCGGATAAGACGGTCGATCTGTATTTCAAACTGTGCTCTCTGTCTGTCAGCGCAAAGACGCTCGCTTCGCTCGGGCTCGTTATCTCCAACGGCGGGGTAAATCCTTTCACGGGAAGGCATTGGATCGCGCCGGATCACGTGAGGACGATAAAGAGCATAATGTTTACCTGCGGCATGTATGATTTTTCCGGAGAATTCGGAGTAAAGGTCGGCGTGCCTGCAAAGAGCGGCGTCGGCGGCGGTCTCGTATGCGCGGCGCGCGGCCCTATGGGCATCGGGCTTTACGGCCCCGCGCTCGATCCCTACGGCAACAGCATAGCTGCTGTTAAGGCGATGGAGCATCTCTCCCGCAGGCTCAACCTTCACGTGTTCGACTATGAGTAATATTCAAAACTGCGCGTGCTTCGTGAGGCGCAGTTCCCGGATGCGACAGAGCCCGCTGTCCGGCTGAATATGCAAAAAAGCATGATTCGGGTTTTCCCCGTATCATGCTTTTATTTTGCGACCGGGCGGGTATTTGCCCATTGACTGTTATCGGTCGTTTACAGAGTATCCGTAAGCTCCATGGCGTAGCGGAGTATGAGCAGACTGTCCGCTGCGGAAACGGTTCCGTCGCCGTCGATATCGCCTGCTTCGACTGCAAGGGGATCGAGTGTGATGAGATCCATCGAGGCGCGAAGCGCAAGCAGAGCATCGGTGCTGTCGACTGTGCCGTCGTTATTCACGTCGCCGCGCATGTAGTGCTGGGGAGCTTCGCCGGAAGCGGTGGAGTAGAGGCAGGTGATCTCCATACCGCCGCCTATCATTCCGCAGTAATCGATGCTGTTATCGTCAAGATCTATTCGGTAAAGGCCGTTGGTGCTGCTGGTGCGCTCGTTGACGTGCGCCCAGAAAAGACAGCCGGTCAGAGGATCCCAGGTCATGGACTGCGCATAGAAATTGGGCATCCCGGTATCCATTATCTGAATGAGAGAGCCGTCCTGAGCATTGACCTTCATCAGCTTGGAGCTGATCGCGGCGAAAGTCAGCACATAAAAATTGCCGTCCCCGTCTATCGCGAAGGACTGGACGCCAAGCTGGGTGCCAAGCTCGATATCAATACAGCGCGTAAGCTCGCCGGTCTCAAGGTCAACTGTGGCTATATAGGGATGATCCTCGTCGCAGAGGGCGTACATACCGCCGTCCGCATAATTATACGCCATGCCGTAAACGAATTCTCCGCCGGAGGAAGCGCCTTCGATGAATTCGATGACTCCGCTGGCGGCGTTTATCCTGTAATAATCATCATGCAGCTCGCCGTTGTCGTCATAGCCGAAAACGTATCCGCAGACGAACCCGTCGCAGTAGGCGGCGGCATAGGTGGAGAGGCATACCGTGTACGTGACGTACTCGGAAGGATCGCTCTCGTTAAAGCCTATGAAACGGCCGGTGTCGTTCCCGTTGAAATCCCCGGCGACGTATCCGCCGAAATGAGGGAGCGCCGCTTCGGGAGCGACCGCTTCGGGCAGCGTAAGGGCGTAGGCGGGAACGGAGACGCACAGCAATAAAGCTGTAAGCATGACAGCAAGCAGTTTTTTCATGGTATTTTTCCTTTCGGTTTTTCCGCGCTGCGGATTACGCAATCCAAAAACGATAACCGGCCTTCCCGGGAAGATTTGAGGGGACCCATCAACGTGAATTAAAACGCGTGTAAACAGTATAACATGTGTAAAGACCGCCCGCAACATACCTTTTCAAATATTTACATATATATTCGGGGGCCGGCGGCGCCGCGAGGCAAAACGATCGTCTTATTTTTGAAAAAAAGTAGTGCATATCTTTCCGTTTGGAGTTATAATATAAGTTGAATCAGAATAACGATCCGGAGAGCTTTATGGAAAAAAACAAGAAATCCTTTATAAAGGGAGCCGCCATACTCGGTATAGCGGGCCTTATAGTTAAAATAATAGGAGCTTTCTACCGCATACCGCTGACGAATATCCTTCAGCGCGGCGAGTATGACGGCATGATCTACTATGCCACGGCATACCCCTATTATTCATGGCTGCTCGTTATCTCTTCGGCGGGCTTCCCGACTGCCATATCAAAGCTCGTATCCGAAAAGGTCGCCATAGGCGACAGAAAGGGAGCGACCGCCGTATTCAAAACGGCATTCCTGCTTCTCCTCGGCATAGGCGTCGTCACCACCATACTGCTCTTTGCCGGATCGCCCCTTATTGCAAAGCTTGCGGACGTTCCCGGCGCGACTCTTTCGCTCATGGCGCTTGCGCCCTCGCTCTTCTTCGTTTCATTGATGTGCGCATACCGCGGGTATCTGCAGGGCATGCAGATGATGACCGGCACGGCGCTCTCCCAGGTCACGGAGCAGGTGGGCAAGCTGATAGCCTCGTATTCACTTGCGCTGATATTCGTCAAGGTATTCCCCGGCCGCCCCGATCTCTGGGCGATGGGAACGCTGATAGGCATAAGCATTTCAGAGGTGCTGGGCCTTGCCGTTATCTACTGGGTATACAGAAGGAACCGCAGGCTGCTCCCGTCCTATAAGCTTGAAAACATGCGCGTATCCAAAGGCATGATGAAGCACGTCGGCATGGGGCTTCTTGCAATAGCGATACCCATTACTATCGGCGCTTCGATAATGCCTATAACCGGTATTGCCGATACGATATTCATAAAGAGGCTGCTCTTCCAGCGCTATACCATGCTCGGGTTTGAAACAGATCTTGCCGAGACCATGGCCGGCGACGGCTTCGTAGCGCTGCGCTCATACGTGACGCCGCTCATCAATATGCCTGCGGTGCTTACGCTCGCGCTCTCCATGAGCCTCGTTCCCGCGATAGCGCCGATGACCGCCGCGCGCGACCGCAGGGGCATAAGGAAGGTCGGCGCGACCGGCATGAAGCTCGCCATGCTGATCGGCGCGCCCTGCGCCGTCGGGCTCTTCGTGCTCGGCGCTCCCATTATGGCAATGCTCTATACAAAGGTCGGCCGCTCCGTAGGCGAACACGGCAAGTACCTTATCTCCGGCTTCATCCCGCAGATACTCAGCATGAAGCCCGGCAGCGAGGTCAGCATCTACACCCTTGCGGGCGGCATAATGCAGATCTCGGCCATAGGCGTGCTGTTCCTTTCCCTCGTGCAGACGCTTACCGGCGTTATTCAGGGCATGGGCAGGCAGAAGGTGCCCGTGTACTTCCTGCTTGCGGGCGGCATAGTGAAGGTAGTATCGATGATAGTGCTCATGCACACCCGCCTCGGCGTGCTCGGCGCGGCCATCTCCACGGTGCTTTGCTACATAGTCGCCGGCATAGGCGATACGGTCTATACCATCAACCACGCAAATATGAACATACGCTGGTTCGATATCTTCGGCAAGCCGCTGCTCTCTTCGCTCGTTATGGGTGTTGTTGTGTATTTTGCCTACAACCTCATTTATAAGCTCGGTCATCCCACGATAGCGACTCTCGGCTCCGTCGTCGTCGGCGTCGCGGTCTATACCGCCTGTCTGTGGGTGCTCCGCGCGCTCAATAAGGACGATATGAGCTTTATGCCCGCTTCCGGAAAGCTGGCTAAACTATTCCGTATCAAGATGAAATAAGGTGTCTTATGGATGATTCCTACCGCAAAATGATCGAGATGAGAGAGATGGAAACGCTCTCTCCCTATGCGACGCTCTCGGTGAACACCAAAGGCCGCGAGCGCCCGATCGAGCCCTGCCCGATAAGGACTGACTTCATCAGAGATCGCGACAGGATACTGCATTGCAAGAGCTTCCGCAGGCTGAAGCACAAGACACAGGTGTTCCTTTCGCCCGTCGGCGACCATTACCGCACGCGCCTCACGCACACGCTGGAGGTCAGCCAGATCGCCCGGACTATCTCACGCGGGCTCAGGCTCAACGAGGATCTGACCGAGGCCATCGCCATGGGGCACGATCTCGGGCATACTCCGTTCGGTCATTCCGGCGAGAAGGTGCTCAACGAGCTCGTTCCCGGCGGCTTCGAGCATAACGAGCAGAGCCTTCGCGTGGTAGAAAAGCTCGAGAATGAGGGTGAGGGGCTGAACCTCACCTTCGAAGTGCGCGACGGAATAGTCAACCATACTTCAAAGGGCAGGCCCGCTACGCTCGAAGGCTGCGTTGTTTCGATCTCCGACAGGATCGCCTACATCAATCACGATATCGATGACGCCATCCGCGCGGGCATACTCTCGGAGGATATGCTCCCCGATTCCTGCAAGAAGAAGATAGGCGCGTCCCATGGGCAGCGTATTAACAACCTCATAATCAACGTGCTCAACGAATCTACCGACAAGCCCTACGTCCGCATGGCCGACGATATGTGGGCGGAATTCAACAAGCTGCGTGATTTCCTGTTTGAAAACCTCTATTACAACAAGGCCGCCAAATCGGAGGAGGGCAAGGCGGAGGGGGTGCTCCGCGCACTCTATTACTACTATCTCGATCATATCGACGATATGCCCGCCGAGTTCGTCAAAAACGTCGATATCGACGGCTATGAGCGCGTCGTTGCAGATCATATCGCCTGCATGACGGATCGCTACGCTGTGGACGATTATAAAAGGCTGTTCATACCGAAGGATTGGATGGAGAAAAATTAAGCGGAGATATAAATAAAGCCCGGCACGTACGTGCCGGGCTTTTATACCGTCATTTACGCATTCAGCAGGAACGCCTTATAGCCCTTCATCGCCTCATAGAGGTCTGCTTTGGAAATGATCTCCCAAGGCGCGTGCATGGACAGCACGGCAACGCCGGAGTCGATCACGTTCATGCAGTAGAGGGCGCAGATATAGGCGATGGTCCCGCCGCCGCCAAGGTCTACGCGGCCAAGCTCCGCGGTCTGGAAAGAGACCTCCGCGTCGTCCATGATCTTGCGGACTTCCGCCATGTATTCGGCGTTGGCGTCGTTGGAGCCGCCCTTTCCGCGGGAGCCGGTGTACTTGTTGAAGCATACGCCGCGGCCGAGGAACGCGGAGTTCTTCTTCTCAAAAGCGGAGGCAAAGTTGGGATCGTAGCCGGCGGAAACGTCGCAGGAGAGCATCTTGGAGTTGGCAAGACCGCGCCTCAGCTTCAGATCGCAGTAATCGCCGGTGAGCGCCATCAACTCCGCAAATGCGTTCTCAAAATACTTGGCCTGCATACCGGTCGCGCCCACGGAACCGATCTCCTCCTTGTCGGCAAAGAGGCAGCAGCAGGTGCGCTCGGGGATCTCGTCGATGCCGAATACGGCTTCCATCTCGGCAAAGGCGCAAACGCGGTCGTCGTGACCGTAGCCGAGGATCATGCTCCTGTCAAAGCCAAGCTCGCGTGCGCGGCCCGCGGGAACGACTTCGAGCTCCGCGGAGAGGAAATCCTCCTCCTCGAACGCATACTTGTCCTTGAGGATGGAAAGCACGTTGGCCTTAACAAGCTCCTTCTCCTTTTCGTCGGCGTCCTTCAGAGGCTTGCCGCCGATGATGAGATTAAGATCCTCGCCGCCGATGACCTCGGAGGCCTTTTTCTGCATCTGTTCTGCGGAAAGGTGGATGAGCAGGTCGGAGATGCAGAATACGGGATCGTTGTCGTTCTCGCCGACGACGACGTTGATCTTCGTGCCGTCCTTCTTGATAACGACGCCGTGAATGGCAAGGGGCAGGGTGACCCATTGATACTTCTTGATGCCGCCGTAATAATGGGTATCGAGGTAAGCAAGATCGGTATCCTCGTAAAGAGGATTCTGCTTCAGGTCTATCCTGGGGCTGTCGATGTGCGCGCCGACGATGTTCATACCGTTTTCAAGGGGCTGCTTGCCTACGATGAAAAGCATTATGACCTTGCCCATGGGAGCCGCCCAAAGCTTCGTGCCGGGCTCGAGCTTCTTGCCGGCCTTGACCGCCTCCTCAAAGGAAACGTAGCCGTTCTTCTCCGCGAGATCTACGGCGTAATCGGCGCACTCGCGCTCGGTCTTGCCGTTATCAAGGAATTTCCTGTAGCGGATGGAGAGGGACTCCAGCTCCTCGAGGGCTTTGTGATCGTACTTCTTCCAGGCGTTTTCTCTTTCCATATTTGAATACCGTTGACTTTGCTTCGGCAAAGTCATCCTTTCTATGAATTTCAATGCTCGGTGAAACGCGGCTGCAGCCGCGCCGTCACTTCTTAATTTACCATTTTATGCCGGATTAATCAAGCATAAGACGATAAAAAGCAGCGCAAAGTTATAATATATTGTTCTTCCGCGATGGCGGGGCTTTGCATATTGCCGCGCGCTCCTCATATCATTTATAAAAGAAAAACACCAAAGGAGCACACCAATGAAAAGAACGAAGAAGGGCGGCGCTCTGTTCGTGAACGTTTCCATACTTCTAATTGCGGCATTCATGTATCTGGCGCTGCTTTCGCCGATCGGCGTGACTGAGCTGCCGCAATCGCGCGCGCATCCCGTTTACAGGGCTTCTTCGGAGGATTCCGTCGCGCTGATCGTCGCCGTCCCATGGGAGGCTTCGGCGCTTGAAGGGATACTCGATACGCTCGATAAAAGCGGACAAACCGTCACCTTCGCCGTCAGCGGAAGGGTAGCGGAGGCCGCTCCCGATATTCTTCGAAGGATGGCGGAGACCGGTCACGAGATAGCCACGATGGGATACGCGCCCGAAAAGGACGGCGACAAAAGCTTTATCGTTTCCGACCTTATGCGCTCCGTGAAGGCGATCGAGGCAGCTTCGGGGGAGAAGCCGCGCTTTTACTATTGCGGCACGCGCAGGGCGGAAACCTCCGCATACGCGGCTAACAGCCTCGGATTGTTCACGGTGCTCCCGACCATCGACCTCGACTGCGGCTCGGGAACTTCCTTCGATATCGAGTCAAGGCTCGTTCAAAACGCCTTCGCGGGGTGCATAATCGGGGCTTCTCCGACCGCGCAGTTTGAAGAAAGCCTGCCTTTTTTGCTCGAATCGATAAAAAATATGGGATTGCGTATTGTGCACACACACAAAATGTTGTATAATCATACTGATAAACTATAAGATAAGATGCAAAAGTTGCCATGTATGCCGTCGCTGCCGCTGAGGCAGAATGTCAGCATGGAGAAAGTCACGGTATCAATGTTTTCTGAGAAGCTGAAAAATGGCATTCGGGTCGTCGGCGAGAGGATGCCGGGGTACCGTTCGGTATCCATGGGCGTATGGATCAACGCCGGTTCGGTCTATGAACGGGAGGATGAATCCGGAGCCGCTCATTTTATCGAGCATATGCTTTTTAAGGGAACAGGGAAAAGGACCGCCTCCGAGATAGCGGAGCAGATGGACGCCATAGGCGGAAACCTCAACGCGTTCACTTCAAAGGAATGTACCTGCTTTTACGGCAGGGTATTGAAGGACGATATCGGCACGCTTTCGGAGATACTTTCCGATCTTATCAACGATTCGCTGCTGGATCCCGGCGATATCGAAAAGGAAAAGGGCGTCGTATCGGAAGAGATACTGATGACGGAGGATACTCCGGAGGATCTTGCGGCCGAGACCGCGATCTCCCGCTATTACGAGGGGGATCCTCTCGAAAGGCCGATCCTCGGCACGCGCGAGAGCGTTCGCTCGTTTACCCGCGAGGGGCTCGTACGCTACATGGAAAGGCTCTACGCCCCCTGCAATACGGTCATTTCGGTCGCGGGCAATTTTGACGAAGACGAGCTTTATGATGTTCTCAGCCGAAGCTTTACTTCTTCGGGATCGGGCGAGATCCCGGAGCCCGCTTTCGGGTTCCATAAGCCCGACAGGCGCATACGGTTCATCAAGAAGGATATCGAGCAGACGCATATCTGCATGTGCCTGCCCTCGTTTCCCAAGGATACCCCCCAGAATTACGCCGCGCTGCTGTTCTCAAACGCCTTCGGCGGCACCATGAGCAGCCGGCTCTTCCAAAAGATCCGCGAGGAAAAGGGCCTTGCCTACTCCGTTTACGCGTATCCTACGGCATATAAGCGCTCGGGCTTTATCACGATCTACGCCGGAACGGGGACGGAGAACGCCGCCGTCGTTACGGATATGATAATGGATGAGATAACCGCAGCAGGGGAGCGCGGCTTAACTGCCGATGAGCTCTCGAGGGCGAAGGATCAGCTCATAGCGGGTTTCCTCATGGCGCAGGAATCCACCGCGGCGAGGAGCTCCGCGATAGGCAGGGCGGAGCTTATGCGCGGCACGCATCTTTCGGAGGACGAAGTGATCGAAAAGATCCGCGCCGTCACCATGAACGATATCGAATCCATACTGCCCACGGTCTGCAATACGGAGGATATCTCCGCCGCCGTGGTCGGAAGGACGGAAAACACCGAGAGCGCGATCAGAAAAGCGCTGATAAGACAAAGTTAAGGAAGGCCTCATATGGATCACGAAATGGACAAGCTTGAAACGATATTTGCGCTGCAAAAGGCGCTCGATACAGATATACAGGAGCGACGTTCGCTCGATTTTCCCATGGAACAATGGATCCAGAAGGACGTCCTCGCCATGATAAGCGAGCTTGCGGAGCTGCTTGACGAGGTCAATTTCAAATGGTGGAAGAACGCGAAGCCCGTTGACGAGGCCGCCCTTCACGGGGAGCTCGTCGACATACTGCACTTTTTCATCAGCATGTGCATCAGGGCCGGTATGGACGCGGACAAGCTCTATAACGGCTATATCGAAAAAAATAAAGAAAACTTTGACAGGCAGTACGGCAGGAGCCTTAAAAAAGGCTATGACGTAAATGAAAAGGTCGAACTGAATTGAGCATGATGATACGAAAAAAGAAGAGGAGGAGGCCGAACAGGCGGCTCAACCCCAGGCCGTTCATACTGATCGGGGTCGTTCTCGCCATAGTTGCCGCCGTGCTTCTGATCGTATTGCTCAAAGGCCGTGAGGAGAGCGCCGAACGCGGCTCGATCATGTTCTCCGTTACGGGCAAGAGCGCCGTAATAATCAGGGACGAGCATACCTATTTCGCCTCCGAGCATACAAAGACCGATTTCTGGGCCGAGGAGGGCTCCCGCGTGTCTTCGGGAGACAAGCTCGCCACCGTGTATAAGCTCGGTTACAGCGATGAGATAATGCAGTCGCTCCTCAATTCGCGCGAGGAGGTCTACGCCGCGCAGATGGAGCGCATAGGCGCCACAAAGGACACGAGGCTCGATGAGCTCAACGACTCGATAAGATCGCTCAAACTAAGGATATCCGCCTGTGTCATGAAGGGCTCGGGCGAGGATCTCGAGACCCTTTACAGGCAGCTCGACCGGCTTTTAAAGGAACGTATGGAGTATCTGCGCGGCAAGGTGCAGGAGACCGAAGTGCTGCGCGCGCTGTACGCTTCCGTCGAGGATAAGGAAGCGCTGCTCGCCGCATGGACGGAGGACGTTTATTCCGGTCACAACGGCATAGTAAGCTTCTATTTCGACGGCTACGAGCAGGCCATGAACGCGGAAAAGATCAATATGATCTCAGCCGATCTCGTGAAGCGCGCGTTAAAGGACAGCGGCGCCGCCAACTGGACGACCGACGATAAGACAAGGGTCTGCAGGGTAGTCAACGACGGTCATTGGTACGTTGCGTTCGTGACCAAGGGCGACGATCTCACAAGGGTCGCGGAAGGCATGGAATACGAAGTCACCGTCGAAGGCTACGGCGCCTTCAAGGGCACGGCGCTGGAACCCGTGATAAGCGGCAGCGAGATAGTCAACGTGATAGAGATCAACGGCTATCTGGGCGGCCTGATGGAGGTCAGGACCGTAAAGGTGGACGTTTCGGCGTCCGCAGCCGGCATCAAGGTAAAGAGCAAGGCCATCAGGGTCGAAAAAGGCGAGACCTATATTGAGCTTGTTACAGGAGGATCGCGCCGCCCCGTTAAGGTGGACGTGCTCGCATCCGATGGAAAATACGCGATAATCCGTCCGCATGACAGCGAAGAATCGCTCAGCGAGGGGGTAAGGTATTGGAACAGGAAGAGATGATAAACGTCGGCGAAAACTACAGGAGAGTCGCCGAAAACGCTGCGGAGGCCGCCGTTAAGTCCGGCAGGAAGCCCGAGGATATCAGGCTGATCGCGGTCACCAAATTCGTTGAACCGGAAAGGATACTTCCCGCGTTCAAAGCGGGCTGCCTTGAAGTGGGCGAGAACCGCGCCCAGGAGCTTACGGAGAAATTCGATTTCTTTAAAGCCAATTCCCAAACGGTTCATTTCATCGGTCAGCTCCAGCTGAACAAGGTGAAATACCTTATCGGCCGCGCGGATCTTATCCAATCCGCCGACCGCCCGGAAGCCTTTGCCGAGATATCAAGGCTCGCCTTGAAGCACGGCATATGGCAGGATACGCTCATGGAAGTCAATATCGGCGAAGAACCGCAGAAAGCGGGCATCGCGCCGGAGGACGTTCCGGAGCTGTTAAAACGAGTTTCCGACATGCCCAATTTGCGTGTAAAGGGTTTGATGTGCATCCCGCCCGCGGCGGGGAGCAGGGAGGCCTCATACTACTTTGCCCGTATGAAAGAGCTGTTTGAATCCATAAAAGGGATCGACATCCCAAACGTCGAGATGCAGACGCTCTCGATGGGAATGAGCGGAGATTATCCTTCCGCGATAGCGGAGGGAGCCAATATGGTAAGAGTCGGCTCTGCCATATTCGGTCCGAGACATTATCATTAGCCGAAGATCGTTGCGCGGGCGACAGAAACAGATAAATGTCCGCGTATTGCCGAAAGGCTAAACAGATTTTCTTCCAAGTGCCAACAAATAAACCTCTGGAGGAAAAGTGAAATGTCCAAAGTCGCAAGCAAACTCAGAAACTGGTTCGGTTTTGATGTTGTTGACGAAGAGATCGACGACGTTGAGATCGAGGAGGAGCAGGAGCTCGAACCCATCGCGGCCCGCGAGGAGAAGCGCCGTGAGCGCGGCAGCAGGGGCAAGGTCGTCGACCTTCCCGTATCGTCAGCCCGCAGTAAGCTGATCGTCTACCGCCCGGTAAGCTACGAGGATACCATGAGTATCATCGACAACCTCAAGAGCCGCAAGCCCATCATCCTCAACATGGAGAACATCGAGATCGACGTAGCTCAAAGGATACTCGATTTCATGTCCGGCGCGTGCAGTGCGATGGGCGGAGATATCCGTAAGGTTTCGGCAAAGATATTTGCAGTAGTACCCGCCGACTACGAGATCGTAGGCAACTCTGATGGTTTCAAAGAGTGAGCCCAAGTTTGCGGGGCCATGGTCTCCATGGCCCCGGATCCCCTTAAACGGTGTATAAATGGATAGAGAAGATATTATAAACAAGGTGTTCCCGCACGCCCTGTTCGGTTATGATCCGGTCGCGGTAGACGCCTTTCTTGATGAAGTCATAATGGAGCTCGACAGGATGTCCAACACGATCGACGTCCTGCAGTTTAAGCTTGCCAACGAGCTCGGCGAGGCAAGGCAGACCAACGATCTGCTCTCCCGCGAGCTGCACCGCGTGGGATATAAAAAGCGCGTGGATCAGCTTATCGCTTCGGGAGAGGGCCAAAACGCTCTTCCGGGCGCCGCGGATCTGCTGCTTACCGAAGGAGAGTCTCCGGCGGAGGATGAAGGGGAGGCGGAAGCTGAAGCCGCAGAGCTCCCCGAAGAGCCGCATCGATCGCCGAGGTCTTCAAGGCACAACGGCAAAAAACGCAGGAAAAAGCGTTAAAACCGTTCCTGCGCAGGCGCCGTCTGCCGGGTATCCTTCAGGTTCAGCCGCGAAAAAAGCATTTAAAAAGCATGATGCAGGGTCGTTTCCCGCATCATGCTTTTTATTGTGTTTACCGTCGTTCGGCGAATGGATAAAGCCGATCCGTTATCAATAGATCTTCAATCCGAATATTCCCTTTATCCTCGTTCCGATGACTATATAGTTGTCGAAGGCGACGGGGGAAGCCTCGATATTGCTCTCGACGTTGATCTTATCGAGCTGCTGACCGTTTCCGTCGAGCACGTAAATATCTCCCAGACAGTTACAGACGATTATGTAAGCCTTGCCTGCTGCGTCATACATCGCGACGGGGCTGCACCAGGTGTATCCGGCAACCTTGTATGTCCACCTTTCCTCGCCGGTTTGCGTATCGTAGGCAACGACGTAGCCGGCATATCCGCCGCCGACCGAGCTGTATGTAGTGATCACAAGGCCTTCAAGCTCGCCCCGGCCGAGCACGGCGCTGCCCTGGAAACCGCCGGTAACGTGCTTGTCGGAAGAAACGGTGTACTCCTTCTGCCACACTATCTTGCCCGTGCAGGCGTCGATCTTGAAGAACGCGACGGGGCCCTTGCCGGAGGAATCCATCTTGTTGTCAAGCGTGTTGCCGACGTAAAGATACGCCTTCCCGGTCGCAGGATCCTCTTCAAGGCAGGGCGTGGCGTTGGTATCGTCCCAAGTATCCTGCACCCAAACGGTCTGCATCGTGTTGACGTCCACACATTGCATATAGCCGGAGTTGTCGCAGAGGTAGAGATAGTTTCTCCAAGCGACGGCGCTCGCTTCATAGCCGAGCCAGTATTCTCCGGAGGAGGTCTTGGGCGACTGGTAGCGCACCCTCACGGGGGAATCGGGGGAGATGGAGAGAGTGCCCGCCGCCTTATCGTAATTCGTGTTGAGCTTGATGCGGTAGAGTATGCCGTTCTCGCCGGGATAGAAGAGCGTATCGGTATTGGCGTCAACTATCGGCGCGGAATCGTAGGCATGGAATGTGCGCAATGCGAAGCTGTCGGGCTTGTTGCCGAAAGTCGCCAGCACCTGACCGTCGATGAGGGAGATAATGTAGAACTTCGATTCCTTGCCCTTTTCCTTATAATGGTCGCCCTGACCGACGTAGAGTATCGGCCATCCGCGCGGATCGATAGTGCCCGAGCCCTTGAAGGGAACGCCGAAGGTGAGCTTGTTCCTCGTGGGCTCGCCGGTCTCCATATCGTAGAAGTAGATATTGCCGTCCATCGTGGCGTAGATGACCTCGATGAGCCCGTCCTTTTCCTTGGCGGAATCGAACATGTTCATGACTGCTTTGGTATCCTTATCCCAGCGGACTACAAGCGCCTGGCCGGTCCAGCCGCTTCCCGTCCATGCGCCGGAATAGGAACCGCCTTCGCCCTTGGGAACGCTGTAAGTATCCCTCTGCCAGAGCTTTTGCAGCTTGCCTTCGCTGACGGTCGCCTGACCGTAATAGGGATCCTGCCTGAAGCAGCTCCCGCGGAAGGAGAGCACGCCCTCTGCCTGAGAATACTTATCGTTGTGAAGGAACGAAACGGTTTCCGAAGGAGAATACGTGCTGACGAGATTGCCGTTTACCATCATCTGCGTACTGAAATTAAACCGCGAAGCCATGGCGGTCTCATCCGCCGCGACCGGAGCGTATTCGATGGGCGGCGGGGTAGGCTCGTCCGTAACGGAGGGGGCGGGCGTTGCGGTATCCTCGGGCGCGGTATTATGCTCCGTGGACGAGGGATCGCCGGTCGTCACAGCCGCGTCGGTGGAACCAATGGTCTGAGGGCCTTTATCGCGGCCTTTGGTAACAAGATATATGAGAATGCCGATGGAAGCAGCCGCGACCAGCACGAGCGCCGCAAGGAGCGCTATCTGCCTGTTGCGGACGTTTTTTCTTCGTCTTGACATCATAATACCTCCTGCATATTCTTTCACTCTATTATAACAAATCCCAAACGCAATTACAATAGCTTGAATTGACCGTTCGGATATGGTAGAATCATTGTGCAATAATAAAGGGGCAGGTGCTTTTTATGAAAAAGATACTTTCCGTATTAATGTGCTGCCTTATGCTCCTCGGGGCGTTTGGCTGCAGGAAAAAGGAGGAAACCGAAGTGAAAAACGTTTACGCTACGATCGAGGTGGAAGGATTCGGCACGATAGAGCTTGAGCTCTATCCCGAAACAGCTCCGCAGACGGTCTACAATTTCTGCTATCTTGCAAGGCAGGGCTTCTATGACGGCACTACCTTCCACAGGGTCATTAAGGGCTTCATGATCCAGGGCGGAGACCCGGAAGGTACCGGCAACGGCGGCCCGGGCTATTTCATCAAGGGCGAGTTCGAGATCAACGGCTTTAAGAACGATCTTAAGCATACCCGCGGAGTCATTTCAATGGCAAGGCGGGGAAACCCCTTTTATAACAGCGCGGGGAGCCAGTTCTTCATCATGCATGAGGACGCGCCTCATCTTGACGGAAGCTATGCCGCTTTCGGCAAGGTCATCAGCGGTATGGAAGTGGTAGATGCGATCGCCTCTGTCAAAGTCGTAGGCTCAAGGCCCGCCGAGTCCGTAGTCATCAAATCGATCACCATCAACGGCCCGGAGCTTCCCGAACCCGAAAAGCTGAAGAATCCGTAAAAGACATGCGGTAAGCCGCGGCCTGCTGAACGCGGATCGTGTTACCGGTAAAAGCATAATAAAAGCATGATGCGTAGGTAAAGCTTTCGCACCATGCTTTTTTTCGGCCGTTTTGCGGCGCCTGAAGCACCGCAAAGCGTCCGCGTTATGTCATTACGATGCGCTTATCGCCCCGTAAGAGATTCAGCCGCGCTTTCTTAATGCTTTGCGCCGCTTTGCAGCCGCCTCGTTTATGATCGTCGCGGCCATACCGCCCACTACCATGCCGGGTATCATGAAGGAAAAGATCAGACCAAAGTAATTCATGTTTAACTCCTTTCGATTATAAGCTCTTTACTGCCTTGGGAGAAGTGCCCCGCGGACGTTCTTTTTGATTACGAGCATATTATAGTTTCCGTTTTAGAAACTGTCAAGACAAAAAACGGTACTCAACTAACTAAAAAATAATATATTTTATGTATGCTCTTGCAAATTGTTTCCAAACAGGATACAATACGGTTGCAGTAATATGATCGAGGTGCAGGTATGAACCGTATTAAGGAGCTTCGCTCCGCGCGCGGCATAACGCAGGAACAGCTTGGAGGGCTGCTGGGGGTAAAAAAGGCGGCCGTCTGCAAATATGAAAACGAAAAGGTCGGTATCCCGTATTCCGTTCTTGAAAAGCTTATCGATATCTTCGGCGTTTCTGCCGATCACATCCTCTGTAAGGACGACGTCACGCCTCTGCCCAAGCCCATGAGGGAGAGGATCGGCTTCAAGCACGCCGAAAGCGACGCGGTCAGCGTACCGCTCGTAGGCATGGTGCACGCCGGCGAACCGATGCTCGCGGAGGAGAATATAACCGAATACATCCCCGTCTCTGCCGGTGAAGTCTATGACGGCGATTATTTCTTTATGGAAGTCGTCGGCGACTGCATGACGGGCGATCACATCGCCGAGGGGTCGATCGTGCTCGTCAGGCGCGGTTCCGATCTGAGGGACGGGCTCATCTACGTCATCCGCATCGAGGATGAGGTGCTCCTTCGCAGGGTAAAGCGCATCAAAAACAGCATAGCGCTCATTCCGTCAAATCCCGCATACGATCCGATGATCGTTCAGGGCGGCGACGTGGAGGTCATCGGCCGCGTCGTGGAATCGAGAATGAGGCATTGATAAGAATAAAAGCTTTTGCCTTCCGCATATAAAAGTATTGGCTTGCAATATGCGGGAGGTGTTTTTTTATGGAACAGATCGAAAGCGAAAAGCTCAACACAACGGGATTCGTTTCGAAACAGGCGTCGTATAAGGTCGGTTCGCCTTCGACGGCGCTTGTGCCGCGCGGGGCATACAGGGCGGCTAAAGCAGGAAAAAAGCCGCGTATCAGCTTCAACGCGGCGTATTTTCTCGTTCGCCTCGGTATCTGCGCTCTCATTTTCGGCGGCATAGCGGTTATCAGGATAAGGGGTGACGCGGATAAGCTCGCCGGGCTTTTCGGCACGGAGAGCGAAAGCGGCGTTTCCCAAAGCGAAAGGGAACGGCTCGGCAGGTTGAGATTCGTCGAACTGCCATCAATAATAGAGGTATTCGCCCCGTCCAAAGAGGCGGTTCTGCCCGCAAACGCCAACGGTTTCGAGCTTATTTCGGACAACACCGATCTGATACTTTCGGTTCGTTCCGGAGCGCCGGTCGATTCGCCGACTGCGGGGACCGTCAAGGATGTCGGCGAGGATGCTTCTCTCGGCAGATACGTCCGGGTGGCGGCCGATAATGATATGGAGTTCGAGGTCTACGGTCTTTCGGAGATCTCCGTCGAGCGCGGTCAGCCTGTAAAACAGGGGCAGCGCCTCGGATTGAGTGAGTCGGAAAAACTGACCGTGCGCGCTTATAAGAGCGGACGCCCGCTGGATCTTTCAAAGGTTTTCGGCCTCGGCAAAGCGGGGTGAAAAGCGGATTGATCGATTTCAGGATCGGCGGCGTCAGGATAAGATGCAGCCTGCTGCTGCTTTTGACTGCGCCCCTTGCCGTAATATTCAGACGTGAAACGATGCTTATAGTAGCATTCATATCGCTTTCGGTTCACGAGGGCGCTCACGCGCTGCTTGCTCACAGGCTCGGTTTTACCGTTCAAAGCATCGAGATACAGCCCTTCGGCTTTGTAGCGCGGCTTGAAGACGCCGACGCCCCTGCGGGGGATATTGCCGCCGTCTATGCCGCGGGGCCCGCGGCAAGCCTCGTAATGGCGGCAATGAGCTCGCTTATGGAGAGATTCGTTCCCGCCTATGCTGCGGCGTCGCTCGGCTTTACAGAATACAACCTGATCATTGCGGCGGTAAATCTGCTCCCGGCTTTGCCGCTTGACGGGGGCAGGCTCGTTTACGCCGCTTTCATGGAGCGCAGCCGCAGGCCCGCGCTGAAGCTTTTGAAGCTGGCGGGGGCGGCGGTCGGCGCGGCTTTTGTCGCGGCTTTCGGATTCCTCGCCGTGAGAGGAGCGATAAACCCGACTCTTGCCGTGATGGGCTCGTTCCTTATTATCGCCGCTCTTCGTGAAAGCGATCCCGGGGTGCTTCCGCATAGAAGGCTGCGCCGCGGCTGCATACCGGTAAGGGAGCTGGCGGCGGACGGGAGCACCACGATTTCCGCGGCGCTTCTGATGCTGCCTCCCGGCTGCTATACGGTGATAAGCGTGCTTGACTCATCCATGCGCAGGGTAGCCGTGCTCGATGAGCGCAGGCTCATTGAAGCCGCGGGAGTCCTCGGCGCAGCGGCAAGCCTCTCGGATGCGGTTGCATTGTACCCGAACGAAGTGGTATAATGCCATTGTTGAAAACGAAAACACGATTTGCCGCTTTAAAGCGGCGGGGGAGCCCGGCTTGAGTGAGTTTACTGTTTTAAAAACGGATGGCGCCGCCAGAAGAGCGCGCCTCGAAACCGTCCACGGAACGATCGAAACGCCCGTGTTCATGAACGTCGCAACTGCGGCGGCGATAAGGGGCGGCGTATCCGCGGTCGATCTTAAAGCGCTCAAATGCCAGGTAGCGCTCTGTAATACATATCATCTCAACCTCAGGCCCACTTCGGAGCTCATAAAAAAGCTCGGCGGGATCCGTGATTTTATGAACTGGTGCGGCCCCGTGCTGACCGACAGCGGCGGCTTTCAGGTATTCTCGCTCGCCAAAAGACGCAAAATAACGGAGGAGGGCGTGCGCTTTATCTCCTACCTGGACGGAAGGAGCGTCTTCATGGGGCCGGAGGAAAGTATGCGCGTGCAGGCGGATCTCGGCTCGACTATTGCAATGGCGTTCGACGAGTGCGTCGAAAATCCCTCTCCGTACAGATACGTTGAAAGATCTATCGAGCGTACCACCCGCTGGCTCGAAAGATGCGTTAAGGAGCATGAAAGGCTTTGCGCCCTTCCGGACGCCGTTAATCCCGATCAGCTCCTTTGGGGCATCGATCAGGGCGGAGTCTATGAGGATCTGCGCGTGCGCCATATGCGGCAGATAGCTTCTTTTGACCTGCCCGGATACTCCATCGGCGGGCTGTCCGTCGGCGAATCCGCGGAGGATATGTACCGCATACTCGACGCAGTCTGCCCGGAAATGCCAAAGGACAAGCCCCGTTATCTTATGGGCGTGGGTACGCCCGTCAATATCGTTGAAGGCGTGTACCGCGGAGTGGACTTTTTCGATTGCGTGTTCCCATTAAAGGGCGCGCAGCACGGCAACGTCTACACTTGGGAGGGCAGGCGCCGCCTGCTTGCTCAAAGATACGCGCTCGATCCGGAGCCCATATCGGAGTCCTGCGGCTGTCCTGCCTGCAGGAACTATTCAAGGGCGTACATCAGGCATCTTCTCAAGGCCGACGAACGCCTCGGCATGCGCCTTTGCATACTGCACAATCTGTATTTCTATAACGATCTCATGGAGAAGATCCGCGCCGCGATAGAGGAGGGGCGATACGAAGCCTTCCGCGCGGAATACAGTATACGGCTCGGCGAGCCCGCGGATTGAAAAACGAAGCGCGCATACAGCGTTTGGGTATCGCCATAATAATTACGCATCGCGGGCCTTCGTCCGAACAGCTTTTCATTTTAAACCATCTCTTTGCAGCGGATCCGTTCGTCTGCAAAGAGTTTTTTTATTTCGGGCCGGTATTGCGGCGGATCGCAGTAAAGCCTTTTTGCCGCATGGCTCCCGCGCCCGGTTCTTTTGTTTTTGCAATTCTAAAAATTTCCTGTCATACCGAGTCGTATTTGAGCGCAAATTATAAGCGGAACGGAAAAGTGGATTTCAAAAACCGTTTCCGTTATCGAAAGAAGAAGCGGCTCGATGACATAATAACAGGGCTGCGTCTGCGAAAAAACAAGAAAGGAGAAACGTTAATGAACAGCCAGAACAACATGAACGGCATGAACAATTCCAACAGCAGCTCAAGCTCCAGGAACCGTCAGAACAAGAGCCGTCTCAGTCAGTTTAAGAATGAGGTTGCGTCCTCTATGAACGTCGATCTCAAGCAGGGCTATAACGGTGATCTGACCTCCCGCGAGGCCGGTTCCATCGGCGGTGAAATGGTCAAGCGTATGATCGCTTACGCCGAGCAGAACATGAGCGACAATAACTGACCGAAAGCATGAAAAAAGTGGCGCAAGCCACTTTTTTTACGCTTATGAGATTGACTGACCGCATAAGCTCTGCTAAAATCATTATGTAAAGATATGCCCCTTTCGCGGAAGGTTTTTCCGCCGCGGAAGGGGAACGGGGGATCATAGTATGCAGAGGGGATATCCTGTATTCAGCGTAACAAAAAAAGCGGAGCTTTCGTTAAAGAACGGGCACCCGTGGGTGTACGGCGAGGAAGTCGTCGGCGTTTCCGGCGCGTACGCCAACGGCGACGTCGTTGACGTTTGCGGCGGGAAGGGCAATTATCTCGGCTCCGGCTATGTGAACGACAATTCAAAGATCCGCGTCCGCGTCGTTTCCAACAACGCCAACGATCGATTCGACGAGGCCTTCTATCAGCGCCAGATCAAATACGCCGTTGATTACCGCCGCCAGGTGATGGGAAATGATTTTTCAAACTGCCGCCTCGTTTTCGGTGAAGCGGACAGGCTTCCCGGCCTCACCGTCGACAGGTTCGGCCCCGTGCTCGTGGTGCAGTCGCTCTGCCTCGGCACCGATATTCGCAAGCGTATTATAATCCCCGCGCTCGTTGAGTATCTTCGTTCCCTCGGTGAGGAGATAGAGGCCGTTTACGAGCGCAACGACGTTGCAATAAGGTCGCTCGAGGGGATGGAGGAGTATAAAGCTTTCTTGCCCGGGGAGGGCCTGAAGACCGATCTTGACGGGCACGTGGAAATAGTCGAAAACGGTATCCGTTACGACGTTGATTATATCAACGGGCAGAAGACGGGCTTCTTCCTCGATCAAAAATACAACCGTCTTGCCGTGCGCCGCATCGCAAAAGGCCGCCGCGTGCTCGACTGCTTCACGCACACCGGCGCGTTTGCGCTGAACGCCGCCATGGGAGGCGCCGAAAAGGTCGCCGCGGTCGATATCTCCGCCTCCGCGATAGAGCTTGCAAAGGCCAACGCGGCGAGGAACGGCATAGAAATGGATTTCATCGTCGCAGACGTTTTCGATCTTCTGACCGAGCTGCATGAAAAGCGCTCGTCGGAATACGATTTCATAATACTCGATCCGCCCGCGTTCACCAAATCGTCTTCCACCGCGAAGAACGCGTATAAGGGCTATAAGGAGATCAACATGAAGGCGATGCGCCTTCTGCCAAGGGGCGGATATCTCGCCACCTGTTCCTGTTCGCACTTTATGTATGACGATATGTTCAGAAAAATGCTCCAGGAGGCGGCTCACGACGCTTCCGTTACCCTTCGCCAGATAGAGGCGCGCCAGCAGGCTCCCGATCATCCGATACTCCCCTCCGTAAGGGAAACGGATTATTTGAAATTCTATCTGTTCCAGGTCATCTGAATAACGCGCGCCGTTTTTTGCGGCGCGTTTTCAATTAAAAAAAGAATGATCGAAAGGAGATACCCTATGAAAACCGTGATAAGGTTAATCGCCGCTGCCGCGGCCCTGCTGCTCGTCATCCCGCTCGCGGCCTGTATCTATGACGGCCCGCCGGATTCCTCCGGTCCCGAACCGGAGGATCACAGGGGAGTGTACGTCTGCGAAACGGGCAGGCTCGTATTCCCGGGGGACGGAAAGACCGTCAGGATCGAGATCAACGACGAACTTGCTTCACGGCTCGGTCTCCCCGCCGGGGATTATGAAGCGACGTACGTATTCCTGTATAACTCCGGCATATGGAGATATGACCAATGTGATGAACTGCGGATATTTGTCAACGGAGCCACCTACAGGTTCAATAACGATTTTACCTCCACGAGCTTTGAAAGGATCGTCATTTCCAAAGCCGACGATCCCGGAAACTACTTCGTTTTCGAGCGCGCGGGCGACGGCTGACGCATAAAAATAATGGCGTTAATACGTTTTTTGTGTTGCAATCCGTTCATAAACAAGATATAATAGAATATAAGATATTCCTATGATATCAAATAATCTTTCAGGGGGGAAACTATGGAGTATAACGAGAACAACATACCCGGGCCCTTTGGCGATCCTCAGACGCAGAACCGGATTCAGCAGGATTTCAACCAGTTCGCCAACCAGGCGCAGCAGGGCTTTAACCAGTATGCCAACCAGGCGCAGCAGGGATACGATCAGTATGCCGCTCCCGCTCAGCAGCCCGCGTACGATCCCTACGCCGCACCCGTTCAGCAGCCCGCGTACGATCCCTACGCCGCACCCGTTCAGCAGCCCGCGTACGATCCCTACGCCGCACCCGTTCAGCAGCCCGCGTACGATCCATATGCAGCACCCGTTCAGCAGGGATATCAGCAGCCCGCGGCTGAACAACCCAAGAAGAAAAAGACCGGCCTTATTATCGGCATAATCGCAGGCGTGCTCGCGCTGCTCGGAGGACTCGCCGCGCTGTATTTCTTAGTGCTCGGCGGTGGAAAGGTCAAGTCGATCGAGCTCAGCGAGACTGCGCTCATACTCGACCGCGAAGCTACCAAGACCGTCACAGCCAAGATCCTTCCGGAGAAGGCGGCTGAAAAGGCCGAGATCAAATGGTCTTCCTCCGATACGAGCGTTGCCAGAGTCGATGACAAAGGCAATATTACAGCGGTCGGCGGCGGCACCTGCACGATAACCGCAGAGGCCGATAACAAAAAAGAGGAGATCAAGGTAACGGTCAACAAGACCAACGCACAGGAGCGCAAGATCCTCGGAACATGGTATGCGGTTGCAGGGAAGACGGGCAGCTCGGAAATGTTCCCGATAACCGGCAGGGATTGGCCGCTTACCGTCAAGGACGATCTTACAATGGATACCGTTCTTTCCGGCGAGGTGCATACTTACAACTACGTCTATAACAGGACGGATGATGACGGCCGCATCTGGTTCAAGGTCAGGCTTCCCGATTCCGGCCTCGACTTTGCGGATCTCGTTCTTATAGATGATACTCTTTACTTCATGTATTCATCCGATTCCGTTGTGGTTTTCGGTAAATGATCTGATCAAGTTAAGGGCCGCAGTTCGCGGCCCTTGTTTTATTCGGTGGAAAGATATGAGCTTCCTCTTAGGCTTCAAGAGGCCGGAACTTCGTACCAAAAGAATTAAAACGGATAAGCCGATGCTTATCCGTTTTAATTGGTCTGGGTGAGAAGATTTGAACTTCCGCTGCCCGGGGTGGGCTGCTGCTTAAGCAGCAAGGCCACC
>JAEEGL016035376.1_pt1 | contig 66170 bp, 57 predicted proteins | sample 9134231 | NCBI WGS metagenome assembly JAEEGL01 (sample SAMN16246548, study PRJNA631951) | gut metagenome | biome: gut microbiome; feature: rumen; material: fiber-attached | host: Bos | place: Iran: Karaj | collected 2018-10
GCAGGATATCTGAAAAATTTGAGCGCTAGCGATTAATTTTTCGATATTCAAGGCTAACCGTTGGTTCAACCTGGAAACCGATTTTTTCCCATGAAAAAATCGGGATGACAGGATTTGAACCTGCGACCCCAACGTCCCGAACGTTGTGCGCTACCAAACTGCGCTACATCCCGATATAGTACTCGTACATTATAATGAATAAATATTAAATTTTCAATAAAGGAACGTTGTGCTACCTCTCACAAACGATACTTAATCGTTTGTTCGGCAGAGTCAAACTGCGCTACATCCCGATATAAATATATTAAATTAAAACTATTAAATTTTCAATATATTATTATTATTGTTTTATTTATAAAAAAGAAACTTTCCTTTTGCATGGCTGGATTTTGGCAAAAACAAGCGTATTAGTCTATATTGTCAACTATGAATACTAAAATTCTTAAAAAATTAGGTAAAAATATAAAAAATATCAGAAAAACAAAGGGTTTTACTCAAGAATATCTTGCAGAAAAAATCTCTGTTCATCCTGCTTATATAGGAAAAATAGAAGGTGGAAAAAGCAATCCTTCTACACTTCTTTTATTTAAACTTTCAAGAGCATTAGATGTTAAAATACCTATTCTTTTTGAATTTGATAAATAAGTTATTATAATTATTCATAATTGCAAAATAATTGTCACGAACTCCAAAAAAAAGTATAATTTTATTAAGAGATTAAAGGGAGATTTTGACTATGGAAAATATTTGGCAAAAATACGCAAAAGTTTTGGTAGAATATTCTACTAAAATAAAAAAAGGTGACAAAGTTATTATAAGAAGCGAAGCGCAAGCACAACCTTTGATAAAAGCCGTTTATGAAGAGATTTTAAAACAGGGTGCCTACCCTCAATTAAGAATAGGATTGCCTGAACTGGCTAACAGTTATTATAAATATGCAAGTGATGAACAATTATCACATTTAGATGAATTTTCAAAATTTGATTACGAAAATGCAGATGCTCTTATTGCTATTAGTGCACCATATAATGTTAAAGCTCTTTCAAGAGTAAACCCTGAAAAGCAGGCTCTTCGTTCAAAATCAACTCAGCCTTTATCAAAAATCATGCTTGAGCGTTCTGCAAAAGGTGAATTGAATTGGGTAATATGTAATTTTCCGACTCACGCAAGAGCACAAGAAGGTAAAATGTCATTAGAAGAATATACTGAATTTTTATGCAAAGTTTGTTATTTAAATGAAGAAAATCCTGTTGATAAATGGTGTGAAATAGAAAAATTCCAAGCAAGAATAGCTGATATTTTGAATACAAAATCAAAAATCAGATATGTAGGAGAACAAACAGATATTACATTCTCTTGCGAAGGCAGAAAATGGATAAGCTGTTCGGGTAAAAACAATTTTCCTGATGGTGAAATATTTACTTCTCCCGTTGAAAACAGTGCAAATGGCGAAATTTATTTTGATTTTCCTGCTATATACAGAGGAAATGAAGTTGAAGGAGTTCATATAAAATTAAAAGACGGAAAAGTTATTGAAGCAACAGCTAAAAAGAATGAAGAATTTTTATTAAAAATGCTTAATCAGGATGAAGGTGCTTCCTTTGTTGGCGAAATTGCTATTGGTACAAATGAAATGGTTACTGAAATAACAGGGGATATTTTATTTGATGAAAAAATTGGCGGTTCTATTCACGTTGCTTTTGGTGCTTCTTATCCTGAAACAGGAGGAAAGAATGAATCCGGTTTACATTGGGATATGATAAAGAACATGAAAAACGGCGGTAAAATTTACGCTGATGATGAGCTTATTTATGAAAAAGGTAAATTTATAATTTAACGGGAAAATAATGAAAATTAATAAGTTTCTTATTTTATTTATATGCTTTTTGTTGCTGTGCGGATTTTCTTATGAATATAATCCGGAGGAGATTGATGCGGTTAACAATGCACAAATGCGTAATAATTTAGGAACACTGTATTGGCGTATGGGTAAATATAATATGGCAATGAATGAATTTAAAATTGCTATAATGTTAAATCCAAAATCTCCTGCCAGTGCTGCTTATTATAATAATCTTGGATTACTGTATTTAAAATTTGAAAATTTTGCTCTTGCTCAAGATTGTTTTGAACATTCTGTTGAGTTAAATCCTATAAGTTATGAATATTATAAAAATTTAATAATAACTTATGAGAAACAAGGACTTTTAGAAAATGTTTTTGCTAATCAATTATCTTATATTGCTCAAGACAGCTCTAATTCAAGAGCATATTTGATGGCAGGACTTATTTGTTACAGCCAAAAAAACAGTGAATGTACAATAAAATATTTATCAAGATTTAATGAGTTAGAACCTGATTATGCAATAGTTGAAGCAACAAAAAAAATTATACAAGAAATGAAAAATTAATCTAAAGGTTTAGTTCGGATATACCATGCGATTGATGATAATAAACTATAAAACAGGTATTCTGAATATATATCGAGAAAAACAGGGGAGTTTATATGTTTGGAAAATTAGTAAAAGGGTTTGTACCAACAGTAATATTTACAACAATGATACTTTGCGGACAAACTGTATGGGCTGAAAATATTGAAATTTCGGGTATCAGAATTAATTCATCCGATTTAAACGGTTATGAAATATTAATCGATGCACCAACAATGCCTGAAATGGAAAAGAAGGTTGTTTCTGATGATACGATAGTATTAAGTATTAAGAATGCTGAAATACCAAAGGGTGCTGCTGTTGTTTATAACAACGCTAAAGGTATTGAACATGTTATCCTTAAACGTGTTTCAAAAGATGATATCGAAGTTAATATCGCAGGAGAACATATTGCACAAAGTTCAATATTATTGAATTCTCCAAAAAATGAAAACGAAGAAATTATTGCTGATAAAGTTTTCGTAAACAGACCTCTTAGTGATTATGAACCAATTCATCAGGAAAATTATTATGAAACAGAAGAAAATCCAATTATTTCACTTTTAATAAGAATTAAAAATTCTCAAACTTTAAAGGATATATTGAATTCTTCAAGCACTGGTTGGATAGCATGTATGGCTTTAATATTCGGATTTTTATATTTCTCTAAAAACAAATCAGAAAAAACAGAAAACAGAACTGTTGAAACAAATATTCCTGCAAAAAGGGAAGAAGAGGAAATTGAAAGAGCAAGAGGTTATATCGGTGAAGGATTAAGAAGCGACAGAACAGGTTCAAGATTACCTCAAAGACGTCCTGTTGAAAGAGAAAATATTCCTTCAAGAACTGTAAATTATGGTTTAAGAGCTTATAACAATCAAGCTATGGGACAAAGAGGATTAAATAATGTTCCAACACCGAAAAAACCTGAAGTTCCTAATGTAAGAGCAGAGCAAAGAGCAGTTTCTCGCAGCACGGTCGCACATGAGGTCAAGGAAAAAAGAGACGAGATTCAAATCGACAACGTTAAATTTCTGGAATCTATGGCTAAAATTTATCAAAAAAGCGGAAGAACTGATTTGGCCAACGGTCTCGCAAGTAACATAAAAAAGGCGAAATCAAGAAGTTAATTAAAAAGCGTGAAACTGATTTTCATAACAGGGGTTGGCGGAAAATGGTCAACCCCTTATTATTTATAATACGATTTAAATTTCTTAATTTGATTAATAGTTACAGAAAAATCACCCGTAAAGGTTATACACCTAACATCAATATATAACCAAGCTAAATCCTTTTTATCGGTAATATCTTATCAATATCATTTTCGATAAGCCATTTTGTAGTAAGAATTTGGTTTCTTGTAGTAAATATTCTGATTATAAAATTTTCTGATAAATTTTTTAAAAACTCTTTTGCTCCGTTTTTTATTTCGGGAATAAAATCTTTAGAAAAATATCCTATTATATCATAATTTCAACAATAAATTTCACAAATATACAAAATACGCAAAAAAAGGAGCCACAACGTGACTCCGAAATTGCGTATAATAAAATATTAATTAATTACCATAAGCAGTTGTTGTAATTTTACCAAAACCAAAAATAAGTTTTGCTTGTTGGTCTGCATATCCTAAGCTATTAATTTTACCATTTTGCATAGCTGTTCTAAGACTGCAATCACCTGTTGCAACAACACCAAAATATTGATTACATACAGCTGTACCAGTTTTTGCAGCAGCAACATTTGAAGAACCTGCTAATGGTGCAGTTGTATTTTGCCAAATAAATCCTGAAGGATCTTTTGCACATGCAGGAAGTGCTGCAAATACTAAAAGTGCAGATAAAAGTAATAATTTTTTCATCTCTTTCTCCTTTTTTAACAACACCCAAACACTTTGGGCTCACTCACCCCTTGATTTTATCATGCACATATATTGATTACAATAGATTTAGACTTATTTTTATGAAAATTAACAATTCTTTAAAACCTCTGTTTAAACACTGTTTCCTCCATTTTTTGCATAAAAAAAATCCGACAAAATTGCCGGATAAAGTTTGTTTTAAAAAAGGGAATTGTTAGGAAGGAAATTGGAAGGAATTTTATGCTCTGTTCTTATTAATCATCTCTTCTGTATATATAAAGTATATCTGTTTCCAAAATTTTCATTTTTTCTGATTTTATTTACATTTCTTTACAATCTGTACAGCCTCATAAATTAACGGCATTTGCAATGTTAAATTTTGTAAACAAAATCTATAAAACTGAAATTTCTCTTTTTTTATATACTTTATATATATACGAGAACTCAAGAGGAACAAAATGAATAACGGTATAACTTACGAATCAGACAAAAGACTTGTTGAAATGTATAAAGATAAATCAACAATCGCTATAGAAAAAGAATCTAAAATCCCCCAAGAAGAGGTTTTTGATTATATGAATTTAGTTTCAATTAATTATAGAAGTCTTATAAATATAAAAATATATAAAATACCGGCAAAAAAATCAGCTTAATAAAACTATAAAAGATATTGTATTGTATTGTGCATACTTCCATAAGATGCACAATTTTTATATGCAATATCACAAGCTGTACCATGAGATGGAGAAACTCTTAAAACTTTTAATCCGATAGTAACATTTAAAACTTCTTCCATACCTAATGATTTTATACAAGGAAGAGCCTGGTCATGAAATGCTGCTATATAAGCATCATATTCGGGATTTTGAGCATTTTGTACTGCGCTGCTTAAAAGAGCATCTGCACTAATAGGATTAGTTATATCTATCCCTTCTGTTCTTAATTTTGTTAATGCTGGTATAAACGTATCTATTTCTTCTCTTCCCAGCATTCCGTTTTCACCCGCATGAGGATTCAGGGCACAAATTGCTATTTTCGGATTTTTAATATTAAATTTTTCTTTTAATTCTCTGTCAAGAATTTTTACGACTTTTATAATTTTTTCTTGGGTTATTACTGTCGGAACATCTTTAATTGGTAAATGTCTTGTTAAAAGTAAAACTTTTAAATTTTTTGCACAGAATAACATTTGTGCTTCATCATTTTCAGAAAGTTCTTTTGATAAAATCTCAGTTTGTCCGGAATAATTATAACCTGCTTCTTTTAAAGAAAACTTTGACAGAGGAGCAGTAGCTATTCCTTTTATTTTATTTTCATTTGCCAAATCACATGCTTTTTTTAAACAGCGATAAGCAATCTCTCCATTAGAAGAACCTTCTATATTAATAAATTCAATTTTTGGCAATTTTAAAGAACAAATCTTTTCAGTCTTTTCAAAAATCTCTTTATTACCGATAAGAATAAAATTATCACAGTCAAAATGCTGTAAAGATTTCAATATTATTTCACAACCTATACCTTCAGGTTCTCCCATAGTTATCGCTATTTTTTGCATTTATTTATGTCTTTCCAAAAATTTTAAAATATTAATAAGAGTATTTGGAGTACCCAAATTACCTGATTTTGTAACTATCCATCTTGCATAATAGTCAAGACAAAGAGGAATAGCAAAATCAGCTTCATCAATAACTTGTAAATTACTGCTTTCTATTGCTCTGCAACATTTAAAGGAAGTTTCTCCGCCTGCTAAAACCAATATTACTTCCTGTATAGCAACGACATCCTTTGTTAATTTTGCCAAATAATCAGTAATAATAGAAGGTATATCATCAGGATTAATATCGTGTTCTTTTGCATATTCAAGATTTTTTTCTGTTTGATAATCTGTTGTAGAAAAATATACAAGAACTAATTTGTGTTTCGATAGATTTTTTGAAATTTTATCAACCATTTCATCAAAAGAAGTTGTATTAATTTTTTCTAAGTTTAAATCTACAATATATGGCTCAAAATCACTGCATTGTGTAAGCTTTTCAATTTGAACACGGCTCAAAGAGGTTGCACTGCCTGATACTACAAAAACAGGATGATCGGGAATTGTTTTAGAGATATGCTGATACTCTGTTTCCGGCAACCAAATATCAGCAAAGGCTTGTGCAAAAGCTGCTGTTCCGCAAGGTAAAATTTGATATGTACTTTTCTCTACCGCAAGTACAATTTGTTCAATATCGGTTGTAGAAACAGCATCAATAACAATTAATTTTTTCCCTTCCTTTATTAAATTTTGCAATTCTATTAATATTGGACCTGCCCCTTTTGCGACTGTCCTCAGGGGAATTAGTGCAACATTGTCCGGAGCACCTATCTGAGCAGAAAGTAATGCCGGAATATAACTTTCTTTAACCGGAGATTTTGGATCACGAGCGAATTCTGTTCTTTCAATCGGAACACCCTTTAACAGGTGGTATCCGCCAACAGTTGTTCTTCCTTCCGTCGGAAAAGCCGAAACAATAACTGCCGCATCCCAACCCAATTCATCAAGCATTGTTTGAACTTCAACACCAATATTTCCTCTTAAAGTTGAATCAATTTTTTTGAAAAAATATTCAGTATTCAAATGCTCTTTCAACATATTAACAGCTTTTCTTACGGCACTGCTTGCTTCTTCTTTTGAAACATTTCTTGTTTCGGTACTCATTGCCCAAACTTGAGTTTTTAATAACCCTTCCTGTCCTTGTGTATAATCAAAAAGGATTTGAGTATTTGCACCACTAAGATGAAATTGCAAAGCTGTATCGTTTGCACCGGTTAAATCATCCGCTATAATACCAATTGTTCCGGATTGTATAAACATAATCTACTCGTCTTTTTTACCTAATAATCTTATATTATTCGCTCTAATATAATAATATTCTCTATTCTCACCGTTATTAGTTGTCCATCTGTTAAATGCAAGTTTACCCTCTATAGCAACTTGTCTGCCTTTTTTTGCATATTCTCCGGCAAATTCTGCATTTTTATCCCATAGTTCTACTCTGAACCAATCTGTTTTATCTCCTTCTTTTGTCCATCTGTTTACCGCAACAGATAAAACTGTTTTTACCTTACCTGATTCATAATATTTTATTTCCGGATCTTGTCCCGTACGACCGACAAGTACAACTGAATTAATCATAGATAGCCTTCCTTTTTCCTATGCGCATGATTATAACCAAAACATAAAAAAGGCGCAAATTTTCAAAATTTCTTTCATTTTTATTAGTATTATATTATTTTTTGATTTGTATTAAAAACATTTTTTTCATGTTAATATGAATTTAGGATTAGTGTGAAAGAGGATTTGGAATGGCTAAGAAATACAATATTGGTGTTGACATTGGCGGAACTAATGTAAAAATTGCTTTAGTAGACGAAAAAGGTTATATAGCTTACTCAAACAGTGTACCTACGAGAGCGGAAATGGGCTATGAATATACTATTCAAAATATCATTAATACAATAAAAGATTCTTTAAAAGAATCAAATAATGATATTAGTAATATTGGCGGAATTGGTTTTGGTTTGCCGGGACAAATTGATTCCATTAATGGTATAGTAAGATTATTACCAAACATTCCGGGTTGGGTTGAAGTACCTCTTGCAAAGATTGTATCGGATGAATTTAAAGTTCCGGTAAAACTTGATAACGATGTTAGAGTAGCGACATTGGGAGAGCTTAATTTTGGCGCAGGAAAAGGTTGTAAAAATCTTATCTGTTTAACAGTAGGAACAGGAGTAGGTTCCGGAATTGTTTTGAACGGACAACTGGTTAGAGGCGCAAGTTTAACCGCCGGAGAAATTGGACATGTTGTTGTTGAGAGAAATAACGGAAGAATTTGCGGATGCGGTTCAACCGGATGTTTAGAAGCTTATGCTTCAGGACCTTCCATCGTTCAAATGGCAAAAGAATATATGATGGGCGGAAAATCAACCAAATTTAAAGAAATTGCCGCAGGAAATGAAGTTACTCCGTTTATGGTTTTTGAAGCTGCTAAACAAGGTGACGCAGTAGCAAAAAGAATATTCACAATAGCAGGTGAATATTTGGGTATCGCTTTAGTCAGTGTAGTAAACCTTCTTAATCCAGAAAAAATTATTGTTGGCGGCGGAGTAGGTCAAGCAGGTGATTTGTTATTAGACCCTGTAAGAAAATTAATTAAAGAACGCTGCATATCTTTATCGGCTCAAGCTGTACAAATAGTTCAAGCTGAACTTGGTGAAAGTGCAGGAGTTGTCGGTGCAAGTATGCTTACGAGGTAATCATGCCTGTCAAACTCATTTGCGGAAATGAAGACTTTGATATAGAAAATTCTTTGAAGAAAATCAGGAAGAAGGTTATTTCGCCTGATTTTCTTCTTACTAACAGAAAAGTAATTCTTTTCGATGAAAAGAATAATTCTGATTTAATGAATATAATTGAAGCTATTGAATCCACTCCAATGATGTTTGGAAATTCCCTTATTGAAATTTATTCAAAAAAACTTTTTACAAGAGGACAAACACAAGACGAAAAACTTTTAAACAGACTTATCGAAGATATAAAAACTTTACCCGAAAATCTTTATGTTATTTTCGTTTGTATTTTTGAAAAAGACTCAGACAAAAAAGCTGACAGCGCAAAAAAACTGTATAAAATAATAAAAGAAACCGGGGAAATAGAAGAGTACAAAGCTGCTCTATTTTATGAAACAGATAAAATTGCTCTGAGAGCTGTTTCTATGGCAAAAACAAAAAAGCTTGAACTCAATAAACAAGACTCTGATTTTTTGGTTGAATGTGTCGGTATGGATGTAAGACGAATTGATAGTGAGCTGGAAAAAATTAAAACATATATTTTCCCCGATACAAAAATAACAAAAAATATTATAAAAGAACTTTCACAGGATAGCGAAAATGCTTTTAAAGTTCTTGATTTTTGGATAGAAAATGATAAAAAAAATGCAATTTTGGAATTAAAAAAACTTCTTTTTAAGGAACCTTCCCAAAAAGTTCTGGCATTATTTCAGACTATGACAAAAAAATGGTTAAGAACAAAATTAGAAGCAGAATATTCTTCTTATCAAGAAATAGCCTCTATTTTAAAAGCTAATCCTTATAAAATTAAAATGGATTTAGAAAAATTAAAGAAAGTATCGGCAAATCAACTCGTTGAATTTAGAAAACGTTTGAATAAAGCTGAATTTGATATAAAATCCGGTAAATATGACGATATAACTGCATTAGAGGTAGCATTTTTATTATGATAAAACAAAGTTTGAAAAAAAAATACGAATTGAGTTCAAAATTTTTTGAAAATGCGATAACTGAAAAAAGGTTATTTCATTCGTTTTTACTAACCGGACAAAATCCTTATGCTCAATATGCTTTTGCTATCGAAATAGCAAGAATTTTAAATTGTCAAAATGACGGAGAAGAGGATTGTGAATGTCAAAATTGCAGATGGATAAAAAAAAATGCTCATCCTGCGGTTATGACTTTTTCTCCTATAGATTTTATTCATGTTAATGAAAGAGGAGAAGCAAAAAAGAATATCTCCGTTGCTCAAAGCAGGTTTATTATAAATGAACTTGCCAAAACTTCTGTTTATCATAGAGTTTTGATTTTTACTAATGCAAAAGAAGGCAAAGAGTACGAAAAAGAATATAATTATATGAGAGAAAATTTCGGGATAATTCCACCTAAAAAAGTTTCTGCTGATAATCAAGAAAATGAACGTATTTGGGTTAATCAACATCTTGATAAAACAATTTTAACTTCTGAAACAGCAAATATGCTTTTAAAAACAATTGAAGAACCTTTTGAAAATGTTACCTTTTTCTTCTTATGCAAAACAGAAGAAGATATGTTATCAACAATAAAATCCCGCTGTCAGGTTGTTCATATTAATGATACCATACAGGAAAATTTTGATTTCCGTATTCTGGAAAAAGTTATAAGAAATATCCCTGTCAAAGACAATTTAACAGCAGTAAGGCTGGCAGAACATTTAAAAGAATTATTAGCTGAAAATAATATTACAAATATTCAACTTCTTTCTTTAATGGAAAATTATTTTTATCAATGTCTTAAAGAAAATGTTTTGGATAATCAATACAGAAAAAATATTACCGAGTTTTTGAAAAAAATAAGTATTGCAAAAGTTCAAATAAAACAGTATGTTGATGAAACATCTGCTTTAGAAAATTTGTTTCTTTTATCATAATTATTTTTAGTAAGTATCTTTTTCAATTAAAAAATATTAATTTGTACACTAAAATTCATATTTTTGGTACAATATTTATGCATTTTATTAGGGAGAAAAAAATGAAGAATAAAAAAATTATGTTGCTTTTCATATTTTTATTGACAATAGCAGCAGCTTTTCTTACTTTTTCCGGTTCACCAAAGTTAGGACTGGATTTGGTTGGTGGCTCAAGACTGGTTCTTGAAGCTCAAACAACCGATACTATTGCAAAAATCACACCTGAAATGATGGACAGTTTGCAATTTGCAATAGAAAAACGTGTAAACAAGTTAGGTGTTTCAGAAGTATCTGTTCAAAAAACAGGAGAGAAAAGATTATTAATAGAAATTCCCGATATTCAAGACCCTGAAAAGGCAAAAGAATATCTTGGAGAAACTGCTGAACTTGAATTTAAAGAACCTGTTAAAAAAGAAGACGGGACTATGGATTGGAAATCAACAGGTTTAACGGGTAAAGATTTAAAAAGTTCTTCTTTAGAAACCGATATGTCTGGTCAATGGGTAGTAAGACTGGATTTTACAGATGAAGGCGGAAGAAAATTTGCTGAATTAACAAGAAAACTCGTCGGTCAACCGATGGCAATCTTCTTTAACGGAGAATTGCAATCAGCACCAAATATAAAAGATGTTATTACAGGCGGAAGTGCCGTTATTTCAGGCGGTGGACAAGGTGGTTTTAAGCAGGAAGAAGCAAAAACTATGGTTGATTTGCTTAATGCAGGTGCTCTTCCTGTTCCGGCTAAAATCATTGAAGAAACTACAGTTGGTCCTACACTTGGCGCTGATTCTATTGAAAAAAGTAAAATGGCAGGTATCGTAGGTTTAGGACTGGTTGCTTTATTTATGCTGTTTGTATACAGATTACCGGGACTTATTGCAAATATTGCTCTTGCAATATATGGCATTTTAGTTTTTGCCGCATTTAAAATATTCGGTGTAACTCTTACTTTGGCAGGTATCGCAGGTTTTATTTTGAGTATCGGTATGGCAGTAGACGCTAATATTTTGATATTTGAAAGAACAAAAGAAGAGCTTAAATCGGGCAAACGATTATTAACTGCCGTCAATACCGGTTTTGACAGAGCATTTACAAGTATTTTTGATTCAAATATGACTACAATAATCACTTGTTTTATCTTATTTATGTTAGGTACAAGCGTAGTTAAAGGTTTTGCTCTTACTCTGGCAATTGGTGTTATTATCAGTATGTTTACTGCAATAACAGTTACAAGAAGCTTTATGCACGTTTTGCTTGATGCATCAAGTATGGATCATCCGGCATGGTTTGGATTGAAAAAAGAAGAACTGAGCCAAGAAATTATTAATGATGCTCAGGCAAATCGCAAGGCAAAACTTGGTGTATTAGATTAATTTTAAAGGAGATAATAATGGCAAATCCTATTTTAAATAATAAAAATATAATAGATGTCGTAAAATTCAGATGGTGGTGTATAGCATTAACTTGTCTCTTCCTAGTTCCGGGAATTTTGGCTATCGGATATTCTTTAGCAAAATATCATACCCCACTTAAACTGGGTATTGATTTTACCGGCGGAACAATGATTCAGTACGGCTTTAACAGAGACATAACAAAAGAAGATGAAGGAAAAATCAGAAGTATTTTAACTGATTTAAATATTAATAATCCTGTTATTCAAACGACACATGATGTAAATTTGTCGGAAAAACCAATGACAGAAGCCGATAAATTATCTAAAATGTTTGCAGAAAAAGAAGCTGCGGCAAATAAAACAGCAACAGATGAAACTCAAAAAGCCGAAAATACAGATAAAAAAGCAGATACATCTGAAGCTATTGCAGAAAGCAGTGAAGCTGCCGCAACTACGGAGCCTTTACCAAAAACAAATGAAATCAAATCCATTGTTTCTATAAAAACAAGATACTTAGAAACAACAAAAGACAGCAGTGAAATGGCAAATATTAATAAAGCATTGGAAGAAGAATTTGGATTTGTTCAACATTTGCAAACAAATGCCATTGGTCCTACATTGGGTCAAGAATTATTTAAAAATTCTATGATTACATTAATTTTGGCATTTATCGGTATAATCATTTATCTGTCATTCAGATTTCAATTTGATTATGCGATATTTGCATTTTTGGCATTATTACACGATGTTATCTTTGTTGTAGGTATGTTTGCTTTGTTTGGAATACTCTTTGATACGCATGTAGATGGTTTATTCGTCACTGCATTGCTTACTGTTATCGGGTTCAGCGTTCACGATACTATCGTTGTGTATGACAGAGTCAGAGAAAACTATAGATTTTTAGCAAAGAAAATGAGTTTTGGCGAAATCGTAAATGTTGCGGTAAACCAAACTTTGATGAGAAGTATTGCTACATCAGTAACTACACTTCTTACTCTATTTGCTTTATATTTCTTGGGCGGCGAAACAACAAAAGATTTCGTATTAGCTATGATTTTAGGTATTTCTATCGGAACATACTCAAGTATATTCTTTGCAAGTATGCTTCTTGCTATGTATAGAGATAAAAAAGACAAAGAACGTGCTATGAGAAGAGCACTTTAGTAAAGGAAAAATTATGGATAAAAAGCAATTTGCAGCATCAATATCTGTTGTTTCAAATACGGTTTTAATTATTATAAAATTAATTGTAGGCTTTTTATCCGGCAGTATAAGTATAATATCAGAGGCATTCCATTCGTTTAGCGATTTGTTTGCCTCTTTTATCGCTTATTTTTCCGTCAAAAAAACCTCACTTCCCCCTGATTTAGACCACCCGTACGGACACGGAAAGTATGAAGAATTATCAGGACTGTTTGAGGGTTTATTAATTTTTGCGGTTGCTATATACATAGCCATCGAAGCAATTAATAAACTTGTAACTCCGCAAAACCATACAATAGAACCTATACTTGGTATAATCGTAATGGTTTTGTCTATGGTTATAAATATAGTGGTGAGTCTTTATTTGTCAAAAGTAGGCAAAGAAACTGATTCTATTGCTCTCAAGGCAGATGCCCTTCATTTAAGAACAGATGTTTATTCTTCGTTAGTTATTTTAATAGGTTTAATTCTCATAAAAATAACCGGTATTTCAATTATTGACCCGATTTTAGCCTTAATAATTGCTTTCATTATCACATTTACTTCTATAAAACTTTGCAGGCAAACTGTTAAAAACCTCCTTGATACGGCTTTGCCCGAAGAAGAAATAGAACAAGTTCAAAATCTCTTAAATAATCATTTAAATAAAGATATCGTAGGAATAAAAGTTTTAAGAACCAGAAAATCAGGTGCACAAAGATTAATTCAGATTACAATAATTGTCCATAAAAATATCACTATTAAAGAAGGACATAATATCTGCGATGAAATTGAAAAAGAAATTCTTGATTTGTTTAAATCTAAAGCAATTATCTCCATTCATTTAGAGCCTTGTGATAATAATTGTGATTCTTGTAAATAAACATTCCATTATTTAGAAAAAATTGATATAATCATTTATTATGTTAATAATCAAATCACTAAATTTCAAAGGCAAATGGCGGAGTTATCAACAGAGAATACTTGATAACCTCAATTCCTATCTTAATGACAAAAAACTCAACATCGTAGCTGCCCCAGGAGCAGGTAAAACCACTCTCGGTATCGAAGTTATCCGTCGTTTTGGTAACAATGCGCTAATTCTTTCCCCTACTATCCCTATAAAAAACCAGTGGAAAACCAGAATTGTTGAAGATTTTTTGCAAGATAACAGAAATTTAGAAAATCTTATAAGTACTGATATAAAAGAGATTAAAGATATTACAACAACGACATATCAAAGACTTCAAGCCGTTTTTAGAAAAGGTTTAGAGGAAGAATTAATTAAGCAATTAGAAGAACGCCATATCAGAACCCTTGTTCTTGATGAAGCACATCACCTTAGAGATGAATGGTACAGAACACTTAAAGATTTAATCGAAAGAATTTCTAAAGAAAAGAGTGATTTCAAAATAATTTCTTTAACGGCTACTCCTCCTTATGATGTTTCTGAAAAAGAATGGAACAATTATTATGAACTTTGCGGAGAAATTGATGAAGAAATTTCCGTTCCGGAATTAGTAAAAACAGGCGATCTTTGTCCGCACCAAGATTTATTATATTTTTCTAATCTTGATGAAACCGAAAAAAAGGTTGTTTACGACTTTTCTTCAAAAAGAGATAAGTTTTTTGATTATATAAAAACGCAAGAATTTATTAGAACAATAGAAAAATCCCCGCTTTTAACTGATATGAACCAAGAGGGGGATAACTTTTATCTCGATATGGATTTTGCGGTAGGACTGACTTCTTATCTGTTTTCTATAAATCCTACACACGAAAAAGCTAATAATATTCTTGATTATTTAAAAATCTCAAAAACCAATATTCCGAAATTTGATTTTGAAGCAGCGGAGAATTTTATAAATGGTCTAATCGGCAGGTTTAAAGAATACTTTGAAAATTCAGAATTAGTAAAAAATAAACTTAAGGAACTAACACTTTTAAAAAATGCTTCAAAGGTGGATTTCTACGGGAATGACAAATATAAAAAAGTCTTTGCAAGAAGTAAAAACAAAATTGATTCGATAGTAAAAATTACGGAACTTGAATATGGAATTTTAAAAGAAAATTTAAGAGAAGTAATTTTACTTGACTATATAGGCGAAAAATCAAGCTCTGGCGGAATGAATATCATATCGACATTTAAAGCATTAAATAATCTAAAACAAAAAATTAAAAGCATAAGTATAAATCTCGGCATTCTTTCCGGTTCTTTGTGTGTCATTCCTATAACTGCTAAAGAAAAGTTTGAAGAAATTATTGAAAAAAATAATATAAAAACAGGAAAAATTCTTTTAACTGACTATGATGAAGAATATCTGAGGGTAGAAAGTTACGGTGATACGGACTTAGTTAAACTTGTTACTCAACTGTTTGAAATTGGCGAAATAAATGTTCTTTTAGGTACACATGCGCTGCTTGGCGAAGGTTGGGATTCACCCTGTATAAATACTCTTATTTTAGGTAGTGTGGTTGAATCGTTTATGCTATCTAATCAGATGAGAGGCAGGGCATTAAGAATTGATAAAAATCAACCGACAAAAACAGCAGATATTTGGCACTTATTAGCGGTAGAAAATGATATAAATAATTCCTATGACTATCAAAAAATTTCAAAACGTTTTGAAACCTTTGACGGAATAAATTATAAAGATGACATTATCGAAAATGGGATAGAAAGGTTAGGAAAAGAGTTTGTAAATATACATACAAAAAACATTAATAAGCTGAACTTTATTTCTATAACAAGGGCAAAAATTAGAGAAAATCTTTTTGATAAATGGGCAAGTTGCTTGAATAAGAACAAATCTAAAATAAAACTTATTAAACAACAGAGAATGTATGAGGGAGTAAACATAATACGATCAAAACTTCAAGTAGTTATATTTAAAAAGATTATTAAAAATAAACTTATAATATTCTCTATTGGCATGTTAGAATTTATATCTGGATTACTAATATTTTTATCAAGTTTTTTATTTGTTGCGGTACTTTTTTTCTTGCCAATAAAGTTTTCTATGAGTTTTTTAATATCAAAATTTGATACAAATTCAAGTTGGTTTTTCTTTATATCAATAATTACTATAATAATAAGCACTCTTCTTGGTATGTTTATAGCAGGTTCTATGATAAATGTACTTATTGAAAATATTAAATTTCCAAAATTTAATAAAACTATTGAATATATCATAACATACGTATTATTAAAAGTTTTATGCAGTAATAAATTTATACATATTCCCTTTAATATGTTATCGATATCTGCTGGGACTACATCAAGAGTTGTTTTAAATGGGTGTAGTATAGAACTACAAAATCGTTTTAATGACCAATTATTAGAAATTTTTAGAACACCTAAAGAAATAAAATTCATAGTAAAACTTAAAGAGCAAAACGACAGAGTTATATTTCTTCCTTCTGCGATAACGAAATTAAAAGATGCGGAATTTTTTGCAAAAGAACTAGAAAAATACCTAGGCAAAACAGAAGTTATTGATACCACAATAGAATATGATAAACGAGAACTAATGCGAGCCAAATATAATAATTTTATTACTTCTAAAGCACAGAAACGTAGAAGGTTTGAATAATAATCTTGTATTTTCGGGTACGCACAGCCATTCATTCCGCTTTGTAAAATGCGTTAGCATTTTACATCGCTTCATTTGGCTGTTTGCTCTCTGAGCTTTCGCCCTTCCGAAAATACGCAAAGCTCAAAAAAGAAGAAGATATCAATAATATAATCAAAAAGTCTTTGCGAGGAGTGAAACGACGAAGCAACCCAGTAATATTTTTAGAGATTGCCGCAGACACAAATGACAAGTGTCCTCTTTGATTCGTATAGTTCAAATTGCTTGAATTCCATTCCATATTTTGCAAAAGCAAAATATTACATTTCATCGCAATCTTCACCATAAAAAGTTTCACAAATATACGAATCCGCCTCGCAAAGACAGACGAGGTCGTGTTGTAAAACACGACAAAAAGTGGCAAGGTGGGCAATACGCAGAGAGCCCACCATCCAACAAATCACCATTTTACCCGAAATTCAATATTCTACGTTTTACTTTCTGAAATCTTCGCTTGTAATGACTTATTTAAAAGAACCCATTAAAAAAGCCTTTTAAATTTATTACAAATCCAAAAACGCAGATGATTTTAACAAAAAAACAAAAAATTTATTATCATATAAATTATATTTATATGTAGTTTTTTATTTTTATTAAAATCTGTTATAAAAGAAAGTAGCTGTTTTAATTGATTGTTGTAGTTATCTTTAATAAATTATTATATAAATATAATTTATATATTTAAACAAATAATATATTGCTTTATTGTTAAAACTTTTGCAGAACATTAATAAGAGGATAAGAAAAAAGTTAAAAGACGACAGAATTTTAAGCTTTTTCAAATTTGACATAATATAATTTTGATAAAAAATTTTTATATATATAAATTATATTTATATATATTTTTTTTAAAATTTATTTTAAATATATTATAAATATATCTATTTATCGGAACAAACAAAAACACAAAAATTTATACATATAAATTAAATTTATAAGTTGGTTTATGCAAATTTTAAAAGATATTATATTCGACCATAACAATCTTCGTATCTTATGATATCATCTTCTGAGATATAATCACCCTTTTGAATTTCTATTATTTTTAACTCTTCATCATAAGGATTTTGCAGTGAATGTTTAATACCAAGAGGAATATCTATGCTATCTCCCGAATATAAATTATATTCCTTACCGTCTTTTATAACAAGTGCTTTTCCTTCTAATACTACCCAATGTTCGCTTCTGTGATTATGAGATTGTACGGAAAGTTTATGTTTTGGACGGACACAAATAGTTTTTGTTAAATATCCTTCTCCACTACTCATACAAGTATAATAACCCCAAGGTCTGAAAACAGTTTTATGTAATTTTGTTGTATCACTGGCTTTTTCTTTTAACTTTTCGTATAATTCTTTAACATTTTGAGAATTGTCCATTTTACATGCCATAATAGCATCTTCTGTTTCTACTAATACGATATTATCTAAATCAGAAACAGCTACAATTTCTTTTTGAGAATATATAAAAGAATTTTTTACATTATTAACTATAACTTTGCCTTCCAAAACATTGTTATTTTCATCTTTTGGCTTAACACTGTATAGTGATTGCCAAGAACCGACATCATTCCAATCAGAAAGTAATTCTACAAGAGCAATTTTATTTGATTTTTCCATAATTGCGTAATCAATAGAAATAGAAGGCATATTTTCATAAATAGAATATTCTATTTCTTTATTTTTTGAAAAATTAAGATTTTTCAAATTATTAAAAATATCAGGAGAAAATTTTTCTATTTCTTCTAAAAAAGTTGATATTTTTCCCATAAAAATACCGCTATTCCAATAATAGTGTTCATCTTTTATATATTTTTTTGCAATTTCAAAATCAGGTTTTTCAACAAAACGTTCAACTTTATAACCTGTTAAAGTTGGGGTTCCTGTTTTTACATAACCGTATCCTGTTTCAGGATATAAAGGTTTTATCCCAAAAGTAACTATATAACCTTCATTTGCTAAATTTTGAGCATTTTTTACCGTATCATGAAATTTTTTCAAATCTTTTATTAATTGGTCTGAGGGCAAAATAATTACAATATCATCGTCTTTTTCAGATAATTGTTTGAAATATTCTAATGCACAAGCAATAGCTGGAGCTGTATTTTTACTTAGAGGTTCACCAAGTACAATATTATTTTTATCAATGGAGTTAAGTTGAAGTTTTATATCCTGAGAATGTTTAATATTTGTTATTGTCAAAATATTTTTTGCTTGAATAAATGAATATAATCTTTTAAAAGTTTGTTGTAAAAGACTGTCATCTTCATCTATAGCTAAAAGTTGTTTTGGATACATATCTCTTGATAATGGCCATAGTCTGCTTCCGCTTCCACCTGCTAATATTATGCTTTTCATTTTTTACCTCATTTTTGATTAATAAAATTTAATACATTACTATTTATAAAAATTTTTTAATAACATAATTGTTTTATTCCATCTAAATCTAATTTGAATTGTTTTCGTATATATTGAGAAGAACCTACAACATGTGAATATTCATCATTTATTCCAATACGTCTGAGTTTAACATTTTTATTACTTTCTGCAATAATTTCTGCAATAGCCGAACCTAATCCACCTATTATGTTATGTTCCTCAAATGTATAAATTTTATGATACTGATTTAATAGATTTAGAATACATTTCTTATCAATAGGCTTAATTGTATGCATACTTATTAAACAAGGACTAATATTTTTTGTTTTTAAATATTGAGCATAATCATAAGCAACTGGTAACATATTTCCGGTTGCAATTAAAACTATATCTTTGCCGTTTTCAATTATAGAGGCTTTTCCTAATTTTATATTTTTATTAAAATTTATTCTGTCATGAGAATGACAACCAATTCTTATATATGTAGGATTTTTTGTTTTAGCTGTTAACATTGTAATTTTTTCTAATTCAAAAGTATCACCAGGAGCATAAATTGTCATATTAGGAAGTGCTCTCATTATTGAAATATCTTCTGTTCCATGGTGAGTAGCACCGGCTGAACCATATTCAAAACCAGAACCAACACCTATAATTTTTACGTCTGTATTCATATAAGAAACATCGACTCTTATTTGTTCAATACATCTATGAATAACAAATGGTATAATACTATATATATAAGGTTTCATTCCTGCAAGTGCCATTCCTGCTGCTACAGACATACAATTCTGTTCTGTAATTCCTAGATTAAAATAGCGATTTGAAAAAATTTTTTGAAATTCATCCCAAACTCCATATCCCAAGTCTGGTACAATCAAACATATTCTTTTATCTTTTTTGGCAAGTTCTATAAGTTTATTTGCAAAAAGTAATTTCATAAATAATTACTCCTTATTTTCTTTTAAAGCGATTTGTAATTTTTCATAATCTAGTCTTGTATAATGGCAATGTAAAGTATTTTCAAAAAAAGAAAACCCTTTACCTTTTATTGTATTTGCAATTATTGCTAATGGTTTATCTGAAATTGTTTTTAATGCTTTCTCGATTTTATCAATATTATGTCCATCAACACTAATTGGTTTAAAACCAAAGGCATCAAAAATTTTTTCATAATTATCCGCATTTGTAATTTTATTTGTTAAAGAAGTTGCTTGAAATTTATTATTATCCATAATAACAGTAATTTCATTAAGTTTTAGGGCACCAATTGAATTTAAAGCTTCAAAAACAGAACCCTCTTGAAATTCCCCATCCCCAATTATTACAAATATTCTTGCCTTTATATTTTTCAATCTATTTGCAAGTGCAAATCCTTCTGCTAATCCAACACCATGTCCAAGAGAACCAGTAGAAACTTCAAGACCATTAGCTGCATTCATATCTATATGACAAGGTAAAATTCCACCATCAACTAAATATTTCTTTAAATATGATTCTGGAATAATATTTTTTAATACCAAGATACAATAAAGAGCAAGACTCCCGTGACCTTTACTTAGTATAATTCTGTCTCTTTTTTCATCATTAAAATTTTTTTCTGAAATGTTTGCAACTCTAAAGTAAAGAGCTATTAAAATTTCAACAAGACTTAATGCAGATCCTATATGTCCAGCTTTACTGGAATAAGCTGTTTTTGCAATAAGTTTTCTTATTTTATTATTCATTTATTTTCCTTTTTTAAAAAAAATTTATAAACATAGCTATAATCCATTATCTTTAATATATGAATTATTATATATGTATCATGTCAAAAACTTTTTTCAATATTATAATAATTTTTGTTAAATATGATAAATATTGTTTATAAGAATTTGATGTTTTTTGTTAAAGTACTATAATGGATAATATCTTATTAATATTTCTATATTAAAAATAAGTATTTTAAGATTTTTAACGGAGTAATAAATGAAAGTTTTAATATTAGCAGGCGGTTTGGGTACCAGATTAGCTGAAGAAACTAAATTAATACCAAAACCAATGGTAGAAATAGGTGGGAAGCCTATTTTGTGGCATATTATGAAAATTTATTCATATTATGGCTATAATGACTTTATTATTTTAACCGGTTATAAATCTCATATTATAAAAGATTATTTTGTAAACTATTATCAAAGATATTCTGATATTACTGTCGATATGGTTAATAATTCCGTTGAAATACATAAAATGCATACAGAACCCTGGAAAGTTACAATGCTTTATACAGGAGAAGAAACTTTAACCGGTTCTAGAATTAAAAAAGCCCAGAAATATGTAGGTAATAACAGATTTTTACTTACTTATGGAGATGGAGTAAGTGATATAGATATTAATAAATTAATTGAATGCCATGAAAAAAGCAATAAATATCTTACTTTAACTGCAGTTAAACCGTTTGGAAAATTTGGCATATTAGATATTTTAGAGGATGGAACTATTAAAACCTTTACTGAAAAGCCAAGCGATGACGGAACTTGGGTAAATGGCGGTTTTATGGTATGTGAACCGGAAGTATTTAATTATATTGAAGAAAATAAAGACGATATCGCATTTGAAAAACAACCATTAGAAGATTTAGCAAGAGACGGTAAATTAAATTCATATAAACATAATGGTTTTTGGTATCCTATGGATACATTAACCAGTAAAAATAAATTGATTGAAATGTGGAAAAACCAAAATGCACCTTGGGCATTATGGAATAAAAAAGAAATAAATTAAAAAATTATAAGAGGATTTCCGATATTGCCAATATTTAATGATTTTTATAAAAATAAGAGAGTATTTTTAACGGGACATACCGGATTTAAAGGCAGTTGGCTCAGCTTATGGCTTACTAAACTCAGTGCAAAAGTTTGCGGATATTCCCTTGAACCAAATACAATCCCTTCTATGTTTAAAGAATTAAATATTGAAAAAATTTTAACAAAATCTATCATAGGTAATATTTTAGATTATGAAAATTTAAAAAAAGAAATTTGTGATTTTAAACCGGATATAATTTTTCATTTAGCAGCACAGCCATTAGTTAGATTGTCTTATTCTAAACCTATATTAACTTATGAAACTAATGTTATGGGAAGTTTAAACATTTTAGAAGCAGCAAGAAATTGTCCTTCTGTAAAAGCATTTGTAAATATTACAACTGATAAATGTTATGAAAACAAAGAAATAGAAGTCGGTTATTGTGAAGATGACCCAATGGGAGGATATGATATGTACTCCTCGTCAAAAGGATGTGTAGAAATTATGTCATCCTCTTTTAGACGTTCGTTTTTACAAGAAGAAAAAACTTATGCATTAGCAACAGCCAGAGCAGGTAATGTTATTGGCGGTGGCGATTGGGCTTTAGACAGATTAATTCCTGACTGTATAAAAAATATCAATGAAAATAAACCGATTGAAATAAGAAATCCAATGGCTGTTCGTCCTTGGCAGTATGTATTAGAACCACTCTCAGGATATCTTCTTTTAGGAACCTTACTATTTAAAGAAGGGAAAAAATATGCAGAAGGGTTTAACTTTGGACCAAATGAAGATAATTTGCTAAAAGTTAATGAAGTTGTTCAAAAAATTGTTGAAAATTATGGTAAGGGAGAAATAATAGTTAATAAGAAAGATAGTTTACATGAAGCTAATCTTTTAATGCTCAATATAGAAAAAGCAAAACAAAAATTGGGTTGGAATCCTTCTTATTCAGCGCAAAAAGCCATAGAAAAGACAGTTGAATGGTATAAACATTTTTATCAACAGGATATTGATATGTATAAATTTACTATTAACCAAATTAATGATTATGAGAGGAATATAAAATGGAACAAAAATTGTGAAATAAAGCAAATGAGGCAGTAAATAAAAAATGTTATTAGATTTATTAAAATATAATAAATGCTTCAAACTGGTATGTGGTGCAGGAAATGAAGATATAGTCGAAGTTGAAAAATTGGCTGCTTTGTATTCAAAAGCAGGCTGCAAATTTTTTGATTTATCTGCAAAACCTGAGATTGTAGATGCAGCTAAAAAAGGGTTTAAGAGAGCCGGAATAAAAGAAAATTGTCATATATGTTGTTCTGTCGGAATAAAAGATGATCCGCATGTTAGTAAAGCTTTTATTCATTCTGAAAAATGTTCTCATTGCGGAATTTGTACAAATGTTTGTTTACAAAATGCCTTATTTGATAATGGTTCTTCTTATAAAGTCAAAAAAACAAAATGTATAGGTTGTGGCAAATGTATAAAAAAATGTTCATATCATGCAATAGAAATGACAAGTGATTTTAAAAATTTACGAGAACTTTTGCCTCCTGTTATAGAAAGAGGTATTGATTGTATTGAATTTCATGTTTCAGGTGAAAATGAAAAGGAAGTTGATGAAAAATGGGAAGAAATTAATGATTTATTTGACGGAATATTGAGTATAAGTGTTAATCGTTCAAAATTAAGTGATGAAAAAATTCTTAAAAGAATAACAAAAATGTTAGAAAAAAGAAAACCTTATACTACAATTATTCAAGCAGACGGTTCTCCTATGAGCGGAGGAAAAGATGATTTCAAAACAACATTACAAACTGTAGCTTTGGCAGAATTATTACAAAATACTAATTTACCTGTATATATGTTATTATCAGGAGGAACAAATTCTAAAACTACTGAATTAGCAAAAATATGCGGCATTAAGATAAACGGAGTTGCAATTGGTTCATTTGCAAGAAAAATAGTACATGAGTATATTAATAGGGAAGATTTTTTGGAAAATGAAGAAATTTTTAATAAAGCTTTAAAGATTGCAAAAAATTTAGTAGATATTTCATTGGAGAATATGGCATAATGACTAAACTGTTAGATTGTACAATAAGAGATGGCGGACATTTGAACGGTTGGAATTTTTCGGAAGAATGTGTTAAAGCTTCTTATTATGCAGCACTTAATGCCGGTGCAGATTATTTTGAAATAGGCTACAGATTTCAAAATCCAAAGCCTGAATGGGGAAAATTTGCTGTTTGTGATGATGATTATTTATTAAATTTATTTATTCCGGATGAAAAATGTAAATTATCAATTATGATAAATGCCGATAAATGTGAATTAAATAAATTTCAAGAATGCAGACCTGAATTAACACCTATAAAAGTAGTTAGGGTTGCAACATATCCGGACAAATTGGATATTGCCTTCAATTTATGCGAAGGATTAAAAAATAAAGGATATAATGTATTTTTAAATTTGATGGCAATTTCTGAATATAAAGAAGAACATTATGAAAAAATAAAAAAATGGAAATATAAAAATACATTACAATCTGTTTGTTTTTGCGATAGTTTTGGTTCTTTTTTACCGAATGACGTTAAAAAATATCATGAAAAACTTCAATCCCTCGATTTTAGAAATATAAGCTTTCATTCACACAATAGTTTACAGTTGGCGTTTGCTAATTCTCTTCAAGCAATAAATGAAAAAATTTATTGTATAGATGCATCAATTTATGGTATGGGGAGAGGTGCAGGAAATTTACCGGTGGAAATTATAACAGGATACTTAAATAAATTAGGCAACAAAAAATATAATTCTATTCCGTATATTAATGTTATCGAAAAATTTTATTTAAATTTATCAAAACAAACCCCATGGGGATACGGAATACAATCATTAATAAACGGATTGAAAAATGTACATCCTCTTTATGTAAGAGAATTATTTGATAAAAATTCATATACAATTGATGAAATTTGGAGGGCTGCTGATTTAATCAAAAAACATGCACCGGTTTCTTTTAATATGAATGAAATGAATAATATTTTGAAAGATATAAAATAAAATTAACTTTAAAAAAATTCGCTTTATTTAATATTTTTGTAATATAAACAAAAATATTTTATAATATAAAATGATTTAATTTATGGAGAAAATTATGTCTGAAGATGAAGATAAAGTTGTTTCTTTAAAAAGAGGAAAAGAAAAAAAACAAAAGCATAATGAAGAACATCATGACCATTGTGAACATAATCATAATGAACCGGTATATTGTTCTTTTTGTCACAGACCAAATACTCTTGTGGTAAAAATGATACAGGGGCCCGGTGTAAATATATGTTCCGAATGTACAATGATTGCATTACAATATTTTATTCTTGAGGATAGAATTCCTTCAGTAGAAGCACAAAAAATTTTAGATGCGCTTTGGGGTGCAGGGAAAAAATAATTTATGTCAGATAATTTGAATAAATTACAGATTAGAAGAATAATACTTGATGTTATAGATAAATATAAATCAACAAATGATTTTAGATTACCTATGCATAAACAAAATATGAAAATTTTAAACAGCATGAATGCTCATAGCAGCATTATCGATATTTTATTAAAAGAACTTTATAAAGCAGAAGATTTTAAATGCGAAGTTATAATTTTCATTATTTCAAGTTTTGCTTCTCTTGAAGAAGTTGAAGAAAAATTATGGTCTTTTTTACAAGATAAAAATTTATCTGATGATAAAAAACAAAAAATACTCTCTCTATTAAGAACAATGGGGGGGAAAATTGATACAACAGCACTATATGACTATTTAGACGATTTCGATAATGTTGTTAATAAAGAAACACAAGATTTGCTGGAAACAGCAACTATTAATATGGAAGCTCAAATAGATTTTATAGATTTTATTTCAACATTACCGGAAGATGAACAAATATTGCTTTTAAATTGTTTAAAAGAAGATTATGACAGTGATCAAATTGTTGCTGTTTTTGCTCCTTGTTTAAAATATACACAAAGTACAAAAATTAAAGAATTAATCATAGAAATATTAGGTAATTCAAAATCATATATGAGTGTTGAATCACTGAAATTTGTTGCTCAAAATAGTCATGATGAGAAAATAAGAAGACTCGCTATAAAAGCTCTTAATCAACTAAAAAAAGATGGTATTAATATTGAAGATGATGAAAAAGTTTATTTGAGAGAAAAAGAAATTTGTAAAACTACAAAATTTTATAAAGCTTATATTAGCGAAATAGATGGCAGTGGTGAACAAGGAGCAATGTTTGCCAGAATTAGTGAAACCGATTTTATAGAAGTTTTTAGTGTTGTATTAAGTATAAACGAAGGTATTGTTGATTGTTTTGGTTTTAGTACTATTACAAAAAAAGAATTTCAAAAAGTATTAAACAGATTTCGTAATGAAAGTATTGTTGTTCAGATATCTGCTGAAGAATTAAAATATAAATTTAATCAAGCTCAAAAGATTAATATAGAAAAAGATTATCCTATTCCTTACGAATATATTTGTTGGAGTGCTTATCTTTATGATATAGAAGAGAAACCAATTAATTATGAAAGGTTATTCAATACAAATTCAATTGATTTAGAAGATAGAGATTATAAATTTTTATATGAAAACGAAGTTTTTGATACTTGGTTTTTTGAGTATGGTGATGATAAAAATGTTGATTTAATTATAAGAGATATAATAAATTCTTTTGAAAAAAATCAAAATCAAATAACCGATGTTATAGAAAATGTTATTGATAAAAATTTTGAAAAAGTCTTTAATGAAGAAAAAAAACAAGAATATTCAAAAATGCTTGTTGAACAAGCTTTTATTTTCAATTCTAATAAACAACAAAAAGAAGCTGATTTATGCTTCGCTATTTCAAAAGGTATTTTTGAAGGGAATGACAGATTTTTGAAAGATGTTTTAAAACGTACTATTATTCAATATGTTTCAAATCTTACTTTTGAAGAAGAGAATAAAAATATCGATATTCAGTTTAAATATAAAAAAGAAAAACCTGTTCTTTCTCAAGAAAAAGCAATAAAATTTTTAAATATTCTTATAAATGAATTAGAATAAAAATAAAATTTATATCATATTGTGAAAATATTTTTATCTAATTCTATTCATTTACAAGTGCTTCTATTATTTCTCTGAAAGCACCTTCACCGCCTTTATTTTCGGTGATTTGTATATTATTTAATTCTTTTACTTTTTGAATAGCATTTGGAACAGTTATTGGAAATCCAACATAGTTAAGGCAGTCTATATCGTTGATATCATCACCGATATAGACTACATTCCTCCTATCAAGTCCCAATTTCTCTAATATTGATTTTAAAACATCAATTTTTGTGCGAATACCTTGATGTACTTCTTCTAAGTTAAATTTATTCGCAACATAATCAATAATACTTCCCTTTTCTCCTGATATTATTCCGACTTTATATCCGTTTTTTATAGCTATTGAAATAGCCATTATATCTTTAAAATTTAATTTTTTTGTACATTTATCGGAATTTTCTGTTATATAAATATATCCGTCTGTTAATACACCATCAAAATCTGTTATTATATATTCAATATTTTTTGGTAAACTTATCATTATTAAATTTTTGCCTCATTTTTTACTCGTCTTAATTTCTTTATTATTGGTTTTTCGCTTTCATAAACCTTTTTTTGACCATCTCCCAAAACATCAGGCAAGTGTTTTATATCACGAACAAGTTTAAATAAACCCGTTGGTTCTAAGCTGGCTGCATGGTCAGAACCCCACAATGTTCTATCGGTAGTAATATGTCGTTCTACTGAGCATGCACCTAATGCAGCAGCTACTATTGATGGTGTAATTCCTCTCTCATGCCCGCTGAAACCTATTGGTACATCATATCTCTCTTCTAATTGTTTAATAGCAAGTAAATTAATTTCTTGATTATCCGTAGGATAAGTTGATGTACAATGATAAATAATCAAATTTTCTTTTCCCAAAACCTCTACTGCATGATCTATTTCTTCTAATGTACTCATTCCTGTAGAAAGAAGAATTGGTTTGCCTTTTTCTCTGGTGTGTCTTAATAAATTGTCATCAGTAAGACTTGCTGAAGCAATTTTGTAACAAGGAACATCAAATCTGTCAATAAAATCAACTGCTTCTTCATCCCAACAGGAGGCAAACCACATAATTCCCTTTTTTCTGCAATATTCATCTATTGTTTTATATTCATCAAGTCCAAACTCCAACCCTCTTTTTAAATCTCCGTTTGTTTCTCCAAATGGTGATACTCTTGGTTTAGCTAATTCTTCCGGCGAATAAACAACATCAACTGTTCTCTTTTGAAATTTAACTGCCTGACATCCGGAAGTAGCTGCAATATCAATAAGTTTCTTCGCTAATTCCACACTCCCATTATGATTTATGCCGATTTCAGCAATAATGAAACACGGATACCCTTTTCCTATTCTAAAATTACCAACCTTGATGCTTTGCATTAATATACTCCCCGTATTTGTTACATTACTAATATTAACACAAAACAAAAAATACCACATATACCTAAATGTTTATTGTATATAATCCAAAAGATGTATTTTATTAAAGTAGATTTAAATATGCATGTACTTGAGGAATGAGACGTGTTTTAGGATAAATATTTATAATATTATTTATAGTTTCAACAAGTTCCTGTTTTGAAAATTCTTTTGTTTTATCCTTATAATTTGCGGGTTGAATTATCAAATATAAACCATATTTTTTTATAATATCAATAGCAGTTTTTAATTCATTTTTATCATAATTTTTATTTAAAATAATTTTAATAAAAATTTCTTTATTTTTTTCTAACGCAATCTTAATAAATTCTTCATTCTCTTTAAATCGATTTTTTTCACCTGTTATACTTTTTAATTTTATATCCATTGCAATAATATCAACAAAATCAATAACTTTCTTTAATTCTTGAGGTAAACTTCCGTTTGTTTCAAGATATATTAAAGATGAAAAAATTTCTTTAATTTTAGGCAAAAAATCAATAAGAAAGTCTGAATATAATAATGGCTCCCCTCCTGTTAAACTTATTGAATGATGAGGATTTTTTAAAAATTTTTGAGTAATTTTTTGGAGTTCTTTTGATGAAACAGGATTGTTTGTTTTAATTATATTTTCTTTTTCATCAAAAATTTTTACGAATTCTTTTTTTTGAAAATCCGTATCACAAAAATCACAATTCAAATTGCATCCGCAAAATCTTATAAATAACTGTCTTTCACCTATATATAAACCTTCGCCTTGAATTGATGAAAAAATTTCTGAAATATAAGCTGTTTTCTCCATTTTAATTGCCTTTTCTGGGATTATATTCTCTTAATTTTGATAATTTTAAATAAAAATCTTTTTCTTCATCTGAAAGATTTTTAGGCATTTTTATATAAACGGTAACAATATGATCTCCTCTGATTTTTCCGTTGTCATCATAAATACCTTGTCCTGCGAGTTTAAATTTTTGATTTGAAGAAGTTTCAGGCGGAATTTTCATGGTCATGTGCCCGTCTATAGTAGGAACAACAATAGATGCTCCTAATGCAGCTTCTGTTGGAGAAATAGGAATTTCTGAAAGAACATTAAGTCCGTCAAATTTGAACATTTCACTTTTTTCAATTTTTATTCTTAACTGAAGGTCTCCGTTTTTACCCCCGTTTTCTCCAATATTACCTTCTCCTTCAATGATAACTTTATCATTTTGTTTGACGTTTGGAGGTATTTTTACCAATATTTTTTTATGAGTAATTATTTCTCCTTCGCCTAAACATTTAGGACATTTTGATTGATTAATAAATCTTTTACCATGACAATTAGAACAAGATTGAGTATGAACAACATTTACGCGTCTAACAGTACCGTTTTGTGCTTCATTAACGGTTATTGTTAAATCAACATTTATATCACTGCCTCTTACCGGTATTTTTTCATTGTTTTTTTGTTTAAATATTCCGTTAAAGAAGTCCGCAAAGCTTTCTTTATTTTGTTCAGGTTTTTGGGGTTCCGGTTTAGGTTGTGATTGGTTTGTTGTTTTTTGTTCAGAAGTTGTTTTTTGGTTTTGATAAGCTTTTTTTGCACCTTCTTCATTTAATTTTGTTGTTTTCGGTTCTTCTTTTTTTTGATTATAGCCGTTTATCCTATCGTATTCAGCTCTTTTTTGTTTGTTACCCAAAATTTCATAAGCCTGTGCAATTTCTTTGAACATTGTTTCACTGGCTTTATTCCCTTTATTAGCATCAGGGTGATATTTTCTTGCAAGCCGTCGGTAAGCAGCTTTTATTTCAGCTTCATCTGCTTCTTCATCAATACCAAGTATAATATATAAATTTTTTCCTCTAAAATCTTGCATAAAAATCCTTTGGGTTGATTATATCAGTTTTTTTAAATAATATCTACCCAAAATCTTTAAAATCATTAATATTATTTAGTTTTACTACAATTTAAAAAATTTAAGACAATTTTTTTATTAAAAAATTTTTATTTATAATAGTAAGGGTTTTTATTAAGGTAAGGAAATGTATCCAAATAAAGTAATTTCTGATAATTCTTTTAATACTTGTTCTTGTAAAGAAAAACAGGATTATAATAAATCAAAACAATTTGAAAATTACAGTATTTTTCAAAAAGTAAGAGAATTAACTCAAGGTAATAAATATTATCTTGAAATTAACCCTTCAAAATTAGAAAAAGAAGATTTTTCTATAAAAAATATAACAGGTTTTTATACAGAAAAATTAAAAAGAATTCCCATTATTTCTGTAACCATACCCTTTTTACGTTTTTTTGCTAAATTAATTAAACCTTGTCATACTAATATAAATACAATTTCACCTCAAGAAGCAGCATATATAAAATTTTGTCACGAGCTTACATACAAAGCTACAGGACAAGGTAAAGATGGAATAAAAGAAAAATTAAATCCTTCTTACGAACAAATATTTTGGGAAGATTTATTTGAAAATAAACCTATTCCTAAAAATTTGCTAAATTTTTCTAAAAAAAATGATAACTCAAGTAATGGTTTAGATATTTTTGTACAATGTGCAAAAAAAGCAAAAAAAATAATAATATCTTATAAGGATACAGATGATTTTAAAGACTTAAAAAGTGATTATCAAATGATAAAAGGGAAAAAACCGGAACAACTTGAACCGGCATTAATTGTTTATAAAGCTATTGCAGAAAAATATCCTGATTATGAAATAATAGTTACCGGTTATTCCTTAGGAGGTTCACTTGCTGAATTAGTCTGCTCTTCTCCTTTTGCAAAACAACATGGAAATACTAAAGGTTATTCTTTTAACGGTTATGGAGTTGTTGATAATTTGTCAGATTGCGGAAAAGATTTCAATGATAACGGTAATGTTACTTGTATTTCTTCTTGTAGAGATATTATTTCTAATAGTTCTTATCATGTTGGGAAAGAATATTATGTACCGCATAAATATAAAGAATTTATTTTTTCAGAAGAGGATAAAAATTTACCAATATGGGCTCGTATGTTAAAATATACAGTTTTTTTACTATTTTCTCCTTTAGTACCGCATCTTATGAATTCAATGGAAGATACCATAAATAATTTAAAAATTGATATTAATTTATATAGTTCTCTTTATTCTCCGTATGATAATAAATAACCATTGTATATTATTTATGCAGACTCTCTTGCAATTTTTTTATGCAATAAAATATTTCCTTTAATACATCTATGAGTTCGTTTGAATTAAGACCGAATTTATTTAATCTGATTAAAGCTTCACTTTGAGCATTCACAAGAGTATTTTTTGTATATTTTAGTCTTTTTGATATAGTTTTGTCGAGTTTCTGAACAATCATTCCCCATTCATTATATTTATAATCAGCAAAAATTCTTATCTCTTCGCCGACTTCTCTGACGGTTTTTATTCCTATATCAGAAGCTAATAACCTCAATTTAATAATCTCAAATAAAGGAAGGGTAACGTCAGGAATTTTACCAAATCTGTCTATCCATTCCTCTTTAAGGCTCTCTAATTCTTTCAGATCTTTTGTATCAGCAAGCCGCTTATATTCTATCATCTTCTGTTCTTTAGAACCGACATATTCTTCCGGTATGAAAGCTGTGATATTTATATCAACAACTGGAATTTCTTTTTTGATAACCTTTTCTCCCTGAAGTTCTTTTACGGCTTCATCCAACAAATCACAATAAACATCGAATCCAACATTAATCATGTGTCCGTGTTGGCTTGCTCCTAAAATATTTCCGACCCCTCTTATTTCTAAATCCCGCATGGCTATTTTGTATCCGGAACCTAATGTAGTAAAATCTTTTATGGCTTTTAGTCTGTTTTGTGCTTCCTGCGTAAGGACTTTATCTTTTGCCCAAAAACAGTAAGCATAAGCCTGTCTTTCGCTTCTGCCAATTCTTCCTCTTAATTGATAAAGTTGAGCTAATCCGAATTTATCCGCATCACAAATAATCATTGTATTGGCATTAGGAATATCTATTCCCGACTCAATAATTGTTGAACAAATCAAAACATCAAAATTATGAATAGAGAATTCGTATATAATTTCTTCAAGTTCTTTTGAACTCATTTGCCCATGTGCAAAAGCTATTCTTGCATTAGGCAAAAGTTCTTTCATTTTATTATAAAATTGAGGCATAGTTTGTACTCTGTTATATAAAATATAGGCTTGTCCTTCTCTTTCAAGCTCATAGTTTATCGCTGTTTTAATAAAGGCAGGATTATATTCTCCTATAAAAGTCTTAATCGGTAGTCTGTTTACGGGTGGAGTATTAATTAAGCTCATATCTCTAACTCCGGATAAAGACATATATAGGGTTCTAGGAATAGGAGTAGCACTCAAAGATATAACATCAACGCTAACCCTGTATTCTTTAAGTTTCTCTTTATGCGCAACTCCAAATCTGTGTTCTTCATCAATAACAACCAAACCTAAATCTTTAAATTCAACATCTTTTTGCAAGAGTCTGTGAGTACCTATTACCAAATCACATGTGCCTGTTTTAAGTGCATTTAATGCTGATTTTATTTCTTTTGGAGAACGAAATCTTGATAAAAGTTCTATTTTTATTGCAAAAGGTGCAAATCTTTCTTTAAATGTTTGATAGTGCTGTTGAGCAAGAATAGTTGTCGGTGCTAAAAAAGCAACCTGTTTACCGGACATAATTGCTTTGAATGCTGCCCTAATAGCAATTTCTGTTTTCCCAAAACCAACATCCGCACAAATAAGTCTATCCATTGTTTTATTACTTTCCATATCGGCTTTTGTATCATTAATTGCTTTTAATTGGTCTGGTGTTTCAGTATAAAGAAAGGCATCTTCCATTTCCATTTGCCATGGAGTATCAGGAGCAAATTCAAATCCTTCACTTTTTTTTCTTCTTGCATAAAGATTAACAAGTTTGAAAGCTATATCATCAACGGCTTTTCTTACTTTTGTTTTTATATTTGTCCAATCAGTTCCTCCCATTTTGGATAATTTTGGTAAAACGGTTGAAGAACCTCTGTATCTTGATAAAGTATTTATTTGTTCGGCAGGAATATATAATCTGTCAGAGTTTGCATATTCAATAGTTAAATAATCCTTTAATTGTCCGTCTATTTCTTGTTGAGATAAACCGATATATTTTCCTATTCCATGCATAGAATGCACAACTAAATCATTTTCTTTCAAATCATTTATATGATAAATAAATTCCAAGTCTTCTTTTTTGGACATTTTTTTTGAAATAGTGGCCTTTTTAATTTTTCTGTTGAATAATTCTGTGTCACTTATTAAACAAAATCCTAAATCTTTTGAAGAAAAACCTTGATAGATATTTGATTTTATTATATTTATACAAGTATTTGAAAATTCCATTGAATATTGATGTGGAATTTCAAAATCTTTTAAAATTTCACATACTCTTGACGGATATTGTGTAGAAATAACTGTAGAAATATTATTAGCAAGTTGTTCTGATAAAAAATCTGAAAGTTCAAATCCTGATAAATCAAATTTCGGTAACATTTGGGATGTGATTTGAAAATAAGGTTTTTCTTCTATTTCAATAAAGCTGTTTAAATCAAGCGTAGAAAATTTATCAAGTAAATTTTTAAATTTTTCAAACTCAAGATGATTATAATTATTTAATTTTAATGCTAAACCCTCTTTTATATTCTTTTCATACTCTTCGATTAATCTTCTTGAATTAACTTCACATTTTTGCAAAACTTCATAACTTTCATCAACAACAATTAAACATTCAGAAGGCAAATAATCAAAAACAGTTGCATCATTACCTCCTAAAATATTTGTATAATATTCTACTCCTTCAAAATACTTTTCATTTTCTAAGCTTTCAATTTGACTGTTAAACCAAAATTCAAAACTTTCTTTATATTTATCTTCAATTTCTTCTTTTTGAGAAGAATAAATTTTTTGCATAGAAGTTTTTAATTGTTCAATATCATTTAGCAAAATTTTATATCTTGCCCAAATTTCAACTTTTTGAATAAGTTTTATGGTTTTTTGAGTATCAACATTAAAATATCTAATACTTTCAATTTCGTCTCCCCAAAACTCTATTCTGACAGGATTATCATTAATAGGGTAAATATCAAGGATATCTCCTCGCAGGCTAAATTCTCCTATATCAGAAACCATATTTTCTCTTCGATAACCAAGATTAGTTAAAGCAGTAATAAGATTGTCAAAATTATATTCACCTTTTTTTTCAAAAATAAGTTTTGAATTTTCATAAAAATCAGGAGAATTAAAAAGTAACTGCATGCTCTGAGCGTTAATATTTAATATAGGAATTTTTCCGTTTCTAAAATCAAAAAGAGAATTTAATTCTTTTTGATAAATTTGAGAATTGGAAAATATCAAATCATAACAAGATCCCTCTTGAGGTTCAAAAAATTCGGTGTAATCCTCTTCAATTTCTGAAAAAATATTTTGATAATCCAATGTTTTTGCAATAGTAGAAGTAACAAATAATATTGGTCGATTTAGTTTTTTAGATAAAAAATAAACGAAAAAAGCCTTTGCACTATTTGTTAAACCTGAAACAACAAGTGAATTTCCAAGCTTTATTTTTCGTAAAATGTCTGATATATTATGATTTTTTTCTATTGATTTTATAATAAAATCGTTAAAGTATTTTTCATTCATAGAAAAATTATATCATATCTGTTTATTAATTATCTAACACTCTTTATAAACCGTTATAATATTTTCACATAATTACTCTGATTAGTATCGATTGGGCAATGAAGTATTTTATAATTTGATATATTTTTTTTTTAGCCTAAGATAAAGATATATTCAGAACTTGAGGTAAAAATGGAAAATAGTGATATTGTATATGGAAAAAATGCGGTAGAAGCTCTTTTTAATGAGGCAAAAACAAGCAGAATTAATAAGATTTTAGTATCACAAAACGGAAAAAAAGATTTAAAAATTTTAAATATAATGAAGCTTGCTAAAGAAAATAAAATACCTGTGCAAGAAGTTCCTAAAGAAAAATTACAAACATATACAAAAGAATCTCATCAAGGTATTGTAGCTTTGGTTGCACCTATTGAATATGCTTCTCTTGAAAATGTTCTTCTAAATTTACCTGCAGATAAAAATAATTTAATAATAATATTGGATAATGTTCAAGACCCGCATAACCTTGGAGCAATAATCAGAAGCGCAAAATGTGCAGGAGCTTCGGCTGTTATTATTCCAAAAAGAGGAGGTTCCCCTGTTACCCCTACGGTTGAAAAATGTTCAGCAGGAGCGGTTTCTCTTATTCCGATTGTTCAGGTTACTAATATTAACAATGCAATAGACAAATTAAAAGAAGCTAATTTTTGGATATACGGTGCAGAAGCATCAGGTAGTGAAATTTATCACAAAATGCAATATAATTCTAATACAGCTTTTGTAATGGGGGGTGAAGACGAGGGAATTAGCAGATTAACTGCGCAAAAATGTGATGTCCTTGTAAAAATTCCTATGGGAAGTACATTTAATTCCCTTAATGTATCTAATGCTGCTGCAATTTTAATGTTTGAGTTTTTAAGACAACAAAATTTTTAATTTTCAAAAAAATCATCAATTTGATGTATTATCATTCGAGCGTAAATATAATAAAATCATGGGAGAGGTTATAATGGGAGAAAAAGGAACACCCATATCTATGACAAACGACAATTCAAAGGAAAAACATATTAATACTTACAGAGAAGAAGAACTTATTGATGTTAGCGATTCTGATTTTGAAGAATTGATAGATGAGCCTGATTCTGATATTGAACAAGCAGTTGACATTGCTTCTTCATTAGGATTTTCCGATGATTCGGTAAAAATATATTTGCAGCAAATCGGGAAAATTCCTTTATTAAGTCATGAAGAAGAATTACAAATAGCTAAAAAAATTAAAGAAGAAAATGATGAAACTGCAAAAAATACTCTTGTTCGTGCAAATTTAAGACTTGTTGTAAGTATTGCTAAAAAATATATAGGCAGAGGCATGACATTCTTAGATTTAATTCAAGAAGGAAATGTCGGGCTTATTAAGGCTGCTCAAAAATTCGATTATTCTAAAGGTTATAAGTTCTCTACTTATGCAACATGGTGGATTCAACAAGCTATATCAAGAGGAATAGCAGACAAATCACGAACAATAAGACTTCCTGTTCACATGATAGAGACACTTACAAAAATAAAAAGAGCAACAAGAGAATTAAGAAGTTCTCTTAACAGAACTCCAACCAAAGAAGAAATTGCTGAAAAACTTGATATTCCTGTTTCAAAACTGGGATACGTCATTCGTATTGCTCAAGGAACAATAAGTTTAGAAACTCCAATAAATCAAAAAGAAGAAAATGCAAAAATAGAAGATGTTTTGATTGATGAAGATTCTGTTGCTCCTGATACAAAAGTTACTCAAGAAAATATGTTTAATCAAGTCAAAACCATGCTAGAAACATTGAGCCAAAAAGAAAGAGATATTCTTATTATGAGATATGGACTTGATGATGACGGACAGAAAAAAACTTTAGAAGAAATTGGTGCAAAATATAATGTTTCTCGTGAAAGAGTCAGACAAATAGAAAATCGTGCTATTTGTAAATTGAAAAAACTTTGCAAACATAGCATTGAAGTCAAAGGGCTAAAAAATTATTTGGATGTTTCATAATAAATTTAGCTTAATGCTTCGGTAGGTTCCAGTTTAACAGATTTTCCGTCCGGAATATCTTTTGTTCTTACACCTGTGATAGTATACAAAGATGAATGTATAAAATTTTGTACTTCTCTTGGTAATGCTTTAAATTCTTTACTATCTGTATCTATACCGTTTGTTTGTGAATTCATTATAAAATTTGTAGCTATTTCTTGATTATGTAAATCAAGATTATGAAAATTGTTATTAAAATCGTTTATAAAGTTTGCTTTTGCTGCTTCTTTTTCTTCTATACTAATTGTATTAGTTGAACTTGCAATCGGATTTTGTGTATTTGTAATATTTCCAAATGAAAAAGGTTGATTTTGAAGGGGTGTAGTTGACCCTAAACTTCCAAATGGGGATATACTTTTTGTGTTAGACATCTTTCCAAAAGAAAAAGCTTCTGGCTTTTTTTCTTTTGGTATAGGATTTGTTAAGTTGTTAAATGATTTTATTGAATTTGTAGAAAAATTACCAAATGTCATGCTCTATTCTCCATCTCTCGTATCTCTTAAATAAATAAAAACATTTTATATAAAAAAATTGACATTCTTTTTAGTAAATTAATTTTTTTTATTTGAAAATACGTTAAATGGACTAAAATACTTGATTTTTTTATAAAATTTATTAATATGTTATTTATGAAGAAGATTATACTTATATTTATTTTTATATTTATTTTTGGAAATTTTGTTTTTGCGAAGGATTATGACCAAATATATTTAAAACTTCCTAATATAAAAGTTGAATATATAGAAAGTGAAGATCCTGATGAATATTATGATGTTAAGGATTATTATTTTTCTCCCTATCCCCTTTTGAGAATAACAAGACCTATGTATGTTCTTGATTTAACCATACAACCGGGGTTTTATCTTTTAACACCAAGAGAATATAACGGACAAAAAGTCATTTTATTTAAAGATAACGGAAAAGTTAAATATGTTGTACCTGTTTTTGAATATGAACCAGTTCTCGTTGAAAAAGAATATAACAAGCCAAAGAAAAAATGGTATCAAATTCGTGACAGATATACTTTTCAAGCTCCATACTATGAACAAAAAATGCAAGTTTATGATGCGGATACGGATAACAGATATACCATTATAGACTTATATTATCGTTCCGGACGATATAAAACTATTTATAAAAAAGAAAAACCATAATTTATTTTATTCTTTTTATAAAATCCATGGCTTCTTCTTTTGTAGAAACATCTCCTGATATTTGAGCTTCTTTGAGTTTATTAATTATTATTCCTAGGTTTTTGTCTTTTGGAATATTCAAAAATTTTGCTATTTCATGTCCAGAAAGTAGTTTTTCAAGTGGTTTTGCCGTTTTCAAAAATTCTATATAATCATCTAAATATTTTTTTAACATAAAAAGATTATTTTCAACCATTTCCTCTGTAATAGCTTCACCCCTTGCGGATAACCTGTCTGACATAGCCAAAAATATAACATCAGGAACATAATTCTCAAGCTTTCTAAAAAATCGATTTATTGCTTTTTGGCTCACACAATCTTCACTTCTTGCCAGTTGTGAAGGGTAGATATGATATGTAACAAGTGAAACAATGTAATTTATTTGATTTTTTCCATATTTCATTTTTTTTAGTATTGGTTTTAATAATTCACCACCAACACTATCATGTCCGATAAAACGATGTCTGCCTTCTTCATCAATACTCCATGTTGAGGGCTTCCCAACATCATGCAAAAGCGAAGCTATTTTTAAAAAAGATATTCTTTTGTATCCTTCTACAATAGGTTCATTAAAAAATTCTAAATATTCTTGTTTTTCGTTTTTCAAAAGTATTTCAAGATTTCTGACCGTTTCAATAGAATGGTCGATTAAACAGAGATGATGATGTGAATTTTTCGGAATATCTTTTTCTTTTCTTAAAATTTCAAATATTTCATAAAGTAAACCTGTTTCTTTCATTATTTTCAGATATTTGCTTGAATTATCTCCTTCAAAAAACTTCCAAATTTCTTGATTAATTCTTTCTTGTGCCGAATTTTTTATAAGATGGCAATTCTTTTTGATAAAATCTATCAAATTGTTATCTATAGAAAAATTTTGAGTTGAAGCAAATCTGAATACTCTTAATAATCTCAATGGGTCATCAAGTAGGTTTTTATAAGAAATGGCGTTTATAATACCATTTTGAATATCACTAACAGAATTATTTATGTCAATGATTTTTTCTTCGGGAAAAACTTCAACAGCAAGAGAATTTATCGTTAAATCTCTCCTTTTTAAATCAGTTTCAATATTATCATCTTCACATCTTGCAAAATCGAAATAGTGAAGTTTGTCACTACTTACCACTCTTGCAATTTCATATTCTTCGTCAAGCATTACAAAGGTATATCCTGTTTTTTGAGCAAATTTTTTGGCAAAATCAATCGCATTTTGATTTTTAACAATAAAATCAATATCAAAACTCTGTTTCTTAAGAAGTTTATCTCTCAAAAAACCGCCGACAATATATAGAGAAGCATTTTTATTCAAAAACTCTTTTAATATTGGCATTTCTTTTATTTTATTAATTTCAAAATCATAATTCATATTCATATACCACATCATTTAAAGCACAGATAGCTGCTGTTGGTGCTCTTAAAATAAGATTAGATATTGTTGCAAGCTGGAAATTGGATTTTTCAAAAAAATCTAATTCTTTATCGCAAAAACCACCCTCCGGCCCTATTATTATCAAAACTGAATTACATTTCTTTTCTCTCAAAATATTTTTTATTGAGTCTTGGCTTTTTCTTTCAACACAAGCTATAATCAAATCATAATTATCTTTTATTTTTTCAAGTTCAAAAATATTTTCTAAATAAAATATATTTGGTTTGTCAGCCCTTTCGCACTGTTTTAGAGTTTCGGCAACAATTTTATTCCATCTTTCAATTTTTTGAGGAATATCTTTTTCCTTTAGTTGAACTACAGAATATTTAGACGGAAAAGTATACATATTTTTCACACCGAGTTCTGTCATTTTTTGTATAATCAAATCTTGTGCTTGTGATTTTACAATACATTGAGCTAAATCAAGACGGAAATTCAACTGTCTTTTAGAAATTTCTTTTTCAGTTATTTCGCAAACTATTTTATTTTTATTTATTAATTTGATTATTGTTTTGTAATGAGTGGTATTTTCATCAATAAGTTCTAAATTATCACCAATATTCAGACGCAAAACATTTGTGATATGATTAATATCGTTTTTGTCAGAAATTGTTATTTCTTGTTCAATAATATTTTTTTTATTTATTCTAAAAACAGGCATGAATTTTCTCTTTTCCGTACCTAACACTATAAAGAAAGTGAATAATAATGATGATTATATCATAAAAATTTATGCCATCTGTCTATAAGAATTAAAACGTTTCTTCATAGCCTAAGGCATTTGCTTTTTCTAAAGCTACTCTTGCTTCATTTTGTTTGCCTAAAGCTATTAATGCACAATGCTTTCTGTAGTAACCTGTTCCATTCTCTTTGTTAAACATTATAGCTTCATCAGCATATTTTAAGGCTTTTTTATAATCATTTTGGCTGAAATATACAAAAGATATGGCAGTGAAGAGCTTGTCTTTGTCATCTTTACAGTTTTTTAAAGCAGTTAATAAAAGATCTAATGCTTCTTTTTTATCATTTTCAAAAATGAGTTCTGCTTTTTGAAGGTAAATATAAGTTCTTGTATTATCCAAGTTTATTGCAGTTGTAAAATCCATTAAAGAAGAGGATCTTTTATTTAAATAAAATAAATATATTGTTCCCCTTTGAAAATAATAGTCTGCATTGGTTGGTTCAATTTCTATAGCTTTTGTTAAATCCTTAATTTCTCCAATATTGTCTTTTAAATATCCTTTTATAGTCCCTCGTTTATGATAATATTTAGCATTATTCGGATTTAATTCAATGGCTTTATGTAAATCTTCTATTGCACCTTGATAATCTTCAAGCCAGCTTTTTGCTATGCCTCTTCTATAATAATATTCAGGATTGTTAGGATTAAGTTCAATAGCTTTAGTTTGGTCTTTCAATTCTCCTTGCCAATCTTTTAGCCAAGATTTTGCTTTCCCTCTTGCATAATAATATTCAGATTTATTTGGATTCAGTTCAATAGCTTTTGTTTGATCGTCAACATCTCCTTGCCAATCTTCAAGCCATCCTTTTGACTTTCCTCTTTCATGATAATATTTAGGATTACTAGGATTTAATTCAATAGCTTTAGTATAATCCTCAATTTCACCTTTATAATCATTTAACCAATCTTTTGCTATTGCTCTATTTTCATAATACTCAAAATTATTAGGATTTAGTTCAATAGCTTTAGTTTGGTCATCAATATCACCTTGCCAATCTTTAAGCCATCCTTTTGCACAGCCTCTTTTCCCATAATAATCAGCATTATTCGGGTTTAATTCAATTGCTTTGGTATAATCTTCAATTTCTCCTTGATAATCATTAAACCAACTTTTGGCAATTGCTCTACTTTTATAATATTCATGATTATTAGGATTTAATTCAATAGCTTTTGTTTGATCGTCAACATCACCTTGCCAATCTTCAAGCCAACCTTTTGCTTTTCCTCTTTCATGATAATATTCAGGATTATTAGAATTTAATTCAATTGCTTTATTTAAATCATCAAGTTTCCCTTGATTATCATTTAACCAAGCTTTTGCAAGACCTCTATGATAGTAATATTTGGAATTTTTTGCATCCAATTCAATAGCTTTCATTTGATCTTCTATAGCACCTTGCCAATTTTCCTGCCATCCTTTTGCACAGCCTCTTGCATAATAATAATCAGGATTATTTGGATTTAATTCTATAGCTTTATTTTGATCATCCATATCTCCTTGATAATCTTGCAGCCGACACTTTACATTGCCTCTTTCATAATAATGTTCAGGATTATCTGGTTCTAGTTCAATTGCTTTTGTAAAATCATTAATAGAATCATAATAATTTCCAATCAGATATTGAATCCTTGCTCTATCTACAAGATATGTAATATTATTATGATTTAATACTATTAGTTTATTATAATAAGCAATAGCTTCTTTATAATCTCCTAAATTCACATTAATTAAAGCAGAATAAAACAACAGTTTTTCTGTTTCTTCTTCTTTTATCTTTTCATTTATTAAAGTTAATGTTATTTGAGCTAAGAATTGTCCTCTTTTTTTGAATATTTCTTTCGAAGAATATGCATATGCTAAAAAAGTCCAAATAAAAATTTCTCTGTTCCCGTTTAAAAATTCTTTTCTTGCAATAGTAATAGTTTTTTCAAATTCACTATTACAATATAACTGATATAGTTGTTCTTCTAAATCATTAAAATCCATGGCTTTAATTTTAATAATTTTTTATGTAAAAGTCAAAAATCGTATCTTTGTAAAAGCATATTTTTCCTATTTTCTACACTATTTGGAGGATATTTTTTTATCGGGCTAAAGTCCTTAAAACTCTTATTATACTTTAGTTTTAGCCTATTTTAATGTAAAAAATAAAAACTTTTAAAGCTAAAGTTTTTTTTAATTTTGCCGATATAAAAAGTGTAAGCTAAATCAAATGAACAAAAAACAAAAATTAATCGAGAGTATTTATATTTTAGGAGAGTCGTTCAGATGGCATTGTATGTAAATTCAAATACAACTTCATTACTTACACAAAGATATTTATCCAAGAACACAGACGGATATACAAAATCTTTGGAAAGATTAGCAACAGGTTATCGTATTAACAGAGCCGCAGATGATGCAGCAGGTTTGGCAGTATCAGAAGGCTTAGTAACAATAACCAGAGGTAATACTCAAGCAATGAAGAATATACAAGACGGAGTTAATATGCTCCAAATCGCTGAAGGTACTCTTCAAATTATCGGTGAAAATCTCCAACGTATCAGAGAACTTTCTGTACAAGCAGCTAACGGCACTTATGCTACATTAGAACGTAATGCAATGTTAGATGAAATTAAAGAAAGAATTACTGAAATTACAAGAATTAGTGAAACTACTTCTTATAATCAAGTACCACTGCTTTCAATGAATGCAACAAGCATAGTTCTTCAAATAGGAACAACCTCATCAAATAATTCAATATTAGATATTAAAAATGCTTTCGGTACAATAAATTCAACTACATTAGATATAGAACTTAATGATGTTACTGCCGAAACCTGGAAAGATAATGCAACAGTAAGAGCTTATTTAGACAAACTTGATAGTGCAATTGCAACAGTAAGTGAAAAACGTGGTCTTATCGGTGCTTATCAAAACAGAATAGAAGGTGCTTATGACAACTTGCAAGTTATGTCAGAAAACATAACAGAAGCAAATTCAAGAATAAGGGAAACAGATGTTGCCGCTGAATCTTCTACTTCAGTAAAATATCAAATACTTCAACAAGCATCAGCAAGTGTCTTGATGCAAGTAAATCAACAAGCTTCAGTTGCTTTGCAGCTGTTACAAGGATAAAAAATGTTAAACCTATTCCCCTGATTGAAATTTTAAATATAATATACTCTCCCTGTATAGCCGACTTTGTCGGCTTTTTTATTTGTATATTTTTACATAATTTATTTTTATAAATAAAAATGCTGCTATTTCTAGCAGCGTTGGTAACTATTAAGGAAACAATCGTCACGTCTTTTCAGACAGTGACCAGAATATTTTATAACAACACGATAAAAATATCAAGAATTTTTTATTCATTTTTAAAAAAATTTCAAAAAATTTTTTAATTTTTTTATCAAAAATTTTACATAATAATACAGGTATATAATAATCATACCAACCTTTTTAGCCATGGTAGCTATTAAATTTTTGAAAAACATGTTATAATCCGATAGTAGTATTTTGTTGGAGATAGTCATGGCAAAAGAAACAGATAATTCCATTGTTTTTGGAATGGGACTATTAGCAGGAGTAGTGGCCGGAATAGTTATTGGTGTTTTATATGCACCGAAATCAGGTGAAGAAACACGCAATGATTTGAATGAAAAAATGCAAAAAATAAAAGAAAAATTTCCAAGTGATGTTGAAAAAGCTAAAGAAAAAAGTTTACAAGTTATAGAAAGAACAAAATTATCTATTGAAAATGCCTTGGAAGATATTCAAGAATCCATGAAAGCAAGAAAAATGGCAAATGCAAAAGACATGGAAGAAAAATCCCTTGAAGATAATTATTAATATGAGGAAATAAATTATGGAAGAAGCTTTATCAGTTGCATTAATATTTTTAGTCTGTGTATCAATTATTTTTATAATTGTTTTAGGTATACCATTATATTCTTTAATAACAGATATAAAAGATTTGGTTAAAACTGCAAAAACATTATGTGATACTGTTCAAAATGAGATTGAACCAACATTAACTGAAGTAAAAAATGCTTTAGCCAGTGTAAATTCGTTAGCAACCGGAGTTGATAAAAACGTTAATGCATTTAAAAACTCTTTTGCAAATGCTTATGGTATTGCTTTCAATGCTGCTTCAAAAATAAAAGGAATTTCTTCTTCATTTTTAGGTGGTGTTATTACAGCTTTAAAATTATTTTTTAAAAAATAAAAATGTGTTAGATAGACAAATATAGATAGGAGTAATTATTATGTCAGCAGGAAAATTTTTAGCAGGTTTTATTGTAGGTGGTGCAGTTGGTGCTTTAGCAGGACTTTTGCTTGCACCTAAATCAGGTGAAGAAACAAGAGAAATGATTGCTCAAAAATCTTCAGATATTTATGATAAAACAGAAGCATCTATAAAAGAAATCAAATCAAAAACAGAATCTGTTGTTGATGATTTACAAAAAAAAGGTGAAGAACTTATTTCAAAAGTTCAAGATGTCTTGAAAAAAGACGAAAAAAAAGCTTAAATACAAGTTTTTAATTTTTTAAAAGTAGTGAAATTTATTTTCACTACTTTTTTGTTTTTTATTAAATATTAAGCAAATCCTGAACACCAATAAGTCGTTCTCTTTTTATCAATACAATTCTATCTGTTCCTCTTGTTTGACAATAATGAATCATATTTATGATATCTTGAGCGATTTTTTCTTTCTTATTAATAATTAGCATATCAAAAGTTTTTCCATTTGTTTTAACGAATGTCTTTATTCCAAAAAGTTTTTCTCTCGGAAAAAAGGTTGTATTTTTAATCTCTACTGTATCTGTTTTATTCGGTAATATCTCATTAATATCTTTACAAAATTCGTCGTAAGTCATTGGTAAATCATTTTGAGAAGCAAGTATTTCTTTGAATTTTTCATGCCCTTTTGTCTCAGGTATTGTTGCACGAAAATTTGTTATACTGTTGATTGAATTAATTTGCATTATTCTTCTTCCTTGCTTAATATATTATCATTTGTATTAAAATCCAAAAAAAATTTTTTTGTCAATTTTAATTTAATATTATTACAAATTTTTACTTTACATATTAAGCTTTCCATGATAAAAGTAATATACTAAAAGTTTTCTGTATATTATTTTTTGTGTTTAGCATTTTAAGGAGGTTGTTTTATGAACATCACAGGTATTGGTTTTGACAAAATTCATGCAAAAAGTTCATTGAGTTTTGCTGCTGAAAATATTAATCCAGAAGATACAAATCCCATATCTTATTTTGTTAACGGAGAACAAGGAGACAGACTCTCTGTTACCGATAAAAATTATGCATTAAAAGTGGAAAATATTTCAGATAAAAAAGTCGGTTCAAAATATTTGGTTACTTTTACTAATCCTAAATACGCAGGATTAACCGTATTATTTAAGCCAAATTCTGTTATGAAAGCTAAAGACGGGTCTGTTAATCTTGAATTAATTCATGGTATGCCTTCTTTTGCGGGTAGATTATACGGCAGTATCAGACAAGATGCAGACGGTTCGATTGATACAAAAATGAAAAATGCGTATTTGAATTTTTGGCGACAGGGTATGCATACAAAAATTGAAAAAAAATATCTTGATAAAGGGGCAAATAAATTAAAAGATGATTACAATTTCTATATTCCCTCTGACGGTGACGGTACAAGATTTAAAGATGTTACAAAACTTCAGGGAAAAGTAACAAAACCGGCATCTTTCATCCCCGCAAAACTTAACGGCTCACAAATGAGTTTAATCCATTCCGTTATTACAAATTATACAAAAACAGGTAAATTAACAGAGGGAGTTGATTTTATTCTTATTACTCCTGCTAAGGGCAGCGCTTATGCATTTTTAGAAGGTCTAAAATGCGGTAAAATTCCTGTTGATAAGCCTCTTGTTTTTACTTGGGGTGATAATTTCTCAGACATAAATTTTACTAATATTTTAAAAGAACATGAAAAATTAAATTCAGGATTTACTGTTCATACTCTTTTGACCGATGAAAACAGAATTAAGGCTTTTGCAGCTACGGAAATAGATAATCTTAAAGATAAAAATATTACTTGGTTAAAAGAAAAACCAACCAAAAAAGAAGAAATAGACAGAGTAAAGCTTCCTGAATACGATAATCGCTGCTTAGGCTCAATCGGACCTTATGTACTTTCCGTTCCGGCATTGAAATGGATAAAAGAAGAATATACAAAAAATCCAGAATCCTTCCTAAATCCTGAAGGAAAAGGCTATGATTTTTCCAGTATGATTATTGCCAGAATGCAAAAAGAATTTCAAGATGGGAAAATCTTGGATGAAAACGGAAATCCGTTAAAAATGAAAGCCTTTATTATGAGCAAAAAAGAAACCTGGTCAGATTTAGGTGGGGAAAAAGATTTCAGTGAGGCAATGTATAACATTAAAAAGGGTTCATATAAAGGACTCCCAAAAGAAATAAAACAAACAATTTCTCATAATGTTGATAAAAACGGAAATATAACTTTTGACGAAAAAGCAAAAGAATGCTTAAATCAGATTTCAAAAGATTTAGGTATTGAATTTAAAAATACTATAAGTTATTTTGCAGGATAAATTTAAAATAATAAAATAAGAATACAGACATGATTTGGTACAAATGACAAAAAGTACAAGGTCGTGTTGTAAAACACGACTTGAATTGTCTGGTTGAAATATAGTGGTAGTGTAGATAATGCCGGCAGGCAGAAAGGAATTCCATCTTCTATTATATCTTATGAGAGGGTAAAATGGTGATTTATTGAATGGTGGGCACTTTGCGTATTGCCCACCTGCAACTAACAACAATAAATAGCTGTCATTCTGAACTTGTTTCAGTATCTATCTACCATTGTCTTTATGATTCTCTATTATTAAGATGCCGAAACAAGTTCGGCATGACACTTTTGGTTAAAATAAAATATTTTTTATTGATACCTTCTTGCGTATTTTCGGGAGGGCGCCGTGTGAACGAAGTAACACTGTCTATTTGGATAAGTCTTTGCCTTCTCCTGACGGAGAAGGCAAAATTTCTTAGTGAACAAAGTGAACTTAGAAATTTGGATGAGGGGAAGAATAGACAAATTATATGTTTTAAAATTAGTTCCCTGGTAGTTCTACCTCACCTTGTGGTTCTAACCTTTGAACAAGGTTCAAATGTAAGAACCACTTTCCTCTCCTGGCAGCAGGAGAGGAAAATTATTCAAATCTTCTTCTTTTCTGTGCCTTTGAAGTAATAAAATTATTATATTTAGCTCTAATGAGTTCTCGTTTGTCGTATTCAACAGTGGTATCGATGACTTCTGTTTCGCCTAAGTATTTTGAGAGTTCCTTTGCAAAAAATTCAGCATCCCTGAGTTCTGTTATTGCAGAAGGGAGGAATATCACTCTGTCATTTTGGTCTTTGAGTTTGACTATGAAATGTATTTCTTTGGGTTGATTGAACATTTCTAATAATTGGGTATTAAAACGATCTTTTAATGCTTTACTCCCTCCATTAACTACAAATACCTTGTAATATTCATTAATTGTTGATAAGTAAAGCATATTAATTGGTACATGAATATTTTTATTATGACAAAGTGTTTTTAATAATGTATTAGAAATAAGCCAAGAAGTATTTTTTATTGTAAACAATTGATTAATTACAACAAAAAGTGTATATGATTTTACTATTTTGTTATTATTAAATACAAAAAGTATAAGAAATATATAAACAAATAAAGAGAATAAGTAAACAACTATAAGATTAAAACTTAATACAAATGGTGCAGTAAATAAAATGATAAAATTTAAAGGAATAGAAATCTGATCTTCTCCAAAGTAAAAAACAACCGGACTATTCCAAAGATTACATAATCCTAATTTATCTTTAAATATTTTTTTAAATAAAACATAAGTATTCTCTTCTCCGTTTATTTTTACCCCTTCATACATTCTTTTTTGTTTAATGAGTTTTGTTTTTGATTTGTTTTTATTTAAACATTCTGCCCACTTATCAAATAGGTTATTTCTATCTTTTGCCCATTTTTTAGATATAATGTTTAGTTTTTCAATATCTGCAACATTAATATTTGAAAATGCTTTTCCTAATCTTTCTATACCGTTTTCGATAATATCATATTGATAATTTATCCCATCAAAGGTTTCGAAGCGTTTTGAAATTTTTTGATAGTCATAAGAATTATTTATATCATTCTCTACTGCTAAGAGGTGCCAAATATCTGCTGTTTTTGTGCTATCGTTTTTATCAACTCTTAATGCTCTACCACGCATTTGGTTTGATAACATAAATGATTCAACTACACTGCCTAAAATAAGAGTATTGATACAAGGTGAATCCCAGCCTTCACCAAGCAAAGCATGAGTTCCCAAAAGAACATTTATTTCCCCAATTTCAAACAGTTGAGTAATGAGTTTAACTAAATCAGTATCACCATAAGCTTCTACTCTCAAATATTCTTCATCATAATCAGTAAAAAGAATATTACCTGTTTTTATATTATTATTTTTAATCAGCATTTCAAAAATTCGTTTTGTTGATTTTGGTATTACACAAAGCGAACCTGAAAGAATAGCAATTTTTATTGAAGAAGATTTGTTTAGATTATAGGTATTTAATTCTTCATTATATTTTAAACATTTTGTTTCAAGGTTTTTTAATGATTGTAACGCATTAAATGTAGAAATTATATTCATTCCCCCTGAACTTGATTTTTCGCCTATGTAATCAAGCAGAATAACTTCACGTAAATTACTTTGTAAAATACTATATTCAAGCTCCGTTATTTTTAATATTGAATTAATCTTGTTTTTACTTCTTGCAAAAACTTTTTTATATTTGTCATTACCATAGAAATCCACCTTTGAAGCATTTTTTAAAAGTGTTAGTTCCTTAAGTTTATTTTTTACCAACTCTGAATTTTCAAAGTATTCTTTAAATCTTCCGATTAGACCGTTTATGAAATTTTCTGCTATTTCAAAATCAAATTTCGGAATATTGGTTTTTGAGATTTTTAAATAATCAAGAATATTGTTGGCTTTTTCGTGTGTAGGATTTATAGAAAACAGATATGAAGCCAAACCAACTGCAAAATCCATATCGAGATAAAAATTATCTCCTTCTTGGTTCATATCAGTTAAAAGTGGTGATTTTTCTATAGTTCGGATAAATTCAGTTGTTTTTATGTATTCAAAAAATTTATCTCTTTTTGAAGAAAAGTCATAAACAACCTTTTTTTCGGTTTCATCAAGATTTGAAAAATAAAGTAAATCTTGGTGGGGGCAAAGGTCGCCCGTTTTAACGAGTTCGGGAACGGATATTTCTTCATCAATTTCACCGCAAAGCTCGTAATAGTTATTCCACTCTTTTTCAGAAACATCATAAGGAGGTGTTGCGGTAAGTGAAATTATTTTGAAATCACTCTTTTCTTTAGATATTATTTCTATCAAATCTTTTAAAGTTCTGTACCATTCATCTCTAAGGTGATGTGCTTCATCAAGAACAAGGGTTCTGATATGGCGTTCTTCTAATTGTTTTATTAATTCTTCCTCTAAACCTTTTCTAAAAACGGCTTGAAGTCTTTGGTAAGTCGTTGTAGTAATATCCTTTATTTCTTTAATATCTGTACTTATTAGATTGTCTAAATCATTGTTATCAGATAAAAAATCTTCAACAATTCTTGTTTTCCATTGGTTTTTTATTGGAATAGTAGGGGAAAGAATTAGGGCGTTGTTACCGAAACGGCGGATAACTTCAATACCCAAAGTTGTTTTCCCTGCTCCGGGGGCAGCTACGATATTGAGTTTTTTATCATTAAGATATGAATTGAGGTTATCAAGTATCCTCTGTTGATAACTCCGCCATTTACCTTTAAAATTTAGTGATTTGATTATTGACATAAATAACCTGCTATTTGTTTAGTTGGCAATTATACATTATTATTTATTTAAATCCATACTTCATGCCGGTTTTGCCCAATTATCATTGCAAGGAACATAGTAACGAAGCTATCTCTTGGTACTCCATAATAGATGCCGCACTCACTCTGGTCGCTCGCAATGACTTTATTATATCAATTTTTTGTAAATAATAGAATATTATATAAAGTTCAACTAAGTTTTATTAAGTTTTAGTACAATTCAAATATTTGTCATAAAATTATAGTTAGAAGAGTAAATTTTTTAAGAAAGAGAAACAGTATAATTATGACTAACAAAGAATTTATTTTAGAAAAAACTAAAAACGGCAAAGAATATTTCCATTTTATAGGAATTGGCGGAATTGGTATGAGCGCATTAGCATTATGCTTGATAGATAAAGGCTTTTCTATTTCAGGCTCTGACCTTTGCTCAAATAATAATATTGAAAAACTTATTTCAAAAGGCGCAAATATAAATATAGGGCACAAAGCTGAGAACATTGTTAATGTCGGATTAATTATAGCAAGCAGTGCAATTAAGGAAAATAATCCTGAATTATTAGAAGCAAAAAGGCAAAATATTCCTGTTATACATCGTTCTCAATTATTAGAAGCTTTAATGGACGGTTTAGCAAGAGATGAAAAGCCTATATCTATTGGTGTATCAGGTACTCATGGAAAAACGACTACATCAGGGATGCTTGGCTTGGTTTTTGAACTTGCAGGTCTTAATCCTTCGATTGCGGTTGGGGGAATGATACCATTTTTAAATACAAACTCTAAATTTTCTGACGGAAAATACTTTATAAGTGAGCTTGATGAAAGTGATGGCACTATCTCAATTTACAAACCAGATTATACTGTAATTACAAATCTTGAAAAAGATCATGTCGATCATTATGAAGATGGTTTAAGTCAGGTTTTAGCTACTTTTGAAGGGTTTTTAAAACGCCTCAACGATAATGCAAAAGTTGTTGTTAATATTGATGATAGCGGTATTCAAAAGCTTCTTTCAAATGTAAATTTAGATAATATAATTACTTATTCAATTAAACCGGATGCTGCTGCTGATTTTGTTGCAAAAAATATATTTTCTGACGGATTTACGACCAGTGCGGAAATTTACAAAAAAGGGCAACATCTTGGTGATATAGAATTAGTAGTTCCTGGCATACATAATATTTCAAATTCTTTAGCAGTTATAGCTATTGCTCTTGATTGCGGAATTGATTTTGAAACAATAAAAAAATCATTGAAGCAATTTACCGGAATGAAAAGAAGATTTCAAACAATATTCAATGAAAACAATATAAGGATTGTTGATGATTATGCACACCATCCTACGGAAATTAAAGCTACCTTAAACAGTGCATTGAATATAAAGAAAAAAGGATTAGCAAAGAGAATTGTAGCAGTTTTTCAGCCGCACAGATATACAAGATTTCATGGTTTGTGGGAAGATTTTAAAACTTGTTTTGAAAATGCCGATGAAGTTTTTGTTATTGATGTGTATCCGGCAGGAGAAGCACCTATCGATGGGTTTTTATCGCAAGATTTCTGTACACAAACAGGATTTAAATATCTTGACGGAAATATGGAATATGCTGTTTCAAAACTTTTGCCTTTGATAAAAGATGGTGATTTAATTATCGGACTCGGTGCCGGTTCAATAAATATGTTTACTAAGATTTTAGCTGAAAATTTGAGAGAAAAAGAATGTCTGAAGAATTAAAAAATTATACAACTTTAAAAATAGGCGGATGCGCTGATATATTAAAAATACCAAATACTGTTGAGGAGTTTTTGGATAATATAAAAGAATATGAAAATTCTTTAAATATAGTCGGTGCAGGTTCAAATCTTCTCATATCCTCTGCGGGAGTAGATGGCTGCGTAATTTTAACCAAAAATTTAGACAAAATCACCCAATTATCTGATACAACCTTTAAAGTTGAATGCGGAGTAAAAAACGCTCTGTTTTCAAAGCTTTTACTTCAAAACTCCTTAACAAAAGGAGAATTTTTAATAGGTATACCAGGATTTATCGGCGGCGGTATTTTTATGAATGCAGGTGCTCATGGTGAAAATATAAAAGATATCATAAAAAGTGTTGAAATATATGATATTAATGAAAATAAAATTATTAATGTTGATGCTGAAGATATATCTTTTGAATACAGAAATTCATCACTAATGAAAGAAGGAATAGTTATACTCAGTGCAGTTTTTGAATTTGAAAAAGGAGATAAGGAAAAAATTCAAGAAAGAATGGATTTTCACGTAAACTACAGAGCAAAAAATCATCCACCCCTGACTGAACCAAGCTGCGGATCCACCTTCAAAAATCCTGATGGTGAGTATGCTGCTAATTTATTGGAAAAAGTCGGCGCAAAAGAGTATACTCATAATAACAGAGTAAAATTTTCTTCAAAACATGCAAATTTCTTATATAATTTTAATAATGCAACTTCAACAGATGTTTTGGAGTTAATGTATGAAATGTATTTAAGAGTGAAGAAACAGTTTAATATCGAGCTTCACCCTGAAGTTAAGTTTATAGGTAAGATGACAAATAAGGAAAAAGAAATATGGAAAACTATGGAAAAGCACTAGTTCCCAAAGAAACAAGAATAGGCGTATTATATGGAGGAATGTCCTCAGAAAGAGAAGTTTCTCTTCGCTCAGGGAAAAACTGTTATGAAGCACTTCAAAGATTAGGATATACGAATTCTGTTCTTATTGATGTAGATAAAAATATTGCGCAAAATTTAACAAAAGAAAAAGTTGAATTAGCTTATATTGCTTTGCATGGAAAATATGGAGAAGACGGTTCTATTCAAGGTTTGTTGGAACTTTTACAAATACCTTATACAGGCTGCGGGGTTAGTGCCAGTGCTATTTCTATGAATAAGGATTTGACCAAAAGAATTTTGAGTTTGGAAAACTTACCCTTGATAAAATCCCAAGTCGTAAAGAGAGATGAACTCTTTGGGTTAAAATTGGATTTAAAATTCCCGTTAATGATAAAACCAATTTGTGAAGGCTCCAGTATCGGAATGGTTAAGGTTGAAACAGAAGATAACCTTAAAGAATCATTGCTTTATGCATTCAAGTTTTCTTCGACTATTCTTATTGAAGAATTTGTCGAAGGGCTTAGTATAACTGTCGGAGTTTTGGATATAGAAAACAAAACTATTGCAACTCCAATACTTGCTATTAAAACCAAAACAGAATGGTATGATTATAAAGCAAAATATACTCAAGGACTTACCGAATTTGAACTGCCGGCAAAAATATCACAAAGTCTTACCAATAGAATAAAAGAAACAGCAATAATAGCCCATAAAGCGGTAGGTGCTAAAGGTATGAGCAGAGTTGATTTCTTAATAGATAAAAATGATGTTCCTTATGTTTTGGAAATAAATACAATACCAGGAATGACTGATTTGAGTGATTTGCCTGCCCAAGCTAAATGTATGGGCATCGAATATGATAATCTTGTTCAAATTATATTAAACAGTGCACTTATAAAAGATAAATAACTATGATTTTTAAACGAAAAAATGATAAAAAAAGAAGTATTGTACCTTCTTCAAACATAAATTTAAAATTAAACAGAAAAAAACGTTATGAAAAAAAGAGAGCATTAAAACGCGCAAACAGACGTATTATGATACTCAAGGCTTTTATAAAAATTTCGCTTATCTGTTTAATCTTATTTGGGTTATCACAATTGGCAGTCTGCTCAATATGGTATTTCCCTCCTGATATTTTTTCGGGAAATAATCCTAATTTAATTATCAATGGAGCAAATATTACTCCTAAATCGGTAATAATTAAAGAATTGCAAGCTGAAGGTGTTGCAGACCGACCGTTTTATCTGGTATCGCCCAAAAAGTATGAAAAAAGATTAGAAAAACTCAGTCCTGTTAATAAGGTTTTTATAAGAAGATTTCTTTTCCCTACAAGATTTGAAGTTAATATAGATGAAAAAATACCCCAAGTTACTATTGCAACATCTCCGACTTCTCCTGAAATAGCAGCAATTTCTACCGATGGGTCAATCATTAGCAAAGAATTTTTACCAATAAATACTACAAAATACCGTACATATAAAATTTTAACAACCGATAATTATACAAAATGGTCAAAAGAAGATATACTGTATTTACTCACCCTAGCAGAGAGATTGGAGGACTATTCTTCCGAAAAACTTCTATATCTTGATATAAGAGATAAAAATGATGTATACGCAGAACTTGAAACAACAAAAATAAGAATAGGAAAATTTGATTATACTCTTAAAGAAAGAATTAAAAAGCTGACTTCTATTATGCCTCAAATAGAAAATCTCAAAAGTAAAACTCAATATATTGATTTAAGATGGGATAACCCAATATTAAAGCAAAAAACCTCAAGATGATTTTTTGCTTCAAAATATTTTTATAGAAAAAATTTTTTTACTTATTGATTGCTGTTTCTGTTATTGGTTAAAATAAACAGATTTATCAATTCACCAAGTTGTTGAGCTTGTTTCTTACAAACATTTATTTTTTGCTCAAGAACTCTTATATTACTTTTGTATTCTTCAATATTATTCATACAATCTTGAATGGAGCCGCCTAAATCTTCTTGAATATATTGAGCTTCAGAGAGAACTGTTTTCATGGATATACCCATAGCTTCCATTGTTTGACGAATAATTTGAGCACCTGTTTGTCTGTTAACACCGGGAGGTAATTGATTAATTAATCTTATTAAAGAAACAACATTATCCGGTAATTCCAAATTTTCTAAATTTATTTGTTGATTTACATTTCTGTCTTGAGCTTCAACCGTAGGTTGATAATTAGGTATAGGGTCAACAAATGTTTCTAATTTTACAGCATTTGGCTGAACAAACTGAGTTTGTGAAAACTCTGTACTTTGCGGACTATTTATCTCTACTTCATCTTTTTTCAATGCATCTACAATCTTTTTTCCAACTCCTTCAGGGAGGCTGAATTGTTTATCAATAACCATGAAAACTCCTTTAATTTCCAGTCTGTTGTAATTATATAAAAAACAAAAAAAAAGTACAATTAAATATGATAAAATTTATTAAAATTTTATCTTCTGAAAACAAATGCTTTTGGCAGCAATTCTGATATTTTATAAACAGATACTTCTGTCGTATTCTTTTGCAAAACAACTTGACATTCGGGATTAAATTCATAAATCCATTGTCTGCAAGCACCACATGGTAAACATTCATCAGTTTTTGAAGAATAGATTGCAATAGCAACAGGTTTAGTAATTTCTCCCGATGCGATAGCCGTAGAAAGAGCATTTCTTTCAGCACATAATGAAAGTCCATAGCTTGCATTTTCAACATTGCAACCGCTGTATGTATTGCCGCTTTCAAAAACTACACAAGCTCCTACATCAAATTTTGAATATGGCATGTATGCCCATTTTGAAACTTCTTTTGCTTTTTCTAACAAATTTTTATAATCAATATCCATAATTTTATCCGTTCTTCTTATTCAAAACATTACTTGAAGCAGCCTTAATAAGTCCCATAAATAACGGATGAGGATTTTCCGGTCTTGATTTAAATTCCGGATGGAACTGGCATGCAACAAACCAATCCAATTTAGGCAATTCAATTATTTCAACTAAACTGCCGTTTGGTGAAGTCCCTGAAATAACAAGTCCTTGTTTTTCCAAAATTTCTCTGTATTTATTATTTACTTCATATCTGTGACGGTGTCTTTCATTTACGCTGTCTTTTCCGTAAGCTTCATATGCTCTTGAGCCTTCCTTTAAAAGACATTTATATTTGCCTAACCTCATTGTCCCGCCATAACCTTCTACAAATTTTTGATCTTCCATAAGGTCAATAACTTTATGTTCTGCATTTTCGTCAAATTCAGCACTGTTAGCATTTTTCAATCCGCATACATTACGGGCAAATTCAATAACTGCACATTGCATGCCAAGGCAAAGTCCCAAGAACGGAAGATTATTTTCTCTAGCGTATTTAATAACATTTACTTTACCTTCTATACCTCTTATACCAAATCCGCCCGGAACAACAACTCCGTCTACATCAGATAAAGCAACCTTTGCTTTTGAATAATCTATTAATTCATCCGAAGAAATCCATTTTAATTCAACATTTGCATTGTTTGCAAAGCCTGCATGTTTCAATGACTCAACAACACTGATATACGCATCAGATAATCTTGTATATTTACCAGCTATTGCAATCTTAACAGTATGGGTAGGATTTTTAATTTTTTCTATAAGATCCTTCCATGATTCCAAATCCGGCTCTCTATCCTCAACCCCTAAACGTTTGATTACTTGAGTAGCCAAGCCTTCTTTTTCCAGCGCTAAAGGAACTTCATAAAGATACTTTGCATCTTTGCATTCAATAACTGCATCCGGATCCACATTAGTGAATAAAGCCAGCTTATCTCTTTCGTTTTTGGGAATAGATTTTTGAGTTCTGCAAACTAAAATATCAGGCTGAATACCCAAACTTCTCAAAGTCATAACACTGTGTTGAGAAGGTTTCGTTTTAAGCTCGCCTGCAACATTCAAAAACGGCAGCAGCGTAACATGAATAAATACACAATTTCCAAATCCTGCTGCAAATTTGAACTGTCTGATTGCTTCAATAAACGGCAAACCTTCAATATCGCCTATTGTACCGCCAATTTCACATATAACGAAATCTGTTTTATTTTTCGCTACCTGTCTGATTCTTGATTTAATTTCATCCGTAATATGAGGAACAGTTTGAACAGTTCCGCCCAAATAATCACCATGTCTTTCTTTGTTTATTACGGTTAAATAAACACTGCCTGAGGTAACATTGTTCGCTTTTCCCAATGTTGTTCCGGTAAATCTTTCATAGTGTCCCAAATCCAAATCTGTTTCAGCACCGTCATCAGTAACAAATACTTCACCATGTTGAAACGGGCTCATTGTGCCGGGGTCTACATTTATATACGGATCAAATTTTTGTATAGTAATTGAATATCCTCTTGCTTTTAAAAGTTTGCCTAAAGATGCAGCTACAATCCCCTTACCAAGTGAACTGACAACACCGCCTGTTACAAAAATATACTTTGTCATAATTATTCCTATTCCCAATCCTTAAAAACTTATCTCAATTATAGAACAAAAATATTTTTTATAAAATCTATTTTGTAATATTTATTATTTTGCTTTAAATAAGAAAATTGGAACTTTGAGTTTTTCCGCAGCATTTAAACAAACTTCAGGAATATCCTTAATAAATTCTCCGCTTACAAAAATACCAATTACTTTTGGTGCATAGAGATTAGTTTCATTGTGCTGATATATATAATCAATCCTTATCTGTTCGCCCAGATATTTTATTGCTTTTATAATATCTTCTTTATGTAAAACTTTTCCGTTTTCAAGTTTAATATCTTTTGTACCTGCCAAATATTTATTTCCCATATTTTCATGCAATTGAGCATAATCTTTATCAGAAAGTTCAATATGGAGTTTTGATTTGAAATAGTTCTTTATTTGATCGCTGCTGTAACTGTTTGAACCGTGTTTATCAGTAGAAAATAATTCATGAGCAAAATCTTTTATATTCTTGTGACCGCCGCTTCCTTGATTATGTTTATATGCCGTACTGATATTTGTTGGATCGATATTACTAACGACTACGCCATACCCACTTGTTCCGCTATAAGTATTAAATTGATAAGGAGTAACATTAGAAACGCAAATATCAGAATCTGCGGTTATATCACTTAGATAATAAATATCCATTGGGTTTTCTGTACAATGTATGTATGTTTCAAAGTTTTGTGGAAATAGTGCTTCTAACGGGTTGTATTGATTAATAAAACCTAATTGTCTTAAATCCATATTATTAGAAATATACAAGCCTTTTCCTATATCTTCTCCACTGAAATTCAAAATAGGAACTTCATATTTCTTGCCATTTTTTTCTATTATTGTTTTAGCCATACCATAATAGAGAGATTTTTCAAACATTGTTTTAAAAAACGGTGTCGGATAAGCAAATGTACTGTTGCTATGCCTTGTTTGAGCAATATCTTTTAAATCGTCTGTAATTTTATAAAGATTTTCACTATGAACAGCTTTTGCGAAGTTCTTTTTAATAGAATGTACATCCGCATCTGCTAATATTTGTGCCAGAGTTAAATCTCCGTTTCTTCTGAAAATAGCACTATAGCGTTTTAATTGCTTTTCATAATTACTGCTTTCCGTTCTGTTAAGTTCGCCAAACCAATTATGATATCTGACAAATTCAACTATTCTTTCTTTATCTTTTTTAGATAAATTTACTTTTCTCAAAATATCTCTTGCAAAGAATGAGCATATTTCAGGATGGTCATGATTATGTTCATTTTCTCCTTTTCCTATATCATGCAATATTATAATGAACTTTAATAAGCTTTTTTCATGTTCAGTAAGAGTTTTATACTGAGGCATATTTAAAGCATAGTTAAGTACTTTTAGTATATGAACATCAAGAGTCGAATCATGAGTATCATGCTGACCCTTTCCTATTACATTTATAAATTCCGGAAATGCTTTTATTAATTGATTAAGCATATTATCAATTTCATTATTGCCGGTATTTATTTCATTTTCATAAATAAATCTTCTTATTAAATCTTTTATTTGTTTTTCTGTATCGTTATTTTCATCAAGATTTTTATCAGTCAATATTCCGTTATATTTGTTACCTAATGAAACAGAAATGGAATTGTGTAATTTCTTTAATAAATCCGGTGTTACTTTTTTATCACCTTCAATTTCTTTCAATTTTTCATATATTTCATTCAGGTAATTTTTTCTGTTTATTAATATTTCCCAAAGGTTTCTTGAACATTTTGCCTGAGTTACCAAATCCATAATATCTTCATCTTTTATTGTTATTACTCTTTCTAAAGAAGATAACAGAGTTTTTACATCAATATCAGCAAGAATAGAGTTTTTGTTTTTTGAGATAAGAGAACCCAAAGCAGAAACTGTATAATCAAAATCCTGAGTTTCCTTCTTTTCTCCTCGTGCTCTGTATTCAAGACTTCCACCGACATCCATTCTGATTACAGTATTATCATTATTTGAGAATTCTGCATTATTGTTTTTAAAAATATCCCAGTTAGCAAGCCAAGCATCAACAGCAAAGCCCTTCTTAAATTCATTACTTTGATTATTACTTTTTATATGCTCTGTGTTCGTTACAACTTTACTTGCGATACCTGTTTTTCCGTCACGATTTGTTATTAGTGTAAGTTCAGGAGTAAGAATACCTGCCAATCTGTATAATTTTGATGCTAATACTTCTTGTCTTGCTGCTTCTTCATTGCTTGGAAATTTTATATAATAACAAGCACCTATTTCTTTATCCTCAGCAAAATATCCCTCATTTGAACCACCTTGTGTTCCTTCATATTTTGTGAATATTTTTGTTCCTCCATTTATGTTCAGAATTACATCAATTTTGCCAAATTGGGGAAGCGTTCTTTTAAAAGCATCATAATTTTCAGTTGCTCCATTCTGTTTAAAGGTAGATTCAGGTTTTTGTATAAAAATGTCGTTATCTCTATTAAGAGTCATTATTTCAGAATTGAATTCAACGCCTATCTTTTTTAATATTTCATTTTGTGTTCTGGTGTCGCATTTTTCCAAAATTGCTTTTAATTCTTTTATGAAATTTCTTCTTGAAAATTTTATATCAATTCCCAACGCTTTTTTTGATTCCAAATAATCGGAAAATTGTTTTGAAGCCAGTATTTTATCAGCATCTGAAAAATCTTTATTATACATAAACTCTCTTATGAATTTTTGCATATCTTCAGGCTTTGTATCAGAGATTGTTATAATTTGATGCATGTTTTGGGCAAGTTGGGCATACAACTCATTTATCTTATCGCTCAAAACAATTTTTTCATCCTCTGTCAGTTCCAAATTAGCCAATTTATTCAAATATTCCAAATTGTGACTTGTGTTATTGGAATTATTTGCTTTCTCCCAAATCTTACAAATAGTATGAATAATTTCTTTTCTGCAATTTTTATATTCTTTGGGATGTTGACTGTACATTGCATACAGATAATCAAATACCTGTTCTTCCTGCACAGATAATTGTCCTGCCACAGCTTTTTGTACTGTTTCAGTTGGTAAATTTAAACTTGAATATTTTATTATTTTTTGAGGCTCATTTTTTATGAGATTAGTGAATTCTTGTATAGCTTCACTATTATTTTTATCAACAAAATCCAAAATAGTATTAATGGAAGAAATATGTTCAGGAGATGTGAATAATTCATTTGAACATATTAATTTAGCAATTTCTTCTTTTCCTCTGGAACCATCTATTATATCAGGAATATATTTGATATTTTCTTTATTTTTAAAGACAGGCTTATCACATATCCATTTTGCAAATTCCTTGCTATTCCTTGCACTTATTATAATTTGAGAGAGGTGCGGAAGAGCTTCTTCATTTATAAATTCTTCATTATTGCATATTATATTCCCAAAAGTTGGATTACTTTCTAACGAAACCAATATTTCTGCTAAATGCTGCAAATTCTTTTTTAAATTAGGCAATTCCAGTACTTTAAAACAAAATTCAGGATTAAGGTTTGAATATTGTATTATACGCGAAAAATAAAGCTTGTCATCATCTATTATTAATTCTGATATTTTAGAAATGTTTGATAACAGGTTACCGGTTTCTATATCTATAATTGTATCACCATTTTCTTGTGGCAATTTATCAAGCACTTTTGAGCAAAATTTCTTAGCAAAATCTATATTTTTTGGACTCAAAACAGGCAATAATGCTTCAATTTCATCTGCAGAAACATCTTTTGAACATATCCATTTTACAAACTCTGCTATATTTGAGGTTGTATTTTGCAATATAACAGCAATACTTCTTCCTGATATTGTGTTTTTGTAATTCTCAAGAATTTCAATTAATACATCATAGTTACCTTTATTAGTAAATGTTAAAATAGATGCAATATCTGTACTTATATATTTATCAGTAAATAATCTCTTTTGTTTTATTAATTCATTTGATATATCTATAGTCTCCGGTTTTGTAAATTTTAGCAAATGGGGAACAAACCCAAAAGTAGGATTTTTTAAGAAAAATTCATCTGAAAATAATTTTTCTGCAAACTCTTTATTGTCTTTATCAATTACTTGTAAAGTATACATTATATCATTATGGGGAAGTTTTTCATTAGGATATTTTGACATTCTGTCAAATATTATTTTTGCAACACCTGAATTATTATGGTTTATTCCTTTCAAAATATAACTTACATCTCTGATTTTTTCTCCGCCGCTAAAAGTATTATATTTGCATAATATCTCTGCAATTTCATTATTATTGTTATTTACGGACTGTATAATTTCAGGCAGATAAAAAACAGGATTTATGTCCTCTCTGCTTTGTCTTAAAAAGAATTCATTTTGACATACCCATATAGCAAAATCTATGTTTAACGGAGTAACGACCTTCATAATCTCATTAACTCTGGGTAAATTCTTTTGCAGTAAAAATGTTTTACTTGTATATAATATATTTTTCAGTTTTTCTTTTTTAGCTTGATAAGGTATTTCTTGAATATTTGTATTACTGTTAAATTTACCTTTTTGTATTACTTGTTGTATTGATTCTATATTGGTTTCATCAGTACTTTTTAATAATTCGGGTATGAATTTTACATTTTTACCTTTAAAATTGGGGTTTTCTAATATTAGTTTTAAAATTGGAGAATTTTTGAAATTTGTACTTTTTATAATATCCAATATATATTTATAATTTTCCGGATTTGTAAAATTTCTGTCCGAACAAATTAAAGGTGCTGTATCTTTATTTTCTTCATTTATTGCTTTTAAAACGGAAGCAACATAACTTATAGCCATATTATTATTTTTTGACATAAAAAACGGATTTTTACATATTGCTTTTACCGTCTCGATATTAAGATTATTAGCATTTGCCAAAATAGTATTTATAATATCTATAGTAGTTAAACTCCAAATTTCTTTATTTGAATATACCCATTTGGCTGCCTCTTGATTTTCTGAATTCACACCTGATAATATATCAGGTATTTGTTTTATTCTGCTTTGTCCTATGAAAAAGTTTTTATTAATGAAATCACTATTTGTACATATCCATTGAGAAAACGTTAAATTTCCTTTATTAGTATTCTTTATGATATCCTTAATAAAAATGTAATTTTCTTTATTGGCAAATTTTGGATTATTTATAATCCATTGCGCAAAAGCTGCATTCTCTTCATTAATTGCACCTAATATCTGAATTGCATAAGTCAAATTTAAAATTTCAGATTCTTCATCATTGTGGAAAAATACCGGATTTTGGAATATCTTTTTGGCAACGATTGAATTTGTTTCGTTTATTGAAGAAGTACACATTTGAATATATTGTTTTGGAAAATTATGTTTGGTTAATGCAAGCTCAATATTCTGTTTGATTTTTTCCGTTTCCTCTTTTGTCGCATATTCTATTCTGTCAAAAGAAATATTTTGTCTATTTTGAAAATTACCTGCAAATATATTCTTTAGGCTTGAACCAATATGTGCAAATACTTCAAAAATCCTGTTAACATCTAAAGCTCCTTTGTCATCACTTAATAATTCCTTAAGTTCCTTCCTTAAATTTTCCATGCCAATATTCTCTTTGTTATCGGAAAATTTTCTATTTAAAGGATTTTTTGTAGAAATTGGTAAAGTAACAGGTATATTTGTATTATGTTGAAATTTGGGAGGGGAAACTGGTTTTGTTTGTTGGATTTGCGGTATTTGAGGTTGCTTAGGAATATTAGGCAATTTTACCTGAGGTAATACCATTGGAACAGTAGGTGGTACTGTCGGTTTATAAAAATCTGTAGGTAATATATTTCCGCTCATATTTGTTTTGTTTCCCCAATAAAAGTTCCCAATAATCCAAGATTCTAAATATATAAAGTATTATTTTATAAAAAAATTGCTTATTGATGATATTAATATAAGATACTGTTTACAATTTCAATAGCTTTTTGTAATTGTAAATCCTCTGCATCAACTTTATTTCTCTTTGGATTTTTAATTTCAAAGTTTGGTTCAATACCTTTTTTATTAATATCATTACCATTGGGGGTTAGGTATTTTGCAATAGTAACATTTATACCGGCTCCTGATGGAAGTTCGACTACTCTTTGAACTAATCCTTTACCATAGGTTTTCTCTCCGACCAGGACAGCTCTGTCATTTTCTTTTAATGCTCCGGCTAATATTTCACTTGCACTGGCTGATGATCCGTTTACGAGAACAACCATCGGCACATCTACTGATTTTAGGATTTTATCAGCAGTAATTATTTGAGGAGGTTCATTTTTTTTGACTACACTGACAATTTTTCCTTTTTTTAAAAACAGATTTGCAATTTGAATAGCATTCTGCAATAGGCCGCCATGATTATTTCTTAAATCGATAATTATTTTCTTTGCATTTTTATGACTTCTAACTTCATAAAGTAGTTCTCCGCTTGTTTTGTTACTCATGAAGGTATTTATTTTCAAATAAAGAATATCATCATCAAGCATTTTGGCTTTTACAGCTCTCAGTTTAATTTCTTTTCTTAAAATATTGAAATTTAATACTTTTTTATCTCTCATAATTTTTATAGAAACAGTAGTATTTTCTTCTCCCCGAATTAAACTTGCAGCTGTTCTTGTATCAAATCCGCTTGTGGATTTTCCGTCTATTCCTATAATAACATCTCCGGTCTCTAGACCTGATTTCTTAGCAGGCGATTCATCCATGACTTCTATAACAACAATTTTTCCGTCAATACTTCCTATAACAACTCCTATACCTTTTACTTTTGCATCGATACTCATATTCTGGTCGGCAAATTCATCAGGAGTTAAAAAAATTGTATAAGGATCATCAAGACTTTCCACCATACTTTTTATTGCCACATAAGCATCTTCATCATTGTTTATTACATTCAAATATCTTTTTTTCCAATAAGAAAAATCCTGTTTATCTATATTTGATTCAAATGATTCTTTTATTAATACATCATAAGTACTTAAAAAAAGATATCTTGAGCAAGCCGTTTTATCACCCTGTTCACAGGAAACATAATAGTTTTTAGTTTCTGCAAAATCCTTATTTGTACATCCTGAAATGAACAATAATACTAATACGAAAAATAAGACCTGAAAGTTTTTCATAAAATTAATCTCTTTTGGTTAAAATAAGAGGCCCATTATCAGTAACGGCAACAGTATGTTCAAAATGGGCTGAAGGCTTTGAATCCTTGGTTACAACAGTCCAGCCGTCTTTGAGAGTATAAACATCATCTCCTCCCAGGTTTAACATCGGCTCTATTGCTATAACGTAACCTGTTTTAAGAAGAGGACCTTTTTCACCTGTTCTGTAATTAAACAAAAACGGATCCATGTGCATTTGCATGCCAACACCATGCCCACCGTATTGTCTGACTATTCCGAGATTTTTTTCAAGAGCAACATCTTCAATTGCTGCTGAAATATCTTCAAGATAATTTCCTTCACACATTTTGCTAAGACCTGCATATAAAGATTTTTTTGTTGTTTCAAGAAGCATTTTTACATCCTCTGAAATTTCTCCGACAGGATAAGTATAGGCACTGTCAGCAACCATGCCATGATATGTTGCACCGACATCAATGCTTATAATATCTCCTTCTCTTAAAATAACTTCATCTGAAGGAATTCCATGAACAACTTGCTCATTAACGGAAGCACAAATAGAAGCAGGGAAACCACCATATCCCTTGAAAGTAGGATATGCTTTATGAGATGTAATTATATTGTAAGCTATTGTATCAAGCTCTTTTGTAGTTACTCCCGGCTTAACTGCTGTTTCCATTTCATTAAGAACTTCGCCGACTATTTCGCCGGCTGCTCTCATTATATTTAAGTCATGTCTTGATTTACGCTCTATATACATAACTCAATAGTAGCACTATAAATTTGAATTGCAATATTGAAAAAAATATTAACAAAAGAAAAAAGAACCACTTGTTTATAAAAAATTATTGTGGTTCAATAGTATGTATAAATGAAAAGGAGAAAAACGCATTATGGTAAAAATACGTCTTAAAAGATTAGGATACAAGAAAAACCCTCATTTTAGAGTTGTTGTTATTAATTCAAAAGAAAAACGTCAAGGTAGTCCTATTGTTGAACTTGGTTATTACAATCCAAAAACTAAAGATATGAAATTAAACAAAGAATTGGCTCAAGAATGGATTTCTAAAGGTGCTCAACCGAGTGAAACAGTGCAATATTTAATTAACAATTGCAATGATGACGGCACTCTTAATTACAAAAAATCAACAAAAGAAAAGTTATCTAAGAAAGCCTTAGCTAAAGCTCAAGCTGCAAAAGAAGAAGAAAAATCAGAAGAAGCAAAAGCTGAAGCATAAATTTATTATGAAAGGCCTTATTAACGAAACTATAGAAAAAGCTGAAAATTCTTTATTTGATATTTTCAGAAAATACAAAAAAATTCGTGATTTTAGTCAAGAAAAAGTACTAGATGCTTTTATTAAAAGTAAGATAAA
>JAEEGL011324059.1_pt1 | contig 66156 bp, 66 predicted proteins | sample 9134231 | NCBI WGS metagenome assembly JAEEGL01 (sample SAMN16246548, study PRJNA631951) | gut metagenome | biome: gut microbiome; feature: rumen; material: fiber-attached | host: Bos | place: Iran: Karaj | collected 2018-10
GTCAGGATTTGCGAACATCCATTTCGCAAGGAGGACCTTCTGTTGATTGCCGCCGGAAAGGTTTCCGACAAGCTGCTCAACAGAAGGTGTTTTTGTCTTGAGTTTCTTTACGTACTCTTCAGCAACCTCGTATTCCTTATCAGGATCGATAAAGGATCCCTTGCTGACGCCCTTGAGGTTGGCGAGAGTCGTATTTCTGAGGATCGAGTTGGACAGGACGAGTCCGTTGCCCTTACGGTCTTCAGTAACGTATGCAAGTCCTGCTTCGATAGCCTGCTTTGGGCTCTTCAGAGTAACTTTCTGTCCGCGGAGAATGAGATCGCCGGAGATTCCGATACCGTATGAACGGCCGAAGATACTCATTGCGAGCTCCGTTCTGCCTGCGCCCATGAGTCCGTAGATTCCTACGACCTCACCGCGGCGTACGTCGATCGAAACATTGTCGCATACTTTTCTTTCTGAGAATTCGGGATGGTAAACGGTCCAGTCCCTGACTTCCATCATGACGTCACCGATCTCAACATCGTGACGCTTCGGGAATCTGTCTGTGATCTCACGTCCAACCATGCCCTTGATGATCCTCGTCTCCGAGATGTCATCGGTTGTTGCATCAAGAGTCTCGATCGTGGAACCGTCTCTTACGACCGTGATCTTATCTGCAACGTATGAGACCTCATTGAGCTTATGCGAGATGATGATCATCGTAAGATTCTCTTCTCTCTGCAGCTTCTTCATGAGATCAAGAAGTGCTCTTGAATCAGTCTCGTTAAGTGATGAAGTAGGCTCGTCCAGGATCAGGAGCTTAGCATTCTTTGCCAGAGCCTTTGCGATCTCAACGAGCTGCTGCTTACCAGTACCAATATCTTTAATAAGTGTCTTGGATGAATCTGTAAGACCTACCATTGCGAGGTACTTGTCAGCCTCCGCATAGGTCTTATACCAGTCAATGCACCATTTGCTTCCCTGTTCATTACCGAGGAACATGTTCTCGCCGATCGTCATGTAAGGGACCAACGCGAGTTCCTGGTGGATAATAACGATTCCCTTTTTCTCGGAATCCTTTATGTTATGAAATCTGCATACTTCGCCGTCGTATACTATGTCGCCATCGTAGGTGCCATACGGATAAATACCGCTGAGAACGTTCATCAATGTCGATTTACCGGCACCGTTCTCGCCGACCAGCGCATGGATCTCCCCCTCTTCAACCTTCAGGTTGACGTTATCGAGAGCCTTAACGCCCGGAAAAGTTTTGGTTATGCTGTTCATTTCAAGCAAAACTTTTGCCATGTGTCGCCTCTTTCGTATGAATTAAAAAATATCCTTCGTGTTCTGAGTTTTAAGTCTGAAAGTTCAAAGTAAGTTCCGGCCCCAATATACAGGCGGGGTTTCCCCCGCCTGTAAAGGGCTGAAAGCGCTTCAATTATTTGAGCTGATCTTCCTTGTAGTAGCCGGAATCGATGAGGATCTGCTTGTAGTTGTTGATGTCAGCAAATACAGGTTCGCAGAGGTAAGAAGGAACTTCCTTCTTGTTGTTGTTGTAAGTGTTGTTGGTCTCAACCTTCTCGTTCTTGAGGATGGAGTTAACCATTGTAACTGTTCTCTCAGCAAGAGTACGTGTATCCTTGAATACGGACATTGTCTGCTTGCCAGCGAGCATGTTCTTAACGGAAACGATGTCGCAGTCCTGACCAGTAACTACAGGCCACTTATCCTTCATGTTGTAACGGGAGTCAAGAGCATTGACAACGCCCTGAGCAGTAGAGTCGTTGGAGCAGAGCCAAGCGTCGATCTGCTTGTCAGCATAGTTAGCGTTGATGATGTTTTCAGCTCTGGACTGAGCGTTTGCTGTTGACCATTCAGCTGTAGCAACCTTCTCGAATGTCTTCTCGCCGGAAACTACAACGAGCTTGCCGGAATCGATGTAAGGCTTAAGAACGTCCATAGCACCGTTGAAGAAGAAGCCTGCATTGTTGTCGCCAGGATCGCCTGCTGTGAACTCGATGTTGAACGGGCCAGCAGCGTTGTCGAGGTCGAGCTTCTCTTTTACGAAGTTACCCTGGATCGTACCAACCTTATAGTTGTCGAATGTTGCATAGTAGCTTACATTGGCGTTGTCCATAAGGAGACGGTCATAAGCGATAACGGGGATCTTCTTTGCAGCAGCCTTATCAAGAGCTGTACCGAGTGAAGAAGACTCGATTGCTGCGATAACGAGAACCTTACAACCGGAGTTGATCATGTTCTCAACCTGTGAAAGCTGAGTGTCAGCCTTGTTACCAGCGTACTGAAGGTCTACTTCGTAGCCGGCAGCTTCGAACTTCTGCTTCATGTAATCGCCGTCCTGATTCCATCTCTGGAGATCCTTAGTAGGCATTGAGATGCCAACCTTTTTCTTTCCGGAACCAGCGCATCCTGCTAATGCAGCAACGCACATAGCAGCACAAAGAATTGTTCCAAGAATTTTCTTGAGCATTGGAAAATTTCCTCCTATTAATAGTGTTTCGGCAATTCCTGCCACATACAAAGTAACATTACTTATATAGGAGATACTTATCGAGATTCTTGATATTTTTGACTGATTGCTCAAAGTCATGAACGGGGTTTAGCACATTTTTGCCTCAAATGTCACAAAAATGATAAATATATGCTATTTTTTACCACCGTTCACATTCATGTACACTTCTTCGTACTGATGGAAACCACTGTTTATAATGATTTCATCTATATTATTCTTATATACGGCTACCGGCTCGATAGCAATATATGGAATCTCGTGCTTTCCGTCATTGAACTTGGAAACGTTATCAAGAGGCTGCCCCTTGGCGAGTTTGACCGTGCATTCGGCAGCAAGGACGGCAAGTCTCTCAACCGGTTTGTAGACCGTCATGAGCTGTGTTCCCTCAACGATCCTCTGGCATGCCTCAAGATCTGCATCCTGACCGGTAGTGATTATCTTGCGTGACAGGCCGCGCTCGGCCAGAGCGTGAATGACCTCGCCGGCAAGCGCATCGTTACCGCACATGATGGCTTCTGCTTCTTTAATGGTATCAATATTATTATTTATAAATTCATAAGCTATCTCAGGCTTCCACTCATCGCAGTTGCAGCTGGCGATGACTTTGAGATTGTGATCCTTGCACGCCTTGTCAAAACCGTTCATGACCTGTTCGACGTTGTAATCAGTCTTGGGACCCATGACCTTAACGATATCCGCACCATCTTCGATGTTCTTGCAGATGCCGTTTCCCATGGCCATGCCGACGGCCTCGTTGTTGAATGAAATATAAAGGCTGCATCCGGCGTTTCTGACTATTCTGTCATAGCAGACGACCGGAATGCCCGCGTTCTCGGCTTCCTCGATAACGGGAGTCAGCGCATCGGAATCGATTGTGACGATCACTATCGCATCCACCCTGCTCTTGATGAAATACTTGATCTGATTGATCTGTGTCTCAACATCACCGTTCGCGGACTGGACATTGACGTCAGCTCCCAGGCCGTTCGCCGTCGATACGAAGACGTCCCTGTCCCTGATCCAGCGCTCTATAACGAACGAGTCAAAACTCATTCCAATAGTGCAGGAATCTTCTTTGGTAGGCTGTTTCTCACCCGGCTTGGTTGTCTCCTTTTTGCACGCGGTAAAAAGAAAAACGAATACCAAAAGGAGCGCAATTAACGATTTCCTTCTCATTTGTGCGTTACCTCCTTGTATTCAGTCGGCGTAACACCGGTTACTTTTTTGAAGATCCTCGAGAAATAGTTCGGATCAGAATAGCCGACCTCAAGACATATCTCCTTCATTGACATATCGTAATCGGCAAGGAGTTCTTTTGCTTTTTCGATCCTGATATTCGTAAGATAATCGATGAAATTAACACCGGTCTTGTTCTTGAACAGCTTCGAAAAATAGTAAGGGCTGATATCGAACTTTCTCGAAATGTCATCGAGCGACAGATCCTTGCTGTAATTGACGTCAATATAATCCTTGGCCTTGTCAACTGCGCTCGCGGTCTTGTCCTCGTGTGCCGAGTTGATCATGGCAACAGCCTTCTCTATGTGCTTGACAAACCAGAGTCTTAATTCACTCAGGCTGTCTATAGAGCAGACCTCGGGAAGGTATTCGCTTCTTGACCTGAAATGATAGACGTGACCGCCCCTGCTGTATGCAAGACGCTCTGCCCACAGAACAAATTCAAGCGTTTTAAGTCTGATATCTGAGACTGTTCCGCCCGAGCTGTTGCTCATCCAGTCGAAGAATCTCGTAGCTTCGTCCGTTGATTCCTGGACCTGTCCGGCCTCAACCGCGGCGAAAAGCTTCTTCTCATACTGAAGAGGATAGCTGTCGTCATATTCGCAGCTGACGCTTACGTCATCGGCATGTGCGACACGCTCCTCCGAGCGGACGAGCACTGCGATCGCCTCGCTGTAGGATTCTGACAAGTTCGAGATAGGACGGACGGAACCGATGCCGATCCTGAACTTGATGCCGAAGCTGTGAGCGAGTTTATGAGACATCTGTCTTGCCTTCTCGACTATCTCGGATCTCTTGTTGTAGGAGAGCTCAGCCTTCTCATACGGGATGAGGATAGGCAGCTTGTTGCCCATGACCGATCCGATCACGCCGTGGAAATAGTCATCGATTATGAGCCTTAAGTCAGAGTAATTGTTCTGCAGCTCGATCGATGCCGGAACAGCGCCCTTCATGTAGCTTCCGACCTGTTCGCTTCCGCTGACGATAACCATCATATAACCAAACTGCTCCTTGATGCCGAGCAGGTTCATGTAGTTGTCGATATCCTCTTTGAAATGCTCGTGGAACAGGAGGTTCTGGATGAGACCGTTTTCGATGATAGGCATGACGGTCTCGAATTTCTCTTTGATCTCAAGCTCTTCTCGTCTGCTCTTCCTCTCGGAATCCACTGCCGCCATCGCTTTCTTCAGGACTTCGATGATGCGGCCCTTCTCAAACGGCTTGTTGATGTATTCGAGAACTCCCAGATTGATGGCTTCCTTGGCATAGTCGAACTTATCGTATGCCGAAAGCACGATGAACACGATGTTCGAATTGTTCTTTTTGATCTCCTTCATCGCATCGATGCCGTTGATTCCCGGCATTCTTATGTCCATGAAAGCAATGTCGGGACGGAACGTCTCGGCAAGTTCGATGACGCTTCTGCCGGTCTTGGCCGACTGTATCTCACATTCACCCGGGAAATTATTCTCGATGATGAACTTAAGAGAATCTATGACTATTCCTTCGTCGTCTGCTAGCATTATCCTGTACATATCACTGCTCCATGGGGATCTTTATTATTATTCTTGTTCCTTCTCCGGAATTGCTGATTATATCTATACCTTCCCTGCCGTCGTAGAAAAGGTCAAGCCTTGAGATAACGTTATTGAGTCCGATGCCCTTGGTCTCGTCGGGATCGGTTCCGACGCTCTCTCTGGCAAGTATTCTCTCAACAGTCTCTTTGGGCATTCCGGGACCGTTGTCGCTTACCTCGATGCACGCCATGTCATCTTTCTTGTAAAGCGAGAGAACAACCTCGCCTTCCTTCTCTCCGCTGTCATTATCCGATCTTCCGTACTTGACCGAGTTCTCGACCAAAGGCTGTATGATCATGCTCGGAACACGGACGCCGAGAAGCGTCTCGTCAATTACCTTACGGAATCTTATATCGCCCGAGAATCTTACGTTAAGGATGTAGATATAGCTGTCAACGAGTCCTATCTCCTCCGAGACCGTAACGACCTCGTTGTCCTTCTTAACGTTATATCTGAAGAAATCCGCCATGTTCCTTATGTACTCGTTGGTCCTGTCCGCGCCTTCCATCATGGCGAGCTGCGCTCCTGCATTCAGCGTATTGAACAGGAAGTGCGGGTTGATCTGCGCCTGAAGATATTTAAGTTGTGCGTCTTTGAGGTGGTTCTCCATAAGAAGGCTCTTCTCCTTCATGGCACTCTCGGTAACCATCTGGGCCCTGATACGCCTGATATATTCCTTGATGCTCGAGAGCATCTGGTTAAACGCTTTGGTAACGGTTCCGATCTCGTCGTTATATCTGACCTCAAGCGGATCAACCTTCTCCGGGCTCTTCTCGGATATCTCGTTCGCCTTCTCGGAAAGCGTGGTCAAAGGCATCGTGATCCTTCCGGTCATGATAATGATCAGCAAAACGTTCATTACCGATACTATCGCGAAGATCGAAAGACAAAGGACTTCGGAGAACTGGATCGATCTCATAAGGGATTTGTAGTTCTCGGAATTGTTCTTGAACTGTTCGTTGTTAAGGCTGTAGATGTATACGTTCAGGTAATCGTAAAGCTGCTGGCATTCCTGATATCTTTTCGTGTATTCGACTATGTTTCTGCCTCGCTTTGCCGATACCGCAGCCTCGGCTACATCCAGATAATTCTCGGTCATCTTCCTGATGGTGCGCTCGGTGAGCTTGCTCGTATTGTCCGTAGGAAGATTATTCAGATCCTTTAACTGGTTCTTTATCTCCTGTGTGTATTTATAATAGGTCTCAAGCTCGTCTGTACCCTTGGTCTCAAGGAATCCCGTAAGATTCGTCTGGATCTTCTCAAGGCTGTCGGAAATGTTGTTGAGACTGATGTTGCTCGAATAAACGGCATCCATCTTGCTAAGGCTTGTATTGAGGTTCATGTAAACGATTATGTTGATACCCAGTGATGCAAGCGACGTTAACAGAAACACAAGAACCAGCTTGTGCCTGAGCTTAAGATTTCTGAAGTAATAGTTAATCTTCCTCATCTTTGCCCTTGCCGCCGTTCTGCTGTTTCGCCGTTAAAGAATTAAGCGTTACGAGTTCATAGTCAGTACTGAAATATGCGCTTACGTTGCCCATCGACTTATATTCGTTAAGGGCTTCAACGCAGAATTTTGCCATCTGTTCGGTATCGACCGTAAACGTCGCATAGATCGATCCGCGCTCGATCGCCTTAACGACCGTATCCGAATCGTAATAGCCGAGTATCCTGGTGTTGCCAACGCGGTTGCTCTCGACTATGCTCTGGTGAACGCTTCTCGTGTTGATATCGCTCAGGCAGACGATAACGTCAGGCAGTACGGTATAGCTGTCAAGAAGGTCCTTGACGTTTTCCTGGATACTGAAAGAAGTACTGCTGGTAATGATCTCCGTGGTGAGCTTGATCTTCGGTCCTACCGGGTTGGCAGATGCCACCTTATCCTGGATTGAAGAAAGGATGGTGTTCTGGTTGGAATCCTTGGAGTTCATGATGACGAGAACGGAGACCGTTTCTCCTGACTGTTTGCCGCTGTCCCTCGCCGCAAAAATGATCTGATTGCCGTAATCCGTTCCGACGCTGAAATCGTTCATTCCTATGAAGCTCTTCCTCGCCGAATTCTTGTTGTCCGTAAGAACCGTTACCACGGGGATACCTGCCTTGTCAGCCCTGTTGATAAGCGCGTCGGTCTCTGCCGTTCCGTCGCCCTGAACGATTATTCCGTCAACTTTGGAAGATATTGCGATATTGAAAAGATCCTTCTTGGAATAATTGGCAGCAAGGCCGCTGCCTATTCTCTCGACAAAGCAGTCATGTTCTTTGCCGTATTCGACCATGTCTTTGTAAAGGCTGGCGGAGAGGGTGTCGTCCGTATCGTCAGCAATAAACGCATAGACGTATTTGTATTCGTTTATCTGCTCGTTGCCGCCGGAACTGTACTCTTTTACCTTGCCGTTGAAATAGATGAGTCCGATGACGGTAGCAATAAGGAGCGCCAGCGATGTTACCGCCAACACTGTAAGTACTATCCTTGTCTTGTCAATCGTCCTGTTCTTCATTACGACCCCTCTTTTTTCGCGCGCATACGCGATGTTATATTTTAGTTTACAGAAAGGTGTTAGGCAAGTTATGCTAAAATCTAACCGGACTTCAGTCGAAAGGAGTGTCAGGACAAGATGATGAAAAACAGCACCTCAAATGCTGACAGAAGGTTTGTTTGCCTTGTGGAAGACAAGTTTAATTACCATCTCGATTCTGACGACATAACTGTCGTTTCAGGCACTGTGCACGGAACCGTCAGCAAGGGCGACGAAGTCTATATTATCGATCACACCGGGAAAACCCTTCTTGCCGATGTAAGGCAGTTGGAAAGCGTAAACGACAGCGGCAAGGAACACCCCGATTCGTTTACGGATGGACCTGTTGCACTCGTTCTCGGAGTAAGCCCATCTGAAATAGACAAGTACTGCGTAGTCACGAACATCCGTCCCTGGATATCTAAAGACGTCAACACGGCCTTAGAGAATCCGTATCTCGTCGGAATGCTTTACGGAAATGATTTCAGGGATGACCCTTTATATTTCGGCAAATTCGTTTATGCGCTTGCCCACGCTCATTACCTGACGGCTATCACATTGAGCAAACCGCCTGTGGACAAAGGCAACGGAACCTCAGTGATCGAAGCCCGGACACAGATCAATTTTCACATGCTGTCCAACAACAGCTACCCCGGAAAGGGCACCATTGCAGTGTTTACAGACTGGGTAGAGCTGAATAAATGGAAGGATGCTCCGAGAGACAGCGACGGAGAGATCCAGACGATGATCCTCAAGTTCCCTGACATCGTTCATCTGGCCGTTAATCCCGCCGTCAACGGCTGCGTGATCAACGCATTCAGCGAGCTGAATCTTTTCGTGCCGACATCCATGATAGACAACATCACTTCACTTGAAGGATACCGCATGGAACACGGCGACTCGCCCAAGACCGACAATTGAGAATCCTTAGAGATTGCCCTTACTAGCCGCCTGATGTAAAGACCTTGATGATTATCAGGGCTACTCCCACAACAAAGATAACGATTGGCAGGACGATTACGATCGTCGTAAGTATCACGTGTCTTCTCTCCTTGTAGCAGGCGATCTCTGCGGCAAGTACGTCAAGGCAGAAAAACATCTGCATTATGCCTCCGAATACCGCAAATAAGACACCGCCGACCTTGAGAGATTTCTTGCCGGTCTTAGCGGCTTCTTTCGCCGCATTGACGAAGTACACGATCATGAAAGGCGCACTCTCTGACATCGAGCACCAGCCAAGAAAAAGAAGCGTGATTATAATCGGAGGCGACACGAAGACCATAATGACGACCGGTGTGAATATGAGCAGGAAAAAGATGACTATCAAAAGGCCGCCGACTATGAAATACGGGATGAGACCGTACTTCAGTATGATCGATGCCCCGAGGAAATATCTCCTGTCTATACGTCTCCTGTAAACTATCGATATCACGATGTTTGCAATGGTAAGGAACAGCGGAAACAGGAAGAATATAAACGGTACACTGGAGCTCCCATTCCCCACCCGGCTGAAGAGACTAGTCGCAAAAGCGAAGATGAAAATGTAAGCGTATGTCAGAATAAGACACGCAAGTGACCATATGTACAAAGGATGGAATCCGCCCTTGAACTGCCGGGTTGCGGCAGGTGCCTGATTCTGCTGCGGCACTGATGGTGCCGGATAGTACTGTTGCTGATAAGACATGTTGTTTCCCCCTATTCTCAAAAAGTCTGGAAAGGAGATGCATTCTTCTGATGTCCGGCGTTCGAATTATAAGTCATGTTGGTAACTGCGATCATGACCCATCCCGCAAAGGGCAAAACGAACAGATAGAGGATTCCCCAACGGTGGTCTTGTCCGAACTTGCGGGCAAGCGACACTGCCGCCATGAGTCCCGTGAATATTCCCAGAAGCTGCCCTATCGTGGGGATCAGCGTCAGGCAAAAGATCCAGCCGTTATACCCTGATATCTCATAGAGGGTATAGCCGTTGTAAACAGGGACCAAAGCCTTCCACGGCGTCTCTCCCGCCTTATCGAAAACAGGCCACAAAAGCAGAGCAAACATGAGATAAGCCGACAGACCGAGAAACGGTAACCACAAAACGAGGAACTTGAACTTGTACACGAGCATGAGGATAAGTATCAGCGTAAAGCAGATGCCTGCAATGCCGGCACAAAGGACCGGCCACAAAAGTGTGAAATCCAGTTTGCTGAAGTCGAAAGAACGGGCCTGCTTCGGTCTGTAGACCTTCTGCTTCGGTTCTTTCTTTTTCTTTTCCTTTTTGGCTTTCTCTTTCCTTACCTTCTCTTTGGTAGGTTCCGGAGCCTTCTTGGGTTCCTGTTTGGGTTCCTGTTTGGGTTCATTCTCAAAGCTCGTATAGCTCCAGTCAGAACCCGAGGTCACAGAATCGTTCTCGATGATGACCTCGCTCTCTGAGATTGCATTGCCGCATTGTGAGCAAATGTATTTGCCGGCGATCTTGTTATGGATCGCTCCGCCGCATAACGGGCATTTCTTAACCTCTGCCATAAACATCCCTTTCCATTAGACGTTATACAGATAATAACACTTGGAGACCTGATTGACACAACGATTTCGCATTAATTGTGCGGCATCGGATATAATGATAAAGGGGGTAAGCATTATGGAACAGGGTTATGGTATCTTAATGATCGCATTTGCGGTCGCACTTTGGGTATATGCACTGTGCCTTAGTACAGGTGATTACGGATTTGTCCTCAGAGGGCATGCCACTAAGCCCCGTGACAAAAAGGCTTACGCAAGGTATGTAGGCAAGATAGTTGCATTTGTTGCCCTTGGCCCCTTTGTTAGCGGCCTGATATCATTGATAGGCGATTTCAACATCATGATATGGCCTGCTCTTATTGTGCTTATAGGCGGAACAACAGGCCTGATCATCATCGCCGTCAAGAAATTTGACGACGGACAAGGCAAGGAAGACTAAAAAGTCCTATCAGCTCTCGATGGGTGTTGTAGTGTCTTCGAGTGAAGGCAGCGGGTGCTTGAATTCCTGAGACGACATCTTTTTCGTAACAGGATCGGTAAGCGTGAAGAACCTTACTTTGGTCGTTGTAAGCAGATAAGCGTAATAGACCTTGTAAAGGCTTCCCGACTCCTTCTCCCAGAGAAGCAGCATGTAATCGCCGTCCCAATTGTATTCTACGTTATAGAGGAGATCGACCTTACCGCGGTTCTCTCTCTTCTTGTCATTGGGAAGATAGCTTGTAAACTTTGCTGTGTTGTCTTCGTAGATCTCAAGACGCTCATCATCAGTATTGGCAACCTTCTTGTTGTTGGTGCCGTTAAATACCCATTCACCATAGAGGTTTGTATCCCTGGACTTAGGCGCGGAATCTATGCTGTTGTTATAGAAATCGAAATGCTGGCCTTCCGGAATATAGTTGAGTCCGGTTATCCTGAGCTTATGGCCGTCTACTTTGCACTCAAGCTGGTTGAACTTGGTCTCTCCGCTTGATTCAAGATCTACCGTGCAGGTATGCTCGTCCTTATCGGTAGCTTTATACTTAGTTCTGATCTCAAGCGTGGAATCTACGGCTGCACCGGACTTCTTTCTTAATTCCCTGTAAACGAACGAGCCGTCTTCCTTGATCTCAAGGATTCCACCGGGATATGCATTATATGAAGCGCCGATCCAGACGCCTACAAGGCATTCACTCGGCTTTCTGGGTTCAGTAGTGGTAGCAACTGTCTCAGAGGTCGCCTTAGTTGTAGGTTTCTTCGTAATCGCTGTCGTTGCAACAGTCGATTCGGTAATCATTGATGTAGCGCGGGGCGGTAAGATCCTGTCGCACCCTGAAAGCGAAGCAGCCATGACCATCACCATGAATCCGGCAGCTATCCTCGTTTTCTTCATCGGCTATCCTCCAAATTTGTTTTACTTCTCATTGATAATAACTCAAAATTTATACACAGTAATGCAAAATATGTCAAGGAAATCAATCGTTACAAAGATGTAATGCTGCTGTAAAACAAGTGAAAAGGGCTGTTACTTCAATAGCAACAGCCCTTTGCTTTAGTTTTCGCTTATCCGGATACGGGATTACCCTGAAATGGATGCGATGAGTTTGCCGCTCTTTGTGTAGTACTCAAAAGTTATGGATTCAGCAGCAACACCGTAAGATTTCTTGAATGAATTCTTGAGGGTTGGAATCTGGCTCTTCAGGGTGCTGTTCTCAAGCTGAGTCTTTACTTTCTCGATCTGCGCGTCATCCATGTCGAGCTTGTAATAATACTTGTAAACAATGTTGTTTCCACTGATCTCGATCTTGGCATCATCGTAGTTGTCCTTGAAAACACTACTGTCCTTGAGCTTATCGATCATCGCCTGGAGTTCTTCCGGCTTGATAGCCTGTTCAATGGTCTTCGCTGAAGGATCAGCAGGCTCTGTCGCATCAGATTCGGAAGGAGCAGAAGGCTCTGACGATCCGCCGCCCTCATTCAGCTTGGACTGATCGATCTTATCAACATAGTCATATCTGTCGATATTGCGTGTTACAGCCTGATTCTTCAAAGATTCGATATCTTCGAATCCGTAATAGTACCATGTCTTGTAACCGACAGAACTTGTGAACCTGATGTTCTTGCCTGTATATGCCTTGAATGAGCTGAAATCAACGCTGCTTGTGCCGTCAGGAAGGACGGTAAGATTGCTGATGTAGCAGAATGACAGGAACATATTATCCTTTGAATAGGTCTTCTTGTAGTAAGTATGGGTATTGTGTACCACATTCTTATAGACGAAGATCATCTGGTTGTTTGTCGAGCTGTTGGAAGTTGACTTGCTCGTAAGGAAGTAATAACCGATGCATGTGGCGCTGACCAATTTCTCGTCATCGCCTGTCATATCCTTTGCAAGACGTGCATTATTAGTCTGATCAGCCTGCTCCTGAAGCTTTGACATGAAATCAGAAGTGATCTCTTCAGGCTTCATAATGTAAGTTGCAAGACCGTCAACTGTAATCGTTGTTGATTCAGCTACAGGAAGAACACCGTAGTTCTCAAGCAGATATCTGCGCAAATCGCTTCCGCGGGTAGTAGTAATGGTAACTTTATCGCCATTCTTAAGCTGCTCGTAATTATCTGCACGGAAACGGATGTTGTACTCACCGTTATACTTGATAGAAGCAATGTAAGCATAAGGTGCAACGCCTTTGTATTCGACGACCATATCCTTGAAGATATCGACAGTCTTTGCCTCTTCGAGACCTGCTACTGTGCCTGTAAGCTTATCTTCGGTGATCTCAACTTTGAAGTACTCAGTGATCTTAGAGAGAAGAGAACTGCTCCAGTCATACTCAACCGTATCACCGTTCTTAAGTCCGTCAGCGATCTTACGGCCGCTTCTTGCACTTGTCTTGAGGATTTTCTCGAAAGCTTCAGAGGCAGTGTAGTCGTCACCAAAAAGGATATCGCCTTCTTTGGTGTATCTGATCTCCTTGCTGTACTTCTCCATAAACTTATCGTAATCAAACTCCAATGTGGCGGTACCTGCGGAATCATAGCCGCTGTACTCGAATTTCGCGAATTCATTGAGGCTGATCTTGCTAATACGGTTATTCCAAAGGATCAGGAAAACGATAATACCGATAGCAATCAAAAGAAATGCGGAACCGCCGATGATAACGGGCAGGAGCCACTTCTTCTTGGCACCGGGTGCCGCAGGAGCGGGTGCGGGTGCTCCGGGAGCAGGTGCTGCAACAGGTACAGCCGCCTGTTCAGGCATAGCTACGGGTACTGCCATTACCTCAGGTGCAGGTACGACAGGTGCTTCAGGAGCAGGAACCGTCTCAACAACAGGAGCTGCTTCTACAGGAGCAATCTCAGCTACAGGAGCAAGTTCAACTGCAGGTGCGGGCGCTGCCTCAACGGGAGCTGCCTCTACTGCAGGTGCCGCTTCTACAGGAGCTGCCTCAGCAGCGGGTGCTTCTGCGGGAGCAGCTTCAGCAGGTGCTGCAGGTGCTGCTTCGACAGGAGTGCCGCAGTTTCCGCAGAAAGTAGCGTTTTCCTGTAATTGTGAACCACAGTTTTTACAGAACATAACAATCCCTCCATTCAAATTTCAATATTATTTTAATAAACTAAATTGAAGACAGTGTCAAGACGATTAGAACTTAATGATCTCAGGGGCTGCAGTGAACGATGATATCGTAGCGACCGCGTCCATAAAATAATAGACAACAGTATTTCCATCACCGGGCTGATACATCCCTGCAAGCTCGGGATATGCATCCAGCATTGACTTCTGGGCTTCGATCCTGTCATCTTCAACAAGTTCACCCGCTACACGGATCCACTTTCCGTCTTTGAAAGCGCTGATCTCGACCTTGGGGTTAGCTTCGATCTGCTTCGCGACATCTTTCTTTTTGCCGGTCTGGATATAGAGCTTGCCCTCGAAAATGTTGACGGTACCAAAAGGCCTTACCCTGGGCTGGTCACCTTCAACGGTCGCAAGATAATAAACTCCGGCCTGCTTCAGAAAATCATTCACAGTATTCATGGTTCTTCTACCTCCGTTCCTCCGCTGTTATTTGGATCTTCATATTCATCAATGTAACTGTCGATGCCCTCGCTCTGGTTCAGCACGGTTCCACCGTTCGGCAGAAGGATCTGGTCTGCAACCATAAAGGGGTAATAAGCCGTATGACCGGTTTTCGGGCCGTCTACGATAACGGTGCAGGCAGGAACCTCTCCCGCGGACACGCACCTGATAAAGATAAATCCGGGATTGGCGGATTTGAATATCTCTTTGCCGTCATCCTCGTCACCCATAACCACGGTAACGCTTGTAACTTCCTCGTTGAAACACAGGAACCAAATGTCGGTTCCTCCGCAATCCACGAGACCACCGGGATTGGATTTGAGGAATCCTTCGTCAACCCCCATCTCCGCAAGAACAACTTCAAGGGCAGCCTCGTTCTGCGACTCACCCAGATATGTTGTCCCTATGGCATATGTATTGCCCTTAATAGCTTCCCTTTTCTTGTTGTAGGAATCCGCATTGAATGTTTCCTCAAGCTTGCTGTCCTCAGAAGATGCTTTTGTCTGCTGCGTTTCCGGAGAAGCGGCAGATGATGCTTCGGCCGTTGTCTGCGCTGCGGAAGAAGAAGGCGTAGCATTGGCAGTGAGTCCTGAGGGAATCCGGCCGGCTTTGCAGCCCGAAAATGCGGTGACAACCGCAAATGCCGCAGTTAAGGCCAGTGTTTTTGTTTTAAACCTTTTCATATTAACCTCTTTCTATCCCCTTTTCGTATCTGTAATTTTATCACAGTTGAGCCTCAAAAAAGAAAAAAAGACTAACCTAAAATTAACATTTATCACACCCACGTATAATCTTCCTTCTATCGTCAGGAAACAAAATAAGCTATTATTTGAATAATTATTCACTGAAATCTATGGAGGGTTGAAGTATGGCATGTTTTCTAGTTCCCACATCTGAAGCTATCATAACAACTGCGATCAAGTTCGTAGCTGACAAAAAGGGCGTTGAGAGTCCTTTCATTAAGCGTATGAACTGGCTCAACAACATGCTCTGGGGAGGCAGTGCTCTTCTTGCTTTCGAGCATGTCTGGCATGGTGAAGTCACCCCCTGGTTCCCTTTCCTGACAAATGCGGCTACTCCCGAATCCGCTGCCGAGATGTTCCATGAAATGGCTACCAACGGTGTGGCGATGGCCATTCTTGTAACTCTGGCATGGGTAGCAATGGTGTGCGTCTCCATCTCACTGTCCAAAAAGAGCATTACATCCGAAAAGACCGTAACAGCACCCGGCAAGAAGGAGGCATAACATGACATTACTTATTACTGCTTTCGCCGCGATCATCGCAACTGTTGCCTGGTATAACGTAAAAGCCGACCGCAAGCTCGGAACACTTGCTCTCATGTACTGGGGCGCTTCCCTTATGTGGCTTGTCGATTCTGTTGTCGAATATCTCGAAGTAAAAGATGAATTCTTCAATCCCGCCATCAAAGACATGGTAAACGACGCTTATCTTGGTCTTTCTGTAGTAGCACTCGGTCTTGTAATCTGGATCGTCGTTCTTCTTGTCAAAGATCCTGACGGCAAGCTCCGCGCTGCTCTTTCACACAAATAATCCTGCTTGATGGCAGAAGAACCCAATAGAATGCAAACACTTCATACGCCCTGCTCAGATCTGCAGGGCGTATCGCTATTTCCTTCCCGTGCGGCATTGATTCATCATATAATGGGTTATGAATACCCTTCAAAGAGGTAATGATATGATTGACGTGAAGACTCTTCTCGAAAAGGTGGCATCAGGCGAGATAACGCCTGAGGAAGCCGAGACAAGGCTTAAATTAAAGCCTTTTGAAGATCTCGGTTTTGCCAAGCCCGATACCCACCGTGCTTTGAGGCAGGGAACGTCTGAAGTTATCTTCGGCGAAGGCAAAACGGCAGAACAGATCTCAGCTATAGCTTCCGAACTGCTCGGATCAGGCCAGGAGACGGTCATAATCACCAGACTGTCAGAGGAAAAATCTAAATCAGTGTCAACTCCCCTGACCTATTACAAGGATGCCCGCATCGGCGTCTGCGGGAAGATCAATCCGCCAGATACTGAAGGCAAGATAGTCATAGCGACCGGAGGAACATCGGATATTCCCGTCGCTGAGGAGGCTGCCGTGACCGCCGAATTGCTCCGTAACAATGTTACACGCCTTTACGACGTTGGTGTTTCAGGGATTCACCGTCTTTTATCGCACTCTGAAGAAATCATGACCGCCAAGGTCATTATCGCCATCGCCGGAATGGAAGGTGCACTGGCCAGCGTCATCGGCGGACTTGCCGACTGCCCGGTTATCGCAGTTCCGACAAGCGTCGGCTATGGTGCTTCGTACGGCGGACTGACCGCACTTCTTTCAATGCTCAATTCCTGCGCCAGCGGTGTTTCCGTGGTAAATATAGACAATGGTTTCGGTGCAGGGTATCTTGCCAGCATGATCAATCACATCGGAGGTACAAAATAATGAAGCTGATGTACATAGAATGCAACATGGGTGCAGCAGGCGACATGCTTACTGCGGCCCTTGCCGAGGTTACCGGCGATGTTAAATCATGCGAGAGAGATCTCAATTCATTAGGTATCCCGGGTGTTGAATATGCCTTCGATCCTTCAGTTAAGTGCGGAATTACAGGAACCCACGCCGAAGTGTCCGTAAATGGAGCTGTTGAAGACGAGCATATGCACGATCATCATCACGAACACCATCACGATCATGAACACCACCATCATCACAGCTCACTCCACGATATCGAACACATAATCACGGACCTTAAAGTAAGTGAGAAGGTCAAAGCTGATGCGATTGCAGTTTACAAGCTGATTGCCGAGGCCGAAAGCAAGGCTCACGGCCGCGACATCACCGAGATTCATTTTCACGAAGTCGGAACAATGGATGCAGTCGCAGACGTTGTCGGTTTCTGTGTCCTGATGGAAAAGATCGCTCCCGATAAAGTTATCGTCTCCCCTGTTCATGTCGGATACGGTGAAGTCAAATGCGCACACGGCGTACTTCCCGTACCTGCACCGGCAACCGCACACATTCTTGAAGGCGTTCCGGTATATGGAGGAGAAGTCAGAGGCGAGCTCTGTACACCTACAGGCGCGGCTCTACTGAAGCACTTCGCCGCTGAATTCGGCAAGATGCCTGTCATGACGATCGGAAAGACCGGTTACGGCATGGGCAAAAAGGACTTTGAGCGAGCAAACTGCGTAAGGATCATGGTTGGAGAATCAGCAGGCGAAGCTGACAACGATAAGATCTGCGAGCTTTGCTGCAATGTTGACGACATGACCGGAGAAGAGACCGGATATGCAACTGAACTCCTGATGAGAGAAGGCGCACTTGATGTATTCACAACACCGGTGGGAATGAAGAAGAACCGCCCCGGTATCCTCATTACATGCCTTTGCAGGCCTGAAGACAAAGAAAAGTTCGCCAAACTGATATTTGAGAACTCGACCACGATAGGAATCCGTTATTGTTTGAAAGACCGCTTCGTTCTTGAGCGCCGTGAAGAGACCGTAACGACAAAATACGGTGACGTGAAGATCAAGATTTCCGAAGGATTCGGTGTAAAGAAGGTCAAGCCCGGCTACGATGACGTTTCCGGCATTGCGGATAAAGAGTGATCAGATATCCCCTGCCTCTACCAGCGCAGACAGCCACTCTGAGATGTCCTTATCTTTGACGGAAGAAGCAAAACGCGTTCCGTCAAGCCATTTTCCTTTGTTTTTCGCAAGAGACTTGAGCTCGGTCGCACTGCTTCCTATTCCGCTGCTTCCGGAAGTGCAGAACGGGATTACGGTCTTGCCGGTGAAATCGTGACTCTCTACAAACGTGCAGAGGATCCTGGGTGCTTTTGCAAACCAGATCGGGTAGCCGAGAAAGACAACGTCATAAGAACTCCAGTCGTCGATCGAACCGGATATCTCGGGTCTTGATGCCGCATCGTTTTGTTCTTTGGTTGCTCGGCTCTTTTTGTTGTTATAGTTCAGATCATCAGTCGTATAAGGCTTGGAAGCAACTATCTCACATGTCTGGCAGTGTGCGCTGTTTGCGATCTTCAAAGCGACGTTTTTGGTGTTTCCCGTACATGAGAAATAGACGACTATCGCCTTTTGGAAATGATCCTTAGTCTCAGCAGGAGTTGTCTCTGTTGTCTCTTTTTCAGTTTGTGTAAGGACACGTTTGGAAGCATTGTCCGTTATTGAAGGTATGGATATCTCAACACCCGGTTTTTTCGAGCAGGATGCAAGTCCTGTTGCCATCGCGGCCATAATTACAAGTGACAATGCCTTTTTAACAAAACTCATTTGTACATCTCCTTCAGCGCTTCCATTACGCCATTCTCATCATTAGTATAACGCGTTATGTGATTAGAAATCCGTTTAAGTTCAGGATGTGCGTTTGCCATCGCATAAGCTTCTCCCGCAGCCTCGAAAAGACTTACATCGTTAAGGTAATCTCCGAATGCGGCTGTCTCTTCCCTTTTTACTCCCAATTTGTCTTGGATGGCTTTAAGAGCCGCCCCTTTCCCTACCGACGCATTGGCAACGTCAATCCAGCTGTCTCCGGAAAGAAGCGACAAAAGACCGTCAGTTCTCGGGGCAAGCTTGGAATAGACTTCTTCAGCGCGGAAATCGTTAACAAAGGTGGCAATCTTCAATATCTTGTCTTTACATACGCACGAGCGCAGATCGTCATTATATTCAATTCGGTCGTAGTACTTGCTCGATTCTTCTTTTGCCCTTCCGCCGCAGTCTCTTACATAAGCGCTTTCAAGACCGCAGACCAAAGGCTCGCACAATTCCTTGCCGGAGAACTCTTCAAGCACCTTCAGCGAGTCTTCGGTTTTCATCGCGTCCACGCAGATGAATTCTCCCGCGTGATATACGCACGCACCGTTTTCGGCTATATACCAGAGCTCATCCTTTATCTCTTCAAACTGTTTCATGAGCGCATAGATCTGCCTGCCGCTCGCAAGTACGAATACTGTTTCAGGATGGGCCTTTACCCAGGCCGGAAACTCTGCGGGAAAGCGTTTCTCGGAATCCAAAAGCGTTCCGTCAAGATCGAGAGCTATTATCTTCGGTACCATCATTTAATATCCTTCAGCACAGCTGATTCAGACAGCGACGGATAGTAGATAAGAAGCACATGTTTCAATCCTGCCGCCTTGGACATGAGGCACGGATAATCGCTTAAGCTCCTGCCGAATTTCTCGGGAAGGATCATAGCAGCGAAGATCCTTGCGCGGTCCTCATAAGGACTTGCACAGGCATAAGAATCCGTGAAGTAAACATTTGCGGGATCAGACTCATTTTCAGGAACGTAAGGAGCGTCAGCGGCACCGGCGATCAATTCCGAATAAGCAAAGTTCCCCGGATTATATTTGTTCCATTCATCGAAGATCTGATCTGAATTGACCATCCTTTGCTCAATCGTGTGCATGATCTCCCTGCAGAATGCGGTAGCCACATTCCCTGAATGAATGTCCAAAGCTATGTAATACGCATCCTTGCCTGTAAACGAGCAGCCTTCCATGCCTGATTTCTCTTCCGTCGCGATGTTTCCTGCCAGAAGTATGTTGATACCGCTCTTCTTGTTCCATTTGAACTCATCGAAAAACTTATAGCTGAATTTCTTCAATGCAGGAGAGAGATTATTCATGGCAGTAAGCACTTCGAGATCTGACGTGACAGCTTCGATCTTAGCGTTCTTTGATGCCTTTTTGACAGCCTCCTGGCCGCTTAAGATCTTGACCCTGTAATGGAATTCGAGATTCTTCTTGAGTTCGGCTGCGGCCTTCTTGATCTTCTTCGCATAAGCGTCTCCGGACATTACCTTCTGTCCTGCGGAATCGATGAAATACAACACACCGCTGTACTGTGCATAGACATAGTTGCCGTAAAGGCCCTTAAGCGTTGCGCCTACAACAAATTCCGCCTCAGAGAGAACGCAGATCTGCTGCTTTGACGGGACATAGTATTTGATCTTGCGGTCTGCCTCATCAAAGAAGAACTGTTTAGTACCGTCGAAAAGGCTGCTGCCCATCTTTCCGGGATTCTTGCTTGAATATGAAGCCGTTTTCCTGCTTGCGAAGTTCGTGACATGATATTTGCCTGCAGAGCGTCTGATCATGCCGGTATCGCACAAAACAACGTTGTCGGTTACTCTCTTATAGTATGTCTTCCTGTTCACATCATAAATAGTGCAGGTCTTGGCTTCCGGATTCTTTCCGTTTCTCATTATTATGTATGTGTTATCACCGGTAGAATGATAGCCTTTGATAACATAATCCGCCGAATCGAGCTTCCTGTAAGGCTTGTCATCGTCAAGATGCAGAATCCTCAGATTGCTGCCTTCCTTAACAATATATCCGTCTTTGTAAGGAACAAGGAACTGTTCGTCAGTCGTTCCTCTCATTCTGTATATCTCATGCAGATCGAAATCGTAGAAGATCGTCTCGCCGTCCGCGATTACCTTTATTCCGAAATCAATAAGCGTAGCCGTTCCGCCGTTGACCTTGATCTGCCTGATGCCTGATTTCTCAAGATTTTCGATGTTTATCTTACGCAAGGTGTATGTTCCGTTGTTTCCGGAAAGGCAATAAACATACTGCCCCTTAACGGCATAATCAGGCGAATCCTTCACGGTCAGACCGATATTGAAATAGCCAACGTTCTCTGAGATGCGTCCGAAAGGTACTTGGGTCTCTTCCATTTCACTGAAAGAGATTAATTTGTCAGACACGGGTTCTGATTCATCCGGCTGCGATCCGGAAGGTTCGGTCACCGTACCCGATGTCTCTGTGGAAACGATCGCCGGCTTTTCCGTACAGCCTCCTGCAACGCCCAAAAGGCAGCAAATCATCAGGATGAAGCTGATCATCCTTATAAACCTGTCGTTCAGTTCTCTTCGTCCGTTTCTCATAATCAACCGTCCAGATTCTTAAAGATATCCGTATTCTTCAAAGAGGAGTAAACCTTGCAGAGCCGTTCCCTGATATATGTTGCTTTAGCCTTGAGGCGAGGCAGTCCGTTGATCTGACACTCCTCCTTCTTATCCGGTGCGAGCATGTTCTCGAAAACCCTTGCCCTGTCCTCCATCGCGTTTGTTTTCGAATACTCATCCATGAAATACACTTCATCATCGTCAGATCCGTTAAACGTGAATTTGGGATCAGGCTGCTCGGCATAGCTGTCAGCATATTTAAAGCCCTTCGGATTATATTTCTTCCATTCCGGGAAAAGCGTATCGGAATCTGAATTCTGTTCCATCGAATGCATTATCTCGTGGCAGAAATTCCTCGCGGGATCTTCGTTGTTGATATTCAGTATGATGTAGAAGATATCATCCTGTCTGAAAGCAACTCCTCCGGCATCGATCTTCGCGCCGTCATTAGTTACCTGCGTATATCCGGTCAGCAGTATGTAAAGACCTTTAGACGTCCCGTAACGGAAATCGTCAAAGAATTCCTTGCCGAAACGCCTTATGTAGACGGCGATCTTCTTGATCGAATACAGTACTCTGGTCTCTTCTTTGACCGCATCCGCCTCGACATTTTCCCTGATATGTTTGGCAGCGGCCTCGCCCGTCAGTATATTGACCGAATACTTGTCCCTGATCTCGTCTTCGATATCCACGATCTCGCCGTGGAGCTTGATCTTGAATTCTTCCAGGTGGAGCTCTTCACGGTTCGCGATATCAACGACATACAATTCACTTCTGAAGAGACAGATTACTTTCTTACCGGTGTTTCCGATAAAATTCACGCCGTATTTGGCAAACTCATGATCGGACAAAGTGCAGATCATCTGACTGCTCGGGTCGTAATACCTTATCTTCGTGTCGCCCTCATCGCAGATAAAAAGCTTAGTTCCGTCAAAGAATGAATTACCGATGATTCCCGGATATTTATTCTCAAATTCCTGTTCCTTGGGTTCTGACAGATTCCTTATCTTAAGACGCAGCGGATTTACATCATAGAAGCCGGTATCATTGTAGTTAAAGCCCATCTCGGCAATCTCTTCATAAGAATCGGCATTAACATCATAGATGTAGAACTTGTACGGCCCGGTGTTATCGTTGTTGTTGAGAACTATCTTCGTATTGTCGGCAAGTATCTGCTGATGGATCACCACATAATTCGGATTATTAAGCTTCTTAAACGGTTCAAGCTTGCCGTCCTTCAATATCGAGAGATCATCTCCCTGCTGAATAAGATATGTGTCCTTGTAAGGAATGAAGTATTCATATGCTTCCGTGTTCTTAAGCGAATAAATCACATTAAGATCGAGGTCCATGAAGGTGACTTTATCGTTGCTTTCCACCCTGACACCGAAGGGCAGGAGTGAACAAAAGTAATCGCCCTCCTCATTGATCTGAGAAAGACCGGCATCTGAAAGATCTTCAGTATTGATCTTCCTCATCTCATACCGGCCGGACACCCTGGACAGAAAATATATATACTTGCCTGAAATAACCGCTTCCGGAGATTCCCTGTCATCCATCAGCCCGAAATCGAATTTACTTACGTTATCCTCGACATTTGCAAGTTTGGCATCGTATTTCTTATACGGGCCTTTGTCCTCCTGTTCCGTCTGAAGCGAAGAAGCTGTAACGTCAGGATTATCAGGTGTTTTCCGAAGTGCGCATCCGGCATAAAGAGCCGTCATAAGAACGGTTCCCGCCAGCAGAACTAACGTGCTCCTTAATATATTCGCGCGCCTATTTATTTTTTCTTTTATGAAAATCATGTTATGAGTATACATTTTCAGCATGCACAATCATCCTTTGCCCCAAAAGTGTCTCGGAAGCGTAACATAACGGTTAGTGTTGCACAACATGATATCTGGGCAAAGTTGTTGTTTACTAACCGAAAAAATGTAGTATAATCCGCTCATGAGTAATTTTTGGTTTACAAGCTTTGCCTTTACGTTTTTTGCCCTCACAAAGAGCAAATAGTTTTCACTGCCTGTAGACCGAGAAGAGATTAATTGAGGATTTAACCCCGCAGTGAGACAAGCTGCGGGGTTTTTGTTTAGCAAAGGAGAATAAACATGACAAAGAAGGAATCAAGCGCAAGGATCGAAGAGATCGACCGCGAGATAGCAAAACTCGTGGAAGAACGTCTGGATGCCAGCCGTCAGGCGGATGAAGGGTTGCCGAGTTCGGAGATAGCATTAAAGTGCAGACGCTACGAGAGGGGCTTCATGAACAACCTTGAAAAGGACTATAAAGATATCAGCGGCTATGAGCGCGTTCTCTTCCAGGCACTCTTCAACATGAGTCATTCGTACAAAAACAACGATTACGGCAATAAGACAGAACTCGCCGACAGGATAAAAGAGGCTATCGAGAAGACTCCGAAGCTCTTCCCTTCATCAGGAATAATCGCCTGCCAGGGCATTGAAGGAGCGTATTCCCAGATAGCTACCGACAAGATATTCACCAATGCAAACATCATGTATTTCAAGACTTTCGACGGAGTATTCCAGGCGGTTGAAAGCGGCCTTTGCGAATTCGGAATGCTCCCCATCGAGAACAGTTCCTATGGTTCCGTCACTCAGGTCTATGACCTCATGGCAGGCCACAAATTCCATATTGCAAGAGACTATAAGCTTAAGATCAATCACCAGCTCCTGGTTAAGCCCGGAACAAAGCTCGAAGACATTAAAGAGATCTACTCCCACAACCAGGCAATCGGTCAGTGCAGCCAGTTCTTGAGAGAGCATCCCGAGATCAAGATCAACATCGTTATGAACACGGCGGTTGCAGCCAATATGGTCGCTGATTCAGACCGCAAGGACGTTGCCGCGATCTCTTCATCCGACTGCAGAGAGCTCTACGGGCTTGAAGCAATTCCGGTCAAGATCCAGAATACCGATCACAATTACACACGTTTCATCTGCATAACCAAAGATCTTCGCATCTATCCCGGTGCATCCAAGACATCGATCATGCTCTCTTTGGGTCATAAACCGGGTGCGCTTGCAGATACTCTTGCAAAGTTCTCATCTCTCGGATTGAACCTCACAAAGATCGAATCCAGACCCATTGCAGGTTCCGACTTCGAGTTCATGTTCTATCTGGATTTCGAGGCTTCAGCGTACTCTGATGAAGTAGTCAAACTCCTGTGCCAGTTAGATGCCGAGCCCAGCGATTTCACATACCTCGGAACCTATATTTGATCTTTCAATATCTACAATTCTTCTGTGTATGGATACAAAAAGAGCGTCACTGCATTGTGACGCTCTTTCAATTTGATAATTAATCCGGATCAGAACAGACCCATCTTCTTAAGCTGATAGAATAAAAGGAATCCGCCTAATACGATAGCGGCAATACCGTAAATGAATTCAGTTGAAGAACCTTCGATATCAACAAACTTTCTGTTGGAAGGATCAAAAATGATCTTTACGCTCTCCCCCTCCTCATACTTGAACTTCTTAGGATCAGCAGGTACTCCGCCTGGAAGTGTAAGCTCTTCGCCTTCATAAGTAAAACTGAATACCGGATACTGTGTTCCTCTCTCGTCCTGAAAACCGACAAGGCGGCCCTCAAGATGAACACCCTTTTTGCGGAATATAAGGCACTTAATGATCAGATAAAAACCGGTAAAGCATATAAGGCCGTAGAAAATTGCGTAAAACATGATTAACCCCTCCGAATTTTAAACTCTACGCTGAAAAGTATATAAATTTAACTGCTTTATTGCAAATAATCCTCATACGCAAATAATAAACAACCCGCGGGATTATCCGCGGGCTGCCGGTATTTTCAAGAGTTACGACTATTAATGATGATATGCAATTCTTGAAGTCTTGTGGCTCTTGTGGCTGTGAAAACCGTTCTTAAAGATTTTCTTCATAGCCTTCTTAGCCTTTTCGATCTTCTTCTGAGCGGCTTTCTTCTGTGCTGCCTTCTTAGCGGCCTTCAGAGCTGCTTTCTTCTGAGCGGCTTTCTTCTGTGCTGCTTTCTTTGCAGCCTTCTTTGCCTGCTCGGCCTTCTTCTGTGCTGCCTTCTTAGCAGCGGCTTTCTTTGCAGCAGCCTTCTTTTCTGCGGCCTTTTTAGCTGCAGCTTTCTTCTGTGCTGCTTTCTTTGCAGCCTTCTTTGCCTGCTCGGCCTTCTTCTGAGCAGCCTTCTTCTGAGCCGCTTTCTTAAAGCTCTCGCGCATCTTCTTGAAGAAGCTCTTTCTTGCTTTCTCAGCCTTCTTCTGAGCTGTCTTCTTCTGTGCAGCCTTTTTGATCTTCTCGATCTTATTCTTTATATCCTGATTGAGCTTGTAGCTCTTCTTAACAGTCTTCTTATGATCTGAAGCCTTCTTTACGGAGTGCTTCTTAGAATCTGCGGTCTTCTTTGTATTCTTTTTGGCAGCTTTCTTAGTAGACTTAGCAGTTCTCTTAGCTGTTGTTCTCTTAGAAGCCGTCTTCTTGGAAACATTCTTCTCAGTATATGTCTTTCCAAAGAGCTTTGCATCCATCTCGGCATTATGGGGACCAGAATAACCGACTTGTGCTTTGATTACATTTTCTGCCAACTTTTCCTGCTGATATTCTACTAATCCCTCAGGATTGACAGCTGCATTGATTACTGTCATATCACCGGTTGCTTCCTGAGTTACAGCCTGATCTGCCAGCGGCAATACGTTTGCCAGTCTTGCATCTCTTGCATATGCACAACCGGTGCCTGCTAAGGATGCGGTAAGAACTGCGCTTGTGAAAAGGACCATTACTTTCTTGTTCATTTCATTCACCTGCATTCATAAGATTTTGTTGTCGTTTTTGTTTGACGCCCTGATTTAATCATTCGCCAATGGTGAACTCAATGAACAATGCCAGTCCTGTATGTCGGTTATCCGACACTTTGAAACGATGTGTCGATTATCTGTCGAAAAACATCAAAAAGAGCCGGATAAAACCGGCTCGTTTACGTGAAATCTTGAACTGACTGATATCTTAATCAGGTTCGATTGCCTTGACCGGGCAAACAAAAGCACATGCTCCGCATGAATCACAAAGATCGGGATCGATCTTATAAGAGCCCCAGCTTCGCCTTATAGCATCCATCGAACAAGCGGATTCGCATTTTCCACAGCCGTTACATTTGCGGGTAATCTCATAAGCCATAGTATGGTCTCCTTTCTCATATAAGGTTGGATCCTATTCTGAACTGACTATATTTTATTATAGAAACAACTTCTTTAACGGGAAATTTAAACAGCAGCTTGTCAGGTTATCAATCTCACATCCGGATCATTCAAATCAAATGAAGTCTTTACACCTTTCATGCATGCGATCGAAGCCATTCCGTGAACGATCGCCCAGGTCTTGATCAGCTCGATCTCCTGCTCTTGTGAAGACAGCTTTATTCCGTTCTCTTTCAGATGCTTTTTATAATACTTTCGCAAAAGCAGGAAGGGTGGATAATCATCTTTGTTTTCCTTGTTCATTTGAAGGTGTGCATCTATATTCTGCTTGCCGAAAAGGAACATAAAGTAATCAGGATTACGGCTGAAGAAAGATACATACGTCCTTCCCATTGAAATCAATGCTTCATCGGCGCTGCCTGCATCTTTGACGGATTCTTCCAATTCACTTGTGAAGCTGTCGGTAACGCTCTTTTTCATAGCTTCGAGAAGTTCATCCTTATCTTTAAAATGCGAATAAGGTGCAGCATGAGAAACATTGCATGCTGCAGCCGCTTTGCGGAGCGACAAGTTCTCCTCACCGTTCTCATTGATTATCCTGATACCGGCATCGATCAGTGCCTGTCTGAGATTTCCGTGATGATAACCGTCAGCCATTATGTGTTTTCTCCTTTATATCTTTCATTACCCTGCATGTATCTTCAGGGTTCTCCCAAAGCGGACTGTGCGCACTGTTTTTAATCAGATAGAATCCTTTATCCGGAGCCTTTATCTTTTCATTGTAATCCTTAACCAGTTCCCATGGACAGTTATAGTCTGTCTCTCCGCTAATGAAATATACAGGAAGCTTCATTTCCGTCATGCTCTGCCTGTAGTCGAATCCGTCGAGTTCAGTTGAGAGCGGAGTCGTCCTGTACATCTTCATCGATACAACATAGTTGATCTTTTCTTTTACCGTATAACACTTCGCGGTAATGATCGGCCATGTAATACCTTCAAATTCACTCTTATCTCTTATCGTACCCCCACCTGCGTTGTGAAGAAGCATAACGAAGTCATACCAGTTCCTGCATTTGACGATGCCGCCTTCCTGATGTTCGACCGCCGATTCAAGTTTAGATATATTTTTCTTGTCAGAACGTTTTGTAAATACTTCCTTCATGAAATTATAGATCAAAGTGTCGTTCTCTGAGGAATCCGTAACACACTGGGCCATTCCGATATATGCGTAGTAATTATCCGGATGCCGTGCTGCTTCTCGTAACGCTATATGAGTTCCACCGGAAAAACCCATTATGTATATCTTTTCCTGTTTAAAGCGTTCCTTTAAATATTCAGTTACTGCCTGTGTATCATCAAGCAGGTTCTTAAGCGTTATCTCATCCTTGCGGACGGTTTTATCGTACGCGATACACATCCATCTGTAATCCCAGTAAACAACTGTGAAATCATCCTCAAGATTCATGTCTTTGTACTTATCTGTAAACACGTAATCATCAGTACCCGGGCCGCTCGAGACCAGAAGCAGGACAGGATTGTCAACATTTTTGCTATTGATAAAAAAACCATTCGGAGCGCCGTTTATTTCCATAACAAACTTTTCCGACAAGCTGTTTGGTTCCGTATAAGTCCTTATCTTACCGGGGCTCAAAATCATCCACGCAATCAAAAGCAGCACCGGAACTGCCAAAACAATAATTAATATAATCATTTTCCGCTTATTCTCTTTCAAACCGCGCCTCAATCTTGACACTGTCAAGATTGAGTATATCAGAGAACTTTACATTGTCAAGATTAAGATTATGCCTTGACTCTCCACGTCTTCGGAGCCTTCTTGAGAACAAGTATTCTCATTACAAAAACAAAAACTAATGTAAAAACCGACAGAATGGCTGCAAGTATCAATGACGGAACTCTTGTCCAGATGATCATCGAGATAACAATAGATACGATTACGTAAGCCGCATTGTACGCTCCGCTCCTGATCCTGACCGTAGTCGTAAACGGCTGAAACAGGTAGTAGACAGAAAGCCAGTACATTGAATAACAAATACTTATGCAGGCTGCGATCACAAAGGTAAGCAGATACTGGAACGGATAGTCCTGACCTCCGGTGGCGAAAAGAACCAGATTCGAAGCTATTGCCAGAGCCATTGAAGGAAGGATATTGATGCTGATCAGCTGTCTGAGCCTTATGTCAAAGAGCCTGATGATCATCTTTTTCTGCTTGAAAAAGCTGAACGTCATGAGACTGTTGTCACAGTTGATGTACATCGCCTGCGTGCTCTTGAAAGAGTTATCAAAGAACGCTATGGGTAAGATAAGCGCCAGCAAGTTGTTCTGAACCAGGTTCCTGAAAAACAGAGAAGCGGAATCAGGCTGATACGGCTTCAGCGGATCTTCATAACCCTTAAACATAACCAGGTTGCGTAGATTGGTAAAGATCATGTTAAGGCAGTTTTCCGAGCCGGAACTCTGTTTATATTCAGATATGAATTCAATGATGTAAAACGCCGTAAAAGCCAGTATTACGGCTGCACATACGATCGGCTTGACGGCGAGCATCTTGAAATGTCTTTTGACAAAGAGGGCATTAAGATATTCAAAGCCTTTTTTGTTGCCTTTAACCGTTCCTCCGGCTTTGATGCGCTTAAATGACCGGGTTCGCGCCTTCTCGGCCCTTACCGTTTCTTTTTCGATGATGACGCCGTCATGCAAAGCTCTCCGGTGAAGATCAGAACCTGCTTTAACAAGTTCTGACAGTCCCCAGATTCCGGCAGCGATCAGGACTGCCGATATCAGCAGCAGTATGTAAACCGGAACATAATATCCGACAATGATCATAATGAACAAAGCAGGAAACGGGATTACGATCAGCACTACTTTAAGTGTGTCGCCTGCCCTGGTACCGCGAAGGAGCTTATGCCTCTTGCTCTTCAATTTGTATCTGAATGCAAGAAACCCTGCCGCAAACAGTTTTATGAATACAGAGAGTACCGGTATTCCGAGCCAGCACCATACCGGAACTCCGAATATGGCAGGTATGAATCCGATCAGGAGGTAACCTGTAAACATCCTGACCAGCTCATATACAAACAACGTGTTATTCAGCTTCTTGGCATTCATGCGGATCATGAACACGAGATAGTCTTTTTCTGTCGTCTTCTCAAATATCCTCGTATTCAGTACGACGCCAAAGAAAGCGTAGACAAGGAAGAACAACAGCGAGAACATGCCAAATGCATACTGATAGGACATGTTTCCCAACAATCCGCCCTCATTGTAGAGCGTGGTTACTGACAGCGAGACAAGATATACGAGGCTTAAGCCCGCCATCTTGGTCAGGAACAATGCCAGGACTTCCCTGATCACACGGGTTACCCAGTAGATGACCTTAAGGAACGTTGTTGAATAGAGCCTGTCAGGCAGGATCTTTCCTATCAAAGGTGTCTTCTTAAGAGCAAAAACAAGGCTGTTGTAACCTATGACGCTTCTTAAATGAAGAACTTTAAAGAGTATTTTACGGAAATCATTAAGCATCGTCTTCATCTCTTAATGCGGCAATGATCTTCTCCTTGAAGTCATCGTCACCCAGATTGCTCTTATCGATCGGTTCAAGCCTGCCGTGGTTAAGAAGAACTATCTCATCACAAAGATCCACTGCGACATCCAACAGATGTGTCGAAAAGATCGTTATCCTGCCTTCTTTCTGGCTCCTGATCACGTTCTTCATCTCTTCCGCGACGATTACATCAAGCGATGTCAAGGGCTCATCCAAGAGCATGAGTTTGGGTCTGGCGATAATGTTGACCAGCATCTGCATCTTGTTCTTGGTTCCGTGCGAATAATCCTTGAGAAGCCTGTCCCTGTCATCTGCGGGGATCATCATGTAATCGAAGTATTCATCGATCGTCTTATCGGGAGTGATCTCCTCATGGACCTCGATGAAGAATTTCAAAAACTCCCTGCCGGTCATGAATTCCGGAACAGTGGGAGTCGATACCACATAACCGATGTCTTCAGGCTGCACGCCCGTTTTATCCTGCGAATCTTTTCCCGGCCGGAAATAGAATTCGCCCGAATTATAATCTATATCACTATTGATACAGTTAAAGAACGTCGTCTTGCCTGAACCGTTGCGTCCCAGAAGACCATATATACGTCCTTCTTCGAAAACAAAATCACAATCTTTGAGCACTTGTTTTGAGCCATAGCTCTTGAACAGATGGCTGATTACCAATTCCATGTTTTCTACCCCTTAATTTATTCTATCGGATTATAACACTACACATAATTGCAGTGAAAAGTCTACCGCACAAATTCGGAAAAGGCCTTATCCGTATGCTGACTGCGGTATATCCGCGGTGTGCACCCGACATATTCTTTGAACACTTTGGTGAAATAGCTTTGGGTGCAAAAGCCCAAAGACAAAGCTATCTGAAGATACGTATATTCCGTTTGTGAAAGCAGCGCGCATGCCGAATCGATCCTGAATCTTGTCAGGTATTCCATAACAGTCAGGCCTGTCTCCTGCTTAAAGAGAGAAGCCAGATAATTCGGTGTCAGTCCGGCCGTTTTGGCCAGGTTTTCCAGAGTCACTTTAGAATTAAAGTGTGAAGTAATGTAATCAATGCTTTTCTTTATGTGCTTTGAATAATGATAATCCTCACGGGAATCACGGATCATCTTAACAAGGATCTCCCAAAAGCCTTTATTGAGCTCGCGGATCTCGTCTTCTGTCTTTGCAACGTCAGCTTTGCGGATAAAGACGTCACTCGTGGAATAAACCAGTTCCTGCGGAGCTCCGGACTCGATCGCGAATCTCGTCGCAAGTCCCGTATTAACGATAAACAGATATCTCATATTGCGGAGCGGGTCGTCAGAGAGCTTACCCTGCATATCCGCATCCAGTATCTCCATTGTTTTTTCTACCGCCCTGTAATCACCACGGGCAAGCAATCTGAAACGTTCAAGCTCAACCTTGTATGAAGTATGGGCAAAGCTGTTCTCCGCATTCTTATGAACGAGGCTTCGGATCTCATTAGGATCTATCAGATAATCGGTTCTGCTGCTCATTTTTGCTCCGTAATATTTTTATAGAAATCGTAAGATTATTATATAACCGATAATCTATTGTTTGTATAGTAAATCCGTAAGGAGGGTGTTGTCATGGACGTACTGTTTGCCAAAGGCTCGGAAAGAAAGACTTTCGCGTTATCTGAAGAAACAGTTAAAGACATCGCTCTCTGCGAGGTCATCGATCATCTGGGCGGTGATTCCGATGAACGCAAATTCTTGAAGCAGATCATGACGGAGATACCTCAAGATCCTTCCGACATGCTATTCAGACAGAGTATCTTAAAAGACCTCATCGGCAAGGAAGATCTCTGTAATTCGATCAAGGAGATCCTTGAACAGATTAAGACCTTAAAGCTATTCAGCGGTGTAAGGAACAGCGCAAATCATAAGGATTCTTCCCTTTACACGCTCCTTGAGACGTTAAGGGAACTCGTAGTATATGTTGATGTCGTTGAGAATCTTTACAATGAACTTGCGAAAAATGATATCAGTTCAGAAGGTCTCATCACACTCCGCGACTCACTGGAAGCCATTATCAAGGACGAGAAATTCAGCCTCGCCAAAGATGATATCCGTCTGATGCATGAGGATCTTAATAACGTAAGAGCTGCCGTGATCGGAGTCAATTTCACTCCGGATTTCAATATAGAGAAAGTATCCGCGATCGAATTCGTCCCTCACGGACTCAGATCGAAATACACCATCATGGACGTTGCACTTCTGAGCAAACTATCAACTCCGACAAAGAAATACAGATACGAAGATCCTTTATTGGCGGCTATCGCTCCGAAAATGGAAAAGCATCTCAAATCACACTTTTTCGAGATAAGGAAAACACTTTCCAAATATGTCAATTACGACAACAGATTCATAACCGAAATGTATGAAGGACTCACTTTCTACTTAAGAAGTGCAGGTCTTGCGCGCAAGCTTATAAACTGCGGTTATGAGATATGTTTTCCGGAGATTGCATCTAACCCGGAAACAAGGCTGGAATTGACTGAATTCTACAACATCAGACTTGCTTTCAACGGTGAACAGGACATAGTCAAAAACGATTTCTCTTTTACTCCTGAAGAGCGCATATTCATTCTTACGGGACCGAACCGCGGCGGCAAGACCATCGTGGAACAGGCACTGGGATTGTCTTCCGTTATGATGTCTTCAGGACTTTTCGTCATGGCAAAAGCATGCAAGGGACTTCCTTTTAACAATATCCTTACCCACTTCCCCATCGATGAGAACCTCACGATCAATTACGGCAGACTCGGTGAGGAAGCGGTAAGGATCAAAAAGCTTGTTAAGTCTGCAGATGAACATACTCTGCTGCTCTTTAACGAGACGTTCTCAACAACGTCCGCTTCAGACGGTCTGTATCTGTCAAAAGATCTGATCCGCGTACTCAAGGAGAAAGGCGCTTACGTCATCTTCAATACCCATATGCATGACCTTGCGAAAAGCATTCCGGAAATGAACAAGTGGGACGGCCGGGGTTCTGTCACCAGCCTCGTAATGGAACGCAAAGATGAGAAAAACACATTCCTGCTCAAGAGAGCCGAGCCCGATTCGAGTTCTTATGCCAGGGATATTGCCGAGAAATACGGCATTACGTACGAGCAGATGACAGACAGGAATGTCTGATAACAAACAAAAAGCAAGAAAAAAAGGCTGTCATATGACAGCCCTTGTTCTCGTTTGGATAACGGTTATATCGTTCCCTTGAGGTCAATATGAGACATCTGACCCGGAACCTCTATCTGACGTACAAGATAGCTGATCTTGCCGTTTGCGTTCATATAAGGGATTGCACTGTTGAGTGTAGCTGTCTTGAGCGACTTCTCTTCCATCTTCTTCTTTGCAGCGCTCGTATCCTTCTTGTAATCAGTCTTCCACATCTTCTGGATGCCGGCCTTAACCTTGCTGTTGAAAGTGCTGCTCTTAAGTCCGAGAGACTTGAGAACCTGATCACGTGACAGCTGCTTGCCGTTGATCCTGGAGACGTTATAAACATAGTAATTCTTGAACTCGCTGTTGCCTGCCTCAAGCTCTACGGTAACAAGAACTGAGATGAGATACTTACGTACATAGTAGCTGTAAGTTACTCTGCTCTTATTCTTTTTAGCAATGGGCTTGAACTTGTCAGCGATTGCCTTGTTGACCTTGGTTGTGTTAACGCCCTTGATCATGATCTTGGGGTAACGTGTCGTAACAGACTTCTTACCAACCTTGAAAGATCTCTTGTATGCGTTATAGATTGAGACAGTGTTCAGACCGGACTTTGTAGTCTCAGAAGTCTCTTCAGAAGTCTCTTTGGACTCTTTGGTCTCACTTGTTCCGGTGGTTTCCTTGGACTCGGATGTCTCAGCAGACTCTTTGGTCTCTGAAGTCTCTGCAGTAGTCTCTGTAGTCTCGGACTCTGAGGGCTTTGACTCTTCAGTCGTGGTCTCAGAAGCGCTCGTCGTTACAGTTGCAGTAGTACTTGTTGAAGTTCCGAAATCAACTCTCTGATTGCATCCGGCAACACCCATGGTCATTGCCATTACCAGCGCAATGCTTACAACATACTTAAACTTTCCCATAATTCTCCTCCAAAAGACGTGTACTCTGTATTAGTTAAGTACATAACCTTCCCTTTGTCGCCATAATTATATAACAAATTTGGTGTATTTTTATGACAATCGTGTTATAGATATAACAATCACGGGAAGATACATGAAGAAGAGGTTGAGTCTTTGCCACAATCCCTCGTTTTGAATTGCAGTCCCCTTAAACTCAGGTTTATCAGACATTACAAACAGAGCAAAGCAAACGATCGACAATGCAAAACACACAATGCCGGTCACGCCTGTCGCCGTCTCACCGTTCTTGAACGACAGTATCGCCATAATAAGCGGCACAAAAAGGAAAAGCATAAAACCTGTCACGGAACCGGCACCGTGGATCTTCGAAGCCATCGTAACTTCATCTTTGGATTCGTTTACGCTGAAGAAACAGGTAAAGATGCATGCTCCAACAGCGAAAACCGCAATAAAAGCGGCCGCCGTTACAGTCAGTGCCATCGAAACATTTCTGTAGAAGACAAAGACTGAAGGTATTGCAGCCAGAAAGAGCAATCCTTCGATGAGCATCCATATGTTGAAAGGCAGTCTTACAGGGCTCTTGGGATTACCCAGCGCACTTATGGACATCTTATTAATCCTGTATCCCTTGTAAAAAGCCGGCAAGATCAGAGATACCGAGATATCTCCGATCATGGCGATCATCAACGCCAGCCAGCCGTATGTAAATAACAGATCACTCAACAGGGAAACAAACCTCAGTTACATATTCTTCCGGATTCTGTGTCTGTGCAGGACTTACATGATAGATGTTGAACATCGGTCCGGAATGCTTATATCCGTTAGCATTGATCCATGAGATCACTGACGCATACGCATCAACCATCTGATCTAAGCTTCCTTTGACAACGCAGCTTGCCACCTTCACAGCGGGAATGTTCTTGAACTTAACATGCTCGGTGTCCTGATACTTTCCTTTTACAGACATCGAGACAATGATCTCAACATCCTTTTCCTTGAATTCATTATCAAGGAATTCCGCAATCGCATAGCAGGGATCAGCGGGAACCAAAGGTTCTTTGACTTCGCCTAACATAGCCCATGCCATGCCCTCATCCTCATAATGCGGAACGATCATGTGAACAGTGGCCGCATATCTCTCGGGAATCGTCTTTACAGTTACATCAAAACTCATGTTTTGCTCCTTTCTCAGCCTCTTGCGGGCTGTATCCAGAAGCATCAGCTTGTACTCCGTTTCCTTAGCCTGATCTGCCAGTTCCTTTTCTCTGGCACTCAGGAATTCATCCAACTTATCCTTATCTTCATAGATCTCAAGGATACGCACTATGTCCGCAAGGGCAAAACCCATATCCTTCAGCGCCGTGATCCTTCCGATAACGAACAGCTGGTCTTCGCGATAATACCTGTATCCTGTGAAATCATCGATCTCAGCGGGCTTTAGAAGTCCGATATCATCGTAGTGACGGAGCATTCTGATGCTTACCCTGGATATTTTCGAAAAATCTCCAATTTTAAGCATTTGTTCTTACCTCCATGGATGGTTTTCTTGAGCTCAACGCCACTTTAATCCCTGACATTATGTCAGAGTCAATACCCTTATTCGAAAATTCTATCACTTCTCCAGATAAACGAAATTTATCTCACCGTCTGCATGTCTGACATCGAACTGCTTATAACCGAGCGACTCATACATGCTGATATTATTGACACTTCTCGTGCTGGTGAACAGTTCGTATCTCTTACCCGGATAGTATCCCTCGATCCCGGTCACAAGCCTTTTGCCGTAGCCTTTGCGTCTGTGGTCGGGATGGACCATGAGCTTTCCGATATATACAGTTCCATCCGCTTCCTTTGCTCTGACAGAACCGATGATCTTACCGTTCTCATCGACCATCTTCAGAACCGTTCCTTCTTTAAATTCTTCAATCAGTTCTTCAAGTGTTTCAGTTAGCGGCTGGATGTCCTGTCTTCCGAACAATGCAGCTTCGCTCTGATAAGCAAGATGCTGCAGATCCAAGATCTCCTGAAGATCGCTCATTTCGGCTTTGATTATATTCATATCTGCTTCTCCAAAAACTTCTTAATTGTCTTGTCGCTCCATACGTGAGCTTCGATATAGCGTTCGGGGCCTTGCTTGCCGTCGTCATTCCATTCCTGTGGCATCCCGTATTTCGCTATGACCTCAACGATCTCGTAATAAGTGTACAACTTCTTTCTGTATTCTTTTCCGTCTTTAACTCTGTCGCTGAAAGTCGGCATCGAATCCCCATAGGTGAAGGATACTGTTTTAAGATCGAATTCTTCCACCGGAATCCTGACATACTCCGGCTGCTCATACCATGAATAAAGCCAAGGGCTGTATCCGAAAGTCATGTAGTGCGGCGACTCGATCTCCATTATTCCGCCTTTTGCGGCAAATTCTCTTCGAAGGATCGACTCACAGTTACGTCTCTTTTCAACGTATTCTTCATTACGCTGTGCACAAAAAGAATCGGGCCTTTCAGCCTTGATCCTTTCAAGCACTTCCTTCGCCTCTTCCGGCTTAAGTTTTGTAAGGCTCCTGAATGGTCCTGTGCGTTTGTCGTAAAAGTGATACAGATCCATACGAATCACCCGAGAGCACTCAGATCAGATCTCTCATAGCGGTTATGTCCCGGGAGGCCTTTCTTGTATTTCCAGCACAGTATAGCATCATCCAGTCTTTTACCCTTGTTGTCTTCAAAGAAATCTCGGATATAGGTATTGTACTCAAACTGCCTGTCTATCTTTGTCCTGCCCTGTTTCTTTTCGGCAAGTATCTGATAGTACGCCCTTACAGCATCCGCATATGTCTTCCCTGCATTTGCTTTCAGCCATTTCTGGAACAAGACATTGAAAGAAAAGCTCTTGCCTATCTTCTCCTCGAAATACGCCCTGTGCTTCTCAGAACATACAAATCCGGATTCGATCAGCGTGTCTTCGGTTATCGATCCGATATCTGTTTTCTTCTGCTTTTTCGCAGATGCTTTCAAAACTGTTCCGGTATCAAGAAAAGCGGCAATCCTGTCCGTGAGCTCTATCTTGCCGCCGGATGCCGGAAGATTATTTTCTCTGCAGAATACCACCAGTTCTTCTTTCAGATAGTAGTATTCCCGAAAAGTCTTGCTATCCAGTTTTTTGCTTAGTTCAGGTCTGTCGCTCATAACTCAGGTCCAAAGTGAAGTGATACACATCGGCGATGCGCCTTCATCGAGTTTAAATCCGCACGCTTCGTAGAAATGAGCTTCTTTATTGTATGCGATCAATACGATACGCAGATATTCCTTATAATGCTGCTTGGTCATCTCAACAAGCGTTCTGCCGATCTTATGTCCCTGATACTCGGGATTTACAAGCAGATAGTGAACATATGCGGTCATTATACCGTCGTCCATAGTGCAGATCATGCCGACGAGCTTATCTTTGTCCCACGCCGAATAAACCGTCTCATAGTTCTTCATTGCGACGACCAGCTTGTCAGGGAAATGACCGGATGACCATTCGACAGAAAGGAACAGATCCTTAAGCTGTTCTTCTGTGAAATCGTGAATATCTTTATATTCGATTTTGGCCAGTTCTATTATCTCTTCGTAGGATTCTGCACGGATCACGCGGAAGTTTTTCTCGATCTCCGCTGTCCAAAGATCTATCTCGCCTTCTATATCTGACACTTTAGGCAGGATGAATCCCCATATCTTGCACCCGTTCTTTTTGAGTTGCGGAAGAAAGTAATCAAAGCCCCAGTCGACGTCTTCTTTTACGTCTTCAAAACCGTTACGTGCATCAACTACAAAAACACTTCCCTCATGCTCCCTGAGCATCTTCAAAGACTCTTTTACAGGAGTACGGTAATCATCGAAATGAGCCTCTTTTTTCCACACATGTAATACTGCGTTATCTTTTTCAATATAGTCTGTTCTCGCGAAATCACTTTCAAACATTTTCCTGCTCCAGTTCCTTTATCATCTCATCCAATATCTTAGCCGCACTTCTTACCAGCTCCGGACATCTCGTTTTGAAAAGATTTTTCTCTTGTATGATCTTCTTATCTTCCGGATCAGTCAGGTCAAGTCCGAGAAGTTCTCTGCATACTACCGTACCGTTTGCAGCAATAAATCTGTCCATGTATTCTTCCGAAAGCTTATATGCACGGAGCTTGGCATCCATATCCCCGCTGTCGCAATGACCGTATTTCAGACCAAGCACCATAAGTGCTCCGGATACCGCGCCGCACAGTTCGGCTTTTCTGGCACCGCCTCCGAAGTTTGTTGCAACCTTCAAAGCCAGCTTCTCATCAAAGCCCGTCTCAGTCGCAAAGGCCGCGAAAACGCCCTGTGAGCAGTTAAAGTTATGCATATAGTAATCTACTGCTTTCTCGACTCTATCCATTTCAGTTTCTCTTCACCTTGTTTACTTTACGTTGATTACAGTCGCTCTATGCTTGAGCATGTATGAATCAGCCTGTTTTTGCAGGGTCTGATAGTCGATCTTGCCTGTTGAAGTAAGAGGCATTTTCGGAAGAACTATTACTTTGTCAGGCCTTAAGAACATCGGCAGATTATCGTAGCAATAGGACTTGATCTTCCTGTCAGTGTGCCTGTTAAGCGGTGAGCCTTTCACCAGTTCGACAAACAGAAGGATTCCGGTTATATCATTACGCTCGGGGACCTTGCAGACAACGCTGGCGCAGTTTATAACATCTTCCATCTTGCGGATCTCCTCATCGATCGCGGGAGTAAATATTTTTGTTCCGCTGATCGATACGTGCATATTCTTGATCCTGCCGTTGATGTACAGATAACCCTTATCGTCGATGTAACCGATATCGCCTGTATGGATATATGTCTTGCCGTTTGAGTGAACCTGCATAATTTTCGAGGTCGCCTCATCATTGAGCCAGTAACCCTTCATCATGCCGATGGAATTTACGCATATCTCGCCTGCTTCGCCGGCGGGAAGTTCTTCGTGCGTGCCCTCTTTTACGATACGGATATCGACCATGGGGAACGGCTTGCCTGCCGATGCGGGATCATAAAACTCGGGTGAATGCATTGCAATGACCGTAAGTTCAGTCATGCCGTAGGCCTGCATGAGTTTTGTCTTGCATCCGTGTTCAGACAGCACGCGGTTCATATTCTCGATACGCTCGGGCTCGCATTTCTCGCCGCTGAACACGCAAAGACGCAAAAACGAGAGATCGGTCCCGTTCAGATGCTCCGAGTGCAGGAAGTGTTCCCACATTCCCACCGAACCGATGATTATATTCGGCCTGAACATAAGCATCGCTTTGTCGATCTTGCGGAAATCATAGATCTGGTGGATAAAGATCTTCTTGCCGTAGAAAAGCGGGAAATGGATGCTGCTGGCAAAGCCCGCGCAGGCAAATATCGGAAGGAACGTGATCTCCGTTTTGATCTCCGGATCATGCATATCGAAATAGTACTCGTTGTAGTAAATATTCAGATTCAAGGCTCTCGGAGTCTGGATGACGAACTTGCGGTTGCCTGTAGAGCCGCTCGTGGCAAAGATTATCGGTGTATCCGCATCACCCTTGGTGTATTCGGGGTCAAAGCTCTCTCCGGGGTCAAGCGCAAGGAACTTCTTCCAGAAAGATACCTTAGGCTGGCCGATCGAAGAGAATAAATAGTTGAATCCCATGAGCAAACAGGCGATTCCCCAGAAGAAACGCTTGAAAAAGTGCGCGCTCTGAATCGGGGAAACCACATAGAGGTCCTTCAGGCAGGGAGCCTTGCAAATGAGATTGAGATCCCTTGAACAGATATCAGCGAGGAAAACAAGCTTGGCGTTGGCCTCGGTGATTATTTTCTGATATTCCATAGGCGAGAATCTGACATCAACCATTACCGGCGTCAAAGACACGTAATTGCAGGCATATACAAGCGCTATGGCTTCAGGGCAATTAACCAGGCCGATGACGACTTTGTCTCCTGTCTTAAGATACGGGATCGACGTCAGTATGCGGATGAACTTCTCAACAAGGCTTTTGAAACGCTTGTAATCGTACGATATCCCCGCGTATGTAAAAACCTCGTCCGAATCCTTGTAAGGCGTATGGGTCGTAATGAAATCATACAAATTACAGTCGATGTCTTTTAAAACTGTCGTTTCGTTAAACTCTTTCATTCCCGATCCTGATGTCATTATTTTATTTTGAATACGCATTATAATATGCGTAATAATATGCAAAGTCAAAAAACAACCTGTATGGAGACTGTAACACTTTCATGAACGCCGTATGACCGGTCGCCGGAGGCGTGTAACAATGTTACAAAGCTTTAAATCTATGACTTTTAGGAGATTCAGCAGCCAATGATCAACCGCATAGTTAAGAAAGCCGGCGAGAAAGCCCTTAAGATCGATGTTGCCAAACTCGATCTGTCCCGCCTGAACGAAAATGTTACCGAGATCTTCGATATCGATTACATGGAAGACGGCCTTCCCGGCCATAAACTCGACGTTTTTATCCGTAAAGACGGCACACCAAAGCCTATTCTCATAGATATCCACGGTGGCGGCTTCGTATCAGAGGACAAGGCAATGAACAGGCTTTTCGGAAACTATATGGCATCACTGGGCTTTGTAGTCTTCGAACTGAACGTAAGGATCGCCTACCCCGAATGGACGGTTTTTGACCAGATCGAAGACATCGACAGTGGCGTCAGGTATGTTCTGGACAACTTAGGGCTCTATGAATGCGACAAAGGCAGGATGTACATAGCCGGGCACTCATCAGGAGGTGTCCTTGCCGTCAGCGAGGCCATGCTATGCGTTGATCCTGCCATGAGGGCAGATTACGGGATAAAAGACCGCAGCTACAGCTATAAAGGCATTATCACGGACTGCGGGCTCATGCATTTCTATAAGAGCAGCATCGCCTACCGGGGAATGCGGAAAATGTGCTTCCCCAAGGGATACAGGAACGATAAGAGATACAAATATCTTATGTTTGAGAATAACGCCGGCTTAAGTAAGCTCCCAAAGGCCGCCTTGCTCACGAACCCCAAGGACGTGCTTCGCAAGATGACATTCCATTTTGATAAGGTGTTGGAGAACCGCAACGCCGTACACCGCCTGTTCTTATACGGCAAAGACGGTCACACGGGAATTATTTTCCGTCCTTATACCGAACAGAATATGAAGGTTCTGGAACAAGTCTCTGAGTATCTTCAAAACCAATAATCTACGGTATATGTCTTATTATGTTATATTATGAAACAGGATACAGGGGGCTTTACACATGAAAAAAGGCGTCATTTTCGATATGGACGGCACAGTCTGGGACTCTTCCGAGGGTGTTGCCAAGGCCTGGACAGTCAAGATCCACGAGGCCGGTTTTACTGACAGATACGTAACTAAAGAGGACATTCAAAGCGTCATGGGCAAACCCATGGATGTCATTGCCGATACGCTCTTCACTTACACGGAGAAGGGCGCGCAAAGAGATGCACTGCGTTCTTCCTGCGAGAACTACGAGAACGAATATCTGACCGAGAACGGCGGCATCCTCTACGACGGCATTCTTGAGACCTGGGCAAAGCTCAAGGAAATGGGCTACCACATATATATCGTCAGCAACTGCCAGGCAGGATACATCGAGTCTTTCCTGACATACTACAAGATTCCCTGCGGGACACCTGATGATCTTGTCGAAGACATCGAATGCTACGGAAATAACTTCCTGCAGAAAGACGAGAACATAAGGCTCATCGCCGAGCGCAACGGACTTACGGAAGCCTGCTATGTGGGCGACATTCAAAGTGATTACGATGCGACAAAAAAGGCCGGTTTCCCTTTCATCCACGCCAAATACGGATTTGGCACCATCAATACCGAGGTCCCTTACATAAACAGCTTCAGCGAGCTCACGAAGGTCGTCCCTGAAGTAATCGGTTAACAGAAAGCGAGGTCAACACTATGTCCAAAGACGAAATCTCAATACCTCCGATCCTTAAGATCGAGCGCGGAGTCACCGCACACATCGGAGAATACCTCAAAGCTGAAGATTTTACCCAGGTCGTCATCCTTTTCGGAAACGGTCTTATCTCTATGTTCGGAGATACCGTCTTCAAGTCATTCGATGAGGCCGGCGTCAGAGTTCTCCACAGCCAGGAGATGGATACAGTTGATTTCAAGGACATCACAAACCTTGCTTTTGAGCTTCCCAACAAGACTCAGGCGATCATAGGAATGGGCGGCGGCAAAGTCATAGACGCAGCCAAATACATCGGCTACATTCTGCGCATTCCGTTTATCAGCGTTCCTACAAGTTCTTCATCAGACGGATTCTCAAGTTCCACTGCTTCACTCATCGTTGACGGTCACAGGAAATCCCTCCCGGCGAAAATGGCTTACGGCATCCTGGTCGATACCGATGTCATCAAGAGCGCTCCGGTCAGATTCCTTCACTCCGGCGTCGGCGACATGGTCGCAAAGATCCAGTCGACATACGACTGGCAGCACGAAGAAGACATGGGCTATGGAGAAGTCAATGATTTCGCTTACATGATCGCCAAAAAGGCAGTCAATTCGTTTGTCAGGACTCCTTTTGAATCAACCGAGGATGATCTTTTTCTCAAAGAGCTTCTCGATTCACTCGCAATGAGCGGCGTTGCCAACGAGATCGCAGGCAATTCCGCACCGACAAGCGGCAGCGAACACCTCATATCACACGCTCTTGACTCGTTCCTTGAACGCCCGCAGCTTCACGGCGTACAGGTCGGAATCGCGACTTACATCATGTGCAAGATCTTGGATCACCGTTGGAAGAGAGTCGATACGATCTTTACAAAGACGGGGTTCTGGGATTACTGCGCAACACTCGACCTGAACGCTGAGGATTACGCGAAAGCCATCGACATGGCACCTTCGATGAAGCCTCACCGCCATACGTATCTGCACGAAGAAAAGTACAGAGAACTTGCAAAAGAACTGCTTACAACAGACGAGAAACTTAAGGCTATTCTTCACTGATACATATGAAACTCGCAACACTGTCCGAAAAAGAAATAATCATGACCCTGATAGCGCTCGCGCTCCTTCTGCTCGCAGCCTTCGTCTGCGGCACTCTGATGGAGAAGATCAAAGGCCCGAGGGTCGTAGGTGAGATCATAGGCGGAATGCTCCTTGGCGGAAGCTGTCTGTTCCTTCTTGCACCGGCATTCTCGCAGCAGGTGTTTTTCGATTTCCCCGAAGAAGGCAAGGTCCTGAACATCTTTTATCAGTTGGGTCTCATATTCCTGATGTTCCTTTCAGGCTACAACACCGACATCAAGGTGGATAGATCCAACGCCAGGACGATAAGCCTTGTGTTTATCGGAGCAACGATCCTTCCGATGGCAGGAAGCATCCCGTTCTTCGGTATGTTCAAGGAATACTTCATCGGAAGCATAAACAACGAATTTGCTTACAGCCTTGTTTTCGCGATCGGAGTCGCGATAACATCCATCCCCGTAATATCGAAGATCTTTTTCGACATGGGGATAATGAACACAACGTTCTCCAACACGGTCCTCACCGTATCCACATTCCAGGATCTTTGCCTCTGGATACTCTTAAACGTTGCCACGAGGATCGCGCAGTCCGGTGAGATCAAGCTCGTCGAAATGATCGTTATCGTTGCAGTTACGATCGGCATATTCGTCGCGATAGCGGTTATATCCAAATTCATCAAACAGATCCGGCACGAGTGGAAGCCCATTACGTTCTATTCACTCAGTTTTGTACTGCTTCTTCTCACCTGCGGATTGCTCTACATGCTGGGCATCAACATCATGTATTCGGCATTTGTAGTCGGTTATCTTATCAAAGCCGTGTTCGGAACATCCGATACCGTCAAAACACGCATGAAGTCGTTGGAGAGTATCGCTTTCTCGTTCTTCATCCCGATCTATTTTGCGCTTGTCGGCATCCAGCTTAATGTCGTACACGATTTCTCGCTTATGAGATTCCTTTTGTTCTTCGCTATAGCATTCGGTCTGGAGTTCATTGGAACATGGGTTTTGCTCCTGCCTTCCGGACTTAAGATGAGAACCAGAATGAACTTTGCCATTACAATGAATGCAAGAGGCGGTCCGGGTATCGTTCTCGCGACTGTTGCTTACTCATATAACATAATAAGCCTTGAGTTCTTTACGGTACTCATACTTACGACCATGCTGTCATCCATGATCGCGGGTTATTTCCTCAGATGGCAGCAAAGAAAAGACGCAAAGGTATTTAACGAACTGTGAGCAGTCATTATCAGGATTATCTCAAGAAATCGATCTCGGTCAGAGACCTTGTTTATGACAAGGTTGAAGACAGTGACAGAGGCGTTATCAAGCGCATCAGGAAGGCTCACATCAAAGCCAACGTCGGCGGTCTTGTAATCCTCGGCATTGCTTTTGCGGTCTGCCTCTGGCTCTTCATCAATTTCCTTCTGACGCCCGGAAGCCTTGTTATTTATCAGATAATGTCGCTGACGCTCTTTGGCGGCGCCGCTGCCATCAGCGCTTATTACTTCTACCACATCATCGGAGCGGTCAAAGGCATCAGAAGAGGCGTCCTTCTGGCATCTTCAAGAGAACAGGAGAACAAGGACGGAAGAAATTCCACCTACCAGTATCTTTTCGATATATACATGGAAGACAGGGATGAGACTCTGATGAGTTTTCCTGTCGATCTGGAAGTATTCAAACAGGTCCGTCCGGGCGACGGAGTCTTCATAGTCAAGGTCGGCCGCAAAGCCAAGGTCATGGAAGATCCTGACCGCAAAGCAGTCATGGACGTAAGCACGGTCAAATCAGGTGTATGACATGGATCACAAAGAATACCTAAAGCTTATCGATGACACCATAGAAGCCGGCAGATACAAAGCCGACTGGAGTTCCTTATCCGGCCACAAGACTCCTCAATGGTATAGAGACGCCAAGTTCGGTATCTTCATTCACTGGGGCATCTACAGCGTTCCCGCCTTTGCCTGTGAATGGTATCCGAGATGGATGTACAATCCGGGTTCTCGCGAATATGAATACCACAAAAAGAACTTCGGTGACCCGTCAGTTTTCGGATACAAGGATTTCATTCCCATGTTCAAGGGCGAAAGGTTTGACGCGGACATTTGGATCGATCTTTTCGCAAGGTCAGGCGCCAAGTTCATTATGCCCGTGTGCGAGCACCATGACGGATTTGCGATGTACGATACAGAGTTCAACCGCTGGAACGCATCGAAAATGGGGCCTTGCAAGGATATCGCCGGCGAGATAAAGCGTGCCTGCGAAGACAAGGGTCTTGAGTTCTGTGCTTCATCACACCGCGCAGAGCACTATTTCTTCATGAACATGGGCAGGTCAATAGACAGTGATGTCAACGATGAATCATACAGAGACTTCTACGGTCCCGCATACCTTTGTCCCGAATTGTCGGATACAAAAGTTTTCGATACGATAGCGGATACTTTCTCTGTAGGACCAGACGAAGAATGGCTCGAAGACTGGCTTGTCAGGACCTGCGAATTGACAGATAAGTATCAGCCGTCGATACTCTACTTCGACACGTGGATCCATAATGCTGCATTCAAGCCTTATCTGAAGAAGCTGTGCGCTTATTACTATAACCGTGCCGAAGAATGGGGCAAGGATGTAACCATCAACTACAAGCATGAATCACTCCCGCCTTCCGTCGCGACTTTTGATGTCGAAAGAGGTGCGCTTACAGGCATATCTCCTCTTCCCTGGCAGACTGATACTGCTATAGGCAAGATATCCTGGGGCTATATCAAAGGCAATGAATTCAAGCATTCAAGACAGCTGATCTGCGATCTTATAGACATCGTGAGCAAGAACGGAATACTGCTTCTCAATGTCGGACCGAAGCCTGACGGAACTATCACAGATGAAGAGACTGCTGTCCTGGAAGAGATCGGCGAATGGATGAGAGTCAACGGCGAAGGCATATACGGAACGGTTCCCTGGAAGCAGTTCGGCGAGGGTGATACAAATAACCGGGCGGGTTCTTTCATGGATAATGACGAGAAGGAATTTACTTCTTCAGATTACCGTTTCACCTACAAAGACGGTTCCATCTACGCATTCTGCATGAAGCCTGATTCAACAGAATTCAACATCAGATCTTTGAAGGTCAAGGGCAGTTACGATCTGGTCATCGATTCTGTTGAGATGCCCGGTGACAATTCTGTCGTTCGCTGGAATCGTGATGACAAGGGACTCAATATAACGATCAAGGAATGCCCTTTGTCTGATAAGCCTTTATGCTTTAAGATAAATCTTGCCTGATCGCTCAAAATACTGAACGGAAAGAGGAAACAGTAAGTGGCAAAAGTAATCGTCGGAATGTCCGGAGGCGTTGACAGCGCTGTTGCTGCATATTTGCTTAAGCAACAGGGTTATGAAGTCATCGGCGTGACGCTCCGAACATGGGGTTCCGACGAGGAAAATGAATTCAGCAGGTGCTGCGAGATAGATGAAGCACGCAGATCTTGCGAGATCTTGGGGATAAGATTTCATCCTCACAACTGCACTTCGCTGTTCAGGGAAAATGTTGTCACACCGTTTGTCAGCGCATATCTCAAGGGCCTTACCCCCAACCCCTGCATCGAATGCAACAGATACGTCAAGTGGGCCAAGCTTATGGAACTGGCCGATATCTTACAGGCTGATTATGTTGCGACCGGTCACTACGCATATATCGATAAGCTTCCCAATGGAAGATTCGCCGTACGCAAGGCAGATCAGATAAGTAAAGACCAGACTTACATGCTCTACAAACTCTCTCAAGAGCAGCTGGCCAGAACTCTTATGCCACTCGGAAAATATACCAAGGAAGAAGTCCGAAAGATCGCTGACGAAGCAGGTCTTCCCTGCGCCAATAAAGAAGATTCACAGGAGATCTGCTTTGTAACGGAAGGCAGATATTCTGATTTCATTTGTGAGAATACTGATAGCCCCCTTCCTCCTGAAGGTAATTTCGTTGACGAAGAAGGCAATGTATTAGGCAGACACAAAGGCATACATCAGTATACGGTCGGACAACGCAAAGGACTCGGAATCGCTTTGGGTTATCCTGCTTTTGTCACGAGGATCTGTCCCGAAAACAATACCGTGGTTTTAGGCACAGAAGATAATCTGATGTGTGATCAGTTTTACTGCGGCGATGTGAATTTCCAGAGCATGCTGCAGCCTTCCGAAGGCGAGAAGATCCGTTGTCTTGCCAAGGCACGTTATCATCAGATTGAGCGTCCCGCCACAATAGAAACCGTCAGCGGCGGTTTGGTTAGCGTAAAACTTGATGAAGCCGTAAAAGGCGTCTCTCCCGGACAGTCTGCTGTTTTCTACGATGAATCAGGTCATGTTATCGGCGGAGGAATAATACAACGGCCTGTTCAACTTTGAGTCACGATTATTCATAATACTTTATCGTTTATTTACACCGGCGAAATTTCATTAATATTCTTTCCGCTATAATGAGGGTAAGTAACCGGCAGCCCGTACATACTACAGGTGACTCTTATGGATAGCGCTATTAATCTGCAAGCCGTGTATATCACTGATCTGGTAGGCATCGCCATACTGGTTATAATCCTGGCTGCGAAAGGCTGGAATCTTCCTGCGCGTAAAGATGAGAGCCGCATCCTTGTCGGACTCATACTCGTATCCATCCTCAACTGTATTGCCGACATTTATGTTTTCGCCTGTGACGGAATTCCCGGACAGGGTTTCCGCTGCATCTTGATGATCGGCAACACTTATCTTTATCTCTATAACCTGATCGTCGGCATCGGCATCATCTATCTCATAATCAAGCACATAGAACGCAAAGCCAAAGGCTGGCACATAATAATCTTCTGGACGCTGGTCATCATAGAAGCGTCACTTCTGATTATCAATTTCTTTAAACCCGTGGTATTCGATTTCGATGAGCACAACGCATACAGAAGAGGACCGTACTATCTGTTGTTTGTCATAATCGGATTCGTGCTTATCTTTTACGGATACACTTACTATCTCATCAACAAGCTCATCAATCCTTCGCTTCGATACTTTCCTGTCATCGGATTCCTTACTCCGATCCTATTGGGCAATGCGATACAGATGCAGTTTTACGGAATTTCACTTCTGCCGATCAGCTTCACCGTAGCTTTCACGGCCATAGCGATCGCGCTTCAGAACGAATCCATCTACATCGACAAGCTCACCGGCGTCTATAACCGTTATGAACTCGACAAAGTGCTTAAGAAGCGCTTCTACGACCGTCAGATAAGGCTCGCCGCAATGATGCTCGATCTTAACGATTTCAAATCCATCAACGATAATTTCTCTCACGATGAGGGTGACAATGCGCTGGTTGCTTTTGCAAATGTTCTCGCGGAAACTGTCGGCGCGGAAGGTATCGTCGTCAGATTCGCAGGTGACGAATTCATCATCATTCTGCCTAAGTTCAGGAGCGACGATCTGTCAGAATACAGGAACCGCATTCATGAGAATCTCGGCAAATACAATGAGACATCCGGAAAGCCTTATAAGCTTTCGGCGGCGATCGGCGGAAAGATCTTCGATTCCAAAAAAGATGACATGAACGATCTTGTAAAACAGATCGATGTACTTATGTATTCAGATAAGAAAGCATACTACATGCAGCACGACCGCAGAGGCAGAAGAAAAGAAGAACAAAAGCCTCAAGAACAAACGTGAAAAATGCAGTATAATGCATCTGACGATTTCTTAGCGGAGTGCACTTCTTGGAAATTTCAGATAACACGGTTCTTCAAACCAATGGCATAGTCAGTAATTCGCCCGAAGCAGTAAAGTTCAGGCGTAATTCAAGTACGCTCAGGATCCTGGGTGCCGGCGTTATAATCTACGGATTTTGGAGTGTTATCAAAGTTATCGCCTATGTGGTGTTGGGCATACCTCTTTATTCAGCAGCAGATATAGAAAACCTCGGTGAAATCACCATTGATTTCCTCCTTGCCGTTCTGGCTGTGCTCATGGCCGGTGACGTAATCGTCAGGCTTATAATCGGAATCTTCGCGTGGATCGAAGGGCGAAGACAAGACAAACGCGCTCCCGGATTCTATCTTGTATTTACTGTGTGGGAGATCCTTTTCTGCATCTTCTCAGTCTATTCAGTAATTGCCCAGTTCCTGACTTTAAGCAATGACACATTCATAGAAGTCTATGTTTCTCTTTTCATGGAACTCACGTCATTAGTGATCCTGATCGAAGTGTATATTGCTGCCTTGAGCGTGCGCAGATATAAGAAGCGCCTGGCGAAAAAGCTTAAGGAGATGTCAGCGTGCAGTTAGATTTTCATTACTATGCAACCTATTGCGCAGCATATCTCGCAGGCTACTCGCATGAGGAGTCTTTGGAACTGTGCTACAGCGCCCAGTTCGTTGACTGCTGCACGAGAACCTTCCTCAAATCCGTCTCGGCGACAGTACATGCCGCCACGACTCAGACACAGGCTGAGCTGCTCGATACCAGAACGGATCTGACCGGTCTTCAGGACATCACCAGGATCTGGTCTTCATTTCACTTTCTTCCCAAGGATCTTTACGCCGATACTCCGCGTGCAACAAAGACCTACAGGAACAAGTACAGACTCATATGCGGTCCCAACGGAAATCTTGTTAAGGATACTGTCGAACTTGCCAAAGGCAAGAGTATCCAGCACGCAGGAATTGCCATGCATGTTCTTGCGGACACCTGGGCTCACAGGAACTTTGCAGGCACGCCTTCGCTTGTCATAAATAACACCGACAACAATTTCTTTGAGTTTTTACCAGACGGTTCATCCAGAAAGCTCCGTTTTAAGCACGCCCCGGGGGCTTCGGACGACCTTGAAGAAGGCATCTTCAACAGTACTGTTTTCAACACCGGAGAATCTTCTATCCTGAATCTCGGTCACGGCCACGCCGGACATCTGCCCGATTACAGTTTCATGCGCTACAGATACATTCCCGCGTGGGACGGTTACCGTGAGTGCTATAAGGACAATCCCTCCGACTACCGGAAGGCTTTCTGCCAGATGATCTTTGCGATGAAGTACTTAAGAGGCATAGAAGACGTGTTCTCTACCGGCATATACGACGAGGAAGCCATAAAGCCGTATGAAGAAAGGATCAACAGCATCCTGACCAAGAGACAGCTTGATGCTTCAGAAGACTGGAAAGCTTTTGCAGAAGAATTGTCGCAAGAGATAATACCCGATTTCGATACCAACGCATATGTTGAGGAATATAAGAATACTCCTGAAGAATCTCTCCTCGGAAAGTTCATCCTTGCTGCGTTGTCCCAAAAGAGCATGGTCACAAATAAGATCTTCACATCGAAAAACCTGCTTGCGGGAGTCTCAGTCGACTACAACAGAAAGGGATTTGCCGGTATCAAAGACTACATAAGGCTTGTCTCGGAAAGCGTGAGGGTCGGCAAATGAGTAAGATGAGACGTATCTGGAACATCATTATAGCGATCACCATGATCCAGGCTGCGCTTTTCCTTATGTTGATACCTGACATCGGATTTGAACTGATCGCATTCATCGTTGGTATGCTCCTTGCCGAAAGGGGCGTCAAATTCCTTATCTACTATGTAACGCATGCCCAGCACATGACCGGCGGCAAATGGATGCTGCTTGTAGGTCTCATTTTGTTCGATCTGGGCATTTTCTCATTAACGCTTTTAGACAAGACAGCGGTCGTAAGCATTATCTATGTTGTCACGATCCACCTTGTAGCAGGCATTCTCGGCATCGTTCGTGCAATAGGCAATAAAAAAGACGGCAATACCGGCTGGAAGATCGACCTTGCGCAGGGTATCGGTAACCTGATACTTGTTACTTTGTGCCTGATCTTCATCCGCCATGTTGAGATAATCGTATTCATCTATGGTGCGGGAGTCATCTACTCGGCGATCCTGAAGATAATCTCTTCATTCAAGCGAACCGCGATCGTTTACGTACAGTGATCTCAATCTGACAATCCAAAAAGTAAGGACAGAGATCATTTGATCTCTGTCCTCTGTCCTTTGGTTTCAGATAAGTCTTACAGCTTATGTTTCTCAGTTAGATGCGCCTGAATTTCCGGACGGCGCGGGTGTTGTTGAATCCGGAGCCTGTCCGTTATCGGCAGGTGCCTGATTGTCAGGTGTTTGTGCATTGTTTCCGTTGTTTTTTCTGCCCTGCCATCTGCCGGATCTCTGTCCGGAACCGTTTTGTCCGTTTCCATTTTGTCTTCTCTTGCCGTAAGCAGATGAATCGCTGTTTCTGTTCCGGCGTTCTGTCTTCTGTCGGCTGCCGGAGTTACCCTTTGAGTTGTTTCCTTCAAAGTCACGGCCGTCAAACCGGCCGGCAAACTGACCTGCAAACCTGCCGTCACGCCTGAAGTCCTCGATTCTTGTCCTGTCAGGACCGCGGAACGCATCGTAAGCCAATACTCCGCCTGCTCCTGCGGCGCCTCCTGCAAGGAAGCAGCAGATTGCGAGCGCTACTATCTTGCCCGCCTTACCCTTTTTCTTTTTGGTAGCAGGCTCACTTACAATGACATCAGGCTGATACACCGGTAATTCTTTTACGGCCTCAACGTTGTTTTCCATTTCTTTGTCCATAATGCAATCCTTCCTTTCTTCCATAGGATTTGAGTTCATTATGGATGCGGTACTTGAATTTAACCTAAAAGAATTGAGGCAAAATTGTCAGACTTCTTTTCCTGCAAGGATCTCTTTATAGTCTGCCAGGTTTTTCTTAAGGAGCGTGGGAATATCGAGTTCATACGGACATCTTGTCTTGCAGATCCCGCATTCAACACAATCCTCGATCTTCAACATCTCGTTTTGCCAGCGCTCGGTAAGCCAGTTCTTTGAAGGTGCACGTCTGATCATCTGGCTCATCCTTGCGCACTGATTTATCGTGATGTCGACCGTGCAAGGCATGCAGTAACCGCAGCCTCTGCAGAAATCGCCGAGAAGCTCCTTCCTGTCGTTCTTGATGAAACTCCTGATATCGTCAGTCATTTCGACGTCATTTTCGAAAAAGCTCAGCCATTCATCAAGTTCGGACTCTCTTTGTATGCCCCAGATGGGAAGAGCCGCATATTCGCTCATAAAAGCCATGCAGGCTCTGGAATTGGTCAGAAGTCCGCCTGACAAACCTTTCATGGCGATAAAACCCATGCCGGCCTTTTCGCAGTCGTTTACAAGTTTTATGTCCCGGTCAGACGCCAGATAAGAAAACGGGAACTGGAGCGTCTCGTAAAGGCCGCTATTAACTATGTCCTCGGCAACGCCGATCTTATGCGCGGTAATGCCTATATGTCTGATCTTGCCCTGCTTTTTCGCTTCTTTCATGCACTCGTAGAGCTCATCGCCCTCGCCGTAGCATTTAGCCGCGCAATGGAGCTGGTAGATGTCAATATAATCAGTCTTCAGGAGCTTTAAAGATGTCTCCAGGTCACTCCAGAACTTATCTTTATCCGTTGCCTGGGTTTTCGATGAGATAAAGACCTTGTCTCTCATGCCTTCAAAGGCGATGCCGACCTTCTCTTCGCTGTCAGAATAGGCTCTGGCGGTATCGAAAAACCTCATGCCGCCGTCATAGGCCTTCCGCATGAGCATGACGGCATCTCCGGTGCTTATCCTTTGGATCGGAAGCGCGCCGAATGCATTCTGCGGAACGGTTATACCCGTCCGGCCGAGAGTCAGGGATCTCATCGGATCAGATGCCTTAGAACAGGCTTACGGACTTGCCGTCGTCGTTATAGATCTTTTTCTCGTTAACGACTACATAGCAGTCTCCGCCGAGCTTGGCAGCCTTGCTCTCGATCGTCTTGAAATCGATCTGTCTGCCGTTGATCTCGAGCATGATCTTGCCTGTCTTCTTGGAAGTTGTTCTGCCAGACGTCGTTTTAGCAGATGAAGACCTGCTTCCGGTGGATTTCTTAGTTGTGGAAACATTTTTAAGGGCACTTATGCCGGCAGAAGTGGCGGCGTTAGCGCCAGAACTCGATTTTTTGGACGTCGACTTCTTGGAAGTGGTCTTCTTTGTTGTGGTTTTACTCTGAGGAAGCGGTATTCCGGCAATGGAGGTCACCTTCTTCTTGGTGGTCTTTTTCTTGCCGCTTGACTGGCTGGTGGGATTAACCGCATTGGATACCTGCTTGATAACATCACTGAATACTCCGCCAAGATCGAACTTGTTGCCGTCTGCCATCATCGTTTCCTCCTAAAAATAATGATTTTTAATGTAAATTTGGTATTTATGCGGATTATACCACTCTAAAAGGGGGCAAAACGGGCAAAGTCTGTTAAAGTTAATAAAACTTTATATCTGCAAAGAAAAGTATTTACATTTTTAGCTGATAATGACATAATGACTTTTATCAAGTGTTGTTAAACACAACAATATCAGGAGGTTTTTATGACAACAAAAAGTAAGCAGACAAAGGGATTGATCTTTGGTATTATCTCTCTCGTTTTACCTACACTTCTTTCTATCATCTCCAGAGCTATCCAGGGCGGTATCAATACAACCAACCCCAGCATGGCAGATGCAGAGAAGGCAGTTGGAACACTCGTATTCCTTACCATCATGAGCTTCGTCATTTATGCTGCAGCTACAATTCTTGGTATCATCGGAATCATCACATCCTCTGGCGCTTCCAAGGAAGCTAAGGCTGCTGGTGAGCCTAAGACACTCGCTACAGTTGGTCTCATCCTTTCTATCGTCGGCACAGTTTTCGGCGGTATCGGATTCCTCTTCTGCAGCACATGCCTCGCTTGCACAACATGCGCTTCCTGCAAGTTGGTTCAGGCTGCAAAGGCTATGTAATTAACGAGAGTTAATGATTGTTTAAAACCTTTAAGCACATGGCAGTTGCTTCTTTTTGAAGCAACTGCTTTTTTCTAAACAGGAATTATGTTACCTTTCATTGTAATATTCGGAAAAGAAATAAACACATACGGCATCTGCGCTGCAGTAGGTCTTTTTGTCGCCTTGCTGGTCGGATATCTCCTGGTCAGGAAAAAGGGCGTCTGCTATGAAGATCTTATTGTCACGGCGGTCTATGTCGTAATAGGCATACTGATCGGAAGCCATGTATTGTTCGGAGTTACGAATCTCCCTGCGATCATAGAGCTTTTCCAGAATGCCTCAAATTACAGCTTTGTTGACTTCATGATCATCTTATTCGGCTCATATCTGGGCGGAATGGTCTTTTACGGCGGCCTTCTTGGAGGTTTAGCTGCCCTGTACTGGACATATAAACACTCGAAATTCGGTCATAACATTGAGATCTTCGATATGTGTGCGGTTATCATCCCCTTGTTCCATGCATTTGGAAGGGTCGGATGCTTTCTTGGCGGTTGCTGCTACGGTATGGAGAGCAAATTCGGCTTCACCGTTCACGGCAACACGATCAATCCGTCCGTAAATGACGTAAACCGGTTCCCTGTTCAGTTGGTCGAGTCAGCATGCAACCTGCTTCTGTTCTTTTTCCTTCTTATTCTTTATAAGAAAGAGAAGTTCGTAAACAGAATGCTGATCGTGTATTGCCTCACTTATCCCGTTATAAGGTTCACCCTTGAGTTCTTCAGGGGCGACACGTACCGCGGATTCCTTTTCGGGCTGTCAACATCACAGCTCGTAAGCATCGGGCTGTTTGTATTCGCAATAGTATTCATCCTGATAGACCGGTCCAGAAAGACCGGCAAACCCAAGGAAGCTGCAGCACAAAGCTGAAAAACTTATTGAAACTTGCTTCTTATATGCTCGCCGTGAAAATGGCGAGCATATCTTTTTCATTCAAGACTCTTGCAGAGCCCATCTCGCCGCCAACGCCAACGGCACACTTATGTGCCATGAGAGCAAGTTCTTCCTCAGTCGGATTAACGCCAAGTTCTCTGAGGTTTGTAGGCATATTGATGCTTCTGTAGAAGTCTTCCATGGCCTCGATGCCTTTGAGAGCTATTTCCTCATCAGTGCCTTCGTCCTTGACATCCATTACTTTGATGGCAAATCTCTTGAATCTCGGCAGACAGTTCTTATAGACGTATCGCGCCCATGAACCCCAGATCGCCGCCAGGCCTGCGCCGTGCGCAACATCGTACAAACCGCCGAGTTCATGCTCGAGCTTATGGGTCATCCAGTCGCCACCGTCATTGCCGCAGCCGGTAAGGCCGTTATGTGCAAGGCTTCCGGCCCACATGACTTCCGCACGGGCATCGTAGTTCTTAGGGTCGTCTCTAAGGATAACGGCATTCTCTTTAACAGTGCGCAAGAGTCCCTCTGCAAGCGCGTCAGTGATCTCCATGTTGCCGCCGTTGGTGAAATATCTCTCCATCGTATGCATCATGATGTCAGTGCAGCCGCAGGCCGTCTGATAATCGGGAAGCGTCATGGTAAGCTCGGGATTAAGGATGGCAAACTTCGGACGGCCGTAGTCACTGCTGTAGCCGCGCTTTACAAGGCCTTCCTCTTTGGTGATTACCGAAGAGTCACTCATCTCGCTGCCGGTTGCCGCGATCGTCAGGATAACGCCCAAGGGAATGCCGGCTTTGGCCTGACGCTTATAATCGTAAAAGTCCCAGACATCGCCTTCGTTCGCGAGACCGTAACCCATGGCTTTTGCAGAATCAATGGCACTTCCTCCGCCAAGAGCCAGAAGGAAATCGACGTTCTCTTTCCTGCACAGTTCAATTCCTTCGTAAACCAGACCGAGATGCGGGTTGGGAACTGCGCCGCCGAGTATTACATAACTGATGCCGGCCTGATCCAATGTATTCTTAACGCGGTCCAAAAGGCCCGAACGCACGACGCTGCCGCCGCCGTAATGAATGAGGACCTTCGTTCCGCCAAACTCCTTTATAAGGTCAGCAACCTGACTCTCCGTATTCTTTCCGAAAATGACTTTAGTGGGTGTGTAATACTTGAAATCGAACATGGCGTCTTTCTCCTCTCACGTTAAAGAAATCTTATTTCTATATTAACATTTGAAATACTGACTACATGTCGTAATTGTGCGATTATATATACATATCAGTTCACACTTTAAGCCAGTCCAGATGACGGAGGTGTATTATGAAAAAACATATCGCGAAGATATCCGCCATTCTCCTTATCCTGTCGCTTACCGCCGGTATCATTTCCGGATGCAACGGCAACGGTGCACTGCCCGTTGACAATCCTGATGATTACTATAAAGAGAATGACAACGACCGCAAAAACACCGAAGACGACAGAGAGATCTTCAAGACCGAAGATGACGGCATAAGAGTCTCCAAGGATGATGACGATTCGGTCATTCCCGACACCGGCGATGACGATACTACCGAGGCTACGAACGAGCCCGATGCGACAGAGCCCGATGCGACAGAGCCCGACAACACTGAACCGGCTGATACCGAAGGACCTGATGAGACGTCCGGAACATCTGCTGCAGCTCCCACAGAGAAGACCTACGGCAAGACCAAGGTCACCAGTGCCTATAAGAAGACCTTCAAGACCAAGTATCTCGGCAAGGTAACTTCAAGCTATCCCAAGGTCACGATTGAAGGTGTTGATACAAGCGCCGTCAACAATCAGATCAAAAAGGATCTCGCTTCCAATGCCAAGAAGCATAAGGTTAAATACATCTACCACATCGGCAAGAACTATGTCTCGATCTTAGTCACTGTCGATTTCGATACGGACTGGGAAGAAAACGACCATTTCGTATACAACATTTCAAGAGAGACCGGCAAGAAACTCTCAAGAACGGCATTCTTGAATGCTCTGGGCATCAAGGTCAGTTCTTTCGAATCAAGAGCCAAGAAGGCGATCCAGAAATACTGGAAGAAGTACAAGTACCATACAATGGACAAGAAAGCTTATGCCAAGGCATACAGCAAGAGCACTTTGAGCAAGGCCAGCGCATATGTTAACAACAAGGGCAAGCTCTGCTACCTCGTCAAGTCAATGGAACTTCCCGTCGGAGGCAACTATTACGACGTAACCGGCACGTGCTGATCTGCAACTTTTTTCACCTTTGATCTGTATATAGGTTAGAAGGTGCAAAAAGGAGGATAAGGAAATGAAGATTACACCGTCCAAAAACTATAAGAAACCACTTTATGCCATAGGAATTGCAGCTGCTATGATGGCTATGTCAGTTTCCGGCTGCACAGATCCGAACAACGGCAAGCCGCTCGATTATGCGGGTGACATTGACGTCAGGCCGACAGAGACTACTGAAGTCAGACTCGACGGAGAGGTCGCTGATACTGATCCTACCGAGTCAACTAAACCCTCTGTAAATTCCGTAATAACCGCAGGAATAGTACCTAACAACGTGGATCTTGACGACTAGCATGAATCTGACGCTGCATCTGACAGATAATTGCAATTTGGACTGCAGCTACTGCATCCGCGAGAAATGCCCTAAAGACATGACCCCTGAGGTCCTCTTTAGGGCATGTGATCTTGCGTTCTCAAAAGGCACGCGCGCCGGTCTGTGCTTTTTCGGCGGCGAACCCCTTCTCAAAAAAGATCTTATCTATAAGGCCCTGGATTATTGTGAAGAGAAATCCCAAAAGACGGGCATGCCTTTTGAGTGCAAGATGACAACCAACGGCACACTACTAGATGAAGAGTTCCTTGAGCGTGCCAAGAGCTCGAAAATGGGGATCGGTCTCTCATTTGACGGCAAAGCGCAGGACATCTGCAGAGTCTTTGCAAATGGAAAAGCCACTTCTCATGTAGTCGAAGAGAAGGCCAAACTCCTTCTTTCTTATATGCCCGATTCGGTGGCACTTGCGACCATCGCACCGCAGGCAGTTCCTTACTACGCCGAATCAGTCAGATATCTTCACGACCTTGGCTTCAATAAAGTCTCTTTCGTTATTGCGTACGGCAGGAAAGTCAACTGGACCGACAGTGACCTTGATCTGTTGAGGACGCAGCTAGAGCTGACGGTGGAATACTTAAAAGAACTCTTCATCAAAAAAGACAGTTTCTATATGTCAGCAATCGATTCCAAGATCAGAGACTGCATAAGGGGCAAGAACCCCGCCGAGCGCTGCCATCTGGGCGTAAGACAGATGCCGGTAACGCCTTCCGGCGACCTCTATCCCTGCACTTCCTTTATCGGAGATGAGCATTATCTGCTTGGCAATGTTTTCGACGGGATCAATGACGCAAAAGTCATGGAACTGGCAAAGAAATCTTCAGTTCCGATGACTTGCGCCGGATGTGATCTGATCAAGCGATGCACCAATTCCTGCGGCTGCGCCAACAGGATGAATACAGGCGATGAGAATCTGGTCTCTCCCCTTCAGTGCACTTACGAGCGCATGCTGATAGAGATAAGCGATAAACTCGGTGAAGAGCTGTATCAGATCGATCCCGAGAGATTTACGATACAGTTTGCGTAACTGGTTCTTCAGGCAAAGCCTTCGCTTTGTCTTTCCTGTACAGCAGGAAGTAAGCACATAAGAAAGTGACAAGAGCAGCTGCCGCAAACAATCCCTCAAAAGCCAGATCGGGAATCTCAACAACTTTGGCTAAAGCAATTCCGCCCATCGTGTCGATAAGACCGTGGATAACGACAGAAAGCGGATAGAGCCAGAACTTCTTCTTGTCCTTACATGCATAGAATACGAGGATTGAAGCTCCAATGTGGTAAAACACCGCAAATACCCTCTCAAACATAATGATGAGCAGCGTAATAATTGAGAATTCCGTGAGCTGTGTGCCAATGCCCTCCATCTGTGCAAGCTGCTTCGGAGCCAGTTCACGGGCCTGATCGAGTATCTCATTGAACATTCCCGTATTAATCAGGACGCCAAAAGCGATATATGAGATCATCGTGTATGTCATGATGATCGACACTTCTGCAAGGCCTCCGTGACCGATACCGTAAGAGATCGAGGTTTCTCTTTGCGTTCTTTTCTTAAGAAGAGTCTTGAACGCAACAAGACGTCCGGTCTCTTCAAAGATCCCCGGGAAGAATCCCACGGTGAAAGCCCAAAGGAGCGGCCGCGCATTGATAAAGGCACCCATAGGAGTGGAATCCATGATGAAAAAACTCTGGATTATCTTCTCGGCAATGACAAAAACCATGAACGTTGCCGCACCGATAAGGATAGTCGTGAACGGTTCTTTCTTCTTTTTCTTCCATAAGATCGCAATGACTACAGGGACAACCAGGAAAATTGCCGCTCCGACGCCCAGCATTACAAACGTCTGATTCGATACTGTACCACTATTCATCAGTTGCCTCCTTTCGTCTTCGAGATGACCTTTTTGTGATATGCCTTCTGTCCGCAGTAAGGGCACTTGAGTTTTTTATTCCAACCCATGTGCGGGGCAAATATCGTTTCTTTCATCGTCGGCACATAACGCTCACCGCAGTTCGGGCATTCATAGTAACCGGCATCGTGTTCGATCTTTATGCTGAAATACAACATGGGGATCACTAATATAAACTGCGAAAACATCAATATATACCCGATTACGAGCTGACCCTGTTTGCATAAGTATGAGCCGACCAGACTCAATAAGATCATCAGCATTACGCCTGCCACGCACATCGCTATATCGACCTGGAGAAGGAGCTTGTTTCTTTTCTCCACCGCCGTGCGCATCTCAAGAAGATTCTCTTCTGCCTTATCCTTATAGTTTTCCATGGTGACGTGTTCCCCGGTCAGGAGCTCGTTTACGTCTATTTCCAAGATCTTGCAAAGCTCGAGCATTATCGATGCATCGGGAAGGCTCTTGCCGTTCTCCCACTTGGATACCGCTCGATCCGTAATACCGAGTTTTTCCGCGAGAACAGCCTGGGTTAATCCCTTCTCTTTTCTGCATGAAGCTATGAACTTTCCGATCTTGACCTGATCCATTTTTGAGGGAAACCTCCTTTCACCACGGACAATAAATCAGCCTCGGATATTTTACCACGAACTAAAGGTTGAGTTGCCTCCAATCGCTCATTTCAGGGCTTCCCAACCATTGGTGGAGTTTCCATGAAATGCTTGATTTCAAATGCTTTTCAGTTCAAAAAGCCTGTAGATCCTGCCGTAAGTCTTTCCCGTAAACAGCAGTTTGAAAAAGCCTCTTTCCGAGGGCTTCAGTTCTTCAACAAGGCGCTTGGGGGTAAATGAGTGCTCGGCTATCTTCATAACCCCGGTCCCTTCACAAATATCGTCAATGTCGTCTACGCCGTATACCTTGGTAACTCCGACATCATTGATCGGGTTCTTGCGTTCCGATGCTTTCGCACCATATTCAGTATAAACATCGAGAAGGATATGCACGTAAAGATACTTATGACGCAGTGCAGCGATAAGTCCCTTAAGCTGCCCATTTGTCAGATACATTGAGATCCCTTCGAGAACGACGATTACCGTATCTCCTTCAGGAAGTTCCTTTATCTGCTCCGTGTCAGTCGCATCAAGCGCCATCATGTGATATGAGGAAGATTCCTGATAGTATTGTTTTCTCACTTCAAGAACGTCCGGAAAATCACAGTCGTACCAGCATTTATACGGCTGTTTCAATCTCAGGCACCTGCTGTCCAGCCCGCATCCGATATGGAACACGATGGCATCGGGGTTGTTAGTGAGCTTCAGATCGGTCCAGTCATCGAAAACCTTGGCACGCATAGCCATGTTGTATGCAAGCCACTTGGATCTCGATCTTCCCTTTAACTCAAAGCCTTCTTTATCCCAGATCTCCTCGGCCTTGGCATCATGCAGGATGATACCCTTCTTGCTGACAAATGATTTGCCGTAGAGCGGAATGTAAAGCGTCTTGTTTACTTCATTCATGTTCGATCACAAGACCTTTTTCATCTTCACGCAGTCAAAGCTGCCGCTTTTGCTTACGTGATCGTCCAAATGCGAATACCCGAGCTTGGAATAGAACTCTACAACTTCAACTCTGCTGTCGATGTCGATCTCCTTATAGCCGAGTTCCTTTATCCATTTTTCAGCTTCTGTGACAACTAAAGCACCGAGCTTTTGTCCTCTGTAGTCAGGAAGGACAACTACGCGGCCAAGCGTGACCACAGATGCAGATGTCTCATAGAATCTGCAGGTTGCGACGGGATAGCCGTCATCCAGCAGGACGATATATCTTGTGCCCTCGCAGTCGTGATCGTCAAATTCATCCCTGAGCGATATATGGTGCTGGCGGTTCATGCCCTCGATCCTTACCGAGTATGCGCCCGCGCGCTGCCATTCGGATTCTCCCCTCATTACTTCCATGGTCTCATTTATCTCCAAAATGATTGAACTTCACACGCTCGCTGAAAGACTTCTTTGAAGGTGCGTGAAAATCATCTGTTGCCTTGCCTACAGGAAGCACACAGACAACATCGTATTCGTCAGGCACTCCGAGAATGGATGCTATCTTGTCGCAGATGCGGTCATCATCTGTGATGTGGCCTTCATACCAGCAGCTCTGATAGCCGAGTTCGACTATCGCAAGGAGCATATTCTCGATTGCCGCGGAATAATCCTGAATCGCAAAGCATCTGTCGCGGTAAGCGTTGATCCTTCTTGTAAGCACGACTATAAAGGCTGGTGCAGTCTGCGCAACAGGCGGATCTATCACGGCCTTGACCGCATCAAGTGTAGCAGGGTCGTCAACTACTACCAGGTCAGTCGTCTGCTTGTTGCAGCCTGAAGGCGCGCTGATACCGGCATTTGCGATTATCATAAGGTCTTCTCTCGGTACCGGTTCCGGAGAGAACCTTCCTCGGTAGCTGTGCCTGACAGAGATCGTGTCAATAGCGCTCTTAAGGCTCATGACATACACCTGGCAGGGATTTGCAGCATCCCAGTATTCCTCGAAAACCTCCAATTCCTTGAAGCCGAGGCTCTTATAGAACTCATTGGTCTTGTCATAATCTTCATACATGCCCGTCCGGACCGTTTTGACCTGAATGAAAGAGTATCCTTTCATCGCGGCATATTCTTTAGAAGCTGCGAAAAGCCTTCTGCCGATGCCTTTTCTGTGGAATTCCTTCTTAACTCCCATGACCGCAAGCTCCATGGTCTCTTTGCCGGTTTCCTTCAAGCAAAGGAAACCCGCGGGAGTATCGTTCTCAAACGCAGCCCAGAAAGGCTGGTCTTTAGACTCCGCAATGTATTGCTCGCGGCTGTCTGCGACTTCAAACCACTCGGTCAGCGCCTCAAGGACCTCACGGGAGATCTTTTGGCGTTCTTCCTTATCTTCAATAAAACGGATCATAAATACCTCTATTTGCTTATGAATTAACTCAATCTCAATACAGGGTTTATTGTACCATTGTAAAGATTGGGTTTCTTTGAAATAAGATATAATCGTGAAAAAGAATATCCACTTTGGGGAGCATAACATGATAAACATAAAGTACAGAACAATATCCCTGATCCTCGCAATGTCAATGACAGCAGCGGTTTCCGGAGGATGTAACATTGTTACACATTCAAAAGAGACGTCTTCTCTTCCTTCAAGACCCGAGACGACGGCATCTGAGAAGGTTAATACAGAATCTTCCCTGCCATCGTTATCCGAAAGCATCGTTTTGAAGACTCCGGACGGAAAAACAGTAATCGACACGAGATATGTACGAACGATCGATGACGTAAAGCCCGAAATGCTCTACGCAGATTACTGGATCAAAGAAGAACACAATAAAGTCCTCATGACAAAAGATCAGATCTCGGAGTTCAACAAGACCAACAGAGGCGTTATCAAGGCTTCCGACAAGACCATACTGCCCCACCCCGAAGATTATGAAGAAACGCTGGAAGGCAAGGTCTTAAAGACTTTCCTAAACGACAACGTCAAGGCTGTCCCCAAAGATCCTTCAAAATACTATTTGAACGGCAAATCCACCACAAAAGAGTACTGGGACAACCTGGTCGCCCTCTCAAACATAGACGGCGTACCTGAAACAATACAAGTCAGGTATGCATTCACCACAAAGAGAATGACTCTGAGGCAGTTTCCGACCGAAGACAGGGTTTTCGAGAAGACTTCTGACCGCTACTACGATGCCCTTTTATTCTCTGAATGCATGCCTTATATGCCGGTCGTCGTACTGCATGAGAGCTCGGACGGCAATTATCTGTATGTTGTTTTCGACAGTTTCGCTGCATGGGTGAAAAAGGATGCTGTAGCTTTCTGTAAGGACAAAGAGGATTGGCTGGCCAGGCAGAACCCCGGACAATGGCTCGTTGTAACAGCCAGAGAGATAAGGCTGGGCAATGACCCGTACAGTTCAAAGACCAGCAATCTCGTTCTTCCAATGGGCACGCGCATGGAACTGGTTCCTGCAGACAAAGCACCCAAGAGCATTCATCAGCGTACGACTTACGGTGATTACGTAGTCAGGGTGCCCATTAGAGCAAATGACGGCAATATCAAGGATGAATACGTCCAGATACCGGTATCTGACGACGTCAATGTCGGATATCTCCCTTTAACGCCTGCAAACATCGTAAGACAGGCCTTCAAGCTCCAGGGTGACAGGTACGGCTGGGGCGGCGACCTCCAGGCGAATGACTGCACCGGCATTACAAGAGAGATATACCGCTGCTTCGGAATTCTTCTGACCCGCACGGGACAGTCAAATTCAAAGGGTGTTTACAAGGTCGATATGAGCAAGATGTCTGAGAAGAAAAAGCTCGAAGTCATCAATAATCTTGCGCCCGGAAGCCTTATCTCAATGCCCGGACACATGATGATATACCTTGGCACGGTTAATGGAAGGCCCTATGTAATAAGCGCTTGCGGATCTTTTGTCGCACCTGCTCCCGGTTCTACGGAGTCGGTACATCCCAACAGCGTGATAGTCAGCAGCCTCTATGTCAGGACCCGGGCTCTTGCAACCTGGCTTGACAAGTCAACGACCGCACTTACGATAACGCCCGCGGAAAACTGATCTTACGGCCGGCATAAGCCGCGCAAAGTTGAAGCCCTCAAATAAATATAATAAAATTAAAGATTGTGGGAACTGTTTGTACCCGCCATTTTCGCCGCTCTTTGCGCAAAGGAGACTTTTATGGATTATTTGAAGGTTCTGTACATCGATCCCGGCACCGGAGGAATGCTCTTTACCGTTCTTTTCGGCATGTTCGGTGTTGTTATCTTTTCCATACGCGCTCTCCTTATGAGAATAAAGTACCGTGCAAGCGGCGACAAAAGTGCAGCTCTTAACGATCAGAAGATCCCGATCGTAGTCCATAACGAGAACAAAAGATATTGGAACATATTTGAGCCAATCCTGGACGAACTCGAGAAGAAACACCAGAAGATCGTATATCTGACCAGCTCTAAGGACGATCCGTTTTTCAACAAAAAATACGAATACATCACCGGCGAATATATAGGCGAAGGCAACAAGGCATATTCCAGACTCAACCTTCTGAACGCTTCAGTGGTCTTCTCCACTACGCCGAGTTTGGACGTCTTCCAGTGGAAGCGTTCCAAGAACGTAGATTGCTACATTCACATCATGCACGCAGCAAAGGACATTACGATGTACCGCATGTACGGTACCGACCATTACGATGCTTTCATCCTGTCCGGCGAGTGCCAGGTCAGGCAGATAAAACAGCTGGAAGTAATGCGCAGCATCAAGCCAAGAGACTATGAGATCTGCGGTGTTCCTTACCTTGACGAGATGAAGAAAAGAGTCGATTCCGCAGATGCCGTTCCACAGCATGAACGTACCGTTCTCCTCGCACCATCATGGGGTGAGAGCGGAATACTTTCCAGATTCGGCGGGAAGCTTATCGATGCTTTGATCTCAACCGGATACAAGATAATCGTAAGACCTCACCCGCAGTCTTTTGCATCAGAGAAAGACATGCTCGAAAAGCTTATGTCCAAATACGATGACCCTGCAAAAGTCGAGTGGAATAAAGATACTGACAACTTCAACGTATTGATGAAGTCCGACATCCTGATCTCTGATTTTTCCGGCGTCATGTTCGAATTCGCCATGGTATTTGATAAGCCGATCATTTATACGGACACGAAGTTCGATCCCAGTCCTTACGATGCCGACTGGATTGAAGAAACGCCGTGGACTTTCAGCATCCTCCCCGAGCTCGGACATGAACTCAATGACAGCAACGTCGGTAACATAAAAGAACTGATAGACAACTGCATCGATGATCCTTCCTTCACAGAAGGCAGAAAGAAAGCCAGAAACGACATATGGGCAAACATCGGAGAAAGCGCTGAAAGATCTGCAGATTTCATCATCAGGAAATACAACGAGACTATAGCAAAGAAGCCATCTGCTAAGGGAGGCAAGCACGGATGAATCTTTTGTCGGTGCTTTATACTCTTATAATCGCCCCGCTTGAACTTCTGTTTGAAGTGATCTATACGATCGCCAACAGGATCATAGGCAACTACGGTCTGTCGATCATATTCCTTAGCATCGCCGTTAACTTCCTCGTATTGCCGCTCTACAAACGCGCTGATGAACTCCAGGCTGAAGAACGTGATATCCAGGCGAAGATGGCTGACAGGATCAAGCGTACGAAGCAGACGTTCAAAGGCGACGAGCGTTTCTTCATGCTGCAGGAATACTATCGTATCAACAACTACAAACCGATATACGCTCTAAAGAGTTCTGCTTCCCTGCTCCTGCAGATACCGTTCTTCATCGCAGCATACAGACTGTTATCCGGCATGCAGAGTTTAAAGGGTATGCAGTTCGGATTTATACAAGACTTAGGCAGAGAAGACGCAACTTTCATGATCGGAAGTTTCCCCGTAAACATTCTTCCGATACTCATGACGCTGATCAATATCGCAACGGGAATAATCTACACAAAAGGACATCCGTTGAAGTCCAAGATACAGGTTTACGGACTTGCCGCAGTATTCCTTATACTGCTCTACCGCTCACCTTCGGGACTTGTTTTCTACTGGCTGTTAAACAAC
>JAEEGL010602180.1_pt1 | contig 66135 bp, 98 predicted proteins | sample 9134231 | NCBI WGS metagenome assembly JAEEGL01 (sample SAMN16246548, study PRJNA631951) | gut metagenome | biome: gut microbiome; feature: rumen; material: fiber-attached | host: Bos | place: Iran: Karaj | collected 2018-10
TATATGGCAAAACAGAAACACGAAAGAAATGAAACTCACAAAAGAAGATTACATGCGCCTGCCGAAAGAACGGCTCGCTGAGTTGCTGGCGGAACGGGATAACGAGGTTATCCAACCAATCGTAATTCCGGCGCAACCCGCCATTACGCCCGGAGACCCGTGGAGAAGTCCATATCCGCTTGGGCCGACCATCACCTATGCGAATTATCCGAACACCAACGAGACCGCTACCGATGGGAAGGAGCATCGTGCATACTATGACGCACATTGATTGGCTCGTCTTGGTTGAGCGGTATACTGCACACTTCGAACTATACTACTCTAAGACATTGGATTGGCGTCTGAGGATTTGGAAGAGAGGTTGGGCCGAGGACGGCTCCGACCTCGAAATCTGCGACATCCAGCATCCAGATGTCAATTATGTCCTTGCGAAAGGCGAGGTACTTTTCAAGGAATGGCTTACGGAAAACAACGGAGGATATTAGCGATGAAAAGCAACTATCTAACATGCCCGGGAGACGCCTGCCCGCTACGGATGACATGCGAGCGTTTTCATGCGTGGCTCAACAGCGAGGACGACGAAGCGCCAGAGGCTACGCCAGATTATCACGAGGGAGAATGTGTGTTTTACGAACAGCACCAGTACTATGGCGGATAGGATAGAGGAGACCCCGCTCGGGTGGGAAATCAATCTGTTGTTCCTCATGGCGCATTGCTGCACCGTACTGACTGAGGACATCGACATGCAAATCCAAATCATGTCGAGCAGGAAGGACCGCTTCGACCCAGCGAAGAAGCGTGCCATCTACAACTACGAGAAAGCCATCAAAGAGGCGGAAGTATGGATGTTCAAGTTCGGCCTTGACAAGATTACCTATGAGGCCGTAGACAAGCATAACAAGCGCTATTCGAATGTCATCGCGAACACCAACTCGCTCATCCGAATGATGATGCTCTGTCTCGACAGAGCGCACGCGGAGGGCGGCGACGCGAGGGTATTCAAGCGTCTGCGCTCCCTGCCAGAAAGCGGCATATTCCCGGAGAAAATGATAGAGCGCTTCAGAATGAAGTTGGAAATCGTCCCAGAGGTTGGAGACCGGGTGAGGACGAAGAACCACGGAGACGGCACGCTGATGCTGCATGTCGGGAACGAGAACTGGAGCGTCAATCTGGACGCCGGAACATCAATCATCCTTAACGAAAAACACTTCACATTACTATGATACCAGCATGGGTTCTTATCGGGATAGTGGCCTTGTTAGAGGTCTTTTTCCTTTCGTACAATCTGCTGTACCACTCGCATCTGGCGGAGAGGGAACTTGAGATGGACAAGCACGAGGTCTCCCTCGACGAGCGTGAGCAACGGAACAAGGAGGAATTCCTTGCGCTGGCCGACATGGAGGACGCTGAGACAATGAAGGCGTCCTATGTGGTCACTGAGTCCGACGAGATGAGATACACATCGGAAGAGCGAATCAAGCGCAACGCGAAGAAGCACCTCGCCTATACCATCGCGAACGACATCGTCAACGCCTTCGAACCAGAAGAGTCAGAGACGGCCGAGGGAAGGCGCATGTACACCTACAAGTTCAAGATAAAGCAATGAGCACCATATCAGACGCGGACGCGAAGGCGTTCATGGAGGCCGTAGCACGCGCTATTGAAATCAAGAAGCCAGAGATACTGGCGGAGTACATCACCGTCGGCTACGGCGTGGATAACGGCATGGAGAAGTTCTCTCTCGAGTTGAACATGCCCGTCGGAGAGAGACCCATCGGAGCCATCATCAAGGAGGATTTCGAGAGACTGAAGGAAGGCAAGCCACTATAAAGCAAAGCAATGAAAGAATTCAAGTCCTTCTACAAGAAGGGAGACCGAAAGGTCAACCTCCGTCTGAAACATTAACCATCTAACAATCATACCATGGAAAGAGCGAAGAAATCCTATGGCATCGACGCGGAAGGCGCGACCATGAGAACCCAAGTCGCCGTAGTGCGTAACTACCTCCAAGAGAACCCCCAGAACCGAGTAACCCAGAAGTTCGTCACGGACAAGTGGGGCTTCACCCGTCTGTCTGCCATCATCTACGACTTGAAGGCGGACCTCGAGAAAGAGGGCGGCAAACAGTTCGTGAACAGCAGGAAAATCGAAGTCGTAAACCGCTTCGGTAACATCTCCCGTCCGTCCGAGTACTGGCTTGAAAGCACCGTCGCGAAATGAAGGTAAGGTTCAAGAGACTGTGCGCGGAGGCCGTAGTGCCTACCAAGGCGCACGAGACGGACGCTGGCTTCGACCTCACGGCCGTCACGGTCAGCGAGGACAGAAAGCGGAACATCGTCACCTATGGGACTGGCATCGCCGTCGAAATCCCAGACGGCTATGTCGGCCTCATCTTCCCCCGGTCGAGCGTCTACCGCCATCAGTTGTCGCTGTCCAACTGTGTCGGCGTCATCGACTCTGGCTACAGAGGAGAAATCAAGTTAATGTTCCGCATCTGCCAGCCGCACATCAGCCGCTATTCGCTCGGAGACCGCATCGGCCAGTTGGTGCTGCTGCAACTCCCGGGCGTCGAACTGGAGGAGGCCGACGACTTGAGCGGGTCTGACAGAGGAGAGGGCGGCTTCGGTTCTTCTGGGAGGTAACATGAAGTACCCGAAAATATCAACCCTCGTATTCGAGGGAAACGAGCGTGAAGGTGACGAGTACGATGTCGTGCTCGTCACCGTTCGTCGCGCCATCCCTATCAGAGATGCCGAGAACGAGTTCGTGACGGATATGGTCAGACGCCAGATGGTCCGCGATATTGCCGACGAGGTCTGCCGTGTCAAGGGCGCTATCATGGAGTCCGAGAAGAGCGACGGGTTCGAGGTCGCCAGAACCATGCGGCTTCTGGTCTTAACACCAAAGAAGAAATGACAACGATATTGCTGAAATACTTGTCTTGGGAAGATGTAAAGGAGATTGTCGCCGCGGCCGACTCGTTTCTGACTGGAGCCATCCGTGACGGCGTCTCCTTCCCCAATGAAGAGGCGTACTACAACGCTGTTCTGGGCAAACTACGCGAGCAGAAAGGCGTGAAGCCACCGTGCGCCATTCGGTGCGCGTATCTCATCTCCGTCGCCGAGGAGGTCACTGGACACAGAATGGACGACACCCGCAGCGACGCGAACGCGCTCGTCCGCAAGTTCGTTGCCTACCGTCTCGACGAAGAGGGCTACGGCCGCTCCGAGACCGGGAAGGCCATGAAAAAGGACCACTCCACGGTCACAAATCTCTACCAGAAGATGAACGACATTCTGTCCCTGCCGAAACTCTACAGCAGGGAGGTCGCGTTGTACCGGGAATTTGAGAGGCGTCTGGGAGGCCCAGCAAAATAGCCATGAGCGACATCAAGCATAGACTCGAGTCCGACCTCGATAGGCTTCTGGCCGAGGGTGCAGCGGTCGACGGTCAAGTCGTCCAGTCGTATTCTGGGCGCAAGGAACTGTTCTTCAGCAAGCAGATGGACATCCTCGCGAAGTTCAAGGACGGCCAGAGGGTCACGATAATCATCATACCAAACGACTAACACCTATGGACAAAATTCTCATTGTCATCCCTTACCTCGCGAGCGCCGCTGTCGGCCGCGAGATTGAGTACGCCATCGCAGGCTGGCGGAAGCATTTCAAGGAGGACTTCCAGATAGTCCTCACTGGAGAAGGGCTTCCCAAGATACGCGGCATCGCCCGCGTCGAGTCAAAGCGCGTCCCGAGCATCGAGGGACAGTACCGACAGCACCTCGACTATGTCAGTTGCTTGCGGAAGGTGCGGAAGAAGTACCCAGAGAGCAAAGGCTTCATCATGGTCGCCGACGATTGCTTCGCGGTGAACGACTTCGACATGTCGGATGTCATGCTTCTGAAGGCGAGGGCTTGGACCATCGACTACGACCCAGCATCGCCGAACACATGGAAGCAGGACGCCATCAAGACGGCGAGAGCGCTGCATGACGGCGGCTATCCGACCCACGACTACACGACGCACATCCCCCAGTGGTTCGAATGGGAACTGTTGGAGTACCTATGGGACAAGTACGACATGGAGCACGAGAGTTATGTCATCGAGGACTTGTACTACAACACCTACCATCGGGATAGGGTCCCTTTCATCCTCGACGAACAGCGTGACAACTTCAAGACAACTGTCACACAGAACGGCCCGGGAAGCGCTGTTCTGGACATGGCCCTCAGCCATAAGATATGGATTAACAGCAACGCCGACGGCTGGCGTCCAGAACTGGAAAATCTGCTAAAGAGCCACTACGGAATGTAGGCGCTGCCAAAGTCTTTGTCGGTGACAGATTGTTCGAATTTGCAACTTTTTCTTGCATATTCGGATAATTTGTCATATCTTTGTGGCGTAAGATAAACTGTTAACACCTACCGCAATGACTAAGACATTGACTTACAAGCGCGTCCTTGAGGACGGCGGATTTGGCTGGAAGTACGCCACCAAGTATGTTTGCAACGAGAACGCGGACCTCGAAATCAGAATCGAGCGCGGCTCCATCTCCCACAATCGGCCTACTGGCTACACGGTCTACTACAAAGGCGCTGTCGCCAATTCTTGGCTTGCGTCCGCAATGACGCTCACCGAGGCGAAAGAGAACGCCGAGTACATCCTCAATAAACTCCAGAACTAACCTCAAACGCTCGCATACCATGACTACTTTCACCTACAATCCCAGCACCCTTACCAAAGAGCAACTGGCCCTCATCGCGGCCGCTCAGAAGGCTCACGACGAGCGCATCGCCGAACTCCAGAAGGACGAGGACAAGCGCATGGAACACTACTACGATTGCGTGGACGACTACAGTTGGGGCGGTCCCTGCTCCAAGGCGAACACCATCGCCCAGAGCCGCACCCATCAAGTCCTCAAGGACCGCATCGAGGAAATCGTCCGCGGCGGCTATCTCATCCGCACGCGTCGCGTGAACGCCCTCCGCTCCATCGCCACGGGCGAGATTGTCTCCGTAGGCACGCACGAAGGGACCTACGGCCGCTACTTCAGAACCGACGACGGTCAGTTCGTCAGCGTCCGCACGAAGGTCTCCACCTACGAGAAGAAGTGCTACAAGCCCATCGTCCAGACCATCACCGAGAAGGTCGTCAGAGACGGCGCATGGCCCAAGAGCGGCGACCTCCGCTACAAGTTCATCGAGACCATCTCCGTCGAGGAGGAGGTCTCCACCGAAATCGTCTACGACCGCATCCCCTCTGGGGACATCCGATAACCAGAAACGCTGCAAGCCCTATGCTCTACATCATCATCCCCACCCTCGCGCTTTGCGCCCTTTTCCAGTTGACCGACAACCAGAATAACCAGTAACAGCCATGAAACAGATTATCAAAAGCCTCCAGAGCAAACTCCAGAGCATTGAGAGCCAAATCGACGGCCTTGAAAAGTACAAGAAAACGAACATGGACAAACTCGCCTTATCTGTCTCCGCGGCGGACAAGAGAGTTTACGAGGGACTGTGCCTCCATGCTGTGAACGAGATTGGCAAGTTACAAGAGCACGCCCGCCTCATCCAAGCGGCCATCGACAATCTGAAACTCGTTAAATAAGAACCCGCACACGAGAACATTACCGAAATCATCAAATATCGCATTACCATGACAATCGACATCTCATTGCTCGCTGTGGGCGAGCGCTTCACCTACAAGGGAGAAGAATTCATCGTCAAGAGCCGGGAGGACTACCCGTTCATCTATTGCCACTGTCTGACCGAGCCTAACGACTACGAAGGACTCGATTTGGCGCTTTGCTATGTCCCGGTCCAAGCGGACAACAACGCGAAGCACTACAAGCAAGAATTCGTCGAGGCTGGCAAGAACCACTTCGTCATGAAGGAAACCTTAGTGGAGGGCTGACCATGGCAACAGAGAACTTCCTCACGCACGCGCAAGCCATCGCGCTTGAGAACAGAACCGACGCGGACATCCGCAACCAGTACCGCAACATGGAGCGCCGCGCAAAGGCGCTCCAGCAGAAACTCGGCTTCGTGCCAGACCTCGAAGATTGTGAGGAGTACGAAGATATGTGATTTCGGCCGATTTCGGCCCATCTGAGACGCTTTAGCCACAAAAACGAACAGAACCATGAAACAGAAATTTGACATCGCTACACGCAACGAGAACGCACGCCGCGAACTCACCATCATCGAGAACGAACTCAAGTACGCGGAACAGCGCCGCACCGCCCTCGGGAAGAGTTGGCGCGAGGCTCAAGAGGCAAGAGACTGGGACCGCGCCGAGCGGCTGTACCAGTCTTGGAAGCAAGAGCGGGAGGATTGCGAGGCCATGGAGCACCGCCGCGCCGAAATCAAGGTCCTCCTGCTCGAGAAGAAGTACGCGAACCAGCATCTGTACACAGACACCGACCCCTACGAGGTCGTCGAGGAACTGAGCGACAAGCGCATCATGGTCCGCGCCATGAAATGCACCCTCAAGCCAGAGGCAAAGGAGGCGCTGCAAGCGAGTTTCACCCCCGGCGGGTTCTTCGGTCACACTGACAACAACCTCCAAGAGTGGGACTTCGAGTCCGACGCCAGCGCCCCGCTCATCGAACTCCGCAAGCACAAGGACGGCCGATGGTACGAGACTGGCTCACGCCATTGCCCCTTCACGCTGTCCGACCACCCGGTAAAGTACTACGACTACAACTTCTAATCCCAGCCAGCCATGACCACACTGTACCTCTACGAATTCAACATCCTCGACCCCAAGAAGGAGCGCACCGTCACGGTGTTCGCTCCGAACTTGGACGCGGCATGCGACATCTTCCACATGAACTTCGGCTTCCCGGACGCGGTCTCTTTCAGACGCGTCCGCGAGGCCACGCGCAAGGAGATGCGTGAGATTGACAACACGGGTGCGCCGCACCCCAGACACCCAGAGAAAACATGGTAGGACGGACGATTCTCGTCCGACATGGCGGTATCTGCCGCCGACAGTTTATCTTGCTTTCCTACCGACAGCCAGCGACGCCGCGAGGTCTCGCTGGCTTCTTTATTTGTTCTTCTGGTCCTTGGTCACGAGACGCCCGCGCCGTATGATGACATTCTTGTTCTCATAGGGCTTGTCCTCGGTGATGCCATAGTTCCTCAGAGCCGGGTAGGAAATCCCAATCTGGTCCTTGGTGTAATGGTCGTAGATGCACGCCACGCTGCCGAAATAGGCGTGCTTGTCGGTCTGGCGGCTGTCCCCCTTGATAGTGAGGTGGACGACCCTCTTCTCGTTCTTTCCCTTGTCCATTTTCGTATGCGTTCTTTTTCTTGCAGCAAAGATAAGCACAAATCCCCGAAATGACAAATCGAGCAAATAAATAATGTTTTCCTTGCAAATTAGGAAAATATGTAATATCTTTGTGGCAAAGGCAAGATAAACGCATTACAGACATGACAAAGACAATCAAAGTTACCGACATGTTCCGCACGGACTCCTACGAGCGCAACTACGACCGCGCTCTGGACCAAGGAGCGGACTTCGACACCACTTGCATCTGCTGTGGCCGTAAACTGAACCCTAAGACGATGAAGCAAGTCCAAGGACTGGCCCCGGGCTACTTCGTAGACCCTTCTGTCCCGAACATCCCGGACCGCGGACACCAAGAGCCGATGGGCTGGTACAGCGTAGGACCCATCTGCTACCGTGAAATTCGCCGCCGTCTGGCGGAGTCCACCAGAACCGTTGAAATCGAACTGTAGACATGCTCGCGACCAAGAAACAACTCACCTACCTCCAGTCCTTGACAGATAGGGCTGAGGTCGTCAGACGGAGACATCCTTCCCTCGTTCCCCTTGGGCTGTATCACACGGTCTGGGGAATGGGTATGACAAGCGAAAAGGCATCCCTTCGTATTCAGTTCTACGAGTCCATCTTGGACCGCGCTGACCGGGCGATGCACCCTACCACCAAGAACGACATGAACCTTTAACACATTTATCGAGATGGCACAACTTATCAAGACAACTGGCGAAATCGCCACTATCAGCCCGAAGAACGGCAAGTACTTCACGCTCGACGAACTCCAGAAACTTGTCGGAGGACTCGTCGAAGTAGTCTACCTTGAGGACGACGACAAGACCATGGTAGTCAACGAAGAGGGCAAACTCCTCGGACTCCCGGTCAACGAAAAGGCCACGATTGTGGCCAACCGTCTCCCTTGGGATGTCATCGCTGGCGACGCTGTCGTCGGAAGCGGGACTGAAATCATGCTGGATTGTTAAACCATTAAACTCGCATTGACATGGAACAGAAGAACGACAACAAATGGATTGAGGACGCCTTCAAGGAGGCACAGCCCAAGATTGACGGCAAGACTATCGACGAATTCGCCCATACCATGGTAGGTTACACGCTCTCATTCGGCCCAAAGGCCGCTGCTGAGGCTACCGTGGCTATGATGGAGCACAAGAGCATCGCGACGCTCGTCAAGTGCTTCTTTGCGGCAGGCTACAAGGTCCGCATGGACGAAGATAAGAAAGGAGGTGAGAAATGACACGGGCGGACGAAATCAAGGCTCTCCAGAGCCTCAAGGGAGACACCTACTTCGCACATCTCTTCAGCGACGCGCAGATTGACGCCATGTGCGAGAACATCAAGAACGACTTCCCGATTGAGATGGGCATCGCGCTCTTCGACGCATCGGATGTAGCAAAGGAGAACGGCCGTCTGAAGTTCAGACTTGAGCAAGCAACGACCGTCGCGGTCGAAGCGGCCGGGAAACTCTTGAGCAAGGGCGACGACGCTCTGGACGACATCGCCGAGAGCCTTGTGGGAACCAAGAACTGTCTGAGGCTGAAACTGCATAACGCCTACCGACTGACCGAGAGCGACCGCGAGGAACTGTTACGCATCATTGACCAAAACGCATAGGAGGACACACACATGATAGGAGCAATCATAGGAGACATCGCGGGTTCGCGCTTCGAATTCCACAACGCCCGGAACGACAAATTCCAGTTATTCACCAAGGAGTGCGACTTCACGGACGACACGATTTGCACCGTGGCCGTGGCGGACGCCATCATGCACGGCCGTCGCTTCGCCGACGCGCTTCGCGACTGGGGAAACCGCTATCCGCATCCGAAAGGAGGCTACGGAGCGGCCTTCGGCGCATGGCTGGACGACCCTGCCGCTGGTCCGTACTGGAGTTGGGGAAACGGCGCTGCCATGAGGGTGAGCGCCATCCCCATGCTGACTGGGGACTTCGACACTTGCCTGCACCTCGCGGCCGAGAGCGCACGGGTATCTCACGACCATCCCTACGGCATCAAGGGAGCCGTCGTGACCGCTGGTGCTGAGTTCGTCCTCTACGAGCACATGGCAAAGGGCGAGAGCATCGAGGAAGCAAAAGCGGCATTTGCTGAGTATGTCAGCAAGTCCTACCAAATCCCAGCCTTCAAGCCGTATTCCAATCCCTTCAAGGAGACTTGCATGAACGCCGTTCCAGTCGCCGCTGCCTGCCTGCTCGCGAGCACTGGCTTCGAGGACGCCATCCGCAAGGCCATCGTCGTCGGAGGTGACAGCGACACCATCGCCGCCATCTGCGGAGGCTGGGCTGAGGCGCTGTACGGAGTCCCGGAGCATCTGGCGGAGAAGGCCATGGCCTATCTGCCAGACGACATCCGAGGCGTCGTCGAGGAATACTACGACGGTCTGGGCGAATAGCACGGGAGGGCCAGACCATCGAGGGCGGAGAGGGAAACCTCTTCGCCTTTTTTGTGTCCCAATCACTTGCAGCATCGCTTTCTATTGTGCTCCTTTTTCGCTATCTTTGTGTTTTGATTGTAGCGCGTCTTATTATGGAGCCGATAGTGATACACCACCCGAGGGAGAAGGTCCCTCAGAAGTCAAAAGAGGACACATTGCTGGCGTTTTGCAAGTACTTCAAGGGAGAGGATGAATGTCCGCTCACGCCCAAGGTCGGAGACAACAGCAGGGCGCTGTGGTTCGTCGAGGAGTCGTGGTTCAGAGAGGCGCTTTCTGGCGGCGACGCGCCGTTCGCCCGTGAGGTGGAGGAGTACGACAGCGTGAACGCTGGCGATGGGCTTCCAGACGACGGCCGTCCCAAGACCCTTCGCGCACGCATCTTCAACCGCTTCGCGAAAGGCTCCTATTCGCTGGCCGAGGATGCAAAGGAATTCGTCGAGTTCTACGGCTTGTGGTACGGCGAGCCGACTGGAGCGTAGTCCTTGTCAATCCCAGTCACGACAAGCGTGATGGTCGAGCCAGAAACGGCATAGACGCGGAACTTATATCCGCGGCTACCAATCCACTCCTGCTCGCCGCCGATGTAGTTCGGCTTGAACTTTCCGTCCCAGATATTCTTCCTTGCGTTGTAGCCAGACGAGTAATAGTTCCCCTTCGGGTCTTTCCCGTTGTAGTATGAACATGTCTCGGCGTAGTAGCCCGGAGTACCCTTCGGCATGACGATGATGAGGTTGTACGACCTAAAGAAGCCTTGATATTTCTGGACAGCCGTCGACAAGAAGCCGGGTTCGACGAATTCGTCACCCACCTTGACCTCACTCAGCCGCTTGCCAAGTTCTGGAATGAAGTAGTCGCCAGTACCCCTTCGGACGACCATGTTCGCTGGAGCGCCGCACTTCTCGAGCGCTGCCGTCAAGATAGGACAGTCGTTATTGAATTCCGTCGAGCCAGATGACCGACCACCGTAGGTGATGCCTCGGAGCGGTTCGTTGAGATAGGAATAGGTCTCTGTGTACTTGGTGATGACAAGGCGCTCGTCGTCGTTCAGCGCCGCCCATTGCTTCTCTGCCGACGGGCGCAAGTCGTCGTCCCTTTCTGTCGTCGACGCCACATCCCATGCCTTCAGCAAGGCGTCGACCGTCGCATTGTCGAGTTGTGCGAGGTTTGCAGCGCCGTTGACAGAGAGACGGTCGATGTCGGACGCGATGCCACTGAGGATGTCGAGGAACAGCCGCGCCTGCTTCTTGTCCTCCTGCTCGATGTAGAGTTGCGCGTTGGTGACAGAGTCGTCCCACTTGTCGAACTTGTCCACGCAATCGTCGAGTTTGGCCTCGTTCGCTCTGAGGCTCTTCGCGTCCGCATTGATTTTCTTGCGTTCGGCTTCCAGAGCCATGTATGCGGAAGAGTTCTTCTTGAGCCAGTCCTCTGATAGACTGGGATAGAGCGCCTTGATTTTGTCCTCGTCGTCCTTGACCTTCTTCCGTCTGGCGGCGATGTCGGCCCGCTGTTTCTTGAGTTCCGCCTTGCGGTCGTCGAGGGCTTTCTTGAGTTCGGATTTCCGGCCTTCGAGGTCCGAGAGTTCCTTCTTCATCGGGCCGAAGATGTTCATGTAGTTCTCCGCCCGCTGGATGGCCTTCTCGAGCCGCGTCTTGTCGATGGCGTTTATGGCGTCCGAGATTTCGTCGTCGATGGATGACGGCAGCGCGTTCATCGCAAGGTTCAGCCCCTTGTCGACAAGGTCGTGCCATTCGTCGATGACCTTCTCCGCTTGTGTGAGTGCAGCATTGAGCCAGACCGCGTCGTGAGCCGCCACAAAGTTGTCGATTGCGTCGAGGAACGGCTGGTGTCCGAGGGCGACAAGGACTTCCTTGTTCTCTGGCTTGCGGACCTCGTCCACCCTTTGCATGAGTTCGGCCCACTTTGCCGTCTCTTCTGCCTTCATGAGCGCTTTCTCGATGTCCGCGAGTACATACTCGTCCACGACCCTTTCGAGGTCCAGAGCGGCCTTATTCTCGCCTACATTGTTAAGTCTGGCGATGAGTTTGATGGCGACATTGACATAGCCGTTGAACTTGGAGATGGCGGCGTCGAGTTTCTTCCGTGCCTCGTTGTACGGATATTCCTCTTGGTCGTCGATGGCCTTCTTCATGGCGTCCAGATAGCCGAAGTTGTTCTTCGCATCGAGTTCGGTCGCGGCGATGTTCGTCCGATAGGACTGGTATTCTTCTTTCCGCTCGGCCCACTCGACCAGCCACTTGCCCTCCTTGATAAGCCGCTCCATGTCGTCGACCTTCGCATTGACGGATGCCTTCGTCAGAGCCGCTGCTGCAATGTCCTCGTTGTGGAGCATGAGTTTGTCGATGACATCCGACGCCACGATTTGCAAGCCTTGGTACTCTCCGACCGCTTGGATGGCCGCGTTGTAAGCCTTCTTGAACGCGATGGGTTCACGGCCCGCGATAGCCGCCTCCATGTCGTCGATGAAGGTGTACTTGTCGTTGTTCTTTTGTAACAGTTGTGCCGCGCTGTTGTTCTTGATGCTCTCGAACTTGTTTCTATTGTCCTCCCACTTCTCCTCCTCCTTGAATTCAATGATGAGGTCTATCATGGTGGATTTGTCCTTGGACTTGTAGGCCACGCGCATCCTTCCGTAGAGGTCTGGATATTTCACCCTTGCCACGCCAATGTAATAGCCGACAGAGTCGCCAGTAGCATCTTGGAAGTCGCTCCAGAACTTCTGTAGTTCGGCCTCTTCGAGCGCCTTCTTGTAAGCGTCCTGCGCGACCTTCCATGTGCTGTACTTCTGGTTCTCGGGCTTGTCCAGCCAGTCGATTTCGAACTTGAGTTTCTTGATTTTCCAGTCGAGGTCGCCCTTCGAGTCGAAGAAAAGGAGTTTGTGTTCGACCGCTGCATTGGCGGCGCGAGCATTTTCAAGTCCATGGTCTTGCATCGCCTTGAACGGGTCTGCGAGGTACTTGAGTTTGTCGCGCATGCTCTTGATTTCGTCGAGGATTTCGGACAAGTCGAAACGCATACCGCCGTAGGACTTGTAGCCGCTTCCAGTCTCGTACATCTTGCGGACACGGTTGACCATGTTCGAATAGTAGGAGTCGTGGTCCTCCCAGTACTGTTTCAAGTCTGGCACGCTGTCCACGAGTTTGAGGACCATCTTCGCGTCGTTGTAGGCAATCTGGCGCTCGTTCCAGCGGCGCTTGATGTCGGCGATTTGCTCTGGCGTCCGGGCCATGTGGCGCTCGTTGGCACGCTGTAGCGCTGGCTTGAGCGTCCCGGGCATCTCGACACCCTCCTGCCACGCCCAAGGGTTGTCGTTGAGGAAGTAGGGAAGCCGCCCCAGTGCAGCGGCCATGTCCACCCTTTCGCGGTTCTTCTCGAGCCACTTGTCCCACTGTGGAGGCATGTCCTTGACCTCGTTCACCGAGCCTCTGTCGATGCCGTCCATGTCCCGCTCTATCTCTTCGTCCGTCTTGAGGATGGAGGTCGTGAAGCAGCGGCACGCTGGATGCCACCCCTTGAAGTCGAACCACTTCGGGTACTTCCCTTGGAGTTCGTCACAGATGTCATGGAACGGGTGCGGCTTCCCGTCCCTTCCGAGACATGTGTGATTGTTGGACAGATGGATTTCGATGCCCACGACGAAGTCGAGTTGCGTCCGCCGTAGGTAGTCCGCGCTTCGGTACGCCATGTTCGTCTCCGTGCGGGCCAGACGGTACGCGTTCTGGTACGAGGAGCGATAGACGCCCTGCCCGGGATGGAATTGCGCCGCCGCCTTGCTCAGATGGAGGTTCCCGTCAGCGCCCCTCACCCTTCGGAACAGTTTGTCTGGGTACTTCAGATAGGTCTTGAGGTCCGTCGCCATCTCCGCTGCACTCTCCCCAGTCTTGATGCCGAGTTCGAGCGTCGCCTCTATCTGGGTGCGGCACATCTCTGAATAGTTCCACACCCTATCGGATAGGTTCATGCCCTTGACCTTGCGCTGGAGAAACGCTTGTAGCGCCGCGTCGTTGCTGGTGTAGTACTTCCGTTCCTGCTCCTTCGTCAGTTGGCCCAGCATGGCCCCAAAAACGAGCCTACAGAGTTCGTTGTTCTTCTGGTTGGCGAGCGTCCATACTGACTTCACTCCGTTGACCACGGACGACTTTACGCGCTTCGCCAGTTTCTTGAGGACGGCGTCCACGCGCTTCTGGATGAGCGGGTACTTGGACAGCACGAACGGGATGGTCTTGTCCACGGACGACGCGTAGGTCGCACCTATGCTTCCAATCTCGTTGGCGAGGTCGGCATAGATGGCATCGAGTTCGCGCAGCAATGCAGCCAACTCCTTGTCGTGCAACTTGTCGTATTTGTCCTTCTTCGCCGCCATGGAGTTCGGACCTCGGAATGTTCGGAGCGGCTATTACATGGACAGACCCATGGCGTCGGCCATGCTCTCGGAGCGGATGAGTTCCATGGTCTTTTCGACATCCTCGCTCTCGCCGTACTCTTGGATGGACTCCTGCTGTGAGGTGAGCGGCTTGTTCCCGTTCTTGAGGAGGAGGAGTTCCACGGTGTCCTTGTCGTCGGTGATGACATAGGGAGTTATGATGTTCTCGACTGGGAGCGCGTCGATGTCCTTCGCCAGACCCGGTTGCATGACCTTGAGGAACGCCTTGACGACATTGACCTCTCGGTTCAGCGCCTCGATGATGCGGCCGCTTTCGTCCTTGACCTTGAGGTGACAGTCGATGAACAGTTGCTTCCGCGCCTCGCCGCTCATGGGGCTGGTTTTCATGTTCTCATAGGACCAGTCCGGGAGTTGCAACTGGGTGAAGAACATCTGCCTCAGTTCGTAGACATAGAACTTGAGGTTTTCGACGGCTTGGTTCCATGTGACATATTGCAACTGGGAGCCTTTCGGGAACTGGAGGATGTCCTTGAACGCCCGGTCGGTTGCTGGGGACTTGTTCCAGCCGATTTCCTCGTCGACATACGCTGCAAGGATGGGTCGGCTGTTGGACCTCAGATAGTTTCCGTTGCGGCTGACGGCCCACTCCATCTCGTACACCAGAGGGCTTGCGTCCTCCCACACTGGGAGCGGACGGTAACAGTACACCCCGGGTATCTTGCCGCCAGTCTCAATCTTCTCGTCCACCACCAGAGCCATAGCGCCCGTGCCTCCGTTGCCGCCAGACTCCTCGTTGCTCCACCTCAGATGCGCGTCGGCCGTATATGTGTCGAAGTAGGAGATGTCGATGTCCTTGACCCTACGCGTATAAGCGAAACTCATGGCTACCATGTCGCCGTACTCGTCGAACAGCGGATAGAGGTCGTCGCCAGTCATGGGCGAGAATGTCGCGCACCTCATCTTGACCTTGGAATGGAAGCCATACAAGTCGTTGTCCTGCTGGACGCCATACCAGAGGGTGAAGAATTCGCACGATGAAAACAGTTTGATGCCCCGGTCGATATTGACGCTGTCGATGCGCGTCCGCTCGAAGATGGACTCGAGATACTTCGCGACATCCTTCTGTCTGTCGTTCTGGGGCTTGTAGACGCGCTTGACTGGGATGCCGAAACAGAGTTCCGTCGTGCGCTTTGCAGCGAGTTTCTGGAGCGCGTAGGTGACGCGTGACACCTTCTCCTTCCCCTTCGCCACCTTCACGACGACTGGGTTCCCGAACTTGTCCATCTCCGTCTCCGACAGTCGTTCCTCGTACAGCACGACATCCGGGTACGCGGCCTCGTCCATGACCGGGTGCAAGGACGGCTCGTATTCCTTCTTGAGCGTTTCCCACGACGGCACGGTGATGGATTTCTGCTTGAGTTCCCCAATTATGTCTGCTCCTTCCTCTCTTGCCTTTTTGATGAGATTGCTGATGTCCATTGCTGAGTCGATTTGGCGTTAAGATAAACCTTTTGGACTATAAGGGCTTACAAAATAAGCCTTTTTTATTGATAAAAACAAAAAAATGCTATCGGCCAGCGGCACTTGCTATGCGCGATAGGTTGACGGGTCTGGGCGCACCGCCCATGACCTCGTTCATGAACACATACCTCACTCCGTCCCACATGTGGTTGAACGCGTCGACGGGACGGTTGAGCCACTTGCCCTCCTTGTCTTGCATCCAGACATAGTTCCGCGCCTCCTTCCAACAGTCTGGGGACCGCTTCGTGAAATGGAACCGATACGATTGCATGGTCTGTATGCCTGCCTCCACGGAACCCGGGTACTTGACGACTGGGTGAATGTTCACGCCAGCACGGTAGATTTCCTGCACGAGCCGCGGGTCTGCGCTCTCCGAGATGCACTTGACCGCTGGGTCGTTGCCCTTGAACACCTTGATGATGTCCGAAGTCAGCATGTGCGTCTGGTAGCACAACTGGTCGATGTAGACATCCTTCCCGTCGAAGTAGACATCCTCGATGGCCGTAGGGTCGTGCTCGTAGCCGAAGTCGATTGCGCGGAACTTGTGACGCCTCGCCGTAGCGGGAATGTCGTCCACTTGGTCCACCTCCGAGAACACAAGTCCCTCGATGATGGCTTGCAGCCCGAGTCCGTAGATGCGCCAGAGGTTCTTGTTCTGCTCCTTGTAGGACTCGATTTCGTCGATGATGGTCTGCTCGAGGAACGGGTTGTCCAGATAGGTCGTCTGGAAGAAGTAGGTACGCGGGTCGAGGTTGAGCGTACACAGCCAGTGGTCGTCTGAGAACGACGGGTTGTAGTCCACGATGGAGAACATGGTCGTTCGCATCTTCAACTGTTTCCACTCGATTTCCGTCAGTTCGTTGGCCTCGTTCACATAGAGGATGTCACGCTTTCGGCCACGGAGTTTCGTCTCGTTGTCGGTGCTGAAGAATTCCACCCACGAACCGTTCGGGAATGTGTACATGAGTTCTGACTTGTTCCAACGCTTCTTGTCCCAGAGGCGGAACTTGTCGACGATTTCGAGGAAGTCACGGACCACGGAGCCTCGCAGCGACGGGCCAGTCTTACGGATGATATTGACCTTGGTTCCCGGATGTCGGCGACAGTAGTCGACTATCCAGATGACGGTGTTGTATGTCTTTGACGAACGCGCACCTCCCTGCTCGGACACGGTTGTATAGCCAGAGTCCAGCGCGTGCTGGATTTCAGCGTACACCCGCGTCGTCTGTACATAGACGGGTTGCGCGACGGCCGTATTATCCCTCGTCGACGGCATCTCCCTCGACTTGGTCCTTCCTCACATGCTCGCGTCGGTCGATGATTTCCACGACGACTGGTGCTGGCGCTGCATTGATGGTCTCACCGTTGGATGTGATGTCGATGGACTCGGCGAATCCCTCGTCCCTGCCGTACTTACCGATAAGGTAGCGTAACATCTGGCCGTCTGGCCGTTCCACCCATCCCGTGAGGACCGTCTTGCCGTTCTCCTTCTTCGTCTTGGGTATTCCGATGGCGAGTTGCCTCGCGCTCTTCAGACATTCGTCCAGAATCCGTCCCCCGCACTCCGCGAAGCACTCGTTGAATTCCGGGTCGTCATGACACCACTTGTTGACCGTGAGACGGCTTACATTGAGCGCCTTTGCCACATCCCCGCGGAACCCCTTGCACGCGATTACCACCTCCCGAAACTTCTTGAGAGGCGGCTTCTTGTATGCTCTTTTTGGCATGGCGTTACCTCCTTTTATGAGATTTGTCAGTTTTGTATATTATCGCTTGGAACGAACGACGGTTGAACGACTTCGTACTGAGCGCCGCACTCCGGGCATGTGAAGTATGACACCTTGCGGCCACTCATCTCCAGTTCCTCAGCGTTGTCGTAGACCTCCTCGGCGCCGAAGTCTGACTCCCATCTGAGTTCATGCTGGCAGAAGAAGCACTTATACATCGCAGCCCGATTTATCGTTGTTACACATGACTCCGAGGAGCGCGTTGACCTTGACTTTCTTGTCCTTTCGTCTGGGCTGGTAGGAGAGGTCCACGAAGCGCTCGTAGTCCGCTAACAGTCTGTAAGACAGCGACTCTATGGCCTTGCATACGGGTACTGGGATTTCCTTCTCGGACATGACGACCGTTCCGTCGAGACAGCGCACTGGGACCTTGATTTTGTTGACGGCGTTCATCTCTTCATCCGAGACGATGACGCTTCCCTTGAGCACGGAGAAGTCCTTCTTTCTGTTCCGCCGCCGCTCAATCATTCGTTTGATACTTGCGAACATAGCCTTAACCTTTTGCTGCAAAGATAGAAAAAATCATCTTATAATGTAAGACCATTGCAAATTATCTTGATAAATAACGGCCGGATAAATAAAGAAAGGGACGCATCTCTGCGTCCCAGACTCCTCTTATGTTATCTAAACCTTTTGGCGATACAAAGATACGCAATTATACCGAGACTCCCAAGGACTCAGCGAGGGCGCATAGGCATACGAAGTCCTTCGCCTCTTCGAGCGGCAGGGCGAATTCGTTGGAGATGACATGTGCGATGTAGCCGACTTCCGTCGTTGCTTTCAGTTCATCGACGCGTTTCTGGATTTGCTTGTAAAATGCGAGCATGGTGATAGGGATTAAGGTTGAACATTCATGGCGTCCATATATCCGAGGATATAGGCGTGCCGTTGTGCAGCGTTGACATCCACCTCCCAGAGAGGCAGGCCAGTCTCGCTGTCGTATTGCATCTCGTAGTCGAGCGGGTATCTTTCCAGAGCCTTCCCGACCACGGCTTCCGGGTACTTCTTGAGGTATGCGGGAATCACTTGTGTCTTTGCCATGGTGCTGTGTGTTTTGGTTTACAGCGCAAAGATACCCCCGAAATGTGCAACCTATTTGCACACCAGAAAAAATATGGGCGAACGCCAGAGCGCCCGCCCACATCCACATAATAACTATACCGACTTAGAAAGTCTCAGAGTTTGGTTGTTTTCCCGTTCCACTTCTCGCACTTGCCCTCTTGGAGTTTGTAGCGATAGTAGAACCAGATGAGGAGGTTGCTGTCCCTCGTGTAGTCCAGCCGTTCGTCCACGAGCGCTTCGTCCGTGTCCTCAAAAGCCGCAGCCTTGTCGAGCAGCGCGATTTCGAGGTCCTGCTCTTCGACGGGCGCGTTGTCCGGGTCGAATTCCCTCTTCTCAATCCGCTCGAGCAATTCAATCTCCTGCGGAGTCAGTTCGATTTTTTCCATGTTTGCCTTCTTTATTGTTGGTTACTGGTGTCAGCAAAGATACTACAGTTTGTACTTCTTCGCAATGGAAAAAGCCTTTCTGGTGTAGTAGTCGTTGTCGCCATGGATGCCACGGGTGACGACCTCTGCCCAGAACTCGTCGACATTGCTCCTGCCGTATGAGCCGTAGTTCTTCGTTCTGTTGCGGCTCTTGTCGCCGATGAAGCGCTTGTACAGAGCCTTGATTTCCTTGCCCGCCGATTGATGCTTGGACCCAGTGTAGTAGGAACTCCAAGTGGCGTGCGCCAGTTCATGCGTGATGGTGTGCTGTGCAGCCTTTCTCGTGGTGTTCTTGAACCCGGTCCGGCGGTTGTAGTTGCTGTCCTTGTACATCTGCTCGACTTCCTTCTTCGGTCGGTCGAACTTCTTCTTGTCAAGGTAGATGCCCTTGGAGCCGTCGGACGAGAGGAATGTCACGCCGTATGCCCCAGATAGGTTGGCGAGTTTGATGCTGGTCTCACGGAGACCCATCTTCGCCTCGTAGCGAGAGATGGCCTGCTGTAGTTCCTTCTGCATGTCGCGGTTCTTCATGTCCTTGATGGACATGGCGCTGGAAATGACAGCCGCCATTTTCTTTCCAGTCATCCGGCTTCCTTTACCAGTGACTGCGATGACGAGTTTCTTGTTCGTCGAATTGTACGGATTAGTTCCGCTTGCACCTCTTCCCATAGTTCTGAGAGTATTAAAATGTTACTTGCCCGCTTTCTTTCTCGCCTTCGCAACAGAATTGAACACCCAGTCGGTGTCGTACTTATTAGGGTCCCTACGCATCAGTTCACGGCGTTCCATGATTTCGAGTAGGTCGTAGGTCTCATAGGACACTTTCGCCAGTTCGCCGGGTTTCCCGTCGAGCAACACGGTGTTGTAGAGGTCTCTCTCGTGCTGTTTGGCGAGAGCATCGAGCGGAAACTTCCGCAGTTGCTTCTCGTAAGTCGACTCCAGATTCTTGGTGCTCTTACCAGATTCAATCTGCTTCCGTATCTGCCGATAGGTGTAGCCACGGATATTCAGCATCTGTTCCGTGCTCAGACTCTTGCCTTTTGATTGGGCCACTCCGCCCGAACCTCGTCCCATAGTACTTCGATTTTAAGGGTTAGAGCCACTTCTTCTGTGCCTTGAATAAATCCTCCAACTGGATGAGTTCCGAGTTGGCATAGGTCGACTTGATTTGCGACCTAATCCCGAAAGCCGCCATACGCAAGGCCGTCGCAGCCTTGTTGTAGGTTTTCCTCACAGCCGCGTTTGTCGCGTCGTCCGCGTTGGCCTCCATGGTCTTTGCCATGTCATCCAACTTGTATTCGGCGTCCTTCGCCCTCTTGTAGAGAGCACTCTGGACACTGTTGACATCCGAAACGCTCTTGACGCTCTCAACCATTTTCAGCGCGTCATCGACATCGTTTGCAGCGTCGATGATGTACTTGTTGGCATAGGAACCAGCCTTCCCGGGTAACAACTCACCCTTCAGAGTCAAGATGAAGTTCTCACGAGCGGTCGTAAGCCCCTGCTTGATGCTCGCTTCCTGCTTCTTTGCCTTCGCCGTTGCTGCCTTCTTTTTCGATGCGCTGTTCGCGACATTACCACCAGAACCTCTTCCCATGGTACTACAGTTTTTTAGCGTTTATGAAATCGGTGACATAGAGCAGGCTATGGTCCTTACAGAACTTCTTGACCTCGTCTCCGCCGCCGTAGACTATCAGATTCGGCACTTCCTTGCCACTAATCTCTTGTGCGTCCTTGAGGTCGTTCTCCAGAGAGTGCAGCCATCCGTCGAGTCCCCTCGTAGCGAAAGCATTGTACCCCTTCGGAACGCCCATCTTGTTGTACGGACGGAACTTCTCCGCCACATTCAAGTCGACATATACCGCGATGCCCACCTCTTGACAGTAGCGGGCCAGATAGCGCTTCTTGTAAATCTGGTTCAAGCCGAACGCAATCGGCGTCTGGTCATGGAGGGAGCAATTCGGCTCCACGATAGCGTGACAGCCGCTTCGCAGCAGATTGACCGGGTCCTTGAACAGTTTCTCGAAACGGTAGTCGTCGACATAGAAATGGTAGGTGACTATGTCGGTACGGGAGCGACGGTCAGCGCCCCACGCGGACAGCGGAAGTTCCAGACGGCCCGCTTGCATCTCGAGGTCGAGCGTAGGGATTTCCAAGTCGTTGTCCGAGGGATAGAGCACATCCTTGTACATCATGTCGGCAAACTCGCTGCCGTACTCGAAGCCTTCCTCACCCCCTTCTTCTTCCTCGTCGTCCCCGCCGCCTTCGTTCTGGTCCTTCTCTTCCTCCTCCTCTTCTGGCTGTATGTCATCTGGCGGAACAATCTCCGTCAGTTCCATGCCTGCCGCTTGCAACTCATCGACATCCCACTCGTTGGCAAGCATGTCCCAGTCATTCTGGGCGAACTCGATATTCCCCTTGATTGCCCACGCCCTCAGTTTCTCCATCGGCGTATCTTCGAGGAACACCATGCACGGGACCTCCGTGAAGCCGAGGTCGGCGCACGCCTGCCGTCTGTGGTTGCCATCCACGACCAGATATTTCCCCTCCTTGCCGATGCAGCCGAGCGGGAACACCTTCAGCGGGTTGTAGTTCAGATACTCCGGGTCGTCGGTGATACTCTGCTTCAGCGCTTGATACCGTGCGTCCCTAATCCAGCGAGGGTTGCGAGGGAGGCCGGTCTGTTCGCCAGACACATCGTCTATGCGCGACAGTTGGCCCTTGTTCAACTCGATGTCCTTGAGCCGAATGTAGACGACCTTCGGAATGAAGTCGGGATTGTCCTTGAATTTTGCGCTCAGTGCGCCCATAGTCTCCAGTTCTTAAATGTTAACCAGCGCAATAAGCGCCGCGTCTCTTGTCTCTGGGTTCGTCCGCTTGTACGGGAACTTAATCCTATACAGCATCATTTCCCTAATCAGTTCCTCATGGGTGATTTTTCTGTTCGGTCCCTTCCAGCACTTTCGCAGCGGTCTGACGGCCGTAGCCGGAATTCCGTAGTACTCGAAACACTCGAGCAACTTCTTGCTCACAGCCGCACACTCCCCGTCGCTCTTTCCCACGGCCGCAGCCCACGCTTGCGGACTGTACTTGCCGTTCCTGCTCTCCGTCACATGCCAGTTGCCCTTGTTGAGCCATCCGGCCTCGACATACACCATAAAAGACGAATGGCTGTCGGCTTTTCCGTGGTCCAAGTACGCCGCATAGCGCCCCTTTATCCACTCCAGAGTCTCCGGGAATGTCAGATACTCGATTTCGGCCGTCCTGCTCTCCTTGTCGATGAGCGCCACGCCGTTTTTCTCAATATCCGGGTCTATCCCTATGACATACCCTTTCCCCATTTGTCGCAAAGATAGCAATTAAGTCTTATAATGCAAGCCCTTTCTGTCGATTTATCTGCCCCAATAGACATCCTGCCATGTCTTTCCAACCCAGATGTTCGGGTCGAACTCTGCCTTCAGAGTCTCCCAGTCGTCCTCCACATCCAGATACAGCCGTACCACATCCGCGCCGCCCTTTTGCAGCACACGGATATGGTACGACGCCTTCGGACCGCTCAGTTCCGTCCCGTCATTGAACACGAACACATCATCGACATTCTTGTAGTAGTAGATAGTTTGCATAATCAGTTATCGACATAAATCAAATCGCTTCCACCTCGCTCGACATTGTACCACGCCTCGTCCGGGATGTCCTCAAGGTCGTCCGTCGGGAAAGATGTCTGGACTGGCTCCTCCTGCCACCCGTAGACGATATGCTCCGCCGGGTCGTTCTTCAGCCTCCGCGTCTCTGGCTCGTAGTACAAGCCCACGAGATGGTCAACCACTCCGAGGGAGCGGTTCTTCACCACCTCCACGACAGCGTCGTACCTCGACAGTTCCATCACCTTCTCCTCACCGAAGAAATCCTTCGCCCTCTTCTCGAAGTCGCGGCCCACGCGATGGGATATGAGCACATTGTCCGCCATGTTCGTGAGGTCGGCCGTACCAGCGATGCTCTCCTTTCGCAGCAACTGGAACGACTGTTCCTTCCTCGGGTGACATACCAGAACGATATGCACGCCTGCCCGCTTCGCGAAGTCCTTCAGTTCGTTTACGAAACGCGTCTGCTTCTCGTTCTTGTCCCCTTCGTAGGCGTCGAGGTTCAGCATCATGAGGTTGTCCACGAGGATGAGTTGGACGCCGTTCACCCTTACGCACTCTTGGATGTCCGCGTAGAGTTGCACCCATCTGGAACCGTAGTCGTTGTTGTAGAGCCAGAACTTCCCGTCGAGCCACGCGTTTATCTTATCGGCCACATTCCTCGGCGCGTAGTAGAGTCCGTCGAAACCGGGCTTCTGCTTGACGAACGCCTTGCCCGCCGCCATCTGGTCTATCCACGACTGGAAACGGAAGTCTTGCAACTCGCCGCTCCATGCAGCCACCTTGTACCCCCTCTGGACAGCGTTGAGGATGAAGAGGTCGAGGATGGTCGTCTTGCCAGAGCCAGACAGACCAGAGAACACCGTCACATCACCCAGCGTCAGCCCCATGATTTTCTTGTCCAAGTCGAGGATGCCAGTAGGGATGGACACCAACTGTGACGGGTCGACGAACTCCACATCGGATAGGGACTTCCACTTCTTCCCCTTCACATCGTCCTCGGCGCTCACCGTCGGTGCAGGCGGCGTCACCCGCCCGTAGTACGCACTCCGCTGGCGGAACTCCTCTATGTCCCGTCTCTGGTACGCCGTCGGGTCGTACTTCAGACGCACATCCTTCCATGTGTAGTGCTGGCAGGAATTATGGAGGCACTTGAAACCGATAGCGCCATCGGCCGTCTGGAACAGCGCACTGTCTGGAGCCTTGTGGTTCGAGTCGAACGGACACTCCTCAAGCACATACTTGACGCCGCCCTTCCAAGAGGTCTGCTTCGCCACCTTGATGCCGTGCTCGCGAATGAAAGAGTCCAAGTCGAAACTCTCGGCAGTCCGATAGCCATTGGAGCGCTGTGGGCGCTCTGGCTTCGGCAGCATCGCCGCCACCTTCTCCACGAACTCTGGAGCCGTCTCCTTGAACTCGTCTGGCACATGTACGAACGCCGACATCCGTTGCGGACGCTCGGCCGTGTTCGTACCCTTGTTGGACACAGTCCCGATAATCTTCGCTATCCGTGCAGCGTTGAATACGCTCACATCCACATCCACATTCTCATCGGAGAACAGCATGTCGAGCGCATCGAGGAAGCCTTTCACGAGGTCGCGGCTCTCGTCGCTCGCTTCGAGGTTAATCTTGTAGTACAAGTGATACCCATTCGCGGAGTCGGCCACGACTGGAGCCTCGAACCCTTGGTCGCGCAGGAATCTGTAGACCTCGCGCATCTTCTTTTGCGCCAGCGCCTTCTCAGCGTCGCTGGAATTCGTATCTGAGGGACGCTTCGGGTCGAAGTCAACCAGAATCACCGTCCGCCTCGCAATGTCGTTGTCGGAGGTCGTCGTCTTGGGCTTCGAGACGAAGCAATCGTGCTGGGTCCTCGAATAGCAGGCGTCGTTTATCCGATTGATGGTAGCGTAGACACCGTAGCCCTCGAAGTCCCGGTTGGCGTGCAGCGCCCCAATCATCGTGTCCACATCCGTGAAGTAGCCAGAGAAGGTCTTGCCAGAGCCGAGGACGCGCACCTCAGTCAGCGTATCTGGGGACTTGAAGATGTCCCACCATTGCCGTATGGTCTGTTCGTCAATCATAGCCTTTGTTAAGTTTATACACACCAATCCCGTAGCACAGACATTCCAAGAAAAGGAATATCAGTTTTGCTTTCAAATTCGTGACGGAAATCAAGACAATCATGAAAATCGTCCCGATTATCGTCCAAATCCACCAGTTCTTCTTTCTCATTTTGCCTTCGTTTTTTCTATGACAAACGGTCTCCATGGTGCAGGGCCAATTCCTTCTTCGTCCTCGTCGAACAAAATGTAATCGTGGCCGTCACCACCAGTAAACTCAACCTCGTCGTCCGTTTCTACCTCAAGGACGAATCCGTTAAGGCTGTCGGAGATTTTGCACTTGCTTTTCTCAAAATAGAATTTCATAGCACAATCTCCTTTTTAATGCCAACGAGCCGAAGTGCGTGTTGCAGTTCGTGGACGAAGAAAGGAACCGGGAGTGTATAGCATATCTCATCTTCGTAGTAGATATTCTTCCTTACCTCCATAAACATCCCATCTTGTAGCCAAATAACTATCTCTGTTCTCCCCTCGTCTTGTTCATGAACGAATTTCGGCCCTCCTACTACAATGTTTTCCCTCAAATTGAACCCGTTCTTCTCCAAGATTTCGGGAGTGATGGGAATGGGAGATAAGTCAAGAAAGTGCATCATCTTGAAATCATCATCATCTCCACCAGTTGCACAAGCAATACCGATAGTGGAAATTTGAATCGGGTTCCCTTTATGGGTCAACCAGTCCCCAATCATTAACTCGTTTGCTTTCATTGCCTTTTTTGTTAATCAATTATCCATTTACCGTTTGACCGCTTGACCGCGCCGCCCCTCAGAACATGCTTCCGTGCCTCGAAAGGCAATGCAGCGACCTCGCCGTCCGTGAAATTCTTCTTCCAGTATGTCTGCCCGTCCGCGAAGCGTGAAAAGTCCACGGATGTCTTTCCCACCATCTCGCCCGTACCCTTCCCGAAACTCTTCATGTAGTTCTTCGCTCTGGCCGCGACATCGAAGATGTGCTCCATCTCGGCCTTGATTGTCTCGCTGCCCGGGTTATGTTCACCCCACTTGTTTATGAATTGCTCGACGCCCTCTGGCGTCAGAATACCCAGACTCTCCACAGCCGCCTTCAGACGACTCTTCTTCAGTTCGGCGATAGCGTCCTTGTCGAAATTCACGGACGCCCTCTCTACGGACGATATATACCTCCAGTTGACTGTATTTCCCTTTTCCTCTACGGTATGTTCTTCCTTCTCTTCTTCTGTAGTACTACCTTCTATTCCACTGTTGTTAGTATTATTATTAAAATAAATATTATTGGGAGAGGATAGGATATGGATAGGAATAGATTTGCTCGCTTTGCTCTCTTTTGGTAGCAGTTGCTTGCTTTTGGTAGCATTTGCTTCTCCACCTCTACGGCCGTTTTCTCGTCTGACTTCACAGACCCTCTGGTATTCTGCCTCGTCATTGGCGAAACGGCTCGCGAACATGGCGAAGAAACCGTTCACCAGCGCGTCATCCGACTTCACACTCTGGCGCTCGGACGGGTCGCAATTCTGCCATCGCAGCATCATAGCGAACAGTTCGCCCAGTTGCTCGTTGCTCAGTGTCTCGGTCAGAAAGATGTCACTCTTATGAAGCAAGAATGTCTTTTTCTCTTGCCTTCTCATATACTCAGATTTTTTACAAAGATAAAACTTTCATTGATAGGAAACGAAGGAAGGTCAAGAAAATCTTGACGCCTACGCGAGTTCGACTTCCTTGACCACCTTCATCTTTCCGTCCACGATGCGAGCGCCGCGACGCTTCAGTTCTTCCCAGAGTTCTTGCTCCGTGAAGGCCCTCAAGTCTGGCTTGAGGAGAGGGTTCTCCTTGTACTGGACGCCCATTGCCGTTTCTGCCCCGCTGTCCTGCCCGCCATAGAGCGGGACCACCTCGACTGGTACTTCCTCTTGGACCGACTCCTTTTCGGCCGCTACAGCGGCTTTTTGAGCCTCGGACTCCGCGTGCGCCTTCTCGCGCTTCTTCTTCTGGTACGAGCGGGCCATCACTTCCCTCTCTCCCTTCACCATCTCTTGCGCGACGCTCTTGTAGAAAGGCTTCGTCGGACACATTGCAGCGTTGTTCCACTTGTAGGTCGTGTGCATCTGGTTCCCTTCCTTGATGAGCACGCCACGCTTCACGAGGATGTGGGCGATTTTACGGAACCGGGTGGAATACTTCGACCAGCCGCCTTTGTAGCCGCCTTCCGTCACTGTCGCCTCGAAGAGAAAGTCCACAATCTCCTTGACCTTCACGAGCGTGTTGGATGTTACCTTGATGTCTTGTTCCATGATGTAATGCGAGTTTATATGGTTATCGTTTTTCCATGATGCGGTTGAGGACATAGCCAGACGCCACGGCGAGCGCGAGGAACCCGAGCGTCCATTTGACATTGCAAGAACCGTCCGGGTTCTCGGCCCCGGCGAGGATGATGGCCGCGAAGCAGACCACCGACAGAATGATTTCCAATGCCTTTTTCATTGTCTTGTTCATGTTGATGCGAGTTTGAAAAATGCTCGTCTTTCCGAGCCGCCAGCCTCTGTCTGGAATTGCCCTTGATGTATTGAGCAAGGAGGCTTTCTCCGACTAACCGCCGTCTACATTATCCCGCTTTCTGGCACTACGGCTTGTCATATTCCAGACCTACCCCAGTCCGCGTCCGAGGCAAGACCCGCGCTAATCCCTTGCGCCAGCGGTTTATTCTCTCTCCGTAGGGACCTCCTTCGGTTTCTTCAGCAGGAATGTGCGCCCCTTCTTCCCAGACTTCCATGTCGCGAGGATGCAGCCCTCGCTCGTCAGTGCCTCCGACTCTCCCATGAACAGTTTGATTTCGTCCTTCAGAGCCTCGGATTTGGCCTCTAACTCAGAGATGGAGGAATTTACCGTCCGTAGTTCCGCGATGCTCTCTACGGCCTTGGAATCGGCCTCCACGGTCACGCCTTCCTTGCTTCCCTTGATGGCGAAGTCGGAGACGGTGATGAGGTCTGGCTCCAGACCGCCTACGACGCACTCGTTGTAGAACTTGTCAACCTCGGAGACCAGCCACTCGGCGAACTCGGCGTCGTGCTCAATTCGAGCATAGCCGAAAGAGCGGCCGTTGGTCAGCCAGCAAAGGTAGCAGACATGGATGCCAGTGATGTGCATCTGGTATTGCACTTGGGCGAGATAGTACACTGGGAGGTCGTCCGGGTCGAATGTCATGGACGATGTCTTGATTTCGAGCAGGACCTTCTGTCGCTTCCCGCTGATAGGGTCGATTTCATAGGCCAGTCTGTCCGGCGTGCATTTGCGCCACGGGTGCTCGGCGTCTTGGTAGATGATGTCTTTGGCGGACGCCTTTACCACGCGCCAGCCAGTCCTCTCTTCCCACAACTGGGCGACGACGCCCTCAAGGAGATGGCCCATGTGCATGGCCTCGTTCTCGGCCAGCGGCGGGACTTGTCCCGTCTTTCGCAGCCAGAGGCTGAACGGAGTCTCCCACGGAGACAGACCGACGACGGCGGCTACCTCGGACGCACCGATGCCGTCCTCACGCGCCTTGAGCCAATCCTCGTGGCTCGCAGGCTTGATGATGATTGGCTTCATGTTACTTGCCTTGGTTGAAGATTTCACCAGTCTGAGGGTCGGCCTCGACCTTGGACTCCTCCTTCTTCGGAGCGCTCCTTCTGGCCTTCATCGCCTCGACCTTCGCCTTCACAGCCTCGGCCTTCTCCTTTGCAGCCTCGGTCTCGTTCTGGGGCTGGGTCTGGTCGTCGGGCTGGTTGTCGGCATAGGTGCTGGTATTCGACGCGTTCGTCACGGTCTGGTCGTCCCGGATGGCGGCTTGCAATTCCGCGGACTTCGGACAGTACTTCACGATGAGGTTCTTTAAGACGGTCTTGAGGCACATGGCGTCGAAGTTGTCCTTCCAGATGCCGTAGCCCTTCTTGAAGGTTTGGCTGTACCTCAGAGCGTGAGCCTTGCACTCCTCGATGGTCCAGTAGACGGTCTTTTCGAAGCCATTGTTCAACTTGATGTAGGCCATGTAGCCGATAATCTCGTCGGACTCCTTCTTCTCCTCATCGAAGATGTACTCGCCCGTGAACTTGTTCTTCTTCACGAGTTCCCCCTTGTGGACCACCTCGTTCGCGATGAACTTGACTTGCCCGGTCCGCATGGCGAGTTCCACCCAGCCGTTCCTCATAATCTGGAAAGACGCGTTGTCGCCGTAGGGAATGACGGCGGCGTAGCCGAGGTTCTGCTCGATGGGGAGTCCCAGAGGGACGGACTTCATGGCCGCGTAGATGACGGACATGGGATTGCACTTCTGGAGGTTGGAGTCATTTCCGACGACGGAAACGAGAGAGGTAACGAAGGCTTCCTTCTTTTCCCCCAGAACGGAGGCGAGGTAGTCCTGCGCGTTTGCACCCCGAATTTGAGCGTTGAACTTCTGCATCGGAGTCATTTGCTTGGTAACGATTTCGTTTGCCATGATGTAATGCGTTTATGAATGAATGTTAAAGGGTTTGTTTCCAATACCGATTGATTTCTTGTCCAAGGATAAAGACATTTCTGCTCGGCGTGACGACGGCCGCGATACGGCCCTCGACGATATGCTTGTGCAATGTGTTACGGTGTATGCCTAAGAGACGCGTCGCTTCCTTTACGCTGTAGCGGCGGTCTTTGTCGGCATGTGGAGGAACACCCGTCAGCATACGCCCATTGTCTTGCACACAAAGCGTATCTGCGGAGCGCCCACGCTGTAGTCCTTCGCGATTTCCGCGAAGATGCGGGCTTCTGGAGCGGCCGGATAAGCGGCCCTCAGAGCACGGTAACGGTCCACAATCTCCTTGTTGCGAGCCGCCCTTAGTTCTTGCTTTTCAGTCATCTTTAATTCCATTGGCATAAATATTTTGTGATTTATTTCATAAAATTTTTACTACATTTGTAGTGGAGCCACGGTGCAAAGGTAAAAATAATTTTGATAAAAATCAATAAAAAAGTTATAAAATAAATTATTCATTTATTATGATGACACCAGAAGAGATGTACTCCAAGATAAGGGAGCACTACGGCCTTGACCGTAATATAGACTTTGCCAACTGGCTCGGCGTTTCGCCCCAGCAGGCTAACGCGCTCATGAAGCGCGTGTCCATCGACTACGACCTCATCCACGAGAAGTTCCCGGATGTGTCACCAGAATGGCTCTTGAGCAAGGGAGAAAAAGGAGAGATGATTTCTGGGAACCAGACCGTGAACGGTAGCCACAACAATGTAGCAGGGCGCGATATGACGATAGGCTCGGACTTGGTGAAAGCGCTCGACCTCGCACAACAGTCGCTTCTGAACGAGCAGGCGACTTGCCGCAAATTGCAGCAGCAGATGGACGGGATGCTCGAGATAATGAAGAACATCACGGTAGGGAGGGCCGCTCAAGATTGAACACCGCGGACAGCATAGACATTGTCAATCGTTTCTTTGCCGCCATCGAGACGCTGCACCGGGACAAGTACATGCGCGGCCTCAAGACATTCTCGAAACGGTACGGCATCAATGACAGAAACATCTGGCTCCAGAGAAGGGAACCAGAGCGCAACATCTTCCAACCAGCATGGCTCGCTTACCTCGTCAGAGACTATGCCGTGTCCGCCACATGGCTCCTCACTGGGGAGGGAGAGTTCTACGATTTCGAGAAGAAAAAGGACCTCGCACCGCAAAAAAACCGCAACAGAAGAAAATCCGTTGCGGGTGATACCGACACAAGTGGCTGTGAATAAGCGATTTACAAAGGATTGTTAAATTTTCAGTTCGAGGCTTCCCAAGCCGAAGGTCGCGAGTTCGAACCTCGTATTCCGCTCACGCTGAAGGAAGCCTCTTGTAACGCTGCAAGGGGCTTTTTTATGAGGCACGCCTTGTTTATGGAGTACGCACATTCCAGCACTTTATTGCACCATATTGAACAAATTTGCACATAAAACACCGCAAAAAAACCGCAACACTCATAAAAGAATTTCTGGGATAATGGGGATATATACCCCATATATAACCCCGTTCGCATTACACCATGAAAACAAGACCATACCACGACACCAGACACACCAAGCGGGCGGCGGACAAGCCTGCTACGGTAAAGATAGCCGTCAACCACCAAGGGAGTTCTGGCTATGTCTCGACGGGCATCAGTGTGCTGCCGTCACAATGGGACGCAGGAGTCATAGTCAAGCATCCGAACGCCGTAGCCTTGAACATCAAAGTCAGAAACAAATGGAACGCCGTCGACAAGGCACTTGAAGAATTGCGTAAGGAGGGAAGGCTCAAAGGGTTGTCAGCCAGCGCAATGGCGCGACTCGTAGAGGATAGGCTTGAGAAGGGAGAAGAGCGCAATCCAGACTTGTTCTTGCCTCGACTCAGAGCCTATATCGACCGCCAGACAAAGAAAGGGACCATCGTCACATACCGCCAGACAGAGAAAAAGGTCATAGCGTTTTGCGAGGACAGAGGGAACGACGCCGAGGAACTTCGCTTCGCCGACATCAATCAAGAATGGCTGGGACTGTTCGACAAGTGGATGGCGAGGACAGCGCCGAACGCGAACGCAAGGAACATCCATCTGAGGAATGTCCGCGCCGTGTTCAATGACGCCCTTGCCGACGGAGCGACGGATGCGCTGTACCCCTTCAGAAAGTTCAAGATTGTCCCAGAGGCCACGCCGGACCGTTCGCTGTCCGCGGACGAGATGAAGCGCATCTTCGAGTTCGAGGGACCGCAATGGCTCCAGTACTATGTCGACATGTTCAAACTGTCCTTCCTGCTGTGCGGCATCAATATCGTCGACCTTGCGAAACTTCGGAGGACCAACAAAGGCAGGGTCGAGTTCACGAGGACCAAGACTGGCGTCCCAGTGTCCGTCGGAGTCCAGCCAGAGGCTGCGGCGATTATCGACAAGCACCGCGGCGACGGTTACTTGGTCAGCATCTCGAACCGCGTCCGCAACTACAAGGACTTCCTACATCGGATGAACGACGCGCTCCAGAAGATAGGGACCACCTACAATGTCCACACAAAGAAGAGGGAGGGCGAGGCCGAGTTTCCGAACCTCACCTCATACGGAGCCAGATATTCATGGGCGACTCTGGCGGCGGAGTTGGATGTCCCGGAAAGGACCATCGGAGCCGCGCTCGGTCATTCCAGCGGGACAGTCACGAGCATCTATACGCGGACCGACATGCGGAAGAAAGTCGACGAGGCCAACAGAAAGGTCATCGACCATGTTCTCGGTTTGTGAAAAAATCACTATCTTTGCAGCGTCATGTAATGCGAGCAAGTCCTCCACCTCGGCCTTCGTGCCAGTGGAGGACTTTATTTTCTACACCCCAGACGACATACCACATCGGCGAACTCCCGCATCGTGTCGCCAGCGAGATAGGCAGGCGTCTCTCCCTCAAGGTCCACGCCCAGACCCTTAGCGATAGCCACCGCTAAGTGATGAATTTCGTGCGTGAGCGTGTCTATGAACTCAGCCCCAGACGAGGTCGGTCCTATGAGGACGACCGCCCGGAAGTTGTCTGGGTTTGCGAATGAGAACTCGTTCTTGCGCGAGTATGTAAAGCCGCAGTCCTTCTCGCAACTGGTCATGAGGTCGTATGCCTTGTCAAGTACCCATCGTGGCGCATCGGCGTGGCGTAGGCAGGCTATCACCCCGTCCACATCGTACTTGTCAGTGGCGAACAAGAAGTCCACCACCCAACGCCCGATAGGTAAAACCCTATGAATCATCTTTTAACTTAAACTTATACTTTTTCGGTGTGAAGTCTTTATATATACTTCGTCGAATACATGCCCCGTGTAATCCGGTAGCCTTTGACGCTTCTTTTACATCCTTATACTCGGCGACAACATTACCATTTTTATCATACTGGACAATGTTTTGTAACTTAAAGTATTTCATCCTTCCACAATAAAATGGTCTTTCTTCCTTTTTTGAACGCCACAAGTAACCACAAGAAGATTTATCCTCTCTATCGACGGCTTTTCCAATATTGTTGTTCGTCAAGAGTGCTTTCTTCGCATCTTTTATTGTTGGATACTCGGCCACAAACTCTCCATCCAAAGTGTATTGATATACCTTTATTGGTGCGTTTTTGCTTCCGTTCCTTCTCCTTGATTCTATTACTTTTTGCTTCAACTCATCATCCCACGCATCTATTTGCTTTATATGAGAAATAACATTTTCCGAGTTTTCTTTCGGTGTTACCCATTTTAGGTTGTCCGCTCTATTGTCTTTCTTGTTTGTGTTAATATGGTCTATTTCTGGCTTATTGTAAGGATTTGGGATAAACGCATTGGCAACAAGCCGATGTACGCGATGTGTTTTTTCCTTTCCATCTTTGCTCAAAAAAACAATGCAATATCCCCGTTTGTCTATCACTTGCTTTTTCGGTTTTCCTTTCAAGGTGATATAAAAACCGCGCGACCATACTCTACGCTCAACAGAGCGGACATTCCCAAGGTTAGAGACCTCATAGAGTCCTTCATAACCGTTAATTTGTTTCCAAATTTCGTTTTCCATATACAAATACATTTATACGGCAAAGATACAAAATGTATCGAAATATAAAAAATGTATGGTTATAGAAAGACTCTACGGTCTATCATTTTACAGCATGTCGTCCCAGAAGATAGGCTCGCCCTTCCTACGACAGTCAATGACGAAATGGTCGAACGCCTTCGTCTCGTAACCGTCCGGGTCGTCCAGAAAGTCCTTCACGCCCATCGCCAGTTGCTGGTCGGTCTTGTAGGAACTACCCCAGCAATCCGCGTAGAGCATCGCATGTACATAGGCGGCGTCGTGGCCCCGGTCGTTGTCGAGGGTGACACCGTTGGCCCTCAGAAACTCGGCGACTTGCTCCTTCGTCTTGGGCTGCACGGAGTTGCCCATCTTGTCCGTCATCATGGAGACGGCCCATCCGTAGAGTTTCTTGTTGAAGTGGAAGCCGAACTGGTCCGTGTATTCTTCGAAAGATGTCATGGTCGTCTGGTTAAGTGGGGCGAGGAAGTCCCCGCCCCAGAGTCCTACATGTAACGGCCGCGGCTGTCACGGTAACGGCGCTCGGACATGTCGTCCCAGTCGTGGCTGCGCTGGTAGTAGCCACCGCGCTCGCCGTAGCGCTCGCCGTAGGAGCCGCTGCGCTCGGAGAACTGTTCCTTCATGTCCTCGAAGATTTCGCACGCCTCCTTGATGCCCTTCTTGGCCTTCATGAGAGCGGACTCGAAACGCTCGGCGTCGCCGTCGTATCGTTCACGGAAAATAATCATGGTCTATTCCTCCTTTTTGATTTTACCGTTCTTCGGACCTTCCACAGTGAGCAGCGCCAAGACCTTGTCGAGTTTGAGTCCAGTCTCGGAGGAAGTCCGCTTCATCTCCTCAATCTGGGATTTGAGCATCGCGATTTCCTTTTCTTGTTGCGCTTCCTTCTGTTTGTCTGGGTTGAGGGAGACAAGCAACTCCTCGCAACCTTGCACTATCTTCTGGTGCATCGGCACTTGGGACAGAATCTGCCTCGACATGTTCGCCATTGATTCGACCTCGCGAACGACTGCAAGTCGGTCGGCCGTGATGAACCAGCCCCTCTCGGCATAGTTCGCGCTCGCGCTGTTCACTGGAAACTCGACGCTCGTCGTCTCGTTGTCCATGGACAGAGTGAGGTCGACGACGAAGCCTTGCATGGCCAGCGCTGGGTTCGTCTGTGCCGCCTTGGACACATGCGGCTGGGACACGCTGGCGACCGTCGCCGTGCGGACGCTCGGCTCTTTCCGATTGAGGATGTAGAGTGCGGAACCTTGTGCTATCTGTGGAGCCGCCCCTTGTGGAAGTCCTTGGAACATTTGATATTCGTGTTAAGTGTTGATTGATGTTACGCCGTCGGCGGAAGCGCCGAGGTCAGTTGGAAGATTCCGTTGAACCAGTCGAACCAAGCCTCGATGACGCCAGCGCCGACGAGGTCGGCCGCCGTGACTGCGTCTCCTCCGAAGAAGGTGAGAGGCCGAGTCGAGCCGTTCAGCGTGAACCGTACTGGGAGTGTTCCAGTCGTACCGTCTGGAATCGCGGAAGATACTCGGACGGCAACCTTGCCGACCTTGGGAATCCGTCGGAATCCGAGCGAGAAGTCCACGGACTCGTCCGTTACCGATACGCCGTTCGTGGCGAGGTAGGGGATGCCGTTGACATTCGTCGTCACATTGACATTCATTCCAAACATGGCCACCGAGTTTAGAAGGAGACGCCGTTCCCGAAGAGACCGAAACCGTTGCCGTAGTAGCCGCCGTTCACATACGGAGTGGTGTTCACTGCCGTGAGAGCGGGCCACTGCACTGGAACCGTGTTCGGCTGCTTGCTCTCGATTTCGGACAACTTGGCGTTGATTGGAGCGAGCATGGCGGCGAACTGTGCGGTCTGGTTCGCGTTGTCAATCTGGGTGCGGAGCAAGGTGTTGTTCGCCGTGAGCGTGTCAATCTTGCTCTGGAGTTCACGCTCCTTAATCTGGCAGAAGCCGTCGTTCATGGCCACCGTCTGAGCGTTGATAGCACCGATGATGGCGTTGGTGTTTCTGTCGGACTGTGCGCCGAGCGTGTTCGTCTGTTCGAGCGTGCGAATCTGCGCCTCGTAGCCTTGCTGGGTCGTGAGGAGTCGGTTCTCGCAGCAACACTGGCTCAACTGGCCAGCGAGCGCCGCGTCGCCGCTCTGGATGGAGTTGATAATCTGAGGAACGGAGACCGCTTGCTGGAGGGCCAGCGAGGAAAGGCCGTTCTGGAGAGCGGAGACGGCCGCGCTGACTTGCGCGTAGTCCTGCCCCAGCATGGTCGCGAGGTTCTGCGTCGCTGCACGGCCAGCCTCCCCCTGAGAGGTGATGGCGTTCATCAGCAACTCGCGGCCGCTGTCGTTGTTCATCTGGTTGGAGAGGAATCCAGCGCCAGCGCCACCGCCGCCGCCGAAGCCGAAGCCGTTGCCCCAGCCACCCCAGCCGTTGCCGAAGAGAAGTCCGAGGAAGAAGCCGAGGATTCCTCCGCCCCATCCGCCCAGACCGTTGCCCAGACCGTTGCCGCCGTTGGCGAGCATCCACGGAAGAAGGTTGTTCGTCTGACCGTTACCGTCAGGAATGTAGGTTACATCTGCCATAGAGTAATACTTTATTGGTTAAACTGTATGGCAAAGTTCGTCATCGCGTGTACCAACAAGAAAGAAATCACACAATAACACGCAATGAATTGATATTCAGACTATTCCTTGTGAACATACCATCCAGAGGGAACGGCGTTTCTGAATTCGTTGAACGAGTGCATGACCATCCTCCGAGGCTTCGAAAGCATCTTTCGGTCGATGACTGTCGTGACATTGGTTTTCGTCTTTCCGTAGAACCTTGAGAAGTCGTCGGCCGTGCCAGTCAGACGCATTTCGCCTTGCAGCGTTTTCGCAATCGTGTCGGCCTCCTCCAAGGTGAGTCTGTCGTTCTCGACCTTGTAGCGGATGTAGTCGAGGAATTCGAGAATAATTCTCTTAGCGTAGTTTGTGTTGTCCTCCATTTTTGTTATCTTTGTGTTGCACCACTGAAAATCCACCCATGTGATAGATGGAGCCACAGCCCTCGGCCTATCACATGAGTGGAGATAATTGTAATCGGTGGTGCGCTTACAACTATGGAAACAAAGTCCGAGGGCTTTTTTCATGCCCTCGCATGCTCCGTCAGAGCAAGAGTTTGAGTAGAGGCTTGCGGAATGTCCAGCCCAACAGAGCCACGACCGCCAGAACAAGCCACCAGAAGGCGTCTAATTTGAACGATTTCCACTTGGATAAGGGTTTCTCCACCTCCTTGATTTCCGTGCGCACGGCGGTCGAATCTCGACGCTCGTAGGCGTCGTGCGTCTTGGTCGTGTCCGCGACATGGATGTCGACTGGAGCCTCGATGGTCTGGGGCTTCGTCCTCAAGTTGTGGTAGAGGAGTCCGTCCTTCACCCAAGCGTCGCTCTCCGCGAACGGATTCTCAAGGTGGGACGAGTCCGCCTTCGTCACATTGACCTCGACATACACTGGAATCTCGACCTTGACCGTGTCGTGTATGACGCGGTCACGGACGATGATGCTGTCCTTCGTCTCTGTGACGGTGACGACCTCGACTCGCTCGAAGTACTTGCGCAAGAGGGAACAACTGGGGAGGGCTAACACTAAAACGAAAGAACCCATGAATCCGAGAATCCTCCCCAGTGTCCCAGTTGCGCGGCTGCATGACGCCGCCATGCCGCTTACTTCTTGTCGTCGGCCGTCAGAAGGCGCTTGACGGTGGGAAACGCGAGGATTCCCAGAACCAAGATGGCCACGACCATGACTGGAGACTTCAGATACACGGCCATTCCGATGCCGCCGATGACTCCGCCAGCCCAGAGGAGGGCGGCGAAAATGATGAGGATGTGTTTGATGGTGTTCATGATGTTATGGATTAAGGTGTGTTGGATAATTCGAGGTAGCCGCTTCCGTTACGCTTGGCGTAGTACCATGTGCCTCCGATACGGATTCTCAGCGTGCCAGTGTTCGCGCCGTTCGAGGAGACTTCGATGCCAGCACTCTCGCTCTGCATGAGGAGCGTCGTCGTGCCGCTGGAGATGACGCACTTGAACATGTTGTTCGAGCCAAAAGCCACTTGGAAACCGTTCGCTCCAATTTCGGTCCTCTGGACGGCGTAGCCCACGGTGAAGGCCGTCGTCGTGCGAGGAGACGCGTTACATACGAAGGTGTGTCCAGTCTGGTCGTCGCAGCCGTCGAAAACGACTTCGCCGACAAGTTTGATGGTGTGCTGTCCAGCGGAGAGCGGCAAGTTGAATCCGCTGAGGATTATGTATTCGCTGAAGGACTTGTTCTGGTAGGAACCGACCCTTCCGAAATATCCTTGATAGGGACCGTCTCCAGTCACATATTCTCCGTCAATCTCCCAGCCGATGTCGAACGATACGAAGCCTTGCTCGTTCCCAGAGTAACTGTCGAGGCCAGCGTTCAAGTCGATGCCGATGCTCGGCACGGAAAGAACGGCTCCGTCGTCCACGGTGAAGGTGACGCCAGCGCTCTTGTCCTCTACATAGCCGCTTCCGCTGTAGTTGTAGATTTGCTCGTGCAAGGCGTACTGGTCGCTGCCGAAGTTGAAGTCAAAGGATTGCGGAAAACCAGACAAGTTGTTCCCAGTGACAATCATCTTCGGATTCACATTGTCCACGCCGTCGAACATAAGGAGTTCGTTGCCCTCGGCGACAATGCGCCTCGATGTGTTGTTCCCCTTGCCAGCGGTGTTCAGTTTCTGGACCACCAGTTGCTCGATGAACGCGAAGCCAGTCGCGAGATTGTCGTAGTTGCCGATGAACGGAAGCCAGTAGGCCGTGTTGCCCGGCGCGATGTTATGGAACGGGCTGCTCTGGTTCGGTGAAGTGTATGTCTGTGCGAGCGGATTCGCCCGGTAATACTGTCCATTGTACTTCACGATGTCCGTTCGGTCGAAGCAGCCGTAGTAATCGACGGACGGGCCGTATTCTCCGCGGAACGGGCTTACTGGAGCGCTACCGCCAGACATGCTCTTCGAGTACTTGGTCTTGGTCGTTCCGTCCGTATAGGTCGTCACCTCCTTTATCCAAATCCAAGCACCCGGCCCGATTTGAGGGATGTCCGTGTCGTCGCCGTGCGTGTCCTCGGTCCAAGTCGTCGGCATGGCGTCAGTCATGGAATAGCCGTAGTAGATGGTGACACTGGAGACGCCGACACCGTTCGACCCGTCGTCTCCCTTCTCTCCCTTGATGCGGATGATGGTCCATGTCGTCCAAACACCGTTCTTCTTCTCGCGCTCGGCACGCCAGTACATCTGCTTGAAGTCTTGAGCACTGTCAAGGACTGGGTCGAACCAAATCTGCGTTCCGCTGCCACCGTGTCTGTTCGCGTCCGTAGGCATTTCCGGGACAGCGTCGTTCGTCTGCTTCTTTGCAAACTCGACATCATAGGCCGAAGTGTCCGTCATCTGGCGCGGGTCGTGCCATGACGACTCTTGCGGCGACTGACCGTCGCTCGTGAATATACGCGTCGTCGCCCACAGCATTTCCTCCCCAGAAGGGATGCCGTCCTCCCAGTAGACATTCTGGCCAGAGGCGTTCTGGCCTGCAAGGATGTTCGCTGGTGAAGGGTCTGAGAAACTACCGTCCGTGGCGGCAGGCTTCGTAGGCGTGCTGTTCATGCGGACGAACATAGTGCTCTGGAAAGACGACTGTCCAGAAGGGCCAGTCCCGCCTGCCTTGCCTTTCGCGGCGACTATCCAGTATTGCGTGTCCGTCACATAGTGACCGCTGCTCGGAGTGGCGTACACATAGCGGAAGGTCATTACCTCTCCATCCACATCGGCCCAGACCTCGTCGCCCGCCGCATAGGTACGCGTGGCGTCGTATTCGCCGCACCAAGCACCGATAGGGACAAGGTCCTCATCTTCGCCTGCACCCGTGACGACGAGAGCACCCCTCAACTTGAGGATATTATTGATGTAGGTCAGTTTGCTGCCCAGAGCGAACTGGTTATTTGCGAGGTCGAAGTAGGAGTCGCCGCTGGCGCTTCTGATTACATCGGTCGTAATCTGACCCGGCAGCACCTCTGTGAAACCGTACATAGGCGCGAACGAGCGCCCGCCCTCGTATTCTGAGTTGAGGATGCCAACCAGAAGGTAGTAGTAACTGAATTCGGTGTTCACGCCGTCAACGACCTTGTATTCCGTGTCCGTAGGCGTCAGTTTTGCCTTGATGTCCTTCTTGGTCTTGGAAAGGACGAACTCGCCGTAGATGTGCGCTGCTTCCTCCGCCGTCATCTCGCTGTCCGCCTTTGCGACATTGGCCGCGTCGACCTTCGCATAGAGATAGTACGCGGACGAAGAGTTGTCGTTTCCCTGCTCGTCTACGCCAGTGAGCGGCCCGAACTCGATATGAGGCATGGACCAGCGCATGTAGTCATAGTAGTGCCGGGCCTCGGACGGCATGACATCGGTGATGCCGTGGGTCATGTGCTGGATGACGCAGGCGTCGACCGAGAACATGTGCGTGTCTGGGTCGTAGTGCGTCGGGTCTGGAAAAGGCGTCGTACATGCCCGCGAGGTCCAGAACTTGAATTGCAGCGCCTCGTAACCTACCAGCAGGGACATGGTCTCCACCGTTATCGGATTGATGCCCTCGGAGAAGTAGTCTATCGTCCCGGCCAGCATAGCGATGGTTTCCTTCGCGTCACGGAACGAGCGCATGGAGAAGCGACGGCCCTCCTTCACCCTTTCCATGACATGCTCGTCCCCCGCCTTCAGTTTCGCAATCATGGACGACATGCCGCCCTTTACGGTCTCGTTGCTGAGGGTCAGTTCTGGCGCATACGGATTGTTCACATAGTTCTTGATGCCGACGATGCGCGTCACGATAGGCGTAGGCTGGATGCTCGAGTCTTGGAACGAGACGCACCCACCAAGTATGAGTTTCCCGCTTATGTTCAACCAGTTGCGACGGGAATACAAGTCGTCAACCGTCCCCTTGAAGGTGAACTGAGGGTCCATGTTATCACGGATGAACTTGCACGCCTCGCGAAGCGCCTCCAGTTCCGCTCCGCCGAAATGGGCGAAGTCCCGGATATATTCTTCCGGGAGGTAACAGTTGACTACGATGTAGTCGTCCTCAGAGTCGGCCCCAGTCGCAGCGTTCGGCCTAAACGCAGCGTTCGGCATGTCCACGCCGTCGATGGTGGTACGGACCAACTCGAAACGGTTCGCCGGACGGACTTCGACCGTTTCCTCATCTCCAGTCTGCTCGTCGACCACAACCCTCGTCTTTGCCTCCTTGACAAAGGTCGCGTTGAACTCGCGCCCTGCCAGCATACCATTCTGGAAGATGACCGTCAGCGGCTCGTCGTTGCTGAAAAGGCACTCGGAATAGTCGAGGCTACCCTCCTCGTCGCCGATTGTCGAGTCCACGATGTCGACTTGCACCTCGTTCCAGTTAATGTCTTGGAAGGCCGTCACAAGGGCTTGGTAGGTCAGATATTCACCCTTGTACAGATAGCGTACATCTGTCACCTTGCCGACCCTCTTCGGGTAGTATTCCGTGAGGTCGAGAGACGCCTCCACGCAGTTGCTTGCAGCGTCAGCCAGCCTTACAGACGCTCCGTATTCGTCCGTAACGAACTCCAGCGCCGTACCCGAGTCAAACGCCTCTTGCTGGTAGGACTGGCCATTGACGGTATAACTGAACTTGCCCGCCGCGTCCATCGAGAAAGTCAGCCCCGCTGGGAAATGCAAGGTTGTCCATCCGTATTCTCCGATGGAAAGGTTGCGCTCGCCTCCGTCAATCCAGACCTTCTGGACTTGACCGAAGGCTCCGTAGTTGAAGCGGCCGACGCCCGGCTTGAAGCCGTGGTTCTTGCCATATCCAAGCGCAAGAGGGTTGTCCTTGTTGAACTCGTTCTTGCGTAGATTTATATAGTATTGCCCGCCGCCGCCCGTCACGCTCCATTCAGTGTCGAACGCTTCCGCGATGGCGTTGAGCGCGTCGCGTACATTCGTATGGCTGAACGAGACAAGACGCTCTTCCTTTATGACGATGTCGCCCGCCGCCCATGTGTTCGGCTCACGCTCGTTCAAGTTCCACAGAACCATGGTCAGAAAGTCCGTAGGCTTTCCTATCATGTCGAACTTCAGACGACCGTCTTGGTAGTTGTACATGACATATCGGCCGAAACGGGATTGCGGTCCGCTGAAGGTCGCCTTGTATTCGTAGTTGCGGTTGTGCTGGATGGCGACATTCTCACGCGTCATCATCTCGTACCGCACGCCTTGGAATAGGATATACGCGCCCGGTTCAATCTCCACATGCTCTGTCAGAGCGAACTCAAGGTACACATTGCAATCGCCCATTATCTCCTCGTACTTGTACGAGGAGTCATCCACCTTGATGTGTATTATTGGAACACCTTCCGCAGAGTAAATAACCATTGTGTATGTGTTTTAATGTTTTTTTTCGTTACTTTGTAGCAGCCATGGGGAGGATTGATGAAGCATGAAAAAGAACAGTAGGAGTAACCGCATACGATAGAAACCGTGGTCCTCCCCATAGATTGGCTGCAATATGATGACATCCCGTCAGCATTAGGTCTTAGATATGGTCCAGCCGCCGAAACCAAGGTTGGTCGTGGCGAACAGATATGCCGTGGCGTAGTCCTCGTAAGGTCCGAAGGCTTCCTCGCTCTTGGTTATTACCCAGTACTGGCTCATCTCAAGTAGTCTTTAATCCCAGCCACAGCAACCTCAGCGCATGTGGCTTTCGCGGAAAGTGTTTTCAGATATTCACAGTCCGCCTTGTTGTCCATGAAGAAGTTCTCGATGAGCACGGCAGGACAATAGGAATGGAGCAGGATATAGAAGTCGTTCTCGAAGTCGTGGCCGTACCTGTCGTTCGAATAGGAACGAACCGTCAGCGGCAACTTGAAGGCTTCCTTCGCGCTCTTCCAGATGCTCTCGGCGAGCGCGTCAGCCTTGGTTATCCCACGCGTCGTGTAGATGCCCCACCCACGCGCCTTCATCCACTTCTTCCCGTCGCCCGCAGCGTTCACATGGATGGACACAAGGAGGGTGCTGTTCTTGTCGAACTTGTTCGCCCGGCGGCAGCGCTCCGCCAGAGAGATGTCCCGCTCCTCCGGGACAAGCAGGGAGGCGTCATACCCCTCCGCTTGGAGGAGGTCGCAAATCATGTGGGCGACTTCCCGCGCCCAAGCGTATTCACGAAGAGTCCCGTCTGGACTCCGCTTGCCTTTCGTGTCGGCCCCATGGCCGTTGTCAATTAAAATCTTCATATCCATGCGTTATTGTTAGTTCCATGAACCGTTATTCTTCACAAGGATTTTTACGGCCCCCTTCCATGCGCCATAGCCATTACTTTTTGTTTTTCTTTACGAACTGGCCCTTCGAGTTGCGGATGGGCTTGTACTTGGGCTTCTGGATGGGACGGACGAACCCGTTCGGGTCGATGCCGCTGTCGTCAAGCCCTGCCTTCTGCGAACCGAAGTGAAAGATGGCCTTGTTCACATTCTTCCAAGAAATCTCCAGCCCCTTCGTCTCAAGGTGATTCGACACGATGGACGCCAACTCGTTGGCGTAGACAAGGCCGAGGATGGCCCATTCAAGCCACCTCTGTTCAAAGGCGAGGGAGAGAGTAGATGCGAGTATGAGCCAGCACACATACCCGAATAGTTTGGTTGTCGTTCTGCGGATTGCCGTAGAGAGGCGTACCTTCTCACCCCTATAGTTTGCAGCCTTGATGCCATACACCAAGTCGAGAGCGATTAACACGACCGACGGAAGCGCGTATGGTATCATTCGCAACACCGCGGTCTGGAGAAAGGCTATCGTGGTCGCCGCCACGCCGCCTTCTAAGACGAGGGAGGATTCTTCTGTCATTTCTCGTTTACTTGATTACCCAGAGCGCAATCGTTCCGACCACGCCGTAGGCCAGTTTCTCAATCCATTTCTGCTCGAAGTTCAAGTCACAATCCGCCGTTTTCTTACGAGCAATCCCAAGGGAGTAGGCGAGATTGTGAGCCGCCCACTCCCTCTTGATGGATGCTTCGCTTCGCCCCCAGATAGGACACGAAGGATGGAGATTCCGTATCTTGGTCAGTTCACGAGAAAACTTTCCCTTGGGGACCAGATAGGACTCCAGCAACTTGATTCGGTCGTTGAAGATTCTGAACTTCATCGCCTACGGAACCAGACATTCGAGCACTGCGAAGATGCCGAGGCACACGGCGAAGAACACGATGTAGATGCCGATGGTCTTGAGCACTTTCTTCCAAGTGACGACCTCCTTGATGTAGCGGAAGTCCTCCTTGATGCCCTCGACGAACCACTTGTCGCCGTACTTCTCCTTGTAGTCCTCCTTCCAATGCCACGCGACCTGTGCGATAGTGTACACGAAGGTCTCAAGGATGGCCGTCACCCAGCACCAACCGAAGAAGGTCTTGAGGACATGTCCGAAAGTGCTCATGCCAGCCTCAACTGGAGCGACAACGCCGACAATGATGAACGCGATTGCGGAGAGGATTGCAGTCCAAGCAAAACACCGCTTCATGAATTTGATTTTTTCCATAACTTATTGTGTTTTAATGGGTTATTGTTCGTCAACATCCTCATAATCTGGGTCGTCGACTTCCTCAAAGTCGGCCGAGATGTCAAGATGAGGAGGGTCTTGCACGACACCGTTGATGTAGTGCGAATATCCGAGGTAAATATCCTTTCCGAACAACTCCTCAGTACCTATTCGGCGGAGCACTTTCCCCTCGGCTGCGATGATGTGATTTCCTTCGATTGTCATGGCTTTTCAATTAAGTCGGAATGTTCCCATTTTCGTCGAGTTCGTACATTTTACTCGCGTATGAGGACCAATTTGTCGCGGCCTTGTATGCGTCGAGAATACTGTGGTCGGCGGAGTAGGGAACATAGATTTTGAGATTTGTGTTCGTCCCCGTGAGGGAAGTGGTCGTAAGTGAAGGAGGATTTGTTGCCTTTGTCACAAGTGTTACCAATGCCGCACATCCGCTGAACGCTCGTGTGCCAATGCTCGTTACTGAAGATGGGATTGTTACGCTTGTTATCGTGTTATTATTATAGAACACATGACTTTTTAATTCCGTAATTGAAGATGGAACGACGACATCCGTTACAAGCACCCCATTGAGATAAAGTCCTCTTGTCGTTACGGTGCTATACCTAAAAGGATTTGAAGAGTCATTTCCCCAAGTGATGCTTAAATACGACTCGATACTTTTTATGTCAATTCTCGACATTTTTGGAGTAACATTGTTATAAAATGTGTTCGTCCCAATTTGCGTAAGAGTAGTCGGGAAACCTATCCTTTCAAGGGATAAGCAATTATTAAATACACGCGCTCTACCACCATTAGATAATGTAACTAACCCCTCTGGCAATGTTATGGCGGTCAATAATTTGCAATTATTGAAATGACCAGATGCTCCGTCTTGCGTTCCCGTCAATATTGTCATCCCGACAAAGTATTGGAACTCGTCGAAAGTCTCTATCGCAGAGTTGTAAAAAGTATTTCCCAAACTTGTTACAGCCGCCGCTTCTCCTACTGTCAATCCAACGCCGTCGGCCGACCACGCAGCAACACATAGTTGTTCCGTCACTGGGTCAGCAAAGTCGATGTAAATCTTCGTCGAGTCGTAGAGCAGATACAGCGAGGTGTTGAACACCCGGGCGAGCACCTTCTTGATATTACCATCGTAGTCCTCTTGGTGCTCGATGTCGAGTTGTAAGTCTTGGATATTGGCGTTTGTAAGACCGCCAGCGGAAACATCTATCGTCCCTTCGATGAACGGCTTGTCGAGGACGGTCGCACCGTCGGCCGCGAGTCCCTTGTATTGTGGTTGGGCGAGGGTCGGTAACATGTTCGTCGCCGCCCGGTTCGTGTCTACATAGGTTCCGAGCCAGAGGATGCGGATATAGGTCAGCACCTCCGAGGCCGCGTAGATGCTTGCGAGGATGCCGAACGCGTCGACATCCGTGTCCTCGATATGGACGGTCTGGATATTGGAATAGCCAGCGACGGAGAGCGTAGTGAGGTGCTTGAGTCCGCGAAGGACGAGTTTCTGGGTCGCGGCAGGAAGCGCCAGTGTCTCAATCTTGGAACCAACTGCAAGGTCGATGGACGGGACGGAAGTGCCCGTGAGCAGAAGGGTGCGGAGACGAGGACAGTTCGCTATGCCTGCCACATTTGTGATGCTTTCCGCCCTCCGTGCGTCGATGGTCTCCAAGCACTTGTTATTCGTGAACACAAGCCCCGGTATGTTTGTGCCGACCTCGCCAGACTCTGCGCCAATGAGGAAGGTGATGAGTTTTGCTCCCTCCACGGTGATGTCGTTTTTGTCTTGCTCGCCGAGGACCACGGACTTAAAGTTCCCGAGGGACGAGTACCAGTTTGACGCATTGATGTAGAAGGCCGTGTTACCAGACGGAGAGACGGACGAGAGTTCTTCGACCACGCCGGGCTGCGTTCTGTCGCCCGTGACGACGCCAGACTGACCGACGAGAAGCGCTGGGTACATCCAGATAAGCGGCGTGAGGTTAACGGTCAAGGACTGAGGACGAAACAGAATTTGACCGAGGTTCTTGTCAGTGTAGTCTCCAAACGGCCCGTAGTGGAACAGAGAAAGCATGTAGATGGCGCGTCTCTTCACCCAGAGCCTTTCACCAGAGTAGTGGTTGCCGAGCGCTTGCGAGAGCGGCGGAACACCCTGCCCGTTGACGAGCCACGCCTGCTCATATTTGAACTGACAGTCGACATTGTACGCACTCGCGGGGAAGTACTCTTGCGCGTTGCCCCAGAAGCATTGCGAGATGTACTTGACAAATCCCTCATACGGGTTGCTCGCGGACGAGAGTTGTACCATGGCATTGACGACATTCTTTCCGATGGTACGGATTCCGTGTCCAGCACCATTGTTATAGTCGTCCCAGTAGCACTCGTTTATGAGGTTCCAGAATATGGAGTTCGAGCCAGCAAAGTACGGTGTGTTGTTTCTCGAGTCCTCGTACTCAATCTGATACGGTTTCGAGTCACGGCCAGAGTTGTCGATGTCGAAGATTGTATCAAGGTCGTCTTGTCTCCACTTCCATCTACCACCGTTGGCGAGGGTCGCCATCTTGTAAGGATAGGAGTTCTTCGCGAAGTTATCCGTCGCGCCGAATATGAGGCAAAAAACGAAGTGATAGATACAGTCGTCGAGGTCGAAGTAATCCGCAGCGGACGCCATAAAACGCGCCCTGCGCTGTTCCTTGAACCATTCGTTCTTTTCGATGTCGGTGCTGCCAGAAGGCGTACCGTTCTGCGAGTAAAGGCTGACATCTGGCTTATATATCCCTTCCACTTCGTCAAAGTAGTACAGCGTATAGGTGGAGTCGCCGTGAATCCAGAACTGCATATCTGTGTAGGCGAGTCTGGTGTCGTACATGCCCTTGCGGAAGTTCACCGCATAGGTGTCACCCGTGAGGTGCGAATTGATGTACGAAAGGGTCGCTGAAACGCCGCTGCCCGAGTAGTAGGGATGGTCCTCCGTAATAGGGAAGATGAGCGTGGAATTCTTCCAGACGAGTTCGTAGGCGTCCTTGAATTCGTTGGTTTGGCCTGCGAGAATGTCGCGGATAGGGTCTTGTCCGCCCACCTTGTCGGTGTCGTAGCCGTGACAGTTACCAACTTCGAGGCCCTTCAAGTATGTGCCGCCTCCAAGGTCGACGCAAAGCGCCTCTTGGTTGTAGAAGAAGTTCACATCGCCGTTCCACGGATAGGCGAAGCGGGCGAGCGGCTGGTCGTGGTCCGTACCTTCCATCGAAATAAGTGAGTTCTTTACCTTGTCGAAGCCGAAAGTGGGCTTGTCGCCCTTGTCCGGGCCAATGGTGAACAGACCAACAAAAGTGTATGTTTCCTCGCCTTGGTTGTTGTGGTATTCAAATCCAAAAGCAGGATATTCGTACACAGCGACGACGGGTCTCGGCGTATGGTTGTCGTCGGCCATCTGCTGCGCTTCGTTCCTCAGTCCGATTCTGTCGTGTAACTCCGTATATGCCCGTGTCGCTCCCATCTTGTGAGATTGCATGGAGGATGCCATGTTAATCTTCGCCGTGATACGCATGAGTTCCGGGTGATTCGTCCCGTCAAACGCGACGGTCTTTGACTCGACTGTAGGCCCCCAAGTGTACTGGAACTTTCCACCAACCTTCGTTCTCGCCGTTACATAGGTCACTGGACACTTCTTCGATTCGTTGGACTTGTCGATTCGCCAGCGGATGTTCCAGCGATAGTAGGTCATGGAGGTCGTACCTTGTCCCATCGTCTCGACATCTTCGACCCTAAAGTCCCAATGCGGGTGAGAACCGAAGTGCATTTCCAAGGTTGACTTGCCCGCGGTCTTGTTACCCCACGGGTTCGGTCCCTCGGCGGAAGGGACATGGTCTGGTCCTTCCGTCATGTTCACGATAAAGTAGTTGTACCCGTTGTCGCGGACGGCCTCGAAATCTATGTTCGTTCCGCCAGAGTCAAGCACCGAGGCAAACTTCTGGTCCATCTCGGTCCTTTCTGGGACCGTCTGGAGGGAGTTGATGTAGTTCGTCTGGACGCCTGCGTCGGACAGAGCGACGGAGTAGTGCCGGATGAAGTAGAGGAACACATCGCTGTAGTCGGAGCCGATGACGAGGTCTCCGTTGAAGCCGTTCCAGTCTGTCGAATTACCATAACTGAACAAGAAGTTCTTGCAGCCGTTGATGTACGCCTTGACGAGTTTGTGGTTGCCCTCGTAGTTCGGATTGATAGTCAGAACGAAGTGTACGACCTCGTCGTCACAGAGGTTCGTGCCGCGTTGTGTGTCGTTGGATGCGTCTATATCCGTGGATGAGTGGACGGTAATGTTGTTCGGTCTGATGCGGATTCCTTTGAAACCGGGCGCGGTCGGATTCGGAGAAATCGTGATGATATTCTCGTCGTAGTCGGCCACATTCGCAATCTTGTAGCAGAGTTCGACCGTGCTCGCGTCTCCAGAGAGCAAGTTAAACGCCGTATAGGGAAGCACGAAACGCGTCTTTGCTGGTATTCTGAGGCAAGCGCGGCCGTTGTCGTCCGTGGTCCACCCGTCTACGCCGTTAATGAAGTCTATTCCAGTCCACGCGGCCGTATATTCGGTATCGTCCACGATATTGACGATTTTCTCCTTGTTTGACTGTCCGTTGTTGCGGTTCGCCGCAAGCATGTAGAATTCGTAGCCAGTCGTAGGAGGGAACACCGTGGAGTTGTCGAGCGGGATGTCTGCGCCGTTGGAAACGGAGCCGACGGCGATGGCAAATCCGATAAAGTAACCAGTGCCCTCGATGCCCGGCCACAGAACCTCGTAGGTCAGCGGGTGTGCCGTCCTCGTAGCGACATCCTCGAGCGGAGAAGAGTCCGTGGTGATGACGGTATCTCCCTGCTTGTGCTGGAAGGTGATGGTGGGGTCGGAATAACTCGCCGTGCCGTCATAGATGGCGTAAGTGCAGACGGTATCGGCCGAGTAGTTGGCAATTTTATCGGCGATATTGTTAATACAGACGAGTTTTGCCGTAGCCGTATCTTCGGTCGCCACGAACATGATATTGTACTCAATCGGTTCGGACTCGAGAGCGGCCGTAGACACATGCGCCCGTACCTTATACACACCAGACGAGAGGTTGAGGATAGGGTTCCCGCTCGCTATCTGGTAGTAGAAAGGTGTGTTCGCATAGGCGTTGGTCGTACCAATGAGCGCCGTGAGGTCGTCCACGACCTTCGTCCCTGCCGCGTCGAACAGCGACAAGTGCAGCGTTTTGCTACCAGCACCAGCGATTCTGAAGCCGCCGAGACGATGGGAAGTGCTGTCGTTCTCGAGGATTGGAAGATACCAGTTGTTCTCGAACAGTTCGACATACAGTTCCGCGAGATTGACGGTATAGACGAGCGCTTGGGTGACGGAGTCATCTTCCGCCTCGAACTGGAACTTGATTCGGTTAGTGCCGTTAATAAGAAAACTGAACACATCCAGAGAGATGGTCGAGCCAGCGGCGTAGAGCGCCCTCTCGGTGATGGCCGTATAGGTTCCCGTCAGACCGCGGTCGATGAGGATGGTCACATAGCAACCCGTCTGCGTGTCGCTCCACGCATAGTCGGTGATGGCTTTCGTCTGGACCATGAAAGTGGTCGACAGCGTCAGCGAGCCAGCGTTTGTCGCCGTATTGATAACCGTGCTTCCCGTGTTGTTCGTGATGTTCACGCGGTATAGCGTGGACGAGAAGTTCATCGGACAAGAGAATGTCGGAAGGGTCGTCTGCGAGGTGTCGTTTATGAAGGAGTCTCGGTCGGTATCGTTCGCGAAGAAATACATGGTATAACTCACCGGGTCGAACCATGCAGCCGCCGTGACATTCCTCAAGTACGACTTGATGAATGTCTGGACAGCCTCGCCGCTGAACGGGAGGTTAACATTGGTATCGTTGCTCCAATCCTCGTTGAGACTCTGGATGCTGTTCGTGCTTGTCTTTGCCATGTCCTTCTGTTAATTGTTCTTCCAGCCGTAGCCGTCCTTCCAAGGGAGGTCGTTTCTCCACGCGCCAGACGAGTAGCAGCAGCCCGCCTTCTCCCAGATGAGCCGCCCAGCGTCGTTGTAGACCGCCGTGACATCCCGGAGCGTGCCGTTGTCAAGCCCGTACACCCCCGTCGTCTCCTTGCGTGTCCCTTCCTTGTAAATCATGTCCTATTCTTCGTATGTGCAATATATCTTCCCAGCCTCGAAGGAGGTCAGCGCCTCGAACTCGGCCTCGGTGAGATATACGAACTTGCTGTCAATCTTCTCGTTGAGTATCTTTCCCTGCTCGGCGGAGAGCGCCTTCGTCGCGCCGCCTTGGTAGCAATTATTGACAATCTCCAGTTCGGAGATGTCGCCCGTGTAGCCACTGTTTCCCTGCTCGCCCTTGATGCCTGCGAGCGAGATGGTGAGCACGCCGTCAGCGAGGGATGCGGTCCCAGAAGGCACGCCCGTCGTGTTGCTGACAGAGATGATGACGCGATTGATGCCCGGGCCAGCGGGACCAGTCGCGCCTTGGATGCCCTGCGGTCCTTGGATGCCTTGCTGTCCCTGCTGTCCGGGTGCGCCGTCAGTTCCCTTGATGTTGTTGAGCGCGATGGTAAGGACGCCGTTGTTGAGCGTCGCCGTACCGCTCGGAGTACCCGAGTCGCTGCCGACGGTGATGACCACGGAGGTGACACCAGCCGGGCCAGCGGGACCTTGGGGACCGTCATGCCCTTGTATGCCTTGTATGCCTTGTACGCCTTGAGGACCACGGAACGGACCACAGTTCTTGTACTTGCCGTTCAGCGTGTCTCCACCAGTCCCCACATAGAGATAGAGGTTTTCGCCGACGAGATAGCCGAGCGTCGCCTGCCCCGGGTCTGGGAGGTTCGAGATGCTGTCCACCACGACATATCCGCCGACAGCGGAGCCGCCGCTGCCGCCGCCCGTCCTCGCCGCCTCGTTGATTGCAGCGACGAGCGTCGTCTTGTCAGTCGTGGTCAGACTGTCCAGAGAGCCAATCCTACCGAGGATGCTAATCGGCACTTTCACGGAATGTAACTGGTTGTCCGTGCCGATGGTGTACAGACCGAAGTAGTCCCGTACCTCAGTAAGTTCGGATATTTTTACTTTTTCAAGTATCTCTGCCATCTCTAATCAAGGTCAAGTGGTATCAGTTTTCCATCTTCAGTTATGACGAAACCTTGGTCCTCACTGCTCAGTAAAAAAAAAAGTTGGGTTCCTCCACCCCCGCCACCGCCGCCGCCGTCACCGCCGCCGCCGCTTGAGCCGACCTCCTCGAAGAGCGTGAGGGTCAAGTTGAACTGCACCCAGACGACATCGCTGCCGAGGTAGTAGTCAAGCACTTGCTGGCTCTTGTAGTAACAGAGGTATTCGCCTCCGAGGGCGCGGATGATGATGTTGTGCGCCCCAGCGAGCGTTTCGTCGGATGCGCCCAGATTCTTGCCCGACAGAGTTGCGAGCAAGGCGTTATAGTTGTGCCACATTCCCGATAGGGAAGAGGATGAGAGCACACATGTCAAGGTAATGTCCCTCGCCCGTGTCGTGACGGAACCGCCCGCCTTCTTGCGTTTCCAGTTCCCAGATACGCCGTCCATGCTGTTGCCGACCGACCAGTAGTCGTTGGGAGACAGAGACCCGCCAGCGTCATTCAGCGTAGGGTTCTGGTCGTATTCAGCACCGTCGATGACGGAGTTGTTGCGCGTGAGGAGCGGCTTCACCTCCGGCCGTTTTATCGTCCCCTCGACAGTGCCCAGAAGCGTCCGTATGCCGTAGGCCGATAGCGGAACGCCGTCGAGCACATAACTACGGTTCTCCTCAAGGTTGGACGACGGTGAGCCAGCCGAGCCAGACAGCGGATTGTCGCACGCGAAGCGGACGGCCATCACCTCGAACTTCTCAGCGTATGAAAGGCTCGGCATGGAGACGACGCGAAGGTCCAGCGAAAGCCCGATGTTGCCGAACGAGTAGGTCATGACGGGCTTCGAGATGAGGAAGTTGTAGAAATCCGCCACCTTTGACGCGCCACCCTTGCAGCCGAAGGTTATCGTCAGTTCCCGCGTGTTGAGCCTCGGCTCTGACAAGTCTGGCTCGAAACCGTCGTATTCCTGCCAGTCGTTCCCATGCACGGACTTCAAGGTCGGCCACTGGAACAGTTCCCGGTAGCCGTCCATGACGATGATGGCCTCGTAAGTGGCGAAAATATCTACGCCGTCTATAGTGACATTGCTCGTTCTCATTTCATTTTCACTCCACTGTCTACAACCAAGTCAAGGGCCGTCCTAATCCTGCCAGACAGTTCCTTGTTCTCCTGCGTGTTCCCGCTTATCTGCTCGGACGAAGCGAGTATTCCGTCCGTAGCGGTCTGTAGTTCCGCGATGGCGACGATGAAGCGCTCGTCGTTCTTTGCGAGAGCGCCCAAGTCCTCGCGTATTCTGAGTAGTTCCTCCGTGTAATCCCTCGTGACTGGGGACTCCATGGTGGGAAGGGAAGGAAGGATGGCGTCGGTCGGAACCGCGGCCGAGGCTGCGACCAGTTTCTTGACATTCTCATTCAGTTCGTAGGTATGTGCTTGGATGGTCGTGAGCCGTGCGTTACTCTCGTCGACGGAGTCTTGCGACGCACCGAGCGCGGACTTGGTCTGCGCCTTGCGCTGGTCCTCGGTCTCCCACGCGCTGTAGCCTTGACTCTCCAAGTAGGCACGCGCATCCTTCATCTGCTCCTCGTAGTCGGTGAGACCCTTCTGGTACGCCTCCTCGAAGCGCATGAGGTCGTCCACGATGTTGTTGTCGGCGTTCGGTCCCTTGAAGGACGCCTCCATCTCTTTCTGGAGGTCGTCGAACATGCCCGAGAACACATTGCTGAATATCATCTGCTGGACGATGTCCTCGATGGTATCGTTCATCTTCTTGTGGAAGTCGTCGACAGCGCCGTCGAGGTCCCCGTTGCGGAAGGCGTCCACGAGAGACTGGGAGAGTTTGCCGCCGATGTCCCCAGCGAGGTCGGCGAAGTTCTGGCGCATCTCCTCCTCGGCCTCCATAGCCTTCTGGCGGATTTCCTCCCAGTTGTCGACAATCTGCTTGGTTTCGTCGTCGAGTTTGTCGTAGTCGGCAATCAGTTGCTCGTTCAGTTCATAGGTGTCCGGGTTGAACAGTTGGCCGTACTTGGACTGGAGGCTTTCGAAGATGGGTTCGACCTTGGTGGAGAAGAGTCCTGCCAGAGCGCCGACCGCTGCACCGATGCCGACGGTCAGCCATGAGAACACACCGCCGCCAGCCGCGAGGCCCGCGACAGCACCAGCGGCCGCGCCCTTGCCGACATTCGCCCAGTTGACGACCCGCTTCGTCCCGGTCTGGACTTGCCCCTCGTTGAGTTTTGACGACATCTCGGTGAGTTTCCCCATGGCCGCGGCGTACTGTGTAGCGCCGTCGATGGCCCGCTTGTAAGGGTTCTCCACATCGAAGATGTTCTGCTTCTTGTAGTCGAGCGCGTCGAGTTGGAGCATCCTCAGCCGCTGCTCGCTCTCGGCGATGGTCTTGTTCCACTCCTTCTCCGCCGCGACATTCTCCTTGATGGCGCTTCCGAGCATCTGGACGATGGAAAGGGCCGCGCTTATCCCAGAGGAAATCGCCATGCCGCTGTCCTTGAACTTGCCCGTGTCCTTGTCCATGTTCTCGTAGAGGGAGACGAAGTTCGAGACTTGCCCTCCGAGGCCAGAAATCACGGAACCGACATCGAACAGCGCCTTGGACCACTCGTCCGTCTCGTCGCCGAAGGATTGCAAGGTCTCGCCGATGCCCAGAAGCATCTCTTGGACCTCGGACGCGCCCTTCATGATTGCAGCCCATCCCTGCTCCTCGTCGTTGATGGCGTCCTCCATGAGACGCTTGATTTCTTCAGCGAAGAGGTCGGCGTCGATGGCGGAAAGCGCCTCGGCTTGCATACGCTTGAAACTGGCGTCTTGTACGCGTTCGTTGCCGCTCGCCATGCCAGAGAAGCCCCAGCCGCGCTGACGGTCGCCCATGACATTCATCTGCTCGCGTAGGCGTGCGTAGAGGTCCGTAAGGGCTTGTATGTCTCCAGAGTTGGCGGCGCTCTCTATGGCCGCTTGCGTCGCTTCCACGGCCTTCTGGAGTTGGTTGGTCGTGAGTTTCTGAGCGTCGGCGTAGATGAGCGCGAAGGCAGCGCTGTACTGTTTCTGGAGTTCGAGGAGTTCTTGGGCGAGTTCTCGCTGGAGTTGCTGTTCCTTGGTGACATCCTCCTCGGCCTGCGCCTGCTTGATACGGGCTTCGTAGAGGGCCGTGACAGCCTCCTTCGCTTGGGCGAGGTTGTTGTACGCGGACGGGTCGCCGTAGAGGAATTCGGTCAACTCGACCTCGTTCGCTGCACGGGCTATCTTCTTCTGTGTATCGTCCACGAGCGCGTCAACCTCGGCGTCCATGCGAGCCTTCATCGCCTTGTACTTCTGGGACTTCGTCCCGAACTGTTCGACCGCCTGCTCGTCGAACTGGGCCAGTTCGAGGTTGCGCTCCTTCTCGAGTATCTGCTTGATGCGTGCGTCGGTCGTGGACTCGATGGTCTCGGCCCATTTCTTCTCGAGGTCGGCCCTCTGAGCCGTGAGGGAGTCGTACTTCAAGAGCAAGTCAGCCGTGGAGCGGGCATACGCCTCGTTGAGCAACTTCTCCTGCTCGGCGTACTTCTCCGCCTCTTCCTTCGGGAGTTGCCGGATATTCGAGCCAGTCTGGTAGTCCTTGAGATTAGGATTGCCAGCCTTCTGCCGCGCCATCTGCTCGTCTTGGAGTTGCTTGAGTCTGTCCTCCTTCTGGCGCTTCAGCGCCTCCATCTCCTTGTCGTGGCTGAGGGACATCTGTGCGAGTTCCTTCGCCGTGCTGTCCTTCATCGCGTCGACGCGCTTCTGGCGTATGTCGAATTCGAGGTCCTTCTGGAGCCGTTCGCGTTCACGCGCTTGGTCCTTCATCATGTCGGACACCTTGCGGCCAGCCTCCTTCAGACGCTCGGCCTCTTCGTCAATCAGTCCTCCTTCCGTGGCCTTCGCCTCCTTCTTTGCAGCGCTGTCAAGGATGGTCTTAATCTCGGTCTCCTTCTTTTCCGCCTTGTTCTCCTTGATAGCCGCCCTGCCTCTCTTGTAACCGAGCGCGGACTCGCGCCAACTCTTGCCAGTACCCAGCGCCGCCAGACCGCCGAGGAGCCAGTCACCGAGGTTCCCCACTTCGCCTCTGTCCGCCGACTCCCTCAAATCCTCTGCCTTGAGTCTGTTCTTGACGGCCTGCTCCGCCTTCTCGTTCGCGATGCCGTACAGCGCCGCGGCCTCGGCCTGCGCCATCAGCGCCTCGATGACCTTGTCGCTCTCGTCCACCAGAATTCGCTGTGCGTCGTTGAAGTTACGCACATCAGCGCCGACCTTCTGCCACTTGCTGTCGGCAAGGACGGCGTTCTGCTTCTTGATGTTCCCCTCGGCCTCCTTCCATTGCCTCTGGAGACGCATGTAGGCCACGACTTGGTCGGACACGCTTGCCGCCGCCTCGCTCTGGACCTTCCGTAGTTCCTTCTGCTTCTTGGTGTACTTCGACAGAGCGGCCACGGCCGCAGCCACACCGATAACGAGTCCAGCCACCAGACCAGCCACACCGAGTTTCGCGAGCGTCGAGGACGCCGCGACCTTCTGGTAAGCCTTCGCCAGACCGATAGACACCTTGTCGAGCACTTGCGTCCTAAACGCCGACTCGGATTGCAAGGCGTTGTAGACTTGCTGGACGCCCATCAGCAGGGACATGGAGCCTTGGAGTTTCGTCTGGACTTTCTGTAGGTCCTTCTCGTCAGCACCGAACTGTGCGAGCACGCCAGAAGCGGCTGTGTACGCGCCCATCAGACCTTGGAGTCCCTGCGTGAGTCCGTTGAACATGTTGCCAGAAGAAATCTCCGGGTCTTTCAGACGCTCCTTCACGCCCTTGATGAGCGCATCCAGACGCGCCTCCTCTTTTTCGAGGTCCTTGAGTCTGCTGTCGTTCGCCCCAGTTCCGCCAGTCTCCGTCCCGAGCGTTTCCAATTCGGCCTTCAACTCGGCGAGTTTCGCCTTCGCCTCTTCAGCCGCCTTCTGGAGTCCGACGAAGAATTCGTCGCTTCCAGCCGCATCCTCGAGTTGGACGCGCAAGGCTTCGTACTTCTCTTCGAGCGCATCGAGTTCTTCGCCAGCGGCCATGTTCTGCATCTCGAGGTCCGCCTCCCTTGCAGCGCTCTTCGTCTTGATGAGCGTGGCCGTCAGTTTATCGAGGTCGTCGATGGAGATTTTCACAGCGCCCCGCTCGTCAGACTCGAAGTCCAGAGCCGCACCGACCTTCTGTAGACCTTGGACGAGTTCTACCCTCATCCGCTCCCTTTCCTTCGCACCCTCCTCCGTCGTGGCGTCCAGTTCCTCCATGGCCTTCCTCAGAGCCTTGAGTTTTTCGACCTCCTTCTCGATGCCGTCGTCTCCGAGGTACGCGAGTTCGTCCGAGATGCCGCGGATTTCCTTTTTCTTCGCGTCGATGGCCGCGCTGAGAGGGTCGAGCACTTCACCAATGGAGTTGTTCTGCTTGAACTTGTAGTTCGAGAGCAAGTCGTTCGCTTGTTCGAGGTCCGCCTTCGCCGCCTTGATGTCCTGCTCCAACTTGTCACGCAGGCCAGCGTCAATCTTGATGCCCTCCTTCGTGTCCTTGATTTGCTGCTTGATGCTCGCCAGAGCGGAAGTCATGTCGTCGAGGAACTTCTTGACTTCCTTCTTGCTACCCTCGAACGAACGGCCGAACTGAAAGACATCATTCAAGTTCATTCCAGCCGCCTCGAACTTCTTGGTAAGGTCGTCCACCCCGTTCGCAGCGTCCTTGTAGTCGAAATATGCCTTGAAATTTATCTGTCCGTCCATGTCGTTATCAGAACTTATATCCGTTGATTATCGCCTTCACTAAGTCTTTGTTCTTCGGGTCGTCCGCTTTAATTACTTCGTTGCTCTTGCCTTCTTTGTTGGTCTTTTTCTTGCCTCCGTAGGATGGTATCGCCGCGCTGTATAGCAGAAAGTTCTCATAACTTATCTGGTGGAGAGCGTAGTCGAAACTCACCCGGTAGTACTTGACGAACCCTCCGACGATGCCCCAGACGCTGTCGCTTTTGTTCCCACTTTCTTCTTCGTCGGCCTTGTCACATTTATCCCGCCGAGGAAAGTGGTAGTGATAAAAAAATCGTTCAGTTGAAGCCCCTCCAGCAGCGGTATGATTGCATCCTTCAGTTCCGCGGGTGAAACGCTCTCGAGAATTTCCCGAGAAAGTGCCTCAGCCCTTGTCGTGACGACTTTCTTCTTCCGTCTGAGGAATCCCCTTGACTCGTATGTTTCGACCTCCTCGCGGGCTTTTTTCGCGCCGAGGATGAGGATGGCCGCGAAGTCGGCGAGAGCGCCGTAGTCCTTCGCCGCCGCAAGGATGTCTTGGAACTCGCGTCCCTTGTTGACCTCGATGGCCTCTGGGAGTCTGGCAATCATTTCCGATGCACGGATAAGCGTCCCGAGCGTCGGTGGCGCTACGCGGTATGACCGTCCGCCGAGGGTGATGGTGCGGCTGTCCTCAAGGATGGTCTGCGCGACCCGCGCTTGTATGTTCTTATCGTTACTCATACTGGGAAGGGGAGTGGGAGTCGAACCCACATTCACGGGAAGGCAAGAAAAACCGTGGGACTACCATTGTCTTACCCCCTTCGGTGTCGTCAGCCGTTAGTTCGAGCCGGAGCCGGAGCCACTGCCGTGGACATAGTCCTTGCAGATTTCGCTGTCGCCTGCGGCGGTATTCGGAACGAGTCCGTTGACGGTGATGTTGTCAAGTGCGCCTTGGTCGGCGTTCCATCCCTTGGAGGTGGAGATGGAGCACTTGCGGAAGATGAAGCCAGTGGTTTCCGGGTCCTCCGGGATAAGGCGCATGGCCCAGTCGCCTGCAACCACGCCGTTTACCGGGGAGAAGCCAGTGGAGACGAGCGTTTCGCCCTTCTTCTTGATGACGGAGGTCTGGAACTGGTAGGAAGCAGGCATCTGCTTGCTGTCCACATTCTCACCCTTCTCGTTGCGGAGGGTCTTGGTCTCACCCTCGGTGGTGTTCAACTGGCTGGAGTCCTCAAGGAGAACGGTCCCCTCAATCTTGACATAGCCAGTCTGACCAGTCCACGCGCCAGCGGGCGGAGCGGACACGGTGGAGGAGAGTTTCATAAATTCGAGCGTCGGAGCGCCCCAAGATACAGTTGCCATATTCGGTGCTATTTAATGTGTTGAAAACTTAGGCGGACAACCACGAAAGACTGGTTGATTTCGTCGTCTTGCTGGGTATGGATAGTGTCGCGGAGCCGGAAGCGGTAGTTGGAACGGTCAGCGGTTAGGTCGTCGACTGTCGACTGTGCAAGGGCTTCTATTTCCTCGCACCGCTCGGAGTCCTCGTATAGTACACCGTCATTACCGACCGGGATGTACGGGACGAAGATGTTGAGCGTCACCACGCCGCTCTGGAACTGCGCTCCATCGCCTGCCGTGAAGATGACTACGACATCCTCGGCCCTGCTGTCCCTCGGCCTCGTACCAGAACGGTAGACAGCACCGTTCACGCCGCTTGCGAGGGTCGAGCCACGCAAGAGGGCGATGAGGTCGGTTACTATCTGCTGTCCAGTTTTCACTTCGAAAGTTTTGCTTGTAGTTCTGTTACGAGTTTTTCCGCGAGCATTTCTGCGCTGTCGAGGACATTATATCCTCTGTCATGCACATATTTTGCGTACTTCATTCCAGCGACCACTATCAGCGTCGGTCCAATCAGTTCGTTCTCGGAGATGAGTCCGTTGAGGTACGCCCTTCCGTTTCTCGGTCCTTCCTTTCCGTCGAGGACTTGCTTGAAGCCGCCGATGGTGATGACGGAGCCACGGTCGATGACTGCATAACCAGTAGAGCCTCTGAGGTTTCCCGTGCGGTCCTTGTAACTACCTTGGAGCCTTGCGTCGTTGACGCACTTCTCGCCGATTACATGGAGCCATGTGATAATCCTCTGGCGATACCTCCCCATCTCATCCTCAAGGTATGCCCGGATGACCTTTTCGGAAGTCTCCATCTTGACTTTCATGTCCATGATGGAACGCCGATTATACGGTTATCTTAATCTGGCATACCGCGTCGAGAGGGTCGACGCGAACGATAGAGAACCGTCCCACCTCCACGCCTTTCATATCTGTCAGCACAAGCCGCTCACTTGCGACCTCCGTGTAGTTCTCCACGAGGATGGTATAGCCGTTTCTCGTGTAGTGTTCGCCACTTGACTCCGCGAGGTAGTCGAAGGTGGACGACATGTACTGGCAAGGAACCAGCGGGCCGATGGTGTTTTCAGTCGCCTGCCGCGGATGTCCCGTCACCGGGTCAAGACCTCCTCCAGATGACTCAAGGAACTGGATATGACCGTTCTGGATAATCATACCCGGTCTCCCTTGTACCCATACTGGATTCCAGTGGAAGCGCTGTCCGCCTCTTCTCCGAGAGCGTCGTAGATGGCTTTCGCACGCTGGCGGAAGTTACGCCTCTGCTCGTCGGTGAAGTTGTAGGACTGGCCTCCCTGCCCCACATTCGGAGCGCGGAAGAGCCACATGAGGAGGTCGGCTTCGCAGAGCCGAAACTCCCTCGAAGTAACGAGCGCTTGACTCGTTGCAGCGTCCAAGTCCAGCCCCCTGCGAAGGGAGATGGTCTTGACCGTCCGCGCCGGGATAGGATAGCCCGTTACTCCGATGAGTGCTTCGAAAACCGTGAGGTCTTGTGCCATGGTGACTTGCCGTGGTTAAGGTAGGTTAAGCGGCCTGCTCGATTTCGACGGTCTTGGTGTTGCCGTCGGCGTCGGTGATGGTCAGCGTGGTGGTTCGCTTCGCGGCTCCAGAGCCGTTGTTGGCGGAGACCTTCACGGTGATTTCGTTGCCGGAGACAGTGGCGGTAGCCCAAGAGTCGGCAGCGGGAATGGCGGCGGTCCAAGCCTTGTCAGCGTGAGTGACCTTGACCTTCTTGCCAGTGTTGTTGGCGGCGGCGGTGAAGGTGAGTTTGTCGACATCCGTGGAGATGACGCCAGTGCCGTCGGAGTGCAGCACATAGATGCTCTGGCCGTCGTCGATGACCGGGAAGGCAAGCGCCTGCGCGGAGGTGAATTCGGCGAGGGACGGCTCATTGTGGCTGTACTCCGAGACAAGGATGAAGCCAGACTTCTCGTAAGTCACGCCAGCGACACGGTTGAGGTCCTCGGCCAGAGTGCCATGGACCAGACGGCCGACCTTGAGGGCCGGGATAGCCACGACATTGCCCTGCTCCCAAGGCTTGATGGTCTGCTGGTTGCCAGCCTCGTCCTCCCACTTGTAGGAGTTGTTGACGATGCGGAATTCAGCACCGAATTCGTCCTTGAGGGCTTCGAGGGTCTTAGCGCGGCTCGGCTGAGGCAGCGTGCTGGAATTGACAATGACTTGGTTGTTGGCGGTGGCGACAAGTTCCTTGACATCGACGCACTTACGCATGTAGTTGAACGCCTGCTCGGAGAGCATCACATACTCGATAGAGTCGGAGTTGGCGTTGGCGGCGTCGAACAACTGGCGGAGGTCGTTAAGCGGCGTAGCGTTGGCAGCGTCGCTCCATGCAGCGGCCAGAGCGTGGAAGAAGTTCGCGTAGCCGAAGGAGGCGCGGACGCCAGTGCCGTCGTTCTGCTCGTCGTTCTCGAACAGCACCACACCAGTGGAGAGCGCACGCTCGAAGAGGATTTCGATACGAATCTTGACGCCCTTGATGGCGCGAGGCACATTGTTGAGGATTTTCGCCGCGATGTCGGAAGCCTTCTGTCCCTTGGACCGCATGACGGTCACATCGGAGATGGTCTTTTCCTTCATCATGAACTTGATGCCGATTTTGGCGATGTCGCCGCTGGCGGTGCGGATGGTTCCGCGCTTCTTCAGCGGGAGGGAGGAGTCCATCGAGACCACATCAGCGGCCACGATGCTGTGATTGAGGGAGGTGGAGTTCCAAGTGAGGTCCGCGCTGTACTCCTCGTCGAGCATCTGCTCGTAGAGGAAGCCGGACTCTTCCTTCTTGCCATTGAAATACTCCGTGACTTTGCCTACGGTTTTCTTGAAAAAGGCGTCGACATAGGCGGCGAACATAGAGGTCTGCATGCTCATAGTTGTGTCGTCTTAGGAGTTAATAGAGGAACTTAATCTGGGGCAGGCCAGCCTTGATGGTGTCGGAGACGGCGTAGGGAGATGCCGCCACATTGACCTCACCCATGGTCATGATTGCAGCGAAAGCCTTGTCCTTGAGGATGGAGACCTTGAGGACGCCAGCGTACTCCTCGTTTTCGGCGAGGGACGCGTAAGCGTCGTTGTTGCTGCCAGTGATGCCGAGCGGCGCATAAGCGCCAGTGGCCTTGTTGTGTTTGATGATGTGGCCAGCCTTGACCACGCTCGGAGTCCAGTCGGACATATCGAGCGCACGGCCACCCGGGATGTCGGCGAGGTCGCGGATGATGACCTTCGCGTCGTTCCCATCATCGACGAGAACATTGTCTCGTTCGAGGTTGACATAGTTTGCCATGTGCTGAAAGGGTTAAAGGTTTAACTTGGAAACGACTTCGTCGACATCGGCGTCCGACACTTCGAGTTTCTTGTCGCTTCTCTGCTCTCCACCGAGCGGCGGAAGGAACGAGGCTCCAGCGGCGGCTTTCTCATCGGCGATGGTCTGCGCGTCAGCCTTGACCTCGTTGAGAAAAGCGGTGAAATCGTCGTCGGACATGTCGTCCACGGCAATCCGAGAATACGGTCGGCGCTCGGCCTCGGTCAGACCCTTCAAGAGTCCTTCGAGTTGCGCCTTGCGGCCCTCGGTGATTTTACCCTTCTTCATCGCGGCGATTTCGGTGTTGGCGGCGTCGAGTTTCTGCTCGAGAGCGCCGAACATCTTCTTCATGGCCGCGAGGACGGAACCGTTCTTGTCGTCGTCATCGTTGGGATTGGCGTTAGGGTCGTCGTCGTCATCGTCGCCGCCCTTCTGTGAGACCTTCTTGCCGTCCTTGATACCGTACCGCTTCTCGTAATCCACGATAGCGTTCCGCTTTGCAGTCCGTGCGCTTTCGGTCGCCCGAGCATCGCCATAACTCGTAAGAACATCATTGAAGGTTATCTCGGCGACAGCCGCCTCGACATCCTCGTCTGATTCAATAGTCTTGCGGTCCAGAATGTTGTCCGCAATCCTGCCAAAAACTTTTGCGTCGACCCCCTCGAACTTGGTTGCCAGAGCGCTGATGAGTTTTTTCTTCATTGCAAATGTAAAAAAATTATTGATACACTTGCGACAAAAGTACAAAAAAATTTTATTCAAATGTCTCACAATAAAAGACTTATGCGATTCATCTAAAGCGTCAAAACGGCAATATCTTAATCTTTTCGTAAAAAATTCTTTGATATTATAAAATAAAAATTTACCTTTGTACGACGCATTATACCATGACCAGAGAGAGTTCATACGCGGGATGCACCGCAACGCCCTCGAAAGAGGCGAAAACCAACCATGTATGCCAATAACCAACAGCCGCTGTCTGAGGGTTCAGTTCTTTGAACCAGTGGACGGCCAGACCGATTATTACTTCGGTTCCGTGAAGGCGATTTACGCGAGGTTCACGCCAGCGGAAATCGGACTCACACTGGGGAGTCTCTATGTGAAGCGAGTCTCCGAAACGAAGCCCGTCGTGACGAGCAAATGTCGGATTACGCGCATCGAGATTTTGAGAGTCGAACGCCAAAGTTGCCGTGGCGAATGACGGCAGCAAAACATAAAGTATTACATGATGAACAACAAAAGACCAGTGGTGAAACTTGACAGCGGAAGGCGCGTCAAGTCCACCTTCGAGAACGAGCACTACTACTTCTACAATGTGCGGAAGGAGTCGACAGCGAAAGAGATTTGCCAGAAACTCCTTGACATGGGCTTGAAGGCCAGTGTTGGAAGTAACCCCTTAAAGACATTGTGGTATGCGCGTGTCCGCCACTATGATGTTTTCAAGGACTAACATGTAGAACCGTGTACGGGTCTCGTCCAACGGGACTCGTACACCCATTATCGAGACCTATGAGACAATGGCATGACAAGAACCTCGGGAAGTCTCCATTCGACCCGGATTTCGACGACACCTACAACGCGGAAGAGGACCGCGAGCGCTACGACCTCGAGCAAGAACTGAGGGCCATGGCGAGGGAAGGGAACTGATGGAGACGGTACAGTACATCCTCGACTTCTTTTTCGGCGACTTCTGGCACTTTCTGGGGCTGTGCATCTTGCTGCTGTGCGTCGGCCACAAGGGTGAACAGATTATCCAAGAGAACCACATCGAGGAACGCAGAGAGGAGGACAGAGATGGATAGGGAGAAATGCGGACGCTGCAAGATGCTCTCTTGGATGAACACCAGAGACGGCGTGAAGGACTGTTGCCGCTACTTCTATCCGCCAGTGGCGCTGGAAAGGCTCGAGTGCAAGCACACCCAGTACGGCTTCGGGACTTTGGTTGAACCGACGATACAAAAGGAGCGCAAGAAATGACACTGGCCGAACTCTTACAGAAATGCAACTACACCCAGTGGGCTATCACGACAGCACATGTCCCTATTCTGGACAAGGACGGCAGGGATGTCAACATCGACCTCAAAGTCATCACCAAGGATGGGACATACTATGTAGACCATATCGAAATCACCTATGAAGCAAAATAAACCAAAGACCATCACCGATTACCAAGTACTGTTCAGAGACCTCGTCCACCAGATGGAGCGGGATTTCGGAGGTAACATCCGGCGAGTCACTGTGACCAGAAAGGTCAGATACGACAACCTAACTCTCGCTGCATCGACGCTTCCCGTGACCGTCGCCGAGACCTACGAGACTGAGATTGTATTCGAGCAATAGCGCCGGACATGATGGATAAGATATACCACCTCTGCTTTGCGGAAACCGCAATCCCGCAGAGTTTTCACAGCCACAATGAACTTCTCCGCAAGGCAGGAGCGTTCATATCGCTGAAATATCGCCGCGGCCCTCTTGTGGACTTGCGAGATGTGTATCTGGTGTTCTGGTACGAAGAAGGAAAAGTCTGGTGTTCCCGCGTGAACACTAAACGATACGGGCTTGACTGGCAATTCTTCAAGGATGGACACGAAATGGTCGAGTGCAAGGACTGGGAGGAACTGACCGGGAAACTGAAAGAATTTAACGAGAAAGGATATTGCGATGTCAACTGAAGAAAAAGCGAAAGCCTACGATGAGGCTCTTAAATGGATGCGCGAATTGTACCCGGGGCTTCACGGTGCAACAAAGGAAGATGCGGAACACTACTTCCCCGAACTCCGCGAGTCGGAAGACGAGAGGATGCTGCGAGAATTTAATGACTGGCTTTGCGAGGAAATTGAATGTCGCACAAATGACTTGCGTGATGAGAAAGACCGTAGGACTCTCAATATGCTATGTTATGTCTTGACGAAGGTCAAGGATTGGCTCGAAAAGCAGAAAGAGCTGAATCCTCCGGTAGATGTTGACCCATGCGATGCGTCTTGGGATGCTTACTATCAACGAGGGCTAAACAAGGGCTATGAACTCGGATTAGAGGCTGGAAGGAAAGAGCAGAAGCCAGAACTCGTCCAACAACCGCCCATCACTTACACCTATAACTCCAATGCCAGCAGGGATGAGAGACTGAAAGCGGCCCTACTTGCTCTACTGAATAGTGATTTACTCAAGGTCAAGGAAGGCGGTTATTTTACGAAGCAGGACTTGATTGAATGGGTTGAGAGGATGCCAACAGACAAGCCAGCAGAGTGGAAACCCAGCGAAGAGCAACTTAATGCGCTGAACTTCGCAATCACCTACTTTATTCACGAGACCAACTACAAGAATCCGACGGAACTTCGTGACCTTTATGATGACCTTCTCAAACTGAAATAGCCATGACAAACGAAGAACTGATTGCCAAGATTAAGACCGAGATTGAAAGGCGAATGGCATTGATGTCGTCCTTTGATGGCGATTATGCCGATGGACACATGAGTGCATATCGTATTCTCCTTTCCTTCCTCTCCACCCTTGAAGAATCGGAAAGGCCCGAACCATACAACCCGATTTACGACGAAGCATATCTTAATGAGAAAATCAAGAAGGCAACCGAGTCGTGGAAGGGAGTAGATGTGGACGCTATGCTCTCCGAATGTCGTGGGTATGATGAAGAAAAATCGGAAAAGCCGATGAATCTGGAGGAGATGGAACGGGAAGAAGAATTAAAGAAAGCAGTTCATCAAGTTTCGGAAGAAATTGTTAATGAGATTTTCCCAGATGACTTCGAAAGTGGAGACTTTTTCACGGAAGTTGACCTCAAGAACTGCATAACAAGAGTTGCCTATCAATTTGCAGATTGGGGCGCGGAACACTTAAAGAAATAGATTATGGCAAAGTACATTGACGCAGACAAACTGAAGGCCGAGATTGAAAGGCGAATCAAGGAATGTGAAGCAACATATCCAAAGGATAAGGGTGGATATTGGTTCCCAGGGCAAGAAGAATCATACGCAATCGCCGAGGAATACAAGCAACTCCTTTCCTTCCTCGGCACACTTGAAGATGGTGCTTCGGAAAAACCGAATAACCATATGGAAATTGTCAATGACCTTACAATCGAAGTTCCTACAAGGGCGGTACAACTTCCCGATGGAAGATGGGTAACAGAGGCATTTGCCAACAATAACTGTATCTACGGAAGAAAGCCGGAAGAAAGACATTGTGAATATTGTTCAGCAAATTGTTCTGCCGGACACGATTTCCAACGCACGAAAGGTCTGGATGATGCGGCGAATGCTTATAGCAACGAACACAATGACGATTGCTTTGATGCTATCGGTAGCGTCTGCCCTCATATCATCGAAGCCTTCAAAGCCGGTTACAATCTATGCAAGGAGCAGATGATGGACGAATGGTTAAAAGAACGTGACGGATGCTTCTGGGACGGTGTGAACGAAGGCAAGAAAGCGATGAAGGAGCAGATGCTGAAGGATGCGGTCAAATGGCTGGTTGACGATGACTATGACGAGTTGACCGACAAGGGCAGATTCATCCTCGGAAGCGTGGGCATCGGCTACAACGGGTACTATATCCCGTATAGTGATTTGTTGAAACTGCCAAAGGAGGACTGACCTTATTAGACA
>JAEEGL015626787.1_pt1 | contig 66118 bp, 53 predicted proteins | sample 9134231 | NCBI WGS metagenome assembly JAEEGL01 (sample SAMN16246548, study PRJNA631951) | gut metagenome | biome: gut microbiome; feature: rumen; material: fiber-attached | host: Bos | place: Iran: Karaj | collected 2018-10
AAAACACAAGAAGAAGCTGCAAAACTGAGGCAGGAGAAACTGAAGGCTTTGGAAGCCACATTAGGTAACATCGAGAAGAGCTTTGGCAAGGGAAGCATCATGCGCCTTGGCGCCGAGGCCGAGAAGATGGAGAGCATCTCTACCGGCTCCATCGGCCTTGACTACGCTCTCGGCGTGGGCGGTCTGCCCAAAGGCCGTATCATCGAAATCTATGGTCCCGAGAGCTCGGGTAAGACGACGCTGGCCCTCCACGTGGTGGCCGAGGCCCAAAAGAAGGGTGGCATCGCCGCCTTCATCGACGCTGAGCATGCTTTCGACCGTTTCTATGCCGCCAAACTCGGCGTGGACGTGGAGAACCTCCTTATCTCGCAACCCGACTACGGTGAGCAAGCCCTCGAAATCGCCGAGAACCTCATCCGTTCCGGTGCCATCGACGTCATCGTTGTCGACTCTGTGGCTGCCCTAACCCCCAAGAGCGAAATCGAAGGCGAGATGGGCGACAGCAAGATGGGCCTCCAGGCCCGTTTGATGAGCCAGGCCATGCGTAAGCTCACTGCCACCATCAACAAGACGGGCTGCGTCTGCATCTTCATCAACCAGCTGCGTGAGAAGATCGGCGTGATGTTCGGCAACCCCGAGACTACTACGGGCGGTAATGCCTTAAAGTTCTATAGTTCCGTGCGCATTGACATCCGCAAGATCAGCCAAATCAAGGACGGCGAGAACGTGTTGGGCAGCCGTGTCAAAGTGAAGGTCGTCAAGAACAAGGTGGCCCCGCCGTTCCGCAAAGCGGAGTTTGATATCCTCTATGGTGAAGGCATCTCGCGCAGCGGCGAAATCGTCGACCTCGGCGTGGAGATGGGCATCATCAAGAAGAGCGGTTCGTGGTTCAGTTATGGCGACTCCAAGTTGGCCCAAGGTCGTGACTCGGTGAAGAAACTCATCGAGGACAACCCCGAGCTCGCTGACGAACTGACTGCCAAGATTTTCGAGGCGTTGGAGAAGAGTGATGAATAATGGCTTATGGCTTCTGGTCTTTGGCAGCTCTCCCATGAGTTGGGACTCCAACCTTGATGGGAAGCTACCAGAGGCCAATAGTCAGTAGCGAAAAAAGACTACAATGAAGAAAAACCTATTGTTATTCAGCGTGTTGCTCGCCTTTTTCGCCTGCAACAACACCAAGCCCAAGGAGGAAGTGAAGTCCGAGGAAGTGAAAACTCCCGTCACCGTTTCGGAGGTCATCAACCGTATCAGCGACTCCATCGCGTTGGACAGCACCAATGCGGTGTTGTACCGGCATCGCGCGGAGGCCTATCTGAACAACGAGCAGGTGGGGGCGGCGATGATGGACATTAACAAATCGTTGCAGCTTGACCCCAACGATATCGACACGTATCTCTTGCTGGCGAACGTGTATTATCTGTTGGGCGACGAAAGCAACATCAGTGCCACCTTGAACAAGGCCGCCGAAATCGATCCGCTCGACACTCGTCCGATGGTGAAACTGGGTGAGTTGAATCTCTTGCAGCAGAACTACAATCTGTCAGCGGCCTATATTGACAAGGCGTTGAAAATCCAACCCTTCAACCCCAAGGCTTATTTTGTAAAAGGTATGTATTTTATTATTGCACAGCAAGATACGGTCAATGCACTGAAGAATTTCCAAATCTCATCTGAACAAGATGAGACGTTTTACGACCCCGCTGAGCAGATTTGCCGCATTTATGCCGTGCAACAGCTGCCTTACGCTTTGGACTACATCCGGAAAACCCAACGGCAATTCCCCGAGCAGGCCAATTCCAGGTATGAGTTGGCCTTGTACTTGCAAAGCCACGGCGAACCTGAAGAGGCCTTGGCGCATTATGACACCTTGCTGATGCAACAACCTGAGAATTATATAGTTCTGTACAATATTGCTTACGTCAACTTCGTTTATTTAGAACGCAACGATGTGGCTCTGGAGTATTTCAACAGGGTGCTGGACGTCAATCCAGATTATTTGGATGCCTATTTCAACAAGGGCCGTGTCTTGGAGCAGATGGGCGATTATGCGCAGGCTGTTGACATTTATAAGGAAGTGCTGAATCGGAAACCCAATTACCAGTTGGCCATTGACGGCATCAACCGCATTCAAAACCAAGTCGATGAATAATTAAACCTATGCTTCATATCTATTGCATCAACACAAAGACAACCAAGGAATTCCAAGAAGGGATGACCTTGTTGGAGATGCTGCCTGAATTTGAGTTTGACAAGCCTTATCCCATCGTTTCGGCCAAGGTAAACAACGTCTCGCAAGGCTTGAAATTCCGTGTGTACAACAGCCGCGACGTGGAGTTCCTTGACATCCGCCAAAGTAGTGCCATGCATGTGTATTTCCGCTCGCTGTGTTTCTTGCTCTACAAGGCCTCCGTTGACCTGTTCCCCAATAGCAGGCTATACATGGAACACCCGATTTCCAATGGCTTGTATTGCCGCATCAAGAAAATCGACGGACAGTTGTTGGATATGGCCGAAATCGGGCGACTAAGACAAAAGATGTTGGACATCGTGAAGGAGGATTTGCCTTTCCATCGTCATGAGGCCCGAATTGAGGATGCCATTCAGATGTTTGAAAGGTTGCATCAGTTGGATAAGGTCAAGTTGTTGGAAACCAGTGGACAAGCTTATACGGATTATTACACTTTGGGTGAGGTGACCGACTATTATTATGGCCGTCTGCTGCCCTCAACCGGATACCTGACCCTTTGGGACATTGAACCGTATCAAGATGGGATGTTGTTGCGCATTCCTGACAGGAGATGCCCCGAACGGCTGGCGGAACGCATCGAGCAGCCCAAGACCTTTGAGGCTTATTCGGAGAGCCTGAAATGGAACATCATCATGGGGCTGAGTACGGTTGGCGACGTCAACCATGCCTGTCAGAACGGCAAGGCGCGAGAGTTGGTGCAAGTGGCTGAAGCTCTGCAAGAAAAGAAAATCGTGCAGATTGCTGAGGAAATCGACAGGCGTTATCGCAGCGAAAATCCCGTCCGTTTGGTGTTGATTACAGGTCCGAGCAGTAGTGGAAAGACCACCTTCTGTAAACGCATTAGTATTCAGCTACTTGCCTGTGGATTGAAGCCCATTTCCTTCTCCACGGACGACTATTTCGTCAACCGCGTCGATACGCCAAAACTGCCCGATGGAACTTACGATTTCGACAATTTCGAGACCGTTGACCACGATGCTTTGGAGCGCGACTTGATTGACCTGCTGGATGGCAAAGAAATCGAAGTGCCTGAGTATAACTTCGTTACGGGCATTCGGGAGTATAATGGTAAGCGCTTGCAACTGAAGCCAGGAACCGTGTTGCTGCTTGAAGGCATTCACGCCCTAAATCCACATCTGACCAAAAGGATTCCCGAAGATAGCAAATTCCGCATTTTCATCTCCACTTTGACCAGCACGGCCTTGGACGACCATAACTGGATTCCGACCAACGACACCCGCCTGTTGCGCCGCATCGTGCGCGACTACAACAAAGGCGCTTTCACGGCCCGACAGACCATCAGCCAGTGGCCCAGTGTGTGCGATGCCGAGGAAAAATGGATTAATCCGTATCAGGAAAACGCCGACGTGATGTTCAATTCGGCCTATCTGCTGGAGTTTGCCGTCATGCGCAACCATGCCGAGACGATTTTGGCCAGCGTGCCGAAAAATTGTCCCGAATATACCGAGGCGCACCGTTTGCTGCGTTTTCTACATTATTTCACGCCTGTACCCGACAGCGAGATTCCGGCCACGTCCATGCTGCGCCAGTTCATCGGCGGCAGCAGCTTCATGTAATCACATCAGCGACTGCACGATTCCGGTCACCGTGGCGACGATTTCCTTAAGTTTGGTCTCGCTTTTCGCCTCGCAAAGGAAGCGGAGGTAAGGTTCTGTGTTGGAAGGCCTTATGTTAAGCCACCAGTCGGGATAATCGAGGCGGTAACCGTCGAAATCGAGGAAGCGTTCTGGCTTTTCGAGGTTCATGAAATGGTCGCGGACAGCATCCATGGCCTCTTGTTTGCGTTCAATCTTGAAGTTGATTTCACCCGAATTGGAATAAGGTGAAATTTCATCAATGATTTGGCTCAAAGTTTGGCCTTTGGCCTTGCGCTCGGCTAAGAGTCGCAGCATGATGGAAGCGGCAAGTAGCGCTGAGTCAGAGTAATAGAAGTTGCGGAAGTAATAGTGTCCAGCTAATTCGCCGCCGTAACAGCCATCCAACTCGCGTAGCTTCAGTGCAGCGTAGGCACGCCCCACGCGCCAGGTTTCCACTTTGGCCTGATAGCGGTTCAGATACTCTTGAATGGCCCGCGAACTTCTAATGTCTTGTAAAACAATGCCTTTCTGTTTCTGCTCGCCAATGAAGAAGTCGCCTAAGAAGGCAATGATGAGGTCGGGAGAGATGAAATGGCCTTTCTCATCGATGAAAGTCACGCGGTCGGCATCGCCGTCGAAGAGTACGCCGACATCGCATTTTTCCTTGAGTACCAGGGCTTTAATCTGTTCTTGGTTCTCGGCCTCCAGCGGGTTTGGCTCATGGTTGGGGAAGTTGCCGTCCAAAGTGTCATTGATGAAATGACCATCCTTGATGAGTTTGTGGACGAACAGCGAGGCCATGCCGTTGCTGCAATCCACAGCAATGTTGAGTTTGGAAAGGTCGCCGACAAATTGCTGTTGGAAAGCGAGATAATCGGTCAAAACTTGTTTGCTGCGAATCTGTCCTTTCGTCGTGCAAGGCGGCGTAGGCTTGTCACTTTCTACCATGGCCTCCAAGCGATTCAGGCCGGTATCGTAGCCTACGGGGAGGGCGTTGGCAGCGGAAATCTTCAACCCATTGTGGTGCTTTGGATTGTGCGATGCCGTGATTTGAATGGAGGCACCGTAGTCGTATTTAGCTGTAGACCAATAGACTAAAGGTGTCGTAGCCAACCCAATATCATCCACGTTGCGCCCACGGTCGGTGAGGCCACGCGTGAGGGCTTCGAAGAAGGAGTCGGACGAGAGCCGCATGTCGCGACCCACGAGATAAGTGTCGGTGTCAAGGATGTCAGGCAGGAAATACCCGATGCGATAGGCAATGTCTTCGTTGAGGTCGGTACCCCATTCGCCTCTGATGTCGTATGCTTTGAATGCTTTCATGTTAGTTGTAAGTTATCAGTTGTAAGTTGTAAATTATTAGTTGTCAGTTATTTAGTTGTTTTGTTATGTCAGGTTGCTGAGCTTGTCGAAGCACCGTACTTGTTTTGTTTGGCCCTTCGACAAGCTCAGGGACCTTAGACTATTATATTCCCCGTTGGTTGAGAGCTTGTTGGTATTTGGCCGCGTTGCGGTTGTGTTCGGCCAAGGTCTTGGCAAAATTGTGGTAGCCGGAGAAGTCCTCTTTGGCGCAGAAATAGAAGTAATGGTGCTGCTCGGCATTGAGCACGGCCTTCACCGCGGCCATTGAAGGGATACAGATGGGACCGGGCGGCAGACCCGCATATTTATAAGTGTTGTACGGCGACTCCACCTCCTTGTGTACATTCAGCACGCGCTTGATGCTGTAGTCGTTGAGGGCGAAAATGAGGGTAGGGTCGGCTTGCAGCAACCAATTGTTTCTCAGTCGGTTGAGGTAAACACCCGCCACGCGCGGCATCTCGTCTGTCATGTTGGTTTCCTTGTTCACGATGGAAGCCAAAGTGCTGACTTGAATAGGAGTGAGGCCGAGATTTTTGGCTTGATCCTTACGTTCGTCCGTCCAGAACTTGCTGTATTCCTGTAACATACGCGTTGCAAAGCCCTCTGCATTGGTGTTCCAGTAGAATTGATAGGTGTCGGGGAGGAATAGGGCAGGGATAGTGTAATTGTTGAACCCGTGTTCGCCAATATATTCCTGATTGTGAAATAGTTGCGAAATTGAAGTGGAGTCGGCTTCGATTTGTTTGGCGATACGACCTGCCAACTGGTCCACGTCGCGGATGTTGTTAAAAGTCACATTGACAGGACTTTGCAACCCGCCGCGTAACATATTGACGAGTTGGTTGTTGCTCATGCCGTTTTTCAGCACATAACGCCCTGGACGGATGTTTTGCGGATATTCCTTTCGTTGTGCTACCCAATTGAAACTGTTCTCGTTAGCGAGATAATGACCTTCATCCAATGTGGATTTCACATCGCCGTAAGTGCTTCCCGTCGGGATGAAGATGACAGTCTCCTTCCCGTCGGGTGTTTGTACGTTGGGCGACATCACCATACGGAAAGCCCAATAGCCAAAAGCCAATGCAAAAACAAGCAAAATGCTGATTACCAATATGATGATAAGGCGAACCTGTTTCCTGCTTTTCTTCTTGGCTTTATTCTTTTTTTCCTTGGGTAGTTTTGTTTCTATTTTGACCATAGTGTTACTTTCGGTTAATCAGTTGATACTCCAGCAAATCAACAAACCCCTCCGCTGTCTTGATCCATTCCTTGCGACGACCACATTGTATAAATCCTTGTTTCTCAAAAAGTTGCTGGCTTTCTACGTTCAGTTCATCGATGACGCAATAGGCTTGATGTATTATCAAATCATTAAAAAGGTAAGCTAAACACAGTTCCAATGCGATTGTAGCATAGCCTTGTTTGCGGTGCGCTGCGTCGATAAGGATACCGATGCTAACATGCTCGTTGACAGGGTCGTAGTCGTAGAGGTCGAGGCAACCTATAGAAGTCTGGCTTTCGTTCAGGTCAATCATTAGGCGAAGTTGTTTTTGGCTGAACAAGTCGTTGTTACTCAGCAAGAACTGTTCAATTTGGAATTGCGTATAGGGTACGTATGTTCCACTGACACGCCAAATCGCACGGTCGTTTTCCCAACGATAAATCTGTGCGGCATCCTCGGGTTCGGCGCAACGGAGTGAAATCGTGTCGTTTTTGATGAACATTTTGGCTCGATGATTGAAAATCGGACATTTACTCGCAGGCTGGCACGCATTTTGATAGCCTCAACCCGCCAAATTTTCGACAAAATTACACTTTTCAGTGCAATAAAGGTTGAAAAATCGCATTAATGAGACGATAACGATTATAAATTAGAGATAAGATGAGAAAACTGAGTATGACGTGGATGCTCGCCGGACTGCTGATGGCGGCATCGTGTGGCAATTCAACCCAAAACAACGAACAGACCCAAACTGAACAGGAACCTATTTCGCAAGTCGAACAGGTTCAGCAACCTACAGTGCAACGTGTGGCTTTCATGCCCGCGCAAAACACACCTGACTTCGTAGATGCCGCCGAAAACAGCGTCAACGCGGTCGTGCATATCATGACGAAAGTGGTGCGCCAAAGCACGACTTACAACGATTTCTTTGGTGCCTTGCTCGGACAACTTTACGGTTATCCTGGCCAGACCCGCAACAACACCATGGTGGCTTACGGCTCCGGCGTGGTGCTAACTCCCGACGGTTATATCGTCACCAACAACCACGTCGTGGAAGGTGCCGACGAGGTGGAGGTCACCTTTAATAATAAGGTGAAACGTACCGCTACCATCATCGGGACCGACCCGACTACCGATTTGGCCCTTATCAAGGTGGAAGCCAGCGACTTGGACTACCTCGTTTTCGGCGACTCCGATCAGGTGCGTATCGGTGAGTGGGTGCTGGCCGTCGGCAATCCTTTCAACCTGACCTCGACTGTTACAGCAGGCATCGTGAGTGCCAAGGCGCGCAACCTTAGCATCTTGGGCGAAGGTACCTCCGTGGAGTCCTTCATTCAGACCGATGCCGCTGTCAATCCAGGAAATAGTGGTGGCGCTTTGGTGAACACAAAGGGCGAACTGGTCGGCATTAATGCGGCAATTGCTTCGCATACAGGTTCTTACGAAGGTTATTCTTTCGCTATCCCTTCCAACATCGTCCGTAAGGTGGTTGATGACCTGCTCCTTTACGGTACGGCTCAACGTGGCTATCTTGGTGTGCAAATTGCCGAACTTACTCAAGAGTTGGCCGAGAAGGAAGGCTTGGAAAACATTGAAGGCGTGTATGTTGCGGAGGTTACGGAAGGAGGTGCTGCAAAATTGGCAGGCATGAAAGCTGGTGATGTCATTACGGCCATCAACGGTAAAGCGGTGAACTCTACTACACAGCTTCGAGAAAGCGTTGGGCAATACCGTCCTGGCGACCAAGTAGACGTGGAAGTGAACCGTAATGGGACTCACCATCACTACACGTTGACCCTGCTTAACGAGGCCGGCAACGTCGACGTTGTGAAGAAGGGCGACAGCTTCTATAGCTCCGACCTTGGCCTGATGCTGCAACCTGTCAACCAAAACGACATGAGCCGTCTTGGGATAAAGAACGGATTGAAAATCATGGAGATACGTCAAGGCCGTTTCATGGGTTCAGGCATCAATGAAGGCTTTGTCATTACCACCGTGAACGGCAACCCTGTCAACAGCCGCGACGACCTCGAAAATGCTTTGAAAAACAACCGTTCGCGTCGCACCCGCATGGAGGGCGTTTATCCGAACGGCATGAAAGTGAGTTTTGAATATTTCGATTAATCTTCGAAATTGTGTATTTTTAACTGAAATCCAGGGATTTCGGTACGGTTTTTGATAAGAATTTACTTTTGGATTGGGGGAAGTCGGCCTAAGTCGGCTCCCCACGATTCGGGAGATTATGTAAAAAATCAGGAGGAGAAACGATGAAGAGTGAACTTTTTGTAAAACAATTAAAAGATATGAAGAAATGAGACAACTGAAAATTTCAAAACAAATCACGCAGCGCGACACGGGAACGTTGGACAAGTACCTGTCCGACATCGCCAAGGAGCATCTGCTGACCGCTGACGAGGAGGTACAACTGGCACAGCGCATCAAGGACGGCGACAAAGTGGCGCTCGACAAGCTGGTGCGAGCTAACCTGCGCTTTGTGGTGTCGGTGGCCAAGCAGTACCAAAACCAAGGCCTGAGCCTGCAAGACCTTATCAATGAAGGCAATCTGGGCTTGGTGAAGGCCGCCCAACGCTTTGACGAGACACGCGGCTTCAAGTTCATTTCCTATGCCGTGTGGTGGATCCGCCAGAGCATTCTTCAGGCCGTGGCTGAGCAGGCACGTATCATCCGCCTGCCCATGAACCAGGTGGGTGCCTTGGCCAAGGTGAAGAAGGCCGTTTCCATCTTGGAACAGAAGCTGGAACGCCGTCCGACGGTTAAGGAGATTGCCGATGCTGTGGGCATGGACGAAGACAAGGTGGAGCAGTTGCTGAGCCTTACCTCGCGTCATGTCTCCACCGACGCGCCCTTGGACGACAGCGAAGATGCCAGCTTTTTGGACATCTTTGTGCAAGAAGATGAGGTGCAGACCGATGCCGCAGTGGAGCAGGAGTCGGCTAACAGAGCCATCCGCAATTCACTCGACCGCCTTTCGGAGAAGGAACGCACCATCCTCTGCATGTACTTCGGTTTGGGTACACCGCGAGAATACTCGTTGGAGGAAATCGCGATGAAGCTCGACATCTCGCGCGAGCGCACACGCCAAATCCGCGACCGCGCCTTGAAACGCCTGAAGGCCGAGCCGGACTCACCGCTCTATCAGATGTATATGAACCAATGAAAAATTCGGGGATTTCTGCAAAGGAATCCCTTTTTTCGTTATTTTTGCCCTCACTAACAACCAAATCAAAACATCATGAAGTACCAATTGATTCAACTGCCCTATGAGGCCAACGCTCTCGAACCTGTCATCAGCAAGGAAACCATCGCTTTCCATCACGGTAAGCACTTGCAAGGCTATGTGAACAATCTCAACGCCGCTATTGAAGGCACAAAGTATGAGGATATGCCCCTTGAGGAAATCGTGAAGACCGCCGATGGTGGCGTGTTCAACAACGCTGGACAAATCCTCAACCACAACCTGTATTTCACACAGTTCTGCGCTCCAAAAGTCGACAACCAACCCACTGGTGTGATTGCCCAATGGATTGACCAACAATTCGGTAGCTTCGACGCCTTCAAAGAAGAGTTCGCCAAGAAAGGTGCTACCTTGTTTGGCTCCGGCTGGGTGTGGCTTTCCGTCGACAAGGACGGCAAACTCGTCATCACGCAGGAACCCAACGCCAACAATCCCGTGCAGCGCGGCCTTCGTCCCTTGTTGACTTTTGACGTGTGGGAGCACGCCTATTACCTTGACTATCAGAACCGTCGCCCCGACCATTTGGCTGCCCTTTGGCAGATTGTGGACTGGGACGTGGTGAATGGGAGGCTGTAATCTAATACACGATAAATCCGACAATTCCCGAAAGCACAATCAGCAAGATAGGGTTGGCTTTGAAGAAATAAGAGGCCACAAAGGCCAAGATGCAAATGACGACGCTGATGTTGTATTGGCCGAGGCCGAAGTCGGGGAAGTTTTGCAGGTTCATCATGGAGAGACCGGCGGCGAAAATGAGCCCAGCAATGGCGGGTTTTAGACCTTTTAAGGTATTGTCCATCAATGCGTTGTTCTTCTTGCTCATGAAGAGTTTCAAGATGAGATAGACCATAATGACGGACGGCAGACAGAGTGCAAACGAGGCTAACAGTGAGCCGCTGAAGCCTGCTGCGGTATAACCCACGTAAGTCGCCAAATTGATGGAGATGGGGCCGGGTGTCATTTGCGAGATGGCCACCATGTCGGCAAACTCGGTCGTGGTCATCCAAGCGTAATGGTCGACGACCTCGTGCTGGATGAGCGATAGCATGGCATAGCCGCCACCGAAGCCTAACACTCCGATTTTGACGAAAACCCAAAGCAGTTGTAGGTAAATCATGGCTTGACCTCCTGTTCTTTTTGACTGGGGACAGGGGACTGAGGACTGTGGACGTCCTCCGTTTTCTGTCCTCCGTCTTTTGTCTTCCGTCCTATGACGAGAGCGTAAATTAGGCTGCCTGCAATGGCGGCGAGAATGACGTAAGCGGGTGAAATCTTGCACCACCAGATGAGAAACACCGTAGCAATGGGGATGATGGCGGTTTTCCAAGTCACCTTGGCCGACTTAATCATTCGCAGGGAAGGGGCTAGGATGAGTGCCACCACACAGGGACGGATGCCCTTGAAAATGCGCTCCATCACAGGCTGGTCGCGGAACTCGCGGAAAACGGTGGCCAATAGCAAAATGATGGTGATGGACGGGATGATGGCACCGAGCATAGCGGCAAAAGCGCCTTTCGTTCCAGCCACGCGATGCCCGACGTACAGCGCCGTATTGACGGCAAAAACGCCCGGAAGCGATTGAACCACAGCGATCATGTCCCAAAACTCGTCGTTGGGAATCCACTTCTTCTGGTCGACGACAGCCTTCTCCACCATCGAGAGCATGGCATAGCCGCCGCCGAGGGTAAATGCTCCGATTTTGAAGAAGGAGAGGAATAGTTCGAACGCTTTTTTCATGGCGCAAAATTAGTGGTTTTTAGCTCACTAATTGAAAAATGACTATATTTGCGGGCAAAAATAATGATAACTTAAAACTAATGTACTATGATTTTTACAACCACACCAAACATCGAAGGACGTACTATCTTGGAATACAAAGGCGTTGTATTCGGAGAAGTGATTGCTGGCGTTAATTTCATCAAAGACTTTGGAGCCAGTATCAGGAACGTAATTGGCGGACGTTCAGGCTCGTATGAGTCGGAACTGATCACGGCACGTAACCAGGCTCTTAAGGAATTGGAAGAGAGAGCGCTAAGGTTAGGTGCAAACGCTGTCGTTGGCATCGACATTGATTATGAAGTGCTTGGCGCGAACAACGGGATGTTGATGGTGTCGGCATCGGGCACGGCCGTAGTAGTTTCATGATAATAAAGCTGAAAAGATAACCCTAAATCAATAGATTATGCTTCTTTTGGACACGTCAGTAATGACCTTTGACCGGCCCGAGGCCTGGCAATGGTTAGTGCAATTCTGTATTTTGGCGACGGCCCTGCTTTTGGGCAATGTGCTGCGAACGAAAGTACCGTTCCTCAATAAGAGCCTATTGCCCTCGGCTTTGTTGGGTGGTTTGCTATTACTCATTTTCAAGGCATTTCCCAACTGCCAAAACTTTATCAACAAGCCGATGATGGAAATCGTGACCTATCACGCCTTGGGCTTGGGCTTTGTAGCCTTGGCCTTGAAAAACAATAAGATAGAGTCGAAATCCACGCCGATGAAGGTGATTGAGACGGGTGCTTTGACAGCTTCGACTTATGTCATTCAAGGCATCGTGGGTCTCGTTGTTTCCATCCTGTTTTTCTATTTTGGCAGGAAATTGTTCTATGCAGCAGGTTTGCTGTTACCGATGGGCTTCGGTCAGGGACCAGGGCAAGCCTTGAATTTCGGCAAGATTTACACGGGTTGGGCCACGCAACAGGGCATGGACTTTCCTGGTGCCGACTTCGGCCTCTCCATTGCGGCTACAGGCTTCATCGTTGGTAGCGTGGTAGGCGTGGTTTACATGAACATGTTGCGACGAAAAGGCATCCTCTCAAGAAAGAAAATTGCTGAGGCTCAAGTGAATAAGTTGGAAGACTACGAGGGCGCAAACGAAATTCCCGATGCCGAGTCCATCGACAAGCTCTCGGTTCAAATCTGCATGGTGCTGTTCGTCTATTTTCTCGTGTATCTGTTCACGAACTGGATTCAAAACATGGAGTTAGGCAATTTCGGCACCAATACGCTGAAACCCATGCTTTGGGGCTTCAACTTCCTGATTGGTACGCTGTTTGGCATCTTGTTCAAGACCATCCTGAAGCGTTTCAAGAAGGCCAAACTGATGAGCCGCGAGTACATCAACAACTACATGCTCAACCGCATCAGCGGCTTCTGCTTCGACATCATGATTGTGGCAGGCACGGCGGCCATCAACTTCGAGGAATTCGGCAAGTTTGTTTTGCCTTTCCTCATCATTGTTGCTTTGGGTACAATCGTCACTTTCGTGTATGTGCTATTCATCAGCAAACACCTCTATCCCGATTATAAATACGAGGGTTTCTTCTCGATGTTCGGTATGTTGACGGGCACGGCCAGCAATGGTATGATCCTGCTGCGTGAAATCGATCCGAAGTTTGAGACTCCTGCTGCCAACAACTTGGTGTTGCAAACTCTGGCTGCCATTGTTCTGGGCTTTCCAGTGCTTCTTTTGATGGGCTTTGCTCCACAAAGCCTGCAAGCCTCTTGGATTACCTTGGGTATTTTGGTCGTTTTTTGGGCCGCATTGACGGTCTTCATGTTGCGAACGAAGATCTTCAAGCGGAAGAAGAAAGAGTAAAATGACTAGTCCTAAATAACCGTTGCAGGTTTTATAGGGCAAAAACAATGAGTTTCACTTAACTGCCACGGGATTATCTTGTGGCGGTTTTCTTTTGTAGGTTTTAATGGTCACATCTTTCTGAGAGTACATCCTTTCTTCTTTTTCCATCTTACGTTACTTTTTGTAGTAACGCTTTTTCAAGGCAAGACAACTAGAACAAAAAAAAGCACCCCCCAGACGAGAGGTGCTTTTTTGGTTTGAATTGAACTTCGATTAGAAGTTGAAGCGCAGGTTCAGAGCAGCCGACCAAGTGGAGTAGGCGTTGGCGTAAGTGTTCCATTCAGGAGCGGTGAAGGTGTAGTTTGTGCCGTCCCATTTCAGGATGTCGCCTGTGTTCACGAGCTTGGCATTGCCCCAGCCTCTGTAGAACAGGTTGGCGAGGTTCTTGATGTCGATACCAGCGCTGATGCTCGGACCAGCCTTGAACTTATAGGTTCTCTCATACTTGAAGTTGAAGGTGTGTCTCCATGGAGCCACAATAGCACCGCGCTCGGCATAGTGGCCACGGTTGACGCTCAGATACTTGTCGTCATTGATGAAGTTATTGTACTCAGCCTTGTTCTCTTCGCTGGTGAAAGGCATGTCAGCCAATTCGGCCTCGGTGGGGATGTAAACCAAGCTGTTCGAACCGCCGTCGCCATTCACATTGCTGGTCATGGTGTAGCTGTAGCGAGTGTAGCTATAGATGTTGTTGCCGGTACCATAGTAGCAGTGGTTATAGCCTTCGTAGTAGAGGCCAATGGTTTCGGTGGTGTGTTGACCTGTGTTCCAAGTCCAGCCAGCGTTGAAGAGCACGCGGTTGGGTGAGACATAGGAGCTGTAGCCAAGTTCGTGGCTGTTGGAGCCATGGATGCCAAAAGCGTTGGTGTTGTAAGCCGAGGTGACTTGGTCGCCAATACCATCGGTGACATTCTTGCCTTCAGCATAGGTGTAGGCAGCCATCAAGTAAAGACCGCACTTGAAGTCTTTGCTCAACTGACCAGTGATGCTGTAGTAATAACCATTTTTGTCGGTGTTGGTAATTAAATAAGGAGTGACAGCTCTGTTTTGGGAGTTGAGGATGCCTTCGCTAGTCCAGTGGTCTCTAGGTTCGGGTTCGCCAGGGAGTTGAATGGCTTCGTCCTTCGCGAGGCCGAGTTTGGTCACAGCCACGGAGGTGATGTCCTTGTTGAAGATGCCTTCAGCAGTGAATTTGATGTCGCCAGGGATAGTGATGTCGAAGGCCAAGCTGCTCTTCCAGGATTGAGGCATGCGGAGGTCCTTATCCATAAGAGTGGTGGCCTGAGGAGCCGGCAGGGCGCCTGTCAGCAGTAATTCGCTGTTGGCGGCGATGATACCATCGGGGTTCGTTTGGCCCGCTTCCGGGAAGTGGATCTGAGTCTCAGTGTTGCTGTTGATGTACTGGTTCTGCAGGCAGTTGGAGTTACCCACGGTGGAGACGATCCACACGAAAGGCAGACGGCCAGTGTAGAGGCCAGAACCGCCGCGGATGATATACTTGCGCTCGCCGGTGAGGTCCCAGTTGAAGCCTAAGCGGGGCGAGAAGTTCACACGGGCCTTAGGCATGTCGGCAGTGGAGCGACCATAGATGGTGGAGGCAACGGCTTCGCCCTGAGCATTGGTGTAGAATGACTCAACGGTAGCCAATGAGTCAAACTCCATATTGGTGTTGTAGCTAGCGATGGAAGGATAGTAAGGCATTTCGACACGGAGACCGAGGGTGAGTTTGAAGCGATCACTAAGGTTCATTTCGTCTTGAGCATAGAGTGAACCTTGCATATAGTTGAAAGAAGGATAAACCTGCTTGTGCTCATAGTTGTTACCATAGGTAATGGCGAAAGCACGAGGATCCGCGTTGTTTACAAAATCATCCCATGAGTTGTACACATAATAGCCAGCACCACCTTGCATGAAGCCGTTCTTGGTGTTGTCGAACTCGAATTGGGCACCGAAGGTGAGGTTGTTGAATCCGGCGAGGTAGCTCACTTCATCGGTGACGACAGCCGTCTGTACGTCACGGAGGTTGCCGTAGGTGAACGGGTCGGGACCGAAGCTGGTGTAGACTGCCGGGGTGCCATCCTCGAGGGGCTCGAGAATATCAACAGTGGGGAAGAGGTCGCCCACAAAGCTGCGAGGCTCGAATTGGTGCGAATAGGTGGCACGCAACATGTTGTTGCCGCGACCGCTCAGGAAGCTGTGGTTCCACTCGGCAGCGACTGAGCTGAAGTTCTGCTCTTGGAAATAACGGTTGCTCTCAAAATACATGGCGTATTGCGAAGTACGGCCGTAGAGGTTACGGTTGTAAACCGAGCTGGAAAGCGGGTTGATGGAGCTGGAAGGAGAAGTGGAATACTTGTTCTTCACCATGCTGTAGCGGATGTTGAACTTGTCCTTGTCAGTGATGTTCCAATCCAAACGGGCCAACAGTTTGTAGTCAGGAGTGCTGGCACTGTAGTTCTGGTAACGACCAGGGTTATAGCCGTAAGTGGTTTGTAGATAATTGCTGATTTCTTCCATCTTTTCGACGGTAGGACGGTTGTATTGCGTACCGCTGCCATACGGATCATCCTCGCTCTCGCGGGCAAAATTGCTTTGGCCAGGGTCGATGTCGCTCTGATATTCGAAGTTCAAGAAGAAGAACAGTTTGTCCTTCACGATGGGGCCGCCGACGCTGACGCCAACGGTGTTGTCCAAGGATTTGTTGAGCTTCAGATGATTAGGATAGTTGCCGAGTTCGTCTTTCTTGCCGTACTTGGTGCCCATGAGACCGTCGTTGGTGAAGTAGTCATACACGCTGACGTGCCAGTTGTTGGTACCGCTCTTGGTGATGGCATTGATGGCACCACCAGTGAAGCCGCTGTGACGCACGTCGAAAGGAGTGATGTTGATGGTCATGGCTTCGATGGCGTCCAACGAGATGGGGCTACCGCCAGCAGGCAAGTTGCCGCCGATACCGAAGGCGTTGTTGAACGCGGCACCGTCAACGGTAACATACGACGAACGGTAGTTACCGCCGCCAATGGCCAGACCGTTGGAAGTAGTGGCAGCCTGAGGCGTCAGAGCCAGTACGTCATTGAGGCTGCGCGTGATGGTGGGCAGGGTGGTGATTTGCTCGCTACTCACCGAAGTGGTGGCACCAGCGCGGTCGCTGTCCATGCCGTTGCTGATGGCTTCGGCTGCGACGACGACTTCACCCAAGCCGATAGCTTCTTCGTTCAGGCGGACATTCAGGATCTTGGTCTCACCCAAAGTGGTGGTGATGCCTTCTTGAATGGTGGTCTGGAAACCAACCATGCGGTACTCAATCTTGTAAGGACCGCCAGGACGGATGTTGAGTAAACGGTAGTTGCCATTCGCATCGGCTACAGAATAATACTGAGCGCCTGAAGGAATGTGGGTTGCGACAACGGTGGCACCAGCAAGAGCACCTTTGGCTTTGTCGGTGATCTTACCGCTGATGCTTGACGAAGTCACCTGCGCCATCATCGTGATGGAGGCAATCATTGCCACGAAAAAAGTAAGTAATTTTTTCATAGATGATAATTTAATGTTAATAATTGAGTTGATTTAATTGAATTTCTTTGTGTTAGTATATTGCGTACTCTGTTTTCAAAACCGTTGCAAATATAGAGTTTTCCAACATATCGGGCCCCTGGTTTCGGATAAGATTTTTCGTTTTTTGGGTAAAAGAAATCAACAATAATTGTTTATAACTTGATAATCAATTGTCAAATAGTTTGTTGTGCTTCATTTTGTCTGTGCTCAACGACACCTTAATTAATCAAGAGTGCGTGACATTCCATTTTTTTACCTATTTTTGAGGCCTCAAACTAAAGCTATTTGATATGAAGAAGATGGTATTGTATTTATTTGTAACCACTTTGTTATCAGTGTTTTGTGCTTGTGGGAATGGACATTCTAAGGTGTATTTGGGCTTGGAAAAAGATGAACTCAACATTGAAGGCCAAATCATGGAGACGGACAATTGTGATGACTTGCAGATGTTGGGTTTCAGCATTTTAGGCTTTCGTTCCGACCTTGAGAACGCTTTTCGTGACCAGTCCGTCACCGAAAAGGAATCCGAGGAACTGGGAAAAATGGCCGATCATCTTGAAGCCATATGGCAAAGCAAGTCCACCACGCTCGGCTGCGAGTTGTATGGCGAAGACGCGGACGAATTGATTACTTCTGAGGAAGACGACTACGACTCCTTTTAGATAGCCAGTTCGGTTCAACTTGTTATTTTTACAACAAAAATTATAAAGTCATGGCATTCTTTTATAAACACAACCCGAAGAAATTCAACTACATACCTCGCTATTACGACCCCGAAAAAGAGGCCTGGGAACAGAAAAAAGCCGAGTTGGGCTATGATGCCAAGCTGAGCCATGAGGAGCAGTTTCGCGCCGAGATGCGCCGCAGATGGAGCGTCAAGGAGGTAGAAGAAAGTGCTGAGGAACGTCGCGCCAAGACCATCCGCCGAATTGCGCTTGGGGTGTTCGTCGTTGTCATATTTTACTTCATTTTCTGCACTCCGCTGATGACCAACATCGTTAGCGGCTTGATGGGAAAATAGTTATGTTGGATGTGATTAAGTTGCTGCCCGACAGCGTTGCCAATCAGATTGCGGCAGGGGAGGTGATACAACGTCCTGCCTCAGCCGTTAAAGAGCTGATGGAGAACGCTTTGGATGCCGGTGCTACCCAAATCGACTTGGTGGTAAAGGATGCCGGCAAATCGCTCATCATGGTCGTTGACAATGGTTGTGGCATGTCGGAGACCGACGCACGCCTTTGCTTCGAACGTCACGCTACCTCGAAAATCAGCCGTGCCGAGGATTTGTTCGCCATCCGAACGATGGGTTTTCGCGGTGAGGCTTTGGCCAGTATTGCGGCTATCGCACAGGTGGAACTGAAGACACGCCGCAAGGAAGACGAGGTAGGCACCAAAATCGTCAACGAAGGCTCGGTGGTCAAGGAGCAAAGCCTGATTCCCATGTCGGCGGGCACGACTTTCAGCGTCAAGAACTTGTATTTCAACGTCCCTGCGCGGCGCAACTTCCTCAAGTCACCGCAGGCCGAGATGCGTCATATTGTGGAGGAGTTCACCCGCGTCACGCTGATGAACCCTGAAATCAGCTTTACGTTGACAGCCGACGGAAAGGAACTTTACCATCTTTATTCGGGCAACCTCAAACAGCGCATCATGGGCCTGTTCGGAAACAGCTACGAGTCGAAACTGCTGCCCGTTAACCAAGACTCGGAGAAGGTGCGCATCCACGGCTACATCGTCAAGGCGGAACACGCCCGAAAGACGCGTGGCGAGCAGTATTTCTTTGTGAACAAGCGTTTTATCAAACACGCCTATCTTCATCACGCCATTGAGAATGCCTTCATGGAGATGATTCCTAAGGACAGTTTTCCTGGTTATTTCATTAATATTGAGGTCGATCCAGCGGACATCGACATCAACATCCATCCAACCAAAACAGAAGTCAACTTCTTGGATGTCAAGTTAGTGTACGCAATCCTTCATGCTGCCGTGCGGAAGGCTATCGGACAGCATAACCTTTCGCCAACTATTGATTTCACCGAAACACCGAACTTGAATATTGACTTCGGAGAGGTGGCCAAGGCTTCGCGGCCTTTGGTGATGCCTGATGTGCCCATTGATGCTAATTACAATCCGTTCAGGCAAACGCCTTCAAATCAGGAATTTAAGCCAAAATGGAACGAGTTTCCGCAACATCGCGACAGACCTTCTGGCGATTGGCGGCAGTTGTACGGCGAACGGACGGATATTAATAAAGGTGCAGAGACCGAAATGGAGGAAACACCGACCAACAGCCAGTATCTGCAAGTAAATCAGTCCTATATCGTTACCACGGTGAAGTCGGGCATCTTGCTGATTGACCAGCACTTGGCCCATATACGGGTGTTGTTTGAGAAGTTCCTAAAGCAGTTGGAGAACCACAACGGCATTTCACAACAGGAGCTGTTTCCTCAGGCATTGTCGCTCAATATGAACGACGCCTCGTTGCTGAAGGAATTGCTCCCGGAGCTGGAAAACCTTGGATTTGTCATGGAACAGGCCAATCCGACAACCTTTATGATTAACGGCACGCCTGCCGATGCAACGGGATGCGATGCAGTACAGCTTTTGGAAAAGATTTTGGATAACTACAAAATAAACCGCACCGATTTGCAGTTGGATAGGAAGTTGAATTTGGCTAAGACCTTGGCCGCACAACTGTCCATCAAGGCGCAGACCCGACTCACTGAAGCGGAGATGCAGAATCTTGTGGATCAGTTGTTTGCGTGTAATGTGGCGGAGGTCGCGCCCAATGGGAAGAAAATTTATGTTTTATTAAATGTAGAGGAGTTTTTTGAAAAATGAATGAACAATATAGCCCAACAGGATTCAGAGTGCTGCCCACTGTGGTCAAGAACTTATTGATTATTAATGTTTTGATGTTTTTGGCCGACATCACCTTGCAGCGTTTCAACATCGATCTGACCAACATCCTTGGCCTACATTTCTTCAAGGCCTCGGATTTCCATGTCTATCAGTTCGTTACCTATATGTTCATGCATGGCAACTTCAGCCATCTGTTTTTCAACATGTTCGCCTTGTGGATGTTCGGCAACACGCTCGAAAACCTTTGGGGATCGCAGCGTTTCCTGCTGTTTTATATGGTGTGTGGCATCGGGGCGGGCTTGTGCCAGGAGTTGGTGCAATACATTCAATATGCTACCACATTGGCTGATTATGCCAATGTGAACACGGGCGGCCAAATCATCCCGATGAGCAGCTACCTCAACATGTTGACCACCGTGGGTGCGTCAGGAGCCATCTACGGCCTACTGCTGGCTTTCGGCATGACGTTCCCTGATTCGCGGATTTATTTGTATTTCTTGTTACCTATTAAGGCCAAGTGGTTCGTGGTTGGTTATGCGGTCTTGGAACTGCTGCTCGGTTTCTTCGATGGTGGCAATGTGGCGCATTTTGCCCACCTCGGCGGTATGCTCTTTGGTTTGATTCTGATTTTGTATTGGAAGAAGCATGGCTTGAGCGGGCCGAGCTTTGATTTGAAGAGATGGAAGGGATGGTTTTGGAATATGAAGGAAAAAATGGGCAAAAAGGGAATGAAATACACCCGCTATGAAGAAGTCAAGGATGAAGTGCCGCGCGACGATGGAGAATACAACCGTCAACGGGCTGAAAAAGAGCGCGATGTGGATGCTCTCCTGGACAAGATTTCCAAGAACGGCTATGCCAGCCTGACCGACGAGGAAAAAGAGTTTTTGTTCAAAAACAGCAAATGAGATGGCACGAGAAAGAGGTTTTTTGGGTAAAGTAATGGTTTCCATCCTGACGCTTTTTGCAGTTATCGGATTGATAGCCATGGTTTTAAGTGTGATTAATCCCTATCTTAACCCTAAGCAATTCATCTGGACTTCGTTTTTCGGTTTGGCGTTTTGGGAGATTTTCCTTTTCAACGTATTGGTTTTCGGTGCGTTGCTGTTGCTTTGGTCGCGCATGGTATGGATTGCGGTGTTGGCTTTGATCGTGGCCGTTCCAGGCGTTCGGAAATCGTATTCCTTTGGCAAACCGAAGGAAGAAAGTGATTTTATCCGCGTGATGAGTTATAATGTGCACATGTTTAATCATTTGGATGATGAAATAAGCAAAGAGGATTTTGCCTATAAGGTGATTAATATGGTTAGGGAGCAAAATCCGGATATTCTTTGTTGCCAGGAGTTTGATGCTTTTAAGCCAAAGACAAAACGTACAAAATGTATTGAAGATTTTGCGGAAAGTACTGGCTTCCAATATGTTTATTACAATACGAAACGCAACTATGGAGGTAATGTCATCTTTTCGAAATATCCGCTGACAAAAGTTTCAGATGACATTGGAATGGGGAAAGAAGTCACCTCGGGCGTGATGGTCTCGGTGGATGCTGGCGAAAAGGGGAGATTTTACGTGGCCAACATGCACTTGCTCTCTTTCCAGCTTACGAACGATGAAATTAGGGTTTTGACGAACTCGACAGAACATCGTGACCAATTGGATACCATTGGGATGACGGTCGCAAGGAAGCTGAAATACGCCTTCGAACGGCGTAGCGATGAAATCGACGAGATTTTGGAATCCATGCCTATGTTCCATGGGCCGATTATTATGTGCGGCGATTTCAACGATACTCCTATGTCGTTCACCTACAGGCAGATGCAGAAGGCAGGTTTTGTGGATAGTTTCACGAAGGTGGGGCGAGGTATCAAGCCCACCTACGCTGGTGAGTTGCCCTTGATGCGGATTGATTACATCTGGGGTAATGGTCAAATCAAACCGTTGAAATTCAATCGAATAAGACGTAAGTCCTCTGACCATTATCCCGTTGTGCTGGATTTTAAGATACAAAGATAATGAATGATTGAGCTGGCTGATACACGGGCTTGAATTAATTGGGGCAAACAAACGGGCCTGATCTACGGAGAATGAAAAATGTAAAACATGAATTATTAACTCATAACACTTAATTGACATGACACTAATCAAATCCATTTCTGGCATTCGCGGCACCATAGGTGGCCAGCCGGGCGATAACCTGACGCCGATTGATATGGTGAAATTCACTGCGGCATTCGTCAAATTTGTACAACACAGAGGCATCAAACGACCCAAAATCGTGGTGGGACGCGATGCACGCCTCTCGGGATCCCTTGTGAACCAGGTGGTTTGCGGCACTTTGCAGGCCATGGGTGTCGATGTTTTGGACATCGGCTTGAGCACTACACCGACCACTGAAATCGCTGTCACGGGACTGAAGGCCGACGCGGGTATCATCCTCACGGCCAGCCACAACCCTGCTCAGTGGAATGCCCTGAAACTTTTGAATGAGAAGGGCGAATTCATCTCAGCTGCCGAAGGCGCATGGCTGCTTGATGTGGCCGCCAAGGACGATTTCGAGTTTGTTCCGATTGAGGAAATCGGTAGTTATCAGCAAGTTGATGGCTGGATAGACAAGCACGTTGAGATGGTGTGCCAACTGCCTTTGGTCAACAAGGAGGTGATTGCGAAGGCCAATTTCAAGGTGGCCGTGGATGCAGTCAACTCGACGGGCGGCATCGCCATTCCGAAGATGTTGCGTGCTTTGGGCGTGAAGGAAGTGCTCGAACTCAACTGCGAGCCGACGGGCAAGTTTGCCCATACGCCTGAGCCGCTGGCCCAAAACCTGACCGACATTTGCCGTTACGTCAAGGAGCAGGGTTGCGACTTCGGCGTGGTCGTTGACCCTGATGTGGACCGTCTGGTCTTCGTTAAAGAGGACGGTGAACTGTTCGGCGAGGAGTACACTTTGGTCTCGGTAGCCGACTTCATTTTGAAGCATACCCCTGGTCCGACGGTGAGCAACTTGTCTTCAACTCGCGCTTTACGTGACGTGACGCAAAAGCATGGTCAACAATACTTTGCTGCGGCGGTAGGAGAGGTGAATGTGGTCGAGAAGATGAAAGAAGTCGGCGCGGTCATCGGCGGAGAAGGCAATGGTGGCGTCATCTATCCTGAACTCCACTACGGTCGCGACGCGCTCGTCGGGACGGCCTTGTTCCTCACGCAACTGGCTGAAAAGAAGGTGAAATGCTCCGAGCTGAAGAAAGAATATCCAGCCTATTTCATGTCTAAGAACAAAATCCAGCTGACGCCCACCACCGATGTGGACGGCATCTTGGCCAAGTTCGCCGAGAAGTTCAAGAACGAACAAGTGACCACCATTGACGGTGTGAAAATCGACTTCACTGAAGGCTGGGTACATCTGCGCAAGTCAAATACTGAGCCTATCGTCCGCATCTATTCCGAAGGCAAAACCGAGGCCGAGGCTGAGCGTTTTGCCAACATGATTTTGGAAGAAGCCAAGACTATGGTATAAAAATAATAATTTATTGATTTTCATATAGATATCGTTTTTATTATATTTATAATGTATCAGAATTGCGACATGTAGCGATTTTGATACATTATTTATATTAATGTAAACTATTATTCATTTTCTTTGCATTTCAAGAAAAGTTGAATAGTAGATTCATAATGAAAGCAATACATATTGGAACCGAGATTAAATCAAAGGTCAAGATGCGTAAAATGACGGTTGTCAATTTTGCCAAGCAATTGGGCTGTCACCGCACGCACGTTTACCGCATTTTTGAGTCGTCATCCATCGACACGACCACGCTCTTGCATATTTCCGTCATTTTGGAGTATGACTTCTTTAAGCTTTATTCTGAAAAGGTTACTATGCGTTTGGCGAGTAAGGAACGGGATTCCTGATTAAAGTGTAGTAAATTTGATACATGTTCTATTTCTGCTACACCAAGGGCCATTATAGAAGGTCGGATTTTCTTTTCTTTGCACCAAGCATAACTAAATTCAGATAAATATGTCACAAAACAAAACCAGATTCCCTGGCATGAACGAAGGCCAAGGGAGAGAAGCAAACAGCGTTTATTCAAGAGATGCCTATAATCCTCAAAATGAGGGCGGTCGTCCTACAGGACGCGGTGAAAGAGCCACGCGCATCCCGGAGGTGGAAAACAGCCAAAAAGGGCAGAAGCAGCCAAGCAACAACGGCAAACCCGTCAGAGGTTTCCTCTATTCGATTTCGAGAGGGGTGGTCGGAGAGTTTTGGCCGCTCCACCAAGGCAAGAACACGATAGGCTCGTCGCCGAAATGCGACATCTGCCTGCCGGAAGCTACGGTTTCGGAGGAGCATGCCTCGCTGACCATTCGCATCCTTGAGAACCAAGAGAAGACTATCGCCTCATTGAAGGACACAGATTCGACAAATGGCACCAAGATTAACGGCGAAGACGTGGATTTCGACGCCAACAAGTGCAAGGATGGCGACATCATCCGTTTTGGCTCAAGCTACGAATGCCTCTTGATTCTCATCGACACCAAGGAAAGAGGTCTGAAAGTGGCCGAAAACTTCATTCCTGCTGATGAGGGAGCTCCCTCTGCCTCAGGTGGTTTTGTACCGGAAGACAACAACGAGCCGATTTTCTACCAAGAGCAGAGTCAGGGTGGCACTCGAGGAATGCAATCACCGCAAGGTGGTGGGGATGGCACCCGTGGAATGGACGGCGGCCCCTACTTCGGCGGCGACTCGCACCACCACACAGTAGGCATGTAATAGTTGAGAATCATGGCCGTTATCAGATTACAAAACGAAACCGGCGACAGGAACGTTTACTATGAATTCGACCCGTCGTCGGCACCGCTTGGTGAGGGCGGCATGGGACGTGTTTTCCGTGGTGTGCGCGTTGACAGGAATGGCGCAACCCGCGACGTGGCCATCAAGGTGATGTTTGACGATCTTCCCGAACATGTCATCGAAAGGGCGCGTCGTGAGGCTTCCGTCAGGATTCTCAACGACAACCTGCTGGAAATGATTGATTTCGTGGAAGTCAAGGAGAGGAATAGCTACGGCGAGGTGATGGCTACGCACTATCACGTGGTGAGCGAGTTTCTCAATGGTGTGAACATCGATGACCTTCTTATTGGCAAGACGACCAATCACGATGGGCAGCCCAATCCGACAGCGGAACGGCTTTATCTCGAATACCAGAACAACCGTGCCAAATTTGTGGGCTACGTCTTCCGCAATATCCTTTCGGGCATCATGGCGTTGCATCTGGCGGGTTATATCCATCGCGACATCGACCCGTCCAACATTATGGTTACTTCCGAAGGAAAAATCAAGTTGATTGACTTCGGTATCGCCCGTCAGGTGAGCACGTTGGGCACACAAGACAAGCACTTGACCAGCACGGGACAATTCCTTGGAAAACCTTACTATGCAGCGCCAGAGTTGTTGTTGGGCGACATTGCGCATCAAGACGCTACCACTGACATTTATGCTCTGGGTATCATGCTGTTCCAGTTGATGGCGGGGCATTTGCCTTTTGATGGGCCGATGCACGAGGTGTATGACAAGCAACTGAAGTCGAACCTGCCGTTGAAGGAGATTTCGGATTCGACAGTTGCGAAAATCATCGCCAAGGCGACCCAGAAGAAGCAGGAGAAACGCTATCAGACTGCTGCTGAGTTCATGGTCGACATCGACCGTTGGATGATGAGCGTATCGAAATCCTCAGGTTCCAGCGACAAAGGCAACCTCATGAAAGTCGGTTTGATTGCGGCCAGCGTGGCGGTCATTGCTACGGCAGCCGTGCTTCTGGCCGGACGTTTCGGTTCGTCCGACAAGGTTGACTCCAACAATCCACGGGCGAATGATGTTATTGTTGAGAATACTGTCCAGCAACCAAAGGAGACACGGGAAGAGCCTCAACCTCAACCTCAGCCACAGCCTGAGCCTGAACCTGAACCTGAGCCTGAGCCTGAACCAATCCAGGAAGTATCTCCACTGCCGAATCAGCAGTTGGCAATCAATAGCATAGCACAGGTCGAGAGTCTTTTGATGGACAAGCGTACGGCGCAGGAAGGATTCCAGCAACTCAAAGCTTTGGTTGACGCAGGGAACTATGATGCCACGTATCTGATGAGCCGACTTTATTTCAATCCTTCGGTCAAGGACACGGCTTTCTACCAAAAGGAATGGAAAACCATGCGCGAAAACTGCGGCATCAGTGCAGACAATATCAAGGCACACCAGTTGCTCTTTGATGCCTTTGAAAAGAACGACACCGATTGTGAGATGCTTTACCAGTTGGGTTGCGACTTCATGTCGGGTTCGGCAAGAGGTTGTGAGCGCGACACAAAACAAGCCGCATGGTGCTTCAATCAAGCCAATAACTCGCTTAAGAATTTTGGCGGAAACAACGCCGACCGATACAAAAGCGAGATTCAGAACAAGATGCAACGATTGGGCAATGCCAATCCCCAGCGTCCCGTGAAGCCTTAAAAACCAATCTGCTATGGAACAAAGGACGATATTCCAGCGTGAAGGCGACCCCTACCTTTATTTATATGTAATGGGGGAGTGGTATTGCTATGATCCGGAATTGGAGCCTTTGGGCAGCGGTGCCATGGGAACGGTGTATCTTGGGTTTCGTGTGAAGAATGGCGATAAAATCGCCGTCAAACGTGTGAAGGATGCTTTTGCCAACAACAAGATGATTCGTGACCGTGCGCGGCAGGAAGCCTCGCTCGCGTTCCGCCATCCCAATCTCGTAGAGATGATTGGCTGCTGCATGACGTCACCCGACTCGGGGCCGATATTTCTGTTGAGCAAATTCGTCTCCGGCCAGGATATTGACAAGTTCATCAAACAGTTTCCTGAAGGCTCTGCAAAGGTGGAAAAGACCTGCATGGCCATGTACCAAGTGCTTGATGCTTTGGAATACGTGCATTCGAAGGGCATTGTGCACCGCGACATCAAACCGTCGAACATTATGGTGGAGAATGAGTCGAATGTCAGGCTGATGGACTTGGGCATCGCCCGCATGAACGGAGGCAACCGCTTCTCGATGGCGGGTTTCATCGGCACTCCGCAATATGCCGCACCCGAGCAGATCGCCCGTAATGACAAAAACAGTCTACCCATCAATGCAGCGACCGACATTTACGCCTTGGGTGTCACGTTTTATGAGTTGTTGACGGGTTACAATCCTTTCGACAGCGAAAGTGAGATGGAAACCTTGACCCGACAGATGCGTGACCCGCTGCCCAAAAACGAACATGTTCCGAAACGGTTAATGCAGGTGTTGTTGAAGGCCACTGAGAAGGACCAGTCGAAGCGCTTTCAAACGGCCGCCGAGTTCAAGCGGGCCATTGAAACTGCGATGGTGGGCCCTGTAACCTTCAAAGAGAAGGTAATGAATGCGTTTTTATATTTAGGATTAAAGAAATAAAGACAGATAAGCCTTAATAAATGGATTTACATCAAGTTAAAACAGAACTGCCCATCATCGGCTATTGTGAGTCGCGCATCGGAGGACGTTCCGAGAATCAGGACTCGTATGGCTACCAGGACACGCCCTTTGGGTTGTTGGTCACCGTATGCGACGGCATGGGTGGCGGACCGGGGGGCAAGACGGCATCTTCCATTGCGGTACGCGAAATCCTTGGTGGCGTGATGGAAGCCAACGGGGACAATAGTCCGGAGAACGTCTTGTTGCAGGCCATACACCGTGCTAATCTCGCCATCTTGGATGCAGGTGCTGAGAATCCGAAATTGCAAGGTATGGGAACGACCTGCACGGCAGTACTCTTTTCCAAGAAATCGGCCATTGTTGCCCATGTGGGCGACAGCCGCGTGTACCAATTGCGTCGGCATAGCAAGATATTCCGCACCTTCGACCATTCCATGGTGTTCGAGTTGGTGAAGCAGAAAGTCATTACCGAAGAGCAGGCACGCCTTTCGGAGCAGTCCAACTACATCACCCGAGCGTTGGGCATCAAGCCTGAATTGAGCATTGATGTCGTGGAACGGCCTTACGAGAAAGGCGACCGTTTCCTGCTCTGTACTGATGGTATTCATGGCGCTATGCCTGAGAACGAGCTTTTGGTCATGGCCACGAAATCTGGCAACTTGGGCAAAGTGGTTGACGACATCGCCACTGCCGTGGACGGTCAGGGTCGCTCGAAAGGTGGCGGGCATGACAATCTCACTTTGGCAATGATAGAGACTCAGTCGAAATCGGAGTTGAAGGAAAGAATGAACCTGAGGACAAAACTCATCATGGCAGGCATCGTTGTCCTTGTAATAGCTGGAGGTTTGGTTTTCGGCATCAGCCAATGTTCCAAGAAACTCAAGAAAGAGTTGCCTAAAATCGAAAAACCTGTTGATACAGTTGTCCAACCTGAACAGAAAATCGACACGCCTATGGAAAAACCTGATGACGTCAAGGTGATGGAACAGCCGAATACTGAGCAAAACCTTAATCCGTCTCCAGAGGATCCGGTTGGAACTGAATTACCTGTTGAAACAGAGGGGAAAGAACAGCAGCCTACGCCTGAAGAGGAGCCTGTCCCCGCATTCGATAAAGAAATATAATTAACAAATAACAATAATTCCATAAATATCCATTATTATGAAAAGTTACTCGATTGGAAGAGACATGGGCTGTGATATCGTGATGAATGACAATACGGATGTCATCAGCAGGCGTCACGCCGTTCTCACAGTGTCATCGTCAGGGAAAATGACCATTACCGACCAAAGTAGCAATGGAACCTACGTCAACGGCATCAAAATCTCGCCCAATGTGGCGGTGCCTGTTACGCGTAAAGATTCCGTTTCGTTCGCGCATGTGGCCACCCTCGACTGGAATATGATTCCAAAAACGAACAATTGGATTACTTATCTTATTGTGGGACTGATCGTTGCCGCCATCGCCGCATTGCTGGTGCTTTGGCTCACACGAGAAAAGAATCCTAACAATCCGCCGACGGAGAATCCTCCCGTTCAAGTGATTGACACGGTTCAGCAACCCCAACCCGAAGTCATTGAAAAACAGGAACCTGAAGTGAAACCGGCACCTGAGGAAATCCAAGAACCTGCTCCCGAGACCGAACGTCCCGACACGATCAATCCAACTGAAGGAGGCTCAAAAGACGAAACTCCAGAAAACGTCAGTCCCGACGAAGACAAGCCGGATGGCGATTCGGGCAAGAAGCCAAAGGATAACCAAGGCAAGAAAAAGTCCAAGAAAGGCAACAAAAAGGAAGAAGAACCCAAAAAGGATGACAATTCCAATACTCGTCCTGTTGGGGTATAATTAGTAAAAAGGAAGTATTAATCAATAAAACATAGTCTTATGAAATTACTTAAAATTGGCAGCAACCCGCAAAATGACATTGTTTATAACAGTAACAAAGTCAGTGGCATGCATGCAGAAATCATCCTCCTCAACAATGGTGACATCCTGCTCGAAGACAAGAACAGTCTCAATGGCACGTATGTCATGAACCAAAGAATCAAACCCGCTACGGCGGTGACCATCAGACGCGGCGATGCCGTGCGTTTCGCCGACACGGAACTGCAATGGAATCAGGTGCCTTATCCTGAGGACAACAGCATGTATTCCAAGGTCTTAGGTATCGGTAGCAACTTCCGCAACGAGATTCAGGTGACGGGCAACACGGTAAGCCGTTTCCACGCCACTCTCAAAGTGGACAAACAAGGCAAGGCTTACATCGAGGACCACAGCATGAACGGCACTACGGTGAACGGTCAACGCATTGCCTCGCACCAGAATGTCCGCGTGAAACCCAGTGACGCTGTGGCCGTGGGCGGTGTGCCGATTAATCTAAAGAACTACATATCTGCTGACACCAAGTCAATCATGCTAAAAGTGTTAGGTGGTCTCTTGGCCGTGGCAGCAGTGGTTGCCATAGTGCTTTTGCTGAGGAAGCCCGATACAGGCAAACCGTCGACACAACAACCTGTTGCAATTGCGACCGACACCACAAGACAACAAATTGCTCCCGCTAACAAAGTGAGCAACAATCCTTCCATAGATGCTCTTTGGGATGCTACAGTTTTTGTGTATGGCGCGTTCAAGGTTGATTTGACCATCAAGAACGATCCGTTCAAAGGCCGTCAGGGATGGCCCCAGGTATGGACATTTGGTTTTAACCAGAATGGTGCTTGGGAGCTTTTCGGAGAAAACGCTTGCTGGTATTCAGGTACCGCGTTTTTCGTTTCCCCTTATGGTGAAATGGCTACCAATCGTCACGTCGCTTATCCTTGGCTTGCCGGTGTTGTTGACGACGTGAGTGTGGTGACCGAGATTAAAGCCCAGATGATTGCAGTGTTCAACCGTCTCTTAAACAACGATTTCTTCCAAAGCAATCTTGGCATCGATTATAACAATGAGGGAGACAGAGCTAAAATGCAGCTCTTGCTCCAATCCGATTTCGAGGTCTCAGGTCACCACGAGTTCCTTGGTGTGTTACTGCCTCATCAGAACTTCAGTTCTACCAATGACTTTATGTCATGCAAGCCCGTTGCTGAATCCGGTGACCCCAAGAAAGATGTGGCTCTTTTGAGGTTGAACTCTCAACAGACCCCCCCCAGCATTGTTAGGAATGGATATTATCGGCTTGAGACTGCCCGTGCTGACCAAAGCACTATTGGGTTGAATGAACCATTGACCAGCATCGGTTATCCTACAGGACAGTTCTTGAGTACATTTATCGGTAATTCCAATGAAAGTACACCTACCTACACTAACCTCACGGTGAGCAAAAGACCCGACGAATACCAGTTCCAGGCCCAAGGTCTCTCCATTGGCGGAGCTAGCGGCTCTCCTGTTTTAGACAAAGACCGCAACCTTGTTGGTGTGCTTTGGGGACGCGCAGGTGCTTCCGACCAAGTTGTGTTTATATGCAACATCAAGCATTTTATTGAAATCTACGAAAAACACAAGGTGACGAAATGATGAAACGTGTCCTATTGCTGGTTTTTGGTGTTTTGGTCATTGTTCCGGTTGTGCATGCCCAGACTGCGAAGTGGAAGATGCATCCAGAATACGACAAAATCAGCTATTACAGTAACGACATGTTCAAGTGTTGGGAAGACGGCAAGTTGCAGCTTCTCGACTGGAACGGAAATAATGTGTTGCCTCATGTCGTGGATTCCGTCACCGATTATGCTGACGGTTATGCCCTCGTCCTTGAGAGATCAGGTTCGTATTTTAGAATCGCTGGCTTTCTTATGGAAAAAGGTCACCAATTCCAGACCTTGAGCGGTGAGTATTACACAAATCGTTATTCTCATTTTTCGGAGGGCATGTTGTCTGTCATTGATGCCCAAGGGAAAGCTGGTTATCTTGACAAGAAGGGGAATCTCGTCATTCCCTGCCGTTACGCTGAAGCCCGTCCTTTCTTGAAAGGATGGGCCTCGGTGAAAGGCGACGACAAGAAGGTCAACTACATCGACCAGGTGGGGCGTGTGATGGTCATCAAGTTCCATTATGGTGATTTGACCGTGGGCACGAGTTTCAACCAAAAGGGAGAGGCTATGGTGGCCAATTTTCAGGATTGCGCCATCATCAATGTGAGCGGCGAAGTGACCGGGAAATACAGGAAAAGCAAGAAAATGCCAGTGCGCTCCTATGACTATTCCTTCGATGAAGACTTTGAGGATACCCCTGGCCCAACCAATGCCAAACCTGTTTATGAGAAGGGTGTGGAAGTCTTTTCCTATGGCAACAAGTTAGGTTACAAGGAAGGGGAGAAGGTGATGCTGAAGCCCCAATTTACCGATGCGAAGCCTTTTGCTGACGGTATGGCCATTGCAGCCCTCGATGGCAAGTATGGCATCTTGACTCGTGTCAACGGTAATGTTTCATCAGATGTCAACGGCAAAAACATCATGTATGTATCGAGCAAGTCTGTGAGCAATTTTACCTTCAATTTGGATTTGCCTTCGGGAATAGATCCGTCTTCAGTGTCGGTGAATCTGGATAGCGGTGATGGCACCATGAATCCCATTGAGCTGAAAAATGGCAAATATACTTTCAAGCCTGTTTTCGATGCGAGCGCTGAAGCTGAAAGGTTCACGGTAAAGGCGGAGGTCTATTACGACGGGCTTTTGCTGAGCGATCTTGAAAAGGATTTCGAGGTGAATTACGTCCGCGTCAGCGTTGCGAAGCCGAAAGTCACCAAGGAATATGCCGATGACAAGGACAACCAGAAAGTCGTAGCGTATGTCACGAACAACTCGAAAGCCGAACTCAATGTTTCGGTGACGATGACTGCATCCGTCACAGCAGTGGGCAATAGTGTACAACCCGTGACACGTGAGTTGAAAATCAATGCTGGCGAAACGAAAGAAGTGTCGGTGACCTTCAAGGTGGCCGAACAGGAAAGCGTCAAGGTAAAAGCAACGGCTACAGTCCAAGGCGTTACTTGTGGCAGTAGCGAATCAACTGTTACATTGAAACCATTTTATTAATATTAAAAAACTATTCTTATGCGCAAACATGTATTACTATTCTTGCTTGCAGTATTAAGCTGCAGCTGTCTGTTCGCCCAAGATGAAGACTGGGGCCTTGACAGATCATTCAGAATTGCGTTAGGCCCTAAAGTCGGCGCAGGCGTGGCCGTGGGTAGCGATTCGAAAAACTACAACCTCAATCTGGGTGCCGGCCTTGGTTTCCAAGGCGGTCTGGCACTTAATGCCCACTTAGGTCGTCGTCATCCGGCGAGCGAAGGCGGCACAGGTTTGATTGGCATCGAAGTGGAAGGCCTTTATGGCATCAGGACCATTGCCGTTGAAGGCGAAGCCATGGGAATGAGCTGTTTGGAATTCCCCGTGCTTCTCCAAATCTATCCCATCCCAACCCTCGCCATCGAAGCAGGTGCCACTATGGTCAAGGGATTGAAAACCGTACCGGGAAGTCTCGAAGTGAACAATATGGTGCTGGGTGTAGGCGAAATGAAATCCAATGATGTGATGATTTCTTTCGGTGCCAGCTTCAATGCTCGTTTTGGCCTTTCGGTTGGCTTGCGTTACAATTTGGGTATGAGTAATTTAGCAGGCAACTTCGACAGCAAGGCTAGCTCCTTGATGTTTTCGTTGGCCTATTTGTTCAAGATTGTCAAATAACCAAGAAAGGAGAGAAAAATGAAAAAGTATATCATTATGGCAACTGTGGCCGTGGCCATGCTGTTTGTCTCATGCAAGAACGAAGACATCAAAGTATCAAGAAACGTGAACTTCAAGATCAACCCGTACGAGGTCATCAGTGGCTTCGACTACGAGGTCGAAGAGGGTGAATTGGAGTCGTTCAGCTCTGATTATAAGCTCCGTATACACTTATTGGTTTACGATGAGAGCGGTTTCCTCCAAGGGACGGATGTACAGTTCCTCACCAACTACCAAAGCCTCATGAACTCTACAGTAGCTCTTACCGAAGGCAAATACACCGCTGTCGCAATTTCCGATGTGGTCAAATACGATGGCAGCAGTATTACGATGAATTACTGGGACATTACCGGAACAGATCGTCTTTCCGACCTTAAGGTGGCTGACGCCGGGTATATTGGAGGCAAGTACAAAATCCTCGGCATCTCCAATTATGATTTCGAGGTTAAGGAAGGCTCCGTTGACCATACCATTCATGTGAAGCCTGCGGGTGCCCTTATTCTCAGATTCGCATGGAACATCCATTACTATAACATTGAGGAATATGAACTTGATATGAACAAAACGTCGGATTTCTGCACCTTCAACAATGACGGCACCTATGAAGTGGCTATCGAGAACCATGGTGGAGACTATGACTGGCGTTTGTGCTATTTCGATCCGAAAGACTATTCTGACTACAATGGTTGCTATGGCTATTATTTCGTGCTGCCTTTGGGTAGGACTTCTTTCCAATGGTACGGAAAGAGCGACAACTCATGGTATTATGTTGGTGACGAGATGTCGGCCAATATCAAGTTCGGTGAGGAATACTTGGCCTATCTTGAATTGGGCAGCGATATCATTGCTACGATGGAACTTGTGAACGGAACCAAAGCGGTTAGCTTGCCTGTGAATGCCAAAGAGGCAGTTCAAATCCAGTACGGAAACGAATCCAACGTTGAGAACCCCCAACCTCTCAAGTAAAGATAACGATGAGAAAACTTTTGATATTAATAACTGTAGCTTTCGCTTTCTTTATTCCAGCAAAGGCTCAAGTTGTGCAGACGCTGAACCTGAAAGACGGGTCGGTGCTTTATGGCTTCATGAGAAGCCAGAAACCCGGCAGCAACTGCTTCTTCCAAACGGAGAAGGCGGTCATCGTCATGGAAGGCAAGAAGGTGAAGGACATCACGACAAAGAAAGTGCTTTACAAAAACCTGTCGGACGAATGGAAGCAATGGGCGGAAGAGCATGAGGTGCTGTATGGCCTCGGCGACAACCGCGAAATGACCATGAGCACCCTCATCTGCACCGACGGTAAGCAGGTCAACGATGTCTATATCCTTGAGAAAGGGCAAACGGTGAAATACGTTGAAAACGCCCCCAACAGCTATGCCTTGAGCTGGGACGACATTGTCTCCATCCAGCAACCGTGGAGGACGAACACATTGCTGAGCGGCATCAACCGTTCGTTCACCGTGAAAAAAGGCAACACGACCAGAGTGGTGGATGGCCAGTACATCAAGGAAATCCCTGGGAAGACCATCTATCTCTATGAGGAAGACGGTGTTGTGGAGTCGTTTGACATTTTCGACCTCATCAAGGACAAATCCATAAAGAACAACCCCAACCAGAGTCTCTTCGAGCAAAGCATGTTGCTTGACGAAATCGAGATGAAGAATGGCACCACCTACAAGGGCATCATCACGGAGCGCAACTACGAGTATGGCTCCAAGTCGAATGAAAGTTACCTGTTGATGACTTCGCTCACAGGTGGTGTGGAGTCCACCACGAGCATCAAGATGTCGGATGTGGCCGAGTATCGCAAGCTGCGAAACACGGACTACAAGCCTGTTTACGACATCCTGCTCCGTCCGGGCGACATGGTCATCAACCGTGAGGAAGCCGTCAAGGTCAAGCTTGATGAAGACGACAACAAGTTCATCCTCGAAGAGGAAATGGCCGAGAAGAGCATGAAGGTCAATCGAAGCACTCAAAAGGACAATGTCGTGGTGGAAGCCAACTTCCAGGACGAGAAGGAAGGCTTGAACTACATCCTTGTCAAAGCCAAGAAAGTCAGCAAGAAAAAGTCGAACCATTACGAGTTCGATTATGCTGATTTGATCAAGTCAAGCGTGGTTCCTACCGAGGTCGTCACCAGCATGAACCACACGACTAAACTTGCGTTCTGCCTTTCTGACGTGGGCCTTTATGTTTTGTTTAACAAAGTCACGAAGGACGCTGTCATTATTATGGTAGAATAGTCTTTTCATTGCCGCAGGCCCAAATTCACAGGCCCAACGCATTCCAAGGTCATCCTGGCCGCCTCTAATCCAATGGGGACGGCCAGTTTGCCTTTTTTACCCAAGGAATGCGCATGGATAATGCCTGCAAAGAAGGCATCGCCCGAACCGGTTGCGTTCACCACATGGGCGGGAAGGGCGGGGAAATGTATTGTCTCGGATGTGGAACTGAAAATGGCACCTTGTTCGCCCAAAGTGAGATAGATTTCTTTTATCCCATTGGCGTTCAGTGCTTTTGCAGCTTCAAAAGGGACGGAATTGTTTGTTAAAGCTTGGGCCTCCGATAGGGTGCATTTCAGGGCGAAGAATGCCCTTTTTTTGGACATTTCCATGGCTTCGGCAAGGCGCATGGCCCTTTTGGGCGAGACCGAATCAATGTAAAGCGGCACGGTGACATGGTCGATGAGATGGGCGAGGGCTTCAGCACTCAGTAGCGTGTCGGCGACAACGATTTCCGAGCGGTTGATTTCATCCATTTTGCCCTTCAGCCAGTCCAGACCCATGCGATTATTCAGTTCGATGTCGGAATGGGCGGATTGCATGTTCCCCTCTGCATCGTTGAAACTGAGGAAAATGGGACTTTTGGCCTGCTGAAACTGCGTAGAAAGCGACAAGTCCATGCCGATGGTTTTGCAGTCGTCGATGAGGCGTGCGGCAAAGTCATCATTGCCGAAAATCGTCATTAGGCGTACGTCGTGACCCATCAGACAGAGGTTGTGGGCGATGTTGCGTGCTACGCCGCCGTGGTGGAAACTGATGTGGCTGGGCGTGCAGATTCTTGTGGCTTCATGCGATGTATTCCTGCCAATGGGTTGCACAAAAATGTCGATGTTGGCTTCTCCAATGACCGTGATGCTCATTCCGTAAAATTTGTCCAAAAGTAAGAAACTTTCGTGAGAATTTTGAAGTTACAGTTTATTTTTGTTACTTTGTGCGTCAAATCAATGCGTTATGGGACAGCAGCAAAACAAGAAAAGGAAGCGTCGCAACTACAAGTATCATGCGATTACGTTCAAACTGTCGGCAGGCCAGTACCGTTCGTTGCGCAACTATTGCAAGGCGCGAAGGACAACCCCCATTAAGCTGATTAAGAGAAACATAGAACGGTTTATCTCCACTTATGAGTATGAGGTGCCACAGGAACTATACCTGACGGAAAACCAGTTGGAGTTGTTCTCCGAAACGCAGAAACCGTAGTTATTTTTGGCTGAACGGAATGCGGTTCTGAATCGAGCGACCCAAAGTAATCTCGTCGACAAATTCGAGTGCGTCGCCGACGGCAATTCCTTTTGAAATAACCGAGATCTTCCCCTTGAAGTCACTCAGTTGGCGGAAGATGTAGAAGTTGGTCGTGTCGCCTTCGATGGTGGCGGGCAAGGCCAGAATGATTTCCTTAATTTCTTCTTTTTGTGTGCGTTGCACGAGTTCTGCAATCTTCAGGTCGTTGGGCGAGATGCCTTCAATCGGGCTGATGACCCCACCGAGAACATGGTAGAGTCCATTGAACGATGCCGTCCGCTCGATGGCCAACACATCGCGCATGTCGGCAACCACGCATAATGTGTTCTCATCGCGACGTGGGTTGCCACAAATGGAGCAAACTCGCGTGTCGCTGATGTTGAAGCAACGCTCACAAAGCATGATGTTATGCTTCATTTTCAGCAGAGAATCAGCGAGTTGCTCGGTCTCCATCTGGTCTTCGGCAAGCAGGTGCAAGGCCAAGCGCAAAGCGGTCTTCTTGCCGATACCTGGCAGTTTCGACAGTGCTTCGACAGCGTTCTCCAATAATAATGATGAATACTCTCCCATAATATCGGGCGCAAATTTACGTTATTTCCGTAGATTTGCAGCCTCAAAACCCAAAAATCATGAAGAGATGTTTCATTATCGTCGCCATGCTACTGCTGACGCTGTCGGCGTGGGCGCAAGATTACAATAAGACCGATTCGAAAGGCCGCCGTCAGGGCATTTGGATGGACTTTTACTCCAACGGGCAGAAACGCTATGAAGGGAAGTTCAAGAACGACAAATGTACGGGTGAGTTCCGTTACTACGACGAACAAGGCAATTTGAAGGCCACCAACACTTTTGACAAGTCGGGAGAGAAGGCGTTGAACAAGACTTACGCGCCCAATGGTCGCATGATTGCCACAGGCTATTACGTCAATCAAAAGAAGGAAGGCGAATGGTGCTATTTCGACAAGGATTCAGGGCAACTGCTTCTTGCCGAGGATAATACGAACGGAAAAGTGAATGGCTGGTCGAGGCTTTATAATCCGAACAACGGTAAATTGGCTGAGGAAACACAGTATGTGAACGGTGTTCCCGAAGGCCAGTGCCAAAAGTTTTCCGACACGGGCACTTTGCTCATGGAGTGTCAATACCACGATGGCCTGTTGGACGGCCCTACAAAGACCTATTATCCCAACACAGCCCTTAAGGAAGAAGGCCAGTATGCGAAAGGGGAGAAAGTCGGAGTGTGGAAAACCTACAACGAGGAAGGCGACCTCATCTCAGAGGAGGCCTTCGGGGATTAGTGGCATCGCCGCAGGTAGTCTTCCAAGTTGGGACGACCGTATTTCTTAGCCAATTTGTAATATTCGCAAGCCTTGTCCTCATTGTTGAGGAGGACGTAGGTGCGCCCCATGTTGAAATAGGCGTCAGCGTAGTCGGGTTTCAGTTCGATGGCCTGCTCCAAATCGTCGAGGGCTTCCACGTATTTCTTTTGATTGATTTTGACGCAGCCGCGATAATAGTAGGCCTCATAGTTGTTTTTGTCGTATTTGACGGCCTTGTCCAAGGCTTCTTCTGCTTTCTTGAAATTGCTGTAGTTGAGCATTAGTTTGACGCCTTCGTCCATGTAAAGTCGTGATTTGGCGGGGTCTTGGCAACCCGAAAGGCACAGACCAATCAGCGCAAGCATGATAAAAACGAGGTTTTTCATAGGTTGAATATTTGCGCAAAAGTACGAAAAAAGTCCGAAAGCGCAAGGCCTCCGGACTTTTTCGTTATCCCAAGGGGAATTGTTACCATGCCATCACCTTGACAGTAACTTGGTTCTTGTTGTTCTGTAAGTTGATGACATACACGCCTTTGGCGAGGTTGTGGCTGACGCGCTGCGTGCTGCCCGCGTTGATTTGCTGCTGCATCATCGGCTGACCGAGGACGTTGAAGACGGTCATCATGTAGTGGGCATTGTCGCCGTTCTCGATGATGAATTCGTTGTCGGTGTTCCAAATCTTCACGTTGGCTTCGGCGGATTCCCCAACGCCAACATTCGTCAGGTCGATGAAGATGGGATCTGCGAGGCCATTGTTCGGGTTGATGGTGTTGGCATCGGGATTCCAGTGGCCGTTTTCCGTAGTGTATAAGATGCTAGAACTTTCATCCAAGGAATTTATCATAATGCAATTAATACCTTGGTCGTTCACATTGGGCAGAATGCCACCAAACCAACCGTCCTTGCCAGCCACCAATTCCTTATAGAAGTCGGCGTACTGGTTGATGCTGGCGTAATCAATGCCAACGGTTTCGATGGGGGTGATGTAAGCAGGCCGTGAAACCGGGGAGGCATACATAAAGGCGAAACTCATCGGGGCCTCATCGCTCTTCACATAGAAGGCCGAACCGCTGTATTCGTCATTTTCGGTGCCGAAGTTGAGCACGGTGGCATAGTCTTCAGAGGTGAAGATGTGTGCAACCGTGGTACCATCGTGACCGTCGTTGATACGGAGCCGGTGATAGACTTGGTTACCAGGCGTGAAGCGGGCGTTGGCTGTAGGTTCGTTTATTAGCCAAACAAGGCTCTTGCCCTCGTAGTCGGTGGTGAACTCACCATAACCGCCTTCCGTGGCGAGGCTTGGACTGGTGCTGCGGTAGAAACCATCGGCATTGGCATAAATTACATTGCCGGCACCAGCCGTTTCAGGACCGTCGTTGTTGTCGACGAACTGATTGGTGTAGCGGTATGTGGTGTTCGGTTCAAGGTGGAAAACATAAACCTCGGAGGCAACAGGCACACGGTTGTTGTTCGATCCATTGTTGCCTTGGATATATTGCGGCACAACGGCTTGCATGTAAGGCTCGTTTTCGCTGTGTACAGTACCGGTCAAACTGACCTCGGTATAGGCTTGACCGCCTTGATCTTGATGGGAAATAAAGCCCTCGTAAGTGCCAACTTCAAGTCCCATATCCAAAATGACATAGAGTGTTGTAGGCGGGAGTTCGCCATCGTAATAAGGGATAGGCGGCAATTCTTGGTAATAATAAAGATCATCCGTTGAAACCAAGAAGTTCTCGCTCGCGGTGACAATGATGTAGCCTTCACCATCAAGGTTGGTGCCTGTTAGGGTGTAGGGGTGTGGGTTGGACGGACCATGGGGGCCATTAGGATAATTGGTGTATTCCAGTGCGATAACATTAGGTGTAGCCGTCAAAGTCGGGGTGGGAGTGGCACTGCCCGAAACGAGCATGATGTCGTCGACTTCCCAACCGGCGGCTTCATCGTCGGTGCATTGGTATTTGAAACCGATATAGCAGTTCGAGCCATTGAAACCGTTCAGGCTGATTTCGCCGGATGCTACCCAGTTCCAACCGCCTTGTGAGAGTTCACATTCGAGGGCTTCCCAAGTGGCCGTGGTCGGGTCTTGGCCGTCGTAGTCGTTGGAGAAGTAAACCTCGATGTCGGGACCGTTGTAGTTGCGAGCCGTGACGAAGGTCAGCACAACATCGTTGTAACTGTCAAGGTCGAAGGCTGGCGAGATGAGCCAGTCGATGGTGGCAGGGTGGTTGTAGCCGTTGGCGTAGGCATAATGATTGCCGCCGTATGAGGCAACGCGCCAGAGCGAATCGCCCTCTTGACAGACTTCAGTCCAGCCGTGCCAAGGATCCCAGTCGTCCTCCCATTCTTGCCAGAAGATGATGGTAAGGTCGTTTTGGATGATGTAATCCGCGCTGACGATGGGGCTGTCGTTACAGCCTTCCTTCGCGGCGTATGCCCAAATGGTCATGTTTTCATCCACGGTGATGGCTTCTCCATATTCGTTCCAAGGACCGATTTCGGAGCCGAGGCTATAATAGATGTTGGCCCCTTCAGTGGCGCAGTTGATGGTGATTTCCTGAATTTCATAATAGGTGCCGCTAGCGGGGTTGAAGGTTGGGGCTGCCACGGTGCAAGTGCCGCCTTCGCCTTGCATGAAGATGTCAAGGAAGAAGTTGTAATTCTCGCTGGCTATGTTTTGCGTATGGTAGGGGCCGAAGTTGTGGTTGCCGTTCAAAGCGAAAGCTCTTACAGGATTGTTGGCATTGGCGATGATGAAGCCCGTGTAGTTGGGTACCATGGCAGTCTCCTCCGAAGTGCCGATTTCGATGCTCCAAGCCGTGTTGTCACCGTTGGAGGCGAAGTTGGTGCTCGAAGTGTAGCCAATCATGTCGCCAGCGGCATTGGTGAAGGTGTAGCCGTCAGCTGTGATATTCACTGTCCAATAGAAGCTGTCTTCCTCGTTGAGGATGGAAGCGGGCAGGATTTCGTCACTGCCAGAAGTAGCAGAGGTGAACAAAACGCCTTCAGGCTTGCCAGAAGCAGCATTGCTCATGGCGTAATAGTCAGTAGCGCTCTCATCAAAACGGGCGGCAAAGACGATGCGGTTGCCGGCATTGAGTTGGCTCACATCGCTAATGCGGATGTAATTGTCGCCCGGAACGGGTTGCGCCGTGACGGTGCCGTTGCAGGTCACATCGATGTCGTCAAGTTCCGAATCAATAATCAGTGTTGTGGAATATGTGCCCACTGCAAGGCCTGCAGCCATCCTCACGTAGATGGTCTGGCTGATGATACCGTTTACTGGGTAAATCGTAATGTTCGGTTCATTCGAAAAACCATTTCCCGAAATGAGCGAAGTCTGGAAGCTGGAGCTGGTGTTACCCACGATAACGGGTGCTTCTATGTTCATTCCTGTGATGACGAACGACTGTTCGGCTGAGGGACCATTGCCTTCAATATAGGTGAATCCCGACAAGTTAAGCGGAGTAACGGAAAGTACGGGGGTTGATGTGGATCCCATGAGTTGAATGTCATCGACTTCCCAACCGGCAGCGCCTTCATCAGTGCAGGTGTACTTGAAGCCGATGTAACAGTTCGTTCCGCTGAAACCGCCTAGAGCAATGTCGCCCGATTCAACCCAGTTCCAACTGCCTTGCGAAAGGTTGCAAACCAAAGGAACCCAAATGGCATTGGTGGGGTCTTCGCCGTCATAGTCGTTGGAGAAGAAGACTTCCAAATCGGGACCAGTGTAGTTCTTGGCTGTCCTGAAACTCAAAACGGGGTTGCTGATGTTGTCCAAATTGAAGGCGGGTGAGATGCACCAGTCTTCGTTGGCGCCGTGGTTGTAGCCGTTGGCGTAAGCATAGTGGTTGCCTTGGTAAGAGGCAACATTCCAGGTCATTTCGCCTTCCACGTCGACGAAGGTCCAGCCGTTCATTTCGCCTTCCCAGTCTTGGTTGAAGATGGTGGCTACACCGACTTGGATGATATAGGTGGCCTCAGCGATGGCGCTGTTGTTGTAGTCTTCTTTCACGGCCATTGCCTTGATGGTGGTGGTCTCGCTGATGGTCAAAGGCGAGCTGTAAATGGGACTGCTCTCGCTCGGGTCGCTGCCATCAAGAGTGTAATGGATGGTAGCACCTTGGGTGGAGCAACTGATGGCCACGGTTTGGGCCTCAGAGTAGGTGCCGGCGGCGGGACTGAAGGTGGGTGTGGCTACGGTAGGCGTGGGTGGGTCGCCGCCATCCGATTTCACGAAGAGGTCAAGGTAGAAGTTGTAGCCATTGTTGTTGATATTGTTGGTGTGGTAGGGACCGAAATTGTGGTTGCTGTTTAAGGCAAAGCATCTTGCCTCGTTGTTCACATTGTTGATGACGAATCCCGTGTAGTTGGGCACCATGGTTTCATCGCCAGCAGTGTCGAGAGTGATGGCCCATTCGGTGTTGTCGCCGCCCGTGGCGAAGTTGGTGCTGCTTGTGTAACCAATCAACTCACCGAGGGCATTGGTGAAGGTATAGCCGTTGCTGGTCACGCCAACCGTCCAATAGTAGCTGTTTTCTTCATCAGTAATGCTGGCAGGCAGGATCTCGTTACCATCCGAGGTCGTCGAGGTGAACAAAACGCCTGTGGGTTTGCCTGATGAGGCATTGCTCATGGCATAGTAACTTGTGGCATTGTCATCGAAGCGGGCGGCAAAAACGATGCGGTTGCCGGCAGCGAGTGTGCTTACGTCACTGATACGGATGTAGTCGTCGCCTGGAACGGGTTGCCCGATGACGTTGCCGCTGCAAGTGACTTCCACGGAGGTAGCATCAGTCGAGGCGATCACGATGTTTTCGTTGTTGTAGTTGCCGATGTTGAGGCCAGCTTTCATGCGGACGTAGAGGGTAGTTGTCTCTACATTGCCGTCAATAGGAGTGAGGTTGATAACGCTTTGGGCGTTGAAACCGCTGCCGCCTGTTGTCGAAATCTCGAAGTGTGAGGTCTCACTGATGACCAAGTCGGCATTCAGGTGAAGGGCTGAGACGGAGAAGCTCTGTTGCGTTGACGGGCCATTGCCTTCAATATAGCTGAATCCTGTGAGGCTCAATGGACTGGCCGTGATGACAGGAGCAGAGGTTTGGTCGAAGAGCAAGATGTCGTCGACTTCCCATCCTGCGGCGCTTCCATCGGTGCAAGTGTATTTGAAGCCGATGTAACAGTTGCTGCCACTGAAGTCGCTTAGGTCAATGTCGCCAGATTCCGTCCAAGTCCAGCTCCCGGTGGAGAGGTTGCAGGGCAAGGCCGTCCATGTGGCTGTCGTGGGGTCTTCGCCGTCGTAGTCGTTGGAGAAATAGACTTCCATGTCGTTGCCGTTGTAGTTTTTGGCTGTACTGAAGCTCAAGGTCGGATTGCTAAAGATGTTGAGGTCGAAGGCAGGGGAGATGCACCAGTCTTCGTTGGCGCCGTGGTTGTAGCCGTTGGCGTAGGCGTAGTGGTTGCCTTGATAGCTGGCAACGGTCCAAGTCATTTCACCCTCCACGTCGACGAAGGTCCAGCCGTTCATTTCGCCTTCCCAGTCTTGGTTGAAGATGGTGGCTACACCGACTTGGATGATATAGGTGGCCTCAGCGATGGCACTGTTGTTATAGTCTTCTTTCACAGCCATCGCCTTGAGGGTGGTGGTCTCGCTGATGGTCAAAGGCGTGCTGTAGATAAGGCTGTTTTCTGTCGGGTCGCTGCCATCAAGAGTGTAATGGATGGTAGCACCTTGGGTGTTGCAACTGATGGTCACGGTTTGGGCCTCAGAGTAAGTGCCGGCGGCGGGACTGAAGGTGGGTGTGGCTACGGTAGGTGTGGGCGGGTCACCGCCATCCGATTTCACGAAGAGGTCAAGGTAGAAGTTGTAGCCACTGTTGTTGAGGTTGTTGGTATGGTAGGGGCCAAAGTTGTAGTTACTGTTCAAAGCGAAGCATCTCACAATGTTGTTCACATTGTTGATGACGAATCCCGTGTAGTTGGGCACCATGGTTCCATCGCCAGCAGTGTTGAGAGAGATGGCCCATTCAGTGTTGTCGCCGCCTGTAGCAAAGTTGGTGCTGCTCGTGTAGCCAATCAATTCACCGAGGGCATTGGTGAAGGTATAGCCGTTGCTGGTCACGCCGACGGTCCAATAGTAGCTGTTTTCCTCATCAGTAATGCTGGCAGGCAGGATCTCGTTACCATCTGAGGTCGTCGAAGTGAACAAAACGCCTGTGGGTTTGCCTGATGAGGCGTTGCTCATGGCATAGTAGCTTGTGGCATTGTCATCGAAGCGGGCGGCGAAGACTACTCGGCTCCCTGCCGTGAGTTGGCCGAGGTCGTTGATGCGAACGTAATCGCCCAAAGTAGGCGTGACTGGGGGCAATGGATCACCGCCGGTAACAGAGCCGATCACTGCAACGTGAATGTCGGTGGCATTTGCAGATGAAATGGTCAGTTGCTCGGCGTAGGTGGCAGACTCAAGACCGGATTTCAGCCGTACATAGATGGGAAAGTCATAGAAGTGGTTCGCTGCTGAGGCCACAATAGCTGGATTCTCGGGACGGAACAAGTCGCCTCCGAAGGTGGATACCTCGAAATGCTCTGACGGATAGATGCTGACCTGCCCAACTATATTGTCGGCGTAGAGCAGGAAACTCTGGATTTCCGACGGACCCTCCGACTCATACTCGTAATCCATGCCCGAGAGGCTGTTCGGGTTCACCGATAGCGTGGGAACGGTTGTCTGTTCGCTACCATTACTATAGGTAACGGCATCTGCCTTGACACGATGGTGTCCAACGTCCCATGACGTCATTCCCGTCAGCAGCAAAATGGCTGTCAACAATACAGATAAATTTCGTTTCATTGAATTTAGATTTAATTATTTGATACTTATTATTTTGCTTCTATTTGCGCATATATGAAAGTAGGTGTCAAAATTAGGGAATTGCCCTCTATACGAAAAGGCTCGCCAACAAGAATTTATCAACAACTATTGTTGATAACTCATTCGGATGGTGCGGATAGTTTTGCTAATTTTGCCACACGATTCCAATTTGATGTATTTATGAAAGCGAAACGGAAGAAAGTCATCCTCATCACTGGTGCGAGTAGCGGCATTGGCTTTGATGCGGCACAGATGCTTGCAAAACAAGGACATAAAGTGTATGCTGCGGCTCGGCGAACCGACCTTATGCAACCTTTGTGTGAATTGGGCGTTATGACCCTGAAAATGGATGTCACCGATGAGACTTTAATGGAGGAAGGTGTTCAAACCATCCTTAGCGCGGAAGGCCACATCGATGTTTTGATTAATAATGCAGGCTATGGCTATTTTGGTGCTATTGAGAATGTTACGATGGATGAGGCACGCAGACAGTTGGAAGTCAACGTGTTCGGCATGGCAAGGCTTTGCCAGTTGGTGCTGCCTTCCATGCGGTCACAAGGCTCGGGACGCATTGTCAACACTTCTTCGGTGGTGGGCAAGGCCGTGTTGTATTTCGGCGGTTGGTACCACGTGAGCAAGTATTCCGTTGAGGCGTTCAGCGACGCGCTTCGCATTGAGATGAAGCCTTTCGGCATCGACGTCTCAATGATTGAGCCAGGCGGTATCAAGACCAATTGGGGCTTTATCGCGGCAGACCATTTGGCAGAAAGTTCAAAAGGCACGCCCTACGAGCCTGATGCCATGCGTGAAGCCGATATGATGCGCAAGGTTTATTCGATGAACTTTCTCTCCAAGCCTATAGTGGTGGCCAAAGCCATCAGTCGAGCCGTCAACAGTCGTCGACCCAAAGCGCGGTATCGTGTGGGTCTTGCTTCAAATACCATCGTGTTTTTCCATTGGCTGCTGCCTACCCGCTGGTGGGATGCCTTCATGCGATGGTTCTGGAGGATTAGGATTTGATTTTTTGCTGTTTTTGGCATATTTGAAAAAAAGCGTTATTTTTGCACCGTTATATAACCAACTGAATCATGAAAAAAGTAGTACGTACCGTTTGGATTGGCACTTTGTCGGGTTTGGCGTTTTTGGCCGCTTGCTGCACCACCAAGGGTGGTATTTCGAAGGCTGAGCGCAAGCAACTTATCAATGAGCGCGACTCCATCCAAGAGATTCTCAGCAGGCGCGAAGGAGCTGCTATTTATGGCACACCAGAAATCATGCAGCGCTATGGCCTGGAAACTTTGCGTCTCCGCAACAAATTGGACTCCATCAACTACAAGTTAGGTGAAGACGTGAACTTGGAGGAAAGTGCACAACGGTTGAAAGACAAAGAGCTGAAAGTTGAAAAGATGCAGAGAATCAGCGAAATGAGGGAAAGACTCGAAATCCTTCAGAACACCATCCGCGAGCGCGAAGGTTCCTGTGTCTATGGCTCGCCCGAAATCATCGAGGAGTACGGCCGCGAGACTCAGCGTTTGAGGGACCAGGCCAACGAGCTTGAATTGCAGATCCGAGAAATGGAGAATGAGTAACAAACTTGGCTTTCAGAAGAGAGTGATGCTCGAACTCAACCGTGCCGTGCTGCAAGATCGGGTTGAGAAGCACGAGCTTCATCAGCTTTTTTGGGAATGTACCTTGCGATGCAACCTCAACTGTCGGCATTGCGGCTCCGACTGCCGTATGCTCTCCGAGACCGCCGACATGCCACTCGAGGACTTCTTGAAAGTGCTCGACGAGATTAAGCAACACGAAGACCCGTCGAAGGTGATGGTCATCACCACGGGCGGTGAGCCGATGATGCGTCGCGACTTGGCACTTTGTGGTGGCGAGATTTCAAAACGAGGTTTCGTGTGGGGCATGGTTACCAATGGAATGATGCTCACTCCAGAGAAGCTTAACAAGTTTGTGGCCAATGGGTTAAAGTCCATTGCAGTCAGCTTCGACGGCTTCGAGGACGACCACAACTGGATGCGTGGCAACCCCAACAGCTACAAGAACGTGTTGGTGGCTGTGAAAGCTTTGAAACAGCATCCGAGCCTTACTTGGGATGTCATCACCTGCGTCAACCAAAGGACTATCTTGTATTTGCCGAAGTTTCGCGACTTCTTGATTTCGTTGGGCATCAAGCGATGGAGGCTCTTCACGGTGTTTCCCTTTGGACGTGCTGCCAATGAGCCTGATTTCAAGCTTTCCAATAGCCAATTTGTTGAGATGCTGGAATTTATAAAGCAAACACGCTTGGAAGGGAGAATTCGTGCCGACTATGGCTGCGACGGCTTCCTCGGCAAGTACGAAGGCGAAGTGCGCAACCATTACTATTCGTGTAGCGCGGGCATCAACGTTGCCTCGGTGCTGGCCGATGGTGCCATTTCGGGCTGCCTCAGTATCCGCAGTGACTACCACCAAGGCAATATCTACAAGGACAGCTTTTGGGATGTGTGGCAGAACAAGTTCGGCGTTTACCGTGACCGCAACTGGATGAAGACCGACCGTTGTGCCGACTGCAAGATGTGGCGCTATTGTCAAGGCAACGGCTTCCACCTCCGCGATGGCGACGGAAAGATTCAAGTGTGCCAGTATAATATGATAGTTGAAAGTTAGGTGCTTAAAGCTTAAAGCCAACGAAATCTTGGAATTACAAATCTTGAAATCTTGAATTTTTGAATCTTGAATACCAAAATTTACATCGTCGGCTACATGGGCGCAGGCAAAACCACCGCCGCGAAGCGCATCGCCAACCGTTTGGGTTGGGAAGTGGCCGATACTGATGCCTTGTTTGAGGAGAAGTACCGCATTTCCGTCCACGATTTTTTCCATAAATACGACGAGACACTGTTCCGGAAACTGGAATCAGAGGTGTTGAAAAGTACTGAGAATATGAAACATACGGTCATTTCGACTGGCGGTGGACTGGCTTGCTTTTTGGACAACATGGAATGGATGAACCAGCATGGCCTGACGGTTTTCATGCACATCAGCCCCGAGGCCGCTGCCGACCGCATTCTGCACTCGAAGCGCAAGCGCCCTCTGACCGAAAACAAAACTGAAGCGGAGCTGGCTGAATACATACAACAGCATTATGCTTCACGGCTGCCGTTCTATGAGCAAGCCCAAATCACCGTGAAGTCTGAAGATTTTGATTTGGATAGCCTAATTCAATTAATTGAAAATGAAAAAGATAATTAACCTATTGATGCTTTCGGCCTTCCTTTCGGCATGCGCTGAAAAGCCATCCACTGAAACAGCCACCTCTATTAATTATGCCGACACCACGTATTGGTATGCCTTCGGCGAAAGCGACAAAGCTGCTGACGTGTTTTACGTATATCCCACCGTGTCAACGATTTCATACGCTGATAACGGTTCCTCATGGTTTGCCGACATCACCTTACGCGAGGTGAGGGAGGAAGCCAATGGAAACCAACGCTTTAACAAGATTCTGTATGACGACTATAACTTTTACGCGCCTTATTACCGTCAGATGATTTTCGAGTCTTATTCTCAGAATGACAGCATTTTGCGTGAAAACACCGCTATCGCCGCTAATGATGTGAAAGCCGCCTTCCAATACTACATGGCGCACGGCAATGGTGGTCGTCCGTTTTTTCTCGTTGGGCATAGCCAAGGCTCACAAATGCTCATCGAACTGCTGAAATCGGGGATGACGGAGGAGCAAAGGAAGCTAATGGTGGCTGCGTATTGTATTGGCTATCATGTTTCTGCGGATGAATTGGCGCAATACTCCGAGCAGCTTTGTCCAGCCCAAGACAGCATCGAGACAGGCAAACTCCTCATCTTCAACTCCGTGACCGACACGACCGCCATTGGAATGGTGTCGCGTGGCGATGTCGTTGGTGTCAATCCGACAACATGGACGATGGCCATGGATACGGTTCCAGCTGAATATCAATTAGGTATGGCCAAATACAACGAAGCCCGAGACTGCGTCCTGATAGTGCCTTGTCCGACAAAGACTTATCTCTATAAACACAACACTATTTGTCCCGACCTTGACCCAGAAATGGTCTTCATTTCTGCCTATCAGGACATGTTCCCAAAAGGTAATCTTCATTTCGCTGATTCATGGCTCTTTGCGGGCAACGTGAAGCAAAATATGGCGTGCCGATTGAGGCATTTCAAGAAATAACTCTTTTTTATGGCAAAGATGTTATTTATTGCTTACTTTTGCCACCTAATAAATTATTTAAACAACATTAAAATGAAAAAGGTTTTTATTTTCTTCATGGGCTTGGTCTTGTCCTCTGCATTGATGGCAAAAGACTTTGTAATAATTTCTTATTCAGGGATTTCTGAATTGGAAAGACTCTTTTCCGACCAGAATCTGAAGATACATTACTACACAGATTCTGAGGTTTTCGCCACAGCGGAACACTTTGATGCCCGAACGATGGTTTTGCTTGACCATCAAGCTTTTGAACAAAACGAGGTCTATACCTTGGTGTATTGTCCGCAAACAGAGCAACAGGCTTATATCGGAGATGGTGAGGCTCTGTTGCAAACCGCTGACTATGTAGTTGTTAAAGGTGGTGTGTTGCCCTACAAAAACGACGGGGCGGTGGCCATTTTCAACAAGGAGGCTCGCTTGCCTCGCTTGACCCGTGACTTCCCCACGGTGACTGAGGTAAACCCGACCATTAGCGAGATGCTGAATCAGGTAAATAGAGATTCATTGGAGGCCATCGTGCAGCACCTACAGGACTACGGCAGCCGTGTGTGGAACTCTGAAAACGCTTTCGCCGCATCAGATTGGATAGCAGGTAGAATGCAGGCACTTGGACTGGAAGTGGAGCAACAGCCTTTCTATGCCCAAACATGGTTGGGCAGTGGTCAGGCAGCACCAAATGTCATTGGTATTCAGCGTGGTACGCTCTATCCCGATACTTATGTGGTCTGCGGTAGCCACTTCGATTCGTTCTCCTGGGAAGCCTATTACGGCGGTCAAGCTCCTGGTGCCGACGACAATGCTACGGGTGTGGCCAGCGTGTTGGAGAGTGCGAGAATTATGACGCAGTACGAGTTTGAGTACAGCATTATCTATTGTGCCTACGGCTGCGAGGAAATGGGTCTCTATGGCAGCGAGGCATACGCTTCACGTTGCCAACAGGAAGGCATGGACATCATTGGCTACTTCAACAACGATATGAACGGCTATCTCTATGGTGATCAGATACATATCGACTGCATCTATCCTAATTCCGTTGCTCCTATCGGCACCTATTACATGAATGTCGGCGAAGTGTATTATCCCGAGTTGCCCATCCGTCATGTCAACTTCAACGAGGGCGACAGCGACCACACTTCGTTCAACAACCATGGCTACATGGGCATTTATCCTTTCGAGGATTACCAAAACTACAGCCCTTACATCCACACACCCAACGACTTGATAGGAACAAGTGTGAACAGCTTTGAGATGTCGCAACAATACTGCCAGATGAATATCGCTTGCCTTGCGGAGATTGCCAATCCAATGGGTGAAATGGGAACGTTGACATTCGATGTGGATACTTTGTTGGTGTCTCATTCTGCGACTTTGACAATCTTTAACAATACTGAAATGGATATTGTAACCTTGAAAAAGATTACTATCGATGAGGAGTATGCTGGTTTTTATTCTTTTGAATATGCTGGTCAGCATTTTGAACTTGATGAAGAAGTGAGTATTGATATCAATAGAGGTGAAAGTATTCAACTTGAGGTGATTGAGGAATTGGTTGGTAAAAATTCCTTTGTATACCCTGTATTGTATTTTGAGAACACCCTTGAAACGGTTTCTCTCATCACAAGAGTTGATCTTGCCGCAGTTTCGGAACAGGGTGCGTCTTGTGTTCAGTTATTCCCGAATCCTGTTGAAAACCAGTTGAATATCAAAGCAGACGGATTGCAAAGAATCATCGTTTACAATGCGATGGGGCAGTTGGTCGAGATGAAAAAAATGGATGGCGATCAGCGTGTGCTTTCAGTTGGGAACTATAAGGCAGGGCTATACACGATACATATCGTTACCGCCGATGGCGTGGTGATAAGGAGTGTCGTAGTGAAATGAAAAAAGCGCCAGATGGCGCTTTTTTCATTTCAGCTCCAGCAAACATACATTCTCCACATGTTGCGTGTGCGGGAACATGTCCACAGGCTGCACGGCCATGACTTGGTAGGCCGAATCAAGCAACTGTAGGTCACGGGCTTGTGTGGCGGGGTTGCAACTGACGTAGACGATTTTCTTGGCGTGGATTTTCAGCAGTTGTTCAACGACTTTCTCCGCCATGCCTGCACGTGGCGGGTCTGTGACGATGAGGTCGGGTTGACCGTTGCTTTCAATGAAGTCGTCAGTGAAGACCTTGGCCATATCGCCGGCATAGAATGTGCAATTGGTGATGCCGTTGATTTCCGCATTGACCTTGGCATCGGCGATGGCGGCCTCAACGTACTCAATGCCAACGACTTTCTTCACGAACCGTGAGAAATACTGCGCGATGGTACCCGTGCCCGTGTAGAGGTCGTACATCAGCTCGTCGCCTTGCACATCGGCAAGATTGAAAGCGGTGCGATAGAGTCTTTCCGCTTGATATACATTGGTTTGGAAGAACGACACTGGCCCAATTCTGAATTTCAAGTTGTCGAAACCAGGGCGGGGAGAGGCCATCGTTTCTATCAGGTAGGGTTCTCCTTTCAGACATTCAAAGGGCAGGTCGTTGATGATGTCGTTCAGCTTCGGGTTGACGACCAACAGCAGTGACACGATTTGCGGGAAGGCCATCTCCAAGGCAGGAATCAGCTCGTGGCGCACCACTTCGTTTTCCTCGCTGATGACCAAAATGACCATTAACTCGCCCTTTGAGTTGCAGCGGATGACGAGGTTGCGCATCAGTCCTTCGTGGCTGCGGAAATTGTAGTAGGGGAGTTTGCGTTCCATCGTGAACCGCCTGACAAACAGCCGAATGTCATTTGACGGGTCGGCTTGCAGGTGGCATTTCTCAATGTCAACCACTCGGTCGAAGAGCTGGGGCAGGTGGAAACCGAGACCCTTGCAGGCTTCTTCGTCGTGGGTGCCTGTAGGTGCACCGTCGGTGAGCCATTTGCAATTGGAGAAGGTGTATTCCAACTTGTTGCGGTAGTGGAATTGCCGCTCGCAGCCCAAAATCGGGCGGATTTCGGGGTATTCGATTTTCCCGATGCGGTCGAAGTTGTCCTTCACCTGCTTCTGCTTGTAGTAGGTCTGCCACTCGTAGGCCATCTGTTGCCACTTGCAGCCTCCACAAAGGCCGAAATGCTGACAGACAGGCTCGGTTCGCTTGTCGGACATCTTCTTGAAATTCAATATCTTACCTTCAAAGAAGTTCTTTTTTCGCTTGTAGACTTCAATATCGACCACATCGCCAGGAACGCCAAAGGGGATGAACACCACGCGACCTTCGGGCTTGGCCACCGACATGCCCTCGGAGCCGGCGTCGATGATTTCGACGTCTTCCAAGTATTCGGGTTCTCGTTTTACTTTATTTCTCACCATATTTTCTTTTTTGTCACAAAACCTTCAAAACTTCATTTTGGTGTGGGCGGCTACGCAACCGCGTCGCCGCCGGAAAGCCGCCGTTCCGAATCAAGTTCGGAATGATGGGCGTGCTTTCCTCAACTAAAGAAGCCATTTTGAGGGTTTTGTATGTTTTGTGATTATTCATTGAACAATTCCCATGACCGCTTCGCCTGTTCCTCAAACATTTGCATTCCATTGTACACCTTGGCACCCCATGTCTGGCCCAGCTCCATGAAAGCGGTTTCTTTCGGGTTGTAAATCAAGTCGATAAGGGTGTGCTTTCGCGTCAGACCTTGATAATGCAGGTCAGGGAAATTGTCGATTTGCGGGAACATGCCTAAAGGTGTCGCGTTGATAATCAAAGGGTTGGATATTAAAACTTCATCGGTTAAGTTGTCATAGGTATAATCGCCCTTCGTTGCGTCGCGACTGACAGTGGAATAGGGGATGCCTTTTTGTCGTAAAACGTATTGTATGGCTTTCGACGCGCCTCCTGTGCCGAGAATCAGGGCATGGCTGGTGTCGCGGCCATTGATGGCTCTTTCAAGGAGTTGTTCAAATCCGTAAACGTCTGTGTTATAGCCTTTCAGCTTGTCGTTTGTGATGGTCACCACATTGACTGCACCGACTTCCTTGGCAATGGGGTCTATCTCGTCCAACATCGGAATGATGCTTTCCTTGTAGGGGATGGTGACGTTGAATCCGCAGAGGTCGGGATATTTTGCGATGATGTCGTGAAGATCCTCCAACGATTTGATGTCGAAATGCTGATAGAGGCAGTCCAAGCCCTCGTATTCAAATCTCTCGTTGAAGTAGAACCTGGATTGCGAGTGCTTTAGCGGGTGTCCAATAAGTCCGTAACGTTTCATGTCTTATCCGATTCCAAATATGGCTCCAAATCCCAAAGTGCAAATCACGCCCACAATCACGCTGGCCAACACGACGCCGCCAACGACTGCTACGACGCTTTTCTTGAAGTCCATGTCCAAAAAACTCGCAGCGAGGGTACCTGTCCACGCACCTGTGCCGGGCAGCGGGATGCCGACGAAAAGTAGCAAGGCCCAATAGAGTCCGCGTCCTGCTTTGGATTGGAGCTTTTGGCCGCCTTTCTCGCCTTTTTCGAGGCACCAAGTGAAGAAACGCCCGATGTAGCGTTTGTCCTTGCCCCATTCCAACACCTTGCGGGCGAAGAAATAGATGAATGGCACGGGCAGCATGTTGCCGATGGCGATGACGATATAGGCCATCAAGAGGTTGAAGTCAGGGTTGGCGGTATGGATGCCGTAGGCCACGGGCAGTGCGCCACGCAGCTCAATGAGTGGCACCATGGCGATAAGGAAAATATAGATGTAATTCTTCATTCGGAGGTTTTATTCGTTGGTTGAGTCGGAAATAGGTTTTTGGTTTTGGCTGTGTTGTTGTATTAAAGCGATGATTTCCACATCGTTGGCAAGCAGTTCGCGATCGAAGTCAAGGAAGTCGGGATAGGCCTCGAAGTCGGCTTCCAAGGCACGGTCGAGGTTTTCCAACCCCAGATTTCGGCTGCCTTTGACGAAATAGGCATAGGCCAAGAGATACAACAGCGCAGAGTCGTCTTCGGTTTGTTGCAGGCCATAGATCAAGGTATTGATGGCCTCGTCGATTTTATCCATTGCGCCATAGAGGTCGGCAATATAATAATAGGCGTCAGCGTCGTTAGGTGTCATTTCCTGGATTTTGCGCAGGTATTCCATCGAGAGGTCAAGTTCGTTCATCTTGCGGTATTCGGCAGCGATGGAGTAGAGATGGTCGGTTTCCCAAGGCTCCAAGTCAAAGGCCTTTTCGAAGAAACGGATGGCTTTCTTGCTTTGGTTACGGTCGCTGAGCACATAGCCCAAGCCAGCCCAACCACTACCTACCATCGGGTTGATTTCCACAGCTTTATGGAAGTTCTCTTCTGCGGTTTGCAGGTCTTCGAGGCGGTAATAGCAGTCACCGAGTGCAGCGTGAATCATGGAGGTCTCCACGCCATTGCGCAGGGCTTCTTCCAGCGTGTCTACGGCTTCCTTGTAACGGCCAAGGTCGTAGTAGATGTCGGAGAGATGGGTGTTGGTCCAGATGTCGGTAGGGTCGATGCTGAGGGCGAATTCGTATGGGTCGATGGCGTCTTCATACTGTCCCATCATGCGATAGCAGTCGCCAATGCCAGCCCAGGCCTTGCTGTTGTGCGGGTTGTCGTCGACCAACTTCTGGAAGAAGGCGACGGCTTCCTTGTCACGTTGGGCACTGAAATAGCAACAGCGGATGTCGTGGTATATGGTGTCGTGCTCGTTGGCGAAAGGCAGGGCTTTCATGTAGAACGCGAGTGCAAGGTCGAACTTTTCAAGTCGCTGGTATTCGTAGGCGATGGCGTTGTAGAGGTCAAATTTCTCGTCTTCGTCGAAGTAGGGCAGGGCGTTGCAATAGTTCTCGATGGCTTCCTTCGATTTTCCAAGCAGGGCGAGGCATGAACCGAGGGTGAGGAAGTAATCGGGTTCCTCTTCATCGTGGTCGATGTGCTGCAATAGGTCAAAAGCACGTTGGGCGTCGTTTTCTAAAAGGTATTGACGTGCTTCCTTGATTTTCAGCAAATTGCTTTCAGGATGCTGCGCCATGGCGATTTCCACGGCCTGCCGTGATTTCTTCAACTCGTTCTGCTCCGTGTAGTGGTCGATGATGTATTCAAACTCCTCGCTATCGAAGTAGACCGAGTTGTGCGCCTTCAGCATGGACTCATACTTTTCGACGGCGGCTTTTCGGTCTTGTTCCTCTTCAAAATAGTCTTCGAAATCTTCGTCCTCAAACATAGGTAATCAGAAATTTGGTGCAAAAATAATAAAAAGTACGGGAATGGGTGTTTTTTGTATCTTTGTTCGCTCAAATATTTTGCAGATGAGACGGCTTACCTTATTAATATTCCTGTTTTTCGCCTTTTTTTCCGCTACAAATGGGCAGTGGACCATAGAAACTGTGCCCAATACGCGCCTGCAAAGCAACGAAATCCACATTTCCGACCCTGATGACTACCTTTCGGACAGCGCGGAAATGAACATCAACACGGCACTTAGCGCCATCCGCGACCAAGCTGATGTTTTTGTGGTGACCTTGTCCTCCATTGGCGAGGCTGAGCCGAAACGCTTTGCTACCCAGTTGTTTAACCATTGGGGTATTGGCGATGCAGAAACCGACAACGGTGTGCTGTTGCTCTTTGTGGGAGACCAACACGCCTTGGAGTTTGAGACCGGCTATGGGACCGAAGCCACCCTTACCGATGCCAAATGCGAACGCATTTTCACCAAAACCATCGTGCCATATTTCCGCGAGGGCGACTACGAGGGCGGGCTTTGTGCGGGAGTGGGCGAAATCGTTTCCGTTTACGGCGGCGAGATTCCCATGGGACTGATAACGACCTTGCCTAGTGAAAGCTATGAAGGCTCGGGCGGACTTGACGACGACTTTAGCCCTATTTTTTTGCTGTTTGCGTTGATTATGTTTGTCATGCCTATTCTCGGCATTGTGTTTTGGCTGTACAAGCGAAACAAAAAGAGTGCTGTTTCAGATACTTATCATTCGTTTGAAGAAGATGGTGCCACCTATGTCGATGGCTTGAAGAACACATGGTCGGGGTCGCCGTGGGAAGGCAAGGGCTGTCTCGGTGGCCTGACGCTCGGTTTTTCCATCTTTGTCATTTTATTCGTCGTCATCACTTTTATGACTTTCCGTTTCCCCGACCTTGAAGAGAAGCAGCAATACGATTGGATATCTGTCATCACTTTGCTTCTGTATCTCACCTGGATTTGTTTCCGCCAGAACCATCGCGCTTTGAAGACGGCCGATAAGTTAGCGAAACTGACGATTTACCCAAAGGAAGTGTATAAAGCGGCGTATAACAACATAGGCACTAAAATCGCCACTTGGATGGCTCCTTGGTTGGGTTGGGTTTATCGGCAGGTTTTCAAGAAACGAATAAAGCAAAGTGGTGATTTTCAGTGTCCTATGTGCCATTTGGAGCTGAAGAAAGATGGCGGTTTTGCTTTGCCCGAGGTTCATGCGTTGGAGAATAGGTTGGGAGCTTTGAAGTTTACGCCTTACCGTTGTTCCAATGGCCATAAGATTGTGCTAAAAGAACATGGGAGTCAGTATTCGAAGTTCCAAGCTTGCCCGACATGTGGTGCGTTTACATCTAAGTTAGTGAATACCAAGACTATCCGCGAGGCTGACTATTCGCAAAGCGGTGAGAGGGAGATGACCTACGAATGCCAGCATTGCGGAAACAGCTTCAAGAAAGCGGTGACGATTCCCATGTTGTACCATTATTCAGGTGGCAGCAGTTATTCTTCTGGATCTTCAAGCGGCAGAAGCTATTCGAGCCATTCTTCAAGCCATTCCTCAAGCCGTTCGTCTGGTTCGTTTGGCGGCGGAAGAAGCGGAGGAGGTGGATATTCGGGGAGGTGGTAGATTTCAGTCGGTAGTTTTTTGCGATAAATATCACAAAATCAATAGAAATGGGTAAGAAATCCAAAAAGAACAAAAAGCGCCAATTCAGCAGCGTGAAGGCATTGCTCAAGGCTGACCGGGAGAAGGAGATCGAGCAGTATGGCAAACAGGTCAGTATGCGTCCGTCGAAGGTGCATAAGTCGAAGAAGGACTACGACAGGAAACGAAACAAAGTCGATGAAATTGAGATGGAATGATTTTTTTTCCGTAGCTTTGCAGTCAGAATTAATATAATCAAAACGCTTTCAATATGACCATCAACGAATTGGAAAGAATCGCCTCTCAGGTGCGTCGCGACATCATTCGCATGACACATGGCTGTCAGTCGGGGCATCCGGGCGGCTCTTTGGGCGCAACTGACGTTGTCACAGCCCTTTACTTCGACCAAATGCAAATCGATCCCGCGCAGTTCCGCATAGACGGCAACGGCGAGGATCTGTTCTTCCTCTCCAACGGCCACATCAGCCCGATGCTGTACAGCATTTTGGCACGGCGTGGCTATTTCCCCGTAAGCGAGTTGGCCACTTTCCGTCGTCTCGGTACGCGCCTGCAAGGACACCCCACGCCGATGGAAGGCTTGCCAGGCATCCGCATCGCATCAGGCTCGTTGGGGCAAGGGTTTTCCGTTGCCATCGGCGCGGCACAGGCCAAGAAACTGAACGGCGACCAGCACCTTGTCTTCGTCCTCATGGGCGACGGTGAGCAGGAGGAAGGCCAGATTTGGGAGGCTGCCATGTATGCGCCTGCCAAGAGCGTGGACAACCTCGTCGCCATCATCGACTACAACAAGAAGCAAATTGATGGCTCCACCGACGACGTGATGAACCTCGGCGACCTGCGTGACAAGTACGAGTCCTTCGGTTGGAAGGTGCTCGAAATGAACGGCAACCAGATGCAGGAAGTCGTTGATACCCTGAGTCTTGCCCGCAAGAACGCCCATCAAGATAAGCCACAACTCATTTTGGCACACACCGTCATGGGCAAGGGTGTCGACTTCATGGAGAACAACCACAAATGGCACGGCACGCCGCCCAACGACGAGCAGGCCACCAACGCACTTTCGCAATTACAGGAAACTTTAGGAGATTATTAATCACAAAACATGCAAAACTTACAAAACAACGAACATGGTAGGGGAAAGCACGCTCCTCATTCCGAACTTGATTCGGAACGGCTGCTTTCCGGCGGCGACGCGGTTGCGTAGCTGCCACACCAAACGAAAGGTTTTGAGAGTTTTGTGGGTTTTGTGACAAAAAAAGAAAAATATGGACTTCATTATTCAAAACCAAAAAGATACTAGATCGGGATTCGGCGAGGGCCTGCTCGAAGCGGGACGCCGCAATCCCAAGGTAGTGGCCTTTTGTGCCGACCTTACCCCCTCAGTGAAAATGGGAGACTTCGCCAAGGCGTTCCCGGAGCGTTTTTTCCAGACGGGCATCGCCGAGGCCAACATGATTGACATGGCGGCTGGCATGGCCATGAGCGGTTTCGTGCCGTTCACGGGCACCTTCGCGGCTTTTGCCACAGGGCGTGTCTACGACCAAATCCGCATGTGCGTGGCCTATTCCAACAAAAACGTGAAAATCGCGGGGTCACATGCCGGTCTCACCACGGGCGAAGACGGCGCGACGCACCAAATCATCGAGGATATCGGCCTGATGAAAATGCTGCCCAACATGACGGTCATCGTACCCTGCGACTTCAACCAGACCAAGAACGCCACCATCGCTGCTGCCGAATATGATGGCCCCGTATACCTGCGTTTCGGTCGCCCGAAAGTGCCGAACTTCACTCCTGAGGACGAGAAGTTCGTCATCGGCAAGGCGCAAATGCTACAAGAAGGCACCGATGTAACCATCTTTGCCTGCGGACACCTTGTTTGGAAAGCTGTGCAAGCTCTTCCCATTTTGAAGGAAATGGGCATCAACGCGGAACTGATTAACATCCACACCATCAAGCCGTTGGATGTGGAAGCCGTGCTGAAATCGGTGGGGAAGACCCGTTGTGTGGTCACCGCCGAGGAACACCAACGCAACGGCGGCTTGGGTGACAGCATTGCACAGGTCTTGGCCTTGAACATGCCTTGCCCGATGGAGATGGTGGCCGTCAATGACGTGTTTGGTCAGAGCGGCACGCCCGACGAACTGCTGAAAGCCTATCACTTAGACACTCCCGACATCGTGGAAGCCGTGAAAAAAGTTGTGGCACGTAAACAATAAAACGCTGAAATCAAGATTAATGCTAATATGAAGAAACTAACTATTTTATCCCTTGTTGCCCTTGTTATGATGGGCTTGTTGCCGTCTTGCTGCAACAAAAAAGAAGAGCCACAAGAACCTGCTAAAGCCTTGAATGTCATTTATATGATTGGTGATGGTATGGCCCTGCCTCAGGTGTATGCAGCTATGTTGGCATCGGGTGAAGACCTGACCTTCTCGCAGTTTCCGTACATTGGCGTGGTCGATACGCATTCGGCCGGCAACGACATCACCGACTCGGCGGCGGGCGGTACGGCATTGGCCAGCGACCACAAAACCAAGAACGGTATGGTTGGCATGAACCCTGACACCATTCCAGTGAAGACGATTCTCGACGTGTTTGCCGAGCAAGGCAAGGAGACAGGCATCGTGGTTTCGTGCTACGTCACCCACGCCACGCCAGCCACGTTTTATGCTAAGGTGCCGGCGCGCAAGCAGTATGAGGATATTGCTGTGCAGATGGCTGAAAGCGAATATCTTAACCTTATCATCGGAGGCGGAATGAAGCATTTCAACCAGCGCAAGGACAGCCTCAACCTTGTCGAGCGCATGGAGAACGAACTGGGTTGGAAGGTCTATGACACCCTCGCCGACATCGACATGACCTGCAAGAAATATGCAGTCATGGCCAACGCGGACCACATGCCTCCAGCGGCTGAGCGTGGCGACTTCCTGCCTCGTGCCGTGAAGACAGCCTTGAAGTCCTTGGACGGTGCTGAAAACGGTTTCTTCCTCATGGTGGAAGGCTCGCAAATCGATTTCGCTTGCCATGCCAACGACTCCACTTGGATGATGGATGAGATGATGGACTTCGACTACGCTGTCAAGGTGGCCTTGGATTATGCCAAGGAGAAGGGCAACACGCTTGTGGTGGTCACGGCGGATCATGAGACTGGTGGCCTGACTTTGCCTGATCCACAAGGCAAGTATACCAATGTTGTGTTCGACTATTCCACGGGCAGCCACACCTGCCTGCCTGTGTTGGTATATGCCTACGGACCTGGTGCAGAACGGTTTACGGGCTGGATGCAAAACAGAGACCTCAAAGGCAAAATCCTGAACGCCTGCGGCTTGGAGAATATCAGCGACACCCTTCGGGAAAAAGAGGGCATGAAAATCAAGGCTGTGAAGGTCAATCTTGACTCCAACCGAAACAACTGATTCCAACCCCGATGAAACTCTCTGTCGTCATCGTCAACTACAACGTCGAGTATTTCCTCGAACAATGCCTCCATTCGGTGCGTCGCGCCATGCAAGGCATTGAAGGTGAGGTGTTTGTCGTGGACAACAACTCCGTCGACGGCTCGTTGAAGATGCTGGCGCAGAAGTTTCCTGAAGTGAAGGTCATCGCCAACAAGGAAAATATAGGCTTCAGTCGGGCCAATAATCAGGCCATTCGCGTTTCGATAGGGGAGTACGTGCTCCTGTTGAATCCCGACACGGTGGTTGAGGACGACACCTTCAGCAAATGTCTTGCCTTCATGGACAGCCATCCCGATGCGGGCGGCCTCGGCGTGAAGATGGTGGACGGCAAGGGACAGTTTCTGCCTGAGTCGAAGCGCGGACTGCCCACGGCCAAAACTGCGTTCTACAAGATGTTTGGTTTGGCCAAGCTCTTCCCGCACAGCAAGCGTTTCGCAAGATATTACATGGGCCATCTCTCCAACGACGAGACCAATGAGGTGGAAATCCTTGCTGGCGCTTTTATGTTGATGCGCAAAGAGACACTTGACAAGGTCGGGCTTTTGGACGAGACCTTTTTCATGTACGGCGAGGACATCGACCTGTCATATCGCATCACGCAGGGTGGCTATAAGAACTATTATTTCCCCGAGACACGCATCATCCATTACAAGGGTGAGAGCACCAAGAAGACCAGCGTAAATTACGTTTTCGTGTTCTATCGCGCGATGGAGATTTTCGCCAAGAAGCATTTTGGCCAGTCGTGGGCCAAGTCGTTTTCTTTCCTTATTAATATGGCGATTTATCTCAAGGCGTTTTTCGCTTTGGTGTCGCAGTTTTTCCACAAGGTGGCGGTTCCTTTCCTCGATGCGGTGTTGGGTTATGGCGGCTTGGCGACCATCAGTTACCTTTGGGGACGCGGCACCATTTACGAAGGCGTGGGCACTTACCCGACCTTGCTCTTTGCTGCCGTGTTGCCCGCCTATATCCTGATTTGGCTGTTAAGCACTTATTTCACTGGAGGTTACGACAAGCCCTACAATATCGGGAAAGCCGTTCTCGGCGTGGCTTTTGGCAGCGCGATTATCTTGGTTTTGTATGCTTTGTTGCCTGAAAGTCTGCGTTTTTCGCGTGCCTTGATTCTCTTCGGTATGATTTGGTTAGCCTTGGAGATGAGTCTCACGCGCTTCATCGGCATTCTGTTGGGCAACGAGAACTTCCAATCGAAACGGACGGAGAAGAAACGTTTCCTCGTCATCGGCAGTCCCGAGGAGACGCAGCGCGTCAATTCCATTTTGGAGAGTACGTCCATCAAGCCGGATTTCATCGGTTTGGTGAGTTCGGAGGCGCAAGGTGAGGCCCCTGAGGGCTTCATCGGCAACCTCGCGCAAGTGCCTGACATCATTGAAATTTACAAGATTACCGAGGTCATTTTCTGCTCGAAAAACGTGCCGCACCAGGTCATCATCGACAAGATGGTGGACTGGCACGCCACCAATGTTGATTACAAGATTGCGCCTGAAGATAGTCTGTCCATCATCGGTAGCAATAGCATCAACACACGTGGCGACCTCTATACCGTTGACATTAAGGCGATTGACACAGTGGCCAACCGTCGCAACAAACGCCTTTTCGACATGGTGATGAGTCTGTTCAGCATCGTTTTTTGGCTGCCTTTGGCATTGGTGGTGAAACAGCCTGTCAAATTCTTGAAAAACGCTGTTTTGGTGTTGTTAGGCCGTAAGACCTGGGTGGGGTATTGCTCGCCCGCCGATGAGACCCAAAAACTGCCCAAGATTCGTAAGGGCGTTTACAGTCCAGCCTCGCATTTGGACAAGGACAGCCCCACCGACCCTGATTTCGTCAACCAGCTGAACTTGCTTTATGCCCGCGATTACACCGTTTGGAAAGACGCGGAGATTTTCTTCAGATCGGTGGCGGCGAAATGATTGTTGTTGAGATGCAATGCTTTGCATCTCATTATATGCGACGATTTGTTTTGATGTGTAAGGTATTGCTTCTTTACAATTTGATAAATCCATTGATCCTCGCAACAACGTAAAGCGTTTCTCCATCAAAAAATCTGGCAACGTTGTGTCAACGATTGCATTTTATCGTTATTTTTGCCACACTAATTGCATAATTGTATTTATTCACAAAAACACATACCTATGAAAAGATTTACAATCATCATGGCATTGACCTTGCTCTTTGCCATGCCGGGTTTTGCAGAGCACGTGAGACCCGAGACGGCCCAGAAAGCGGCTAAGACCTTCTTGAGCGCCAAGTTGGTCAACCAACCTCAAATCAGCCTGGTTGACTTTGTTGACCGGGCCTTGTTCCCCAATCTCTATGTCTACGGCAACGACCACTGCTTCGTCATCATGGCGGCGGACGACCGAGTACAGCCTGTGTTGGGCTACTCGCTGACGAGCACTTTCGGCACAGAAAGCCTTCCTGACAACGTGAGATATTGGCTCCAAGGTTATAACGACGAAATCCAGTATGTAACGGACAACTTTACACAAGCCACCTACGAAGTGACCCGCCAATGGGAAGACCTCGTCAGTGGAACACCAGCTCCAGAAAGGTCAAGAATTGTTGTCGGCCCACTGATTACCACTGCCTGGGACCAAACCTATCCCTATAACTATTATTGCCCCAGTACATCGGGTGGTTCAGGCGGCCATTCCTATACGGGATGCGTGGCCACAGCCATGGCTCAGGTCATCAAGTATTACAACGCTCCCGTACACGGCATCGGTTCACATACCTACACACATAGCATCTATGGAGAACAAACTGCCAACTTCGGCGAGACCACCTACCAATGGAACAACATGCCCACGCAAATCTTTTCCAATTCGTCGCAAGCACAAATCTATGCTGTGGCCACACTGATATATCAATGTGGCGTCGGTGTTGACATGAACTATGGCACAGGCACAAACGGAAGTGGTGCCTCTTCCATAAAAATAGCCCCTGCTTTGAGGAATTACTTCAATTTCAGCCAAAGTACCACATACGTACAGCGCGAAGACTATTCCAACAACCAGTGGATTACCTTGATAAGAACGGAGTTGAACGCTTCAAGGCCTGTGGTCTACAACGGTTCATATACCTCTGGCCATTCTTTCGTTTGTGACGGTTACGACTCTGGCACATACGGCAGTTATTATTTCCATTTCAACTGGGGATGGAGTGGCTCATATAACGGCTACTTCAGTATTGACAACATGACTCCTGGAGGTAGTGGAGCTGGCGGCGGAGGTCACAACTACAGTTATAACCAAGACGCGGTGATTGGCATCAAGCCTTCAACAAACACGGCCATTCCCACCAATTTGACCTATACCCAAAACGGCCGTAACGTCACACTCAGTTGGACAGGCGCTTCGGGAGCATCAAGCTACAACATCTATTGCGACAACAACTACATTGGCAATTCTACGATAAACTCTTACACTACGACAGCTCCTTTTGGCACTAGTGTCTATTATGTCCGCAGTGTCAACTCTGATGGAGAGTTGTCCTTGTCTTCCAATAGTATTACGGTTACCGTTGCATACCCAATGCCGATCGTCGATGACCTTCAGGCCTCGGTCTCAGGCAACAATGTGAACCTCTCTTGGACTGCTCCCGAATGGTGCTACCCCCAAACGCCTACGGCTACAGTTTCATACGGAGACGGGAACACCAATTACTCATGGAATTCCATTTATTACGCCCATAGGTATTTGGCTGCGGACTTGGCCCAATATGCCAACAAAGCGGTGTACAAGGTCTCGACCTACGTGCAATACCCGGGAACATATTCTGCATACGTTTACGTCGGCTCAACAAGTAGCGGGCAACCTAATTCCAGCGGCTTGTCCATGAGCATGTTGAGCATTGATGTGCAATCGGTTGGTTGGTACGACTTTGAGGCGGACAATCCGATTATCCTTTCAGGAACACAAGACCTTTGGGTGGTGATGAAGCAAGAAAATACAGGACAAGCTTTTCCCACACCCAGTTTCGACCTGACGCAGCACAATATCAACGCTTTTTATGCGGGGAGTTCTCCCACTTATTTCTACGACGCCAATCCCAATTATAATTGTGCATGGCGCATAAAGACCTACATCACTGACGGCACTTACACTTACAACATTTATCGCAACGGATCGAGCATTGCAAACAATGTGAGTAACACAAGCTATAATGACAACAACCTTGCCACAGGCGGCTACACCTACTACGTTAAAACGAACTATTATGGCGGCGAAACAGAGGCCTCCAATTCGGCGAGTGTGGTGATTGGTAATGTCAATTATTACACCATAACTGCCACGGCCAACCCGACTAATGGCGGCACGGTGAGCGGCGGCGGCTCCTATGCCCAAGGTTCGACATGCACCTTGGTGGCTACAGCAAACCAAGGTTTCGAGTTTACTAACTGGACCAAGAACGGTCAACAGATGTCAACGAATTCCACCTATAGTTTCACGGTGAACGGTAATGCTACTTATGTGGCTAATTTCACAGAAGTCACGCCGCCTGAACCAACAGTCATTGCCGAATACTATCCCGATGTCAACAACCAGAACAGCCAGTATGTGAGGGTGCGTTGGAATGAATCTGTTTCAGGAGGAGGATCCAGTGGCAACAATTACAGCATCTATCGCGCCAACTGTGACGGCAGCAATGCCACAATTATTGCTCAAAATGTAACAGGCAATCAGTACATTGACCAAACGTGGGCCAGCCTTGCCCAAGGTGAATATAAGTATGGTGTCAGTGTTGTAAATGGTAGGGGGGAGAGTGAAATCCATTGGGACAATACACCTGCCCCGCTGAACAACCATGCCATTGACGTTTCAGCTTTTGTTGCCCCCGTCGCCAACAATAGCAATGCTAACGAGTCTCCGATGGTGAATTACAACCGAGGTTGGATTTATTATGACGATGGCACTTATGGCACCAGCATTGGTGTTGGCGGTGGCACTATCTACTGGGGTACCATGTTCCCGGCCAGCATGATTACCGAAAACAGACTGACGAAAGTCGCTTTGTACGAGAATGATTACAATACCAACACGATTACGGTTTACATCTATCAAGGTGGAACCTCTGCTCCTGGTACATTGGTTTACACTCAGACTGTGACCCCCGTGGGAGGCGATGCTTTCCATGAGATTACGCTTTCCAGCCCTGTTACCATCGATCCTTCACAGAATTTGTGGGTTGTGTTCGGTGAGTATGGCACATATCCCGCCAATGCTTGTGTTGATTCTGGCGTTGCCAACAACCGTTGGGTGAGCCTTGATGGTAGTGAATGGATGGATGTTGCCGAAGCTGGTGTTCCCGGCTATGGTTGGATGATTCGCGCATATGTTGAAGTTAGCGGTGGTGGCGGTGGCGATTCTCCGATTTGGTCGAACTGTCTTGTCAAACCAAGTCCAGTCGAATACTACGCCATCACGGCCACGGCTAACCCGACAGCCGGTGGCACGGTGACGGGCGGCGGCACCTACGAGGCAGGCCAGACCTGCACCTTGACCGCCACGGCCAACACTGGCTATCACTTCGTCAGATGGACGAAAAACGGGACCCAAGTCTCGACAAGCTCGACCTACAGCTTCACGGTGAACGGCAACGGTGCCTATGTCGCCAACTTCGCGTCAAACGGCGGGGAAGTCACCCAAACGTCAAACTTCACCTCCGGCTGGAACTGGTGGAACACCTATATCGAGCAGGGAGGCATGGACGGCCTGCAGATGCTGGAGGACGGCCTTGGCTCGAACGGCATCCAGATCAAGTCGCAGCAGCAGTACACGAACTATTACGAAGGCATGGGCTGGATGGGTATGCTCTCGGCCATCGACAACGAGTCGACGTACAAGATCAAGACCAAT